>Ga0326728_10009477_pt1 | contig 23425 bp, 11 predicted proteins | sample MB3enrmetagenome_FD_207602 | JGI IMG/M metagenome (GOLD analysis project Ga0326728, IMG submission 207602) | Lab enriched peat soil microbial communities from McLean, Ithaca, NY, United States - MB31MN | ecosystem: Environmental > Terrestrial > Soil > Wetlands > Peat | place: USA: New York... | reverse complement strand
ATCGCCGAAATTCCAGAACCGATTGGTGATGTTGCCGCTCGAACTGTCGGTGAAGCTCACCGCCAAGGGCACCACCCCATTGGTTGGAGTTCCACTGAACCCGGCCACCGGCGCTGGCGGATTGGCCGCCACGATGTAATTGGCCAGCGTGCTGGTGTTGAGTCCGCCCAAACCGCTGACCGTCAGGCTGACCGTGTAGCTGCCGGCCAGGTTGTAGGTGTGCGACGGATTGGTGGCCACGGTGAAGTTGGCCGTGGTGCCGTCGCCGAAATTCCAGAACCGATTGGTGATGTTGCCGCTCGAACTGTCGGTGAAACTCACCGCCAACGGCGCCACCCCAGAGGTCGGAGTTCCACTGAACCCGGCCACCGGCGCTGGCGGATTGGTGGCCACGATGTAGTTGGCCAGCGTGCTGGTATTGTTGCCACCGGGGCCGCTCACGGTCAGTGCCACCGTGTAGCTGCCGGCCAGGTTGTAGGTGTGCGACGGATTGGTGGACGCGCTGAAGTTGGTGGTGTTGCCATCGCCGAAATTCCAGAACCAGTTGGTGATTGTCCCCGTGGACGCGTCCATGAAATTCACCATCAACGGCGCCACCCCAATGGTCGGACTCCCGCTGAACACTGCCACCGGCGGTGGCACCGTCACGATCAGGTTCACGTACCCGTTCGAACTGATGTCCACGGTATAGATCAGATTCGCGTTGGGCATCGTGCCCAGCGTCAGGATGCTGGCACTGCCGTTGGTAATCAGACTGCCTGCGTAACTGAACAGCGTGTACTTGCCGGTCCCAAACCCGCCCGAGTCGGTTACATTAAGCACCCCGTTCAGCGCCAGGTCGCCGGATACAACAACGAGGTCGCTGTTGGTGCCCAAGCCGAACTGGAGCACAGCCGAGCCGCTCAGGAACAAATCGTCTCCCACGGTCAAGGTACCAACGCCGGTGGCGCCGGGCGCAAGTATTCCGCCACTGGCAACAGTTACCAACGCCTCGATGGTGCCCGTGCCACCGAGCGTCGCGCCACTGTTGACGGTCACAGGTCCTGTTCCCAACCCGCCGCCGGTGGTGTTATCCACCAACAGGATGCCGCCGTTCACGGTGGCGCCCCCGGAGAAATTGTTGGTGCCGTTCAACACCCACGTGCCGTTGCCAACCTTGGAGATGGCGGTTGGCCCGTTCCCATCCAAGATGCTGCCGTCGAAATTGGTGCTGCCATTGTTGGCCCCGATCACGTACGTCGTCGGATTGAAATTCGCCGGGTTACTCGATCCCGACAAGACCGTGTTGCTGGTGCCGGTCAACTCGCCGAGGTTAATGGTCACGCCTCCGTTGAAGTCATTTAACGTGGCGGAGCCTGTCCCGAGGTCGAACACGGCGCTTGATGAACCGTAAACGGTCCCCGTGGGATTCATCTGGAAGAAGCCCGTGCTGGCGCCGAGCGCAAAGGTCCCGCTGAAACCCGTCAGACTTCCGGAAACGGTGAACGTGGTCGAACCCGGCAAATTGATGTTCAAGGTGGAATTGCCGATGATGGCTCCGCTCAACGTATTATTGCCGGGGTTGAGCGCGCTGATGCCGACCACATTCAGCAGGTTGGCAATGGATGCGCCAAGAGTCAGCGCCCCGCCGTTCAATGTGATTGATCCGGTTCCTGCCGCGGTCGAACTGTTCACCACCAAGCCGCCCCCATACACGGTGATTCCGCCGCTAAACGTGTTGCTGCCGACCAGCGTCAGCGTCCCCGAGCCGAGCTTGGTCAGGCCGGTGCTGCCGACAATCGAACCATTTGTGCTGGTGATGGTGTACGCAGTGACCGAGTTGCTGACGACGATCGACCGCGGTTGCACGGTGCCGTTCACGCTCACGTTTCCATTCGAGGCTGTATCATTGAATGTCACAGCGTCGGTATTGAAGAAACTGTTTGTGACACCGCCGTTGTTCCAGTTGGCCGAAGTGTTGAGGTCCCAGATGTTGCCATTGTACCCTTGCCATGTGAGCGTGGCCGGGTTGCCCGTCACAACGAGCTGAACGTAACACTGTCCATTGCCCGAAGCAGGGCTCTGCATTGCAAAACTCTGGCGCGTGCCAGTCGGGAGATTGTTGGTGAAACCCACACCGGTGGCGGAGGTGTTGGTGCCGCCGCTAATCAACGTGTACGTGCCCGCGTTGAGTATTCCACCCTGATCAGATTGAAATTGTACGTCTGCGTGCCGCTCATCGTGAGCAGGCCGCCCAACAGCGTAATCTGGTCGTTCGGTCCGTTGGTCGAGCTCGAAAGGTCGAAATACATTGTCGGCGTATTCAGGGTCAGGTTGCTCATGGTCAGCGTGCCGACGGCGTTCGAGCCGTCGCCGGGGGTGATCCCGCCTCCTGCATTGACCGTCACGCGACCGAAAATGGTTCCATTGCCCCCGAGGAGCGCGTTGGTCGCCACAGTCAACGTGCTGTTGCTCAGCATCCCTTGGAGCCCATCCACCAGCAAGGTGCCGCCGCTGACCGTCACGCCGCCGCTGATGCCGGGCATGTTGGTACCCGTCAATGTCAAGGTGCCGGTGCCGACCTTGGTGAGTGCCGCGGCATAGCTGGTCGTCCTTGCCGCCTGTTGTGTAATCGTGCCACTAAAAACCGTATTGAGATTGAGTCCTCCGATCACATAAGTGGTGGCTCCGAGATTGCTGCCTCCCACCGTGGCACCCGAGACAACCGTATTGGGCCCTCCCATCAAAGCGCCGACCTCGAACGTCATATCGCCCATTCGATGTGCCAAGGTGGCCGAGTTGGTCCCGAGGTCGAATACGGCGTTGGAACTGCCGCAGGTGGCGAAGCTGGTTGGCACATAAAAGCGGAGAGTCCCCGCGCTGGCACCGAGCTCAAACGTCCCGCTAAAACCAGATATAGTGTTGTCGATTGTAAAGTTCCCATTCAGGATGGCGAGATTCAACGTGTTGCTGCCGGTGATCGTACCCCCCAGCGCGTCTCCATTCGTTGCAACCAGCGTGCTCGACGCAGTGACATTCAGGTTGTTGCTTACTCCAGTGCCAAGAAACAGCGTGCCCCCATTCAGCGTGATGGTTCCAGAGCCTGCGGAACGCACGCTATTCAACGTCAAGGTACCGGCATTCAGCGTTGTGCCGCCGCTGTAGGCGTTGTTCGACGAGAGCGTCAATTGCCCCGAACCGGATTTGACCAGGGCCATCGTGCCGCTCACCGAGCCGCCACCGGCGAATGTGTAGTTCACGGAGGCGTTGACCGTCACCGACAACGGTTGTGGCGAACCAACCACAAAGACGGGTGGGGTGGTTGACCCGGAGCTACCGAATGTCACGGCCGCCGCATTGGAGAATACGGTCATGCTCGTGCCGTTAAACCAGTTGGTCGTGACTCCCACGTCCCACCTGTTGGAGACTCCGTCTCCAACCCAGGTCACGGCTGGAATCGAGGCGGTCGTGGCTTGCGCGGTGTTGGAATAGACGGAATTGCCGCCGGTGTTGGTCGCTTGAACCCGATAATAATAGGTCGTCGCGGGCGTAAGCCCTGTGTCGGAATAATTGGTGACCGACGCGCCGAGCGAGGCGATTTGGGTGAACGACACGTTGTCGGTGGATCGCTGCAGCAGGACGTTCGTCGCGTTGGTCGCATTATTCACCCATCCGAGGTTGATCCCCGTGGATCCTGCAGCGGTGGCCGTCAACCCGCTGGGCGCAGCCGGCGGTATCGGCGGCGGAGTCATCCCCGTCACGACCACGCTCACCGTGTCCGTCATGGCGTCGCCGGTGCTGGCGGTGACGTAATAGCCGAAACTGGCCATGCCGGAAAAGCCCGAGGTGGGCGTGAACTGGGCCGTGTGACCGTTGCCCAGCAGTGCGACGACACCGTTGCTCGGGTTGGAGACTGAGTAAACCGGGCTGACGTTGGTGAATCCCATGGTGTACTGCCATAGATCGACGTTCACGAAGGAATTGCTGAGCGCGATCGCGTGCGCGCCGCCCAACCAGTTGAGATATTCCTCCACTCGGGTGTAGCCGTCCGGCCCCAGGCTGTTGTCGCTGGGATTATTAGGATTCATTCCGTTGGCCAATTGCCAATAATCCGGTGGGCCACCCTGATCGGTGTCGACGGGATTGTAGCCCGTATTCAGCGTGCCGTAGCCGTTGTTGCCCAAGCCGTCCTGCGTCTGGCTGGTCCACAACTGGCCGATCGTGCCCAAAGACATCACATTGCCGAGGACTTGAGCGTCTATCTGGTCGCGGTAAAGCGAGTTGGTTGCGTTATAGAACAAATTGTTGTTCGCCGAGAAGGCTCCGGCCACGGACAGGCTGGAGAAATAGCCGCCCGTCGTGCTCGCCGTTGGGATGTTTGTCGTCCAGAACGACCATGGACCACTCAGGATGACCACACCGCTCGGAGCCGTGGGCGCCCCGCTGAGGGTGCCATTATAGCCACTGTCCAGCAAATTGCCCGTGGCGTACACACTTTGGTTGGAGTCGAACTGGAAAAAATCGTTGCCCGGGGTTGCGGTCGAAGGGCCGGCGATAAAGTAGTCGTTAATAATGTCGTGGGTAAAGTGCCCCGACGTGTTCGCCGTCGTATAGCCATTAACATAGTTATAGACGACGTTGTTGATGGACACCGTATTCATCTTGGCCATCGGGTTTCGGTCCTCAGCATTGGCCCAGATATTCCGATACCAGGTCACGACGCCGCCGAGGCACTCGGAGTGACAGACAAACTGTTGCCCGATTGGATTGGCCAGAATCGAGTTTTGGAAGGTGAAGTGGTCGGCACCGTAGTTCCCGTGCGCGTCGATGTCATTGTACGGGGCGTACTCGATGGAGATGTGATCAAAAATCATGTTCGTCCCGTCGCCAAGGTTGATCCCGTCCTCGGTGGAACTGGCAATGCTCCCCGGGCGGAACCGGACGTAACGCACGATTTCGTTTGTCCTGCTGGTAAACGAGACTTCGTGACCCATGATCCCGATCCCGTCGCCCGGCGCCGTCTGTCCGGCAATCGTGAGGTTATCAGCCGCCGACACCGCAGAAGCCAGAGTAATATACCCGCCGACATCGAAAACGACGATGCGGTTGGGCTGGCTGACGGCGTCGCGGAAGGAGCCGGAGCCGGAGTCGTTCAAGTTGGTGACGTGATAGACCGTGCCGCTGCGGCCGCCGGTCGCATAAGCGCCGTATCCCACCGCGCCCGGGAAAGCAAGCTGCTGACCCAGAGCGGTGTCAGTCGCACACATGACGAGCAGACACGCGCTGCCCCAGAGAGTGAACCAAAAGTTTCTGCACACAATCCGCCCCTGAATAAAGAAATGCGATCTCACGCGAAGACCCTCCATGATTGGCCATTCTGTTTCTATGGCGCTCAGGTAATAATGAGAAGCGATACTCGCTCATTGAAAACCCCTACCCTCGCCATCCCGAACGCCTCTTGGTGGCAGATTTATGGCAGATCCCTTAGGCAAAAAGCAAGCTTAAACTGACATTACTGATGGGAAATCGCGCGCGAATACGTCGAACCGACATTCTCGCCTCCGATCAAATAGGTGGTTGCATTCGCAGACGATCCCGCCCCCGGAGAATCGTCCCGGCACCATCACTTGGCGCCCCGAGGTTGACCACGCCGCAGACCCTGATAAACCCCGTCCATTACACCCATGTTTATCGCATGTTTCTGCGCTGTCGGCACGACTGACCGGAACTTTTCACCTCCCAAAGCGTGCCGTCGGCTACTGCACAAGGCGGATGCGGTAGTAGCGCGACGGAGTATTCGTCGCTCCGCCAACATCCGTGTAGTTGGTCGTCATGTCCCCGCTGACCGGGATGATGATCGAGCCGCTGATGTCACTGAAGTTGGTGGTATAGCCGCCGTTCGCGTCCCCGGCCGTCGCTTGCACCGCGTTGGTCCTGACGCCGGCCGTCGCCCATGTGATCACGACGTCGGTCGTTTGCTGCACCGCCGAGAGAATTCGGAACACAGACGCCGCGTTGGTCGGGTTCAGACCAAGCAGGAACTGGTTGGTGTTGCTGATCCCTTTCCCCAACGGATCGGCATCGGGCGCCGCTTGCGCACAGTTGGTGCAGCCGAAGTAGTTCATCTGCCATTGCTCGAGCGGCGACAGAACATAGGCACTGGCTTCGGTTGAGTTGGTACTCTCGCCGCCGGCGTTGAGCGCCGAAACCACATAATAGTACCTCGTGCCGGCGACCACGGTTGTGTCGGTGTAAACGGTGCTCGTCACGTTGCTGGCGATCACGGTGTATGGGCCGCCGGTAACGGTCGCATTCTTCACATTATAACCTGTGGCATTCGAGGAGGGGTTCCAGTTCAGTGCCACCCGCGTGTTGCTTGCGATGGCCGATAGACCGGTCGGCGCTGCGGGAGGCGGAACCTGTGGTGTGGCGCTGGCTTCGGGGGAGTTGGTGCTGGCACCACCGGAACCGCTGGCGGTGACCACATAATAGTAAGTCGTGCCATTGACGAGACTGCTGTTGGTATAACTGGTTCCTGTATAGCCCGTGACCACGTTCGTGTTTTCGTTGCCGCTGCTGAGTCCGCATTTCAGGGTGTAGCTGGTGGTTCCGCTGGAAGCAGACCAATTCAGCATGATCAGGGTGTTGCCGGGGGTCGCAGTGAGACTGGAGGGAGCCGGCGGGCCAGTGGAAACGCTCACGATGCTATTGGTCGAACTGCCAGCGGCGTTGACCGCCGCCACTTCATAATAATAGGGATAGGAATTGGTCTTGTTCAAGTTCAAGCCGATGTCGGTGTAGGTGGTCTCGGTGACGCTCATCAGGAAGGTGTAGGGTCCATTGGGGCTGGTGGCGCGTTCGATGATATAGCCCACGGCACCGGAAACTGCCGGCCAACTAAGGGTGACATTCGTGGTCGACACGATAGTGTACGTCAGGGTCGAGGGAGCGGCAGCGGGTACCGAAGGCAGGGGCTTGACCATGACCGGTATCGAGTTGCTGCTGGTGCCGCCGGCACTGGTGGCGCTGACGAAGTAATTGTACGTGCTGCCGTCGGTCAGCGTGGCGTCCGTGTACGTCGTGTTGGTGGTGCCATTGTCGAGCGTAATGAGGCTGAGCGGGACGTAAGTCCCGACGCCGTTATTCACCATGGTAGAACGCTGGATGGTGTAGTAGTTCGCGCCGGGCGAACCGCTCCAGGTCAGCGTAGCCGTGCCATGGCCGACGGTTGCGGCGAGACCGGTGGGCGCGGCGGGCGGATTGGTGGATGCGCTCGCCGCCGGCGTCGCACCGGGGCTTTGCACCGAATTGGAACTGGTGCCGGCAGGGTTGACCGACCGCACGACATAATAATAGGTGGCGCTGTTGACCGCGTTGGTGTCGAGATACGCCGCGTTATTCGAGCCGCTGCCGCAGACCGGGCCGATCACGTTGCTGGCAATCGCGGTGTAGTTGCTGCCGGAGGTGGTTGTGCTCAGGATGTTATAGCTGGTCGCCCCCGGTGTCACTGGCCAACTGATCAGGTTGGAGTTGTTGCCGGCGTAAGCGGCGACACTGGCAGGCGGAGGGGGCACATATCCTTGCAGTTCAAGCCGGATATAATCGTACATGGCGTGGTTCTCGGAGCTGCCGCCGTTGGGCATGTTGATGGTGATGGTGTTTGTTCCCTGTAGCAGCAGACTACCCGGAAATGTCAGGCGCTCGTCAGAGAACGCGCCATTAGGCCCCTCGCGCACGGTCGTGTCACTGATCTCGTAGAAGTAAGAGGGGGTGTACCCACCCGAACTGTTCGCATTGGGGGTGGAAGTAACGCCTGCGGTGCTGCCGAGGTTGTTGCCGTTCACTGTAACAATCAAAGGCCCGTGGAAATCGGAAGCCACCGCGATGTAAAGAGAAGCTGTAGAAACGGTGGACGGTGACGACGTGAGGTTGAAGAGGATGGTCGAGGTCGATGAGCCGAAATTCCCATGACTGTCGGCAATGGTCGTCTGGATGTAATTCCAGTCGGTTGACCACCGGCTCTGGCCGACCACATAGTTGGGTCCATTGGGGAAATCGAACGGGTACTCCAGGAACTTGCTCCAAATGGGGCTGGGAGCGGTCGGGCTGGGACCGATGTCGCCCACCCAGTAATCGTCACCGTGGCGGAACTTGTCGCCTTTGCGGTCCGGATAGCCGATTTCAAACACCGTCGGACCAACACGGGTCGGGGTCCAGGTGACGCTGCCGAGGTTGTTGGTTGCACCGCCGGTGACGGTGACGCCGAAATTCGTGGCCGGAAGGTTGTACAAGATCGGAGGATTGCCGCCGTTTTGCGTTTTCGACATAAAGGTCCCGGCCGCGCCGGGGCCGAAGGCATAGAGGGTATAGTTGGTTCCGGCGATGACGTTGGGGATGGTGAAGTTGCCGTTGGTGTCGGTCTTGATCCAGAACTGATAGGGCTTCATCCACTGTGTAAAGTCATAGATATTAGTCACGGTGGAAGGTTGTTGGATGACGCCCACCCACAAACCGGCGGGCGAAGCATTCGGGTTGTAGGTGTCGTTAATGACGATTTTGCCGGTGACCGCCCCTCGATTGGAGGCACCGGCATAATTGGCGTTGGTAAACCAACTGTACGGCCAAGCGGTCTGCTCGGCAGCGGCTTGGGCGACGGCATCGGAGTAAAGGGCACTCGAAGCCTGTGTGGAATCGGTGATGGTGTTGGTTATATTGTTGCAGTAAATGAAATGAGGCCCGTACACCTTGGTCCAGACCTCGTTGGCGGCAAAGTTGCCGTCCAAGCCCATGTAATAATGACTTCCGTTGACCATGTTGAGGATCGTGGTGCCGATGTGGCTCATCAACTCGGGTTTCATCGGACCGCCGTTGTAGTATTCCGGGCTGGCGGTGACATCCCAGAGACCGACATTGGCTCCGCCGCTGCCGACGCTGCTCCAGCCCCAGACCCGTTGCGAGCCGAAGTTGGCGCTGTACTTGTATTTATCCTCGTATTGCCCTTGATAAACCCCGTTGGTCCACAGCGTGACTTCCGTTGGCGCGCCCAACACGTTCATGGCCATGGCACTTGATGATACTTCCATCAGCCGGTTGCGGGCAGCATCCACGCTCATCCAGTTGAAGATGGCGCCGGCGTAAATGTTATCGCGGCACTCGCCCATCGAAAGCGCGCCATCGGTGCTGCGATGGTACCAAATCGGGGTGACGTAGAACCCCGTCGAACCTCGGAGCATTGAATAATGGACCTCCAGTTCGTCATTCGCCACCGACGTGGTGACCATTGAGATTTCCGCGTAAGCGCCGCCGTTGTTCGCCGGATTGGCTACGAGCGAGTAATTGGTGAACGTCAGCGACTCCGAAGTGCTGTTCTCCCAATACAACTGGCCGCCGTTGTGGCCGCTGGCCAGCAACTGGTTGGTGATCGTGCCGCTTCCATTGTTGTAGATGTAATTGATCTGGTTGATCGTCGCACCGGACTTGGTGCAGAGGATCGAGACAATTCCGTTGCCGATGGTGACCGTGCCGCCGTTATCGACCAGCGTCACGTTGGGTCCGGTGCCCGTGCCGCCTCCCGGAATGTTTGCCAGCGCGCCGGTCGCCGACAGCAGGCAGATCAACCCCAGCGACCACCATGGCACCGCGGTGATCCTCCTCAGGCGATTCGCCGAAACGATCTTCTCACACGCCCGGGCGAAGCAATCGCGGGAATCAGGCCAAAACGTGGGCTTCGAAAAAACACGATAAAAGAAAGGTGACTTGGAATTCATGATGAACCTGCAATAACTGATAATCTACCACATCAACGACTGCTCTCCAATGGCCCCAACTGCCTCGTTCCTGCCCATTCTTGACTTCTCTCACGCGTGCGCCGCCGTGCCGTCGCTCGATGGAGCCGCCAGCTATTCGATCAGTTCGGGTATTTTCACAAAGTTATGCGCTACGGCACGAGACGGATGCGGTAGTAGCGCGACGGAGTATTCGTCGCTCCGCCGACATCCGTGTAGTTGGTCGTCGTGTCCCCGCTGACCGGGATGATGATCGAGCCGCTGATGTCACTGAATGTATTGGTGTAGCCGCCGTTCGCGTCGCCTGCTGTCGCTTGCACCGCGTTGGTTCTTACGCCGGCGGTCGTCCAAGTGATCACCACGTCGTAGCCTTGCGGTAGAATCGAGATGATCCGCAACGCCGAGGCGCTGTTGGTCGGATTCAGACCCGCCAGAAACTGGTTGGTGTTGCTCATCCCCTTGCCCAACGGATCGGCATCGGGCGCCGCCTGCGGACAGTTGGTGCAGCCGAAATATTGCACCTGCCACGCCGCAAACGGTGTCACCACCGTGACGACGTTCGCTTGCACATTCGTGCTGACTCCACCAAGCCCGTTGACCACCAACGTCACGGTATACGTACCGGCGCAATACGTGTGCACCGGGTTGGTCGCCACGCTGAAGTTGGTCGTACTGCTGTCCCCGAAGTCCCAAAACCAATTGGTGATGTTGCCGCTCGAATTGTCGGTGAACGTCACCGCCAACGGCGCCACCCCATTGGTCGGACTCCCGCTGAACCCGGCCACAGGCGGCGGATTGGTGACCACGATGTAGTTGGCCAGCGTGCTGGTGTTGAGCCCGCCCAAACCGCTGACCGTCAAGCTCACCGTGTAGCTGCCGACCACGCTGTAGGTGTGCGACGGATTGGTGTCCACTGTGAAATTGGCCGTGGTGCCATCGCCGAAGTCCCAAAACCAATTGGTTATGTTGTCGCTCGAATTGTCGGTGAACGTCACCGCCAACGGTGCCGCCCCATTGGTCGGACTCCCGCTGAACCCGGCAACAGGCGGCGGATAGGCCTTGAAAATGGTGCCATAACCAGCGGTCCCTCCTGCTGAGGTGGTGCCGTACAAATAACCATCGCTGCCTTGAACAAGCGCACCGTATGGATTGGCGCCATCGACACCTCCGGTAAAGCTATACAGATTCGTAAATCTTCCCGAAGGGCTGATCTTGAACACGGTGCCGGCACCACCCGGGTTGGCGCTGTTTGTTATCCCCCCTATGGAAGTTGTCCCGTAGAAGTAACCATCGCTGCCCTGAACAAGCGTCCCATTTGGTGCACCACCATCGGCGCCGCCCGTAAAAGTATAGAGAGTCTTCAATGCACCCCCCGCGCTTATTCTGAACACGGTGCCACCGCCGAAGCAGTTCGTTCCCGATTGGATGATAACCCCCCCACCGAAAGTCGTCCCGTAAAAATAACCGTCGCTGCTCAGTATTAGCCCGGCTTCTGGGTCTCCTCCATCGGCACCCCCGGTAAAGCTGTATAGCAGTGTGAATGCGCCTGCAGAGGTGATCTTAAATATGGTGCCGGCTATGGCCCCATTGGTATTCGCCCCACCGTCGGTCACGCCATAGTATCCGTCGCTACCTTCAACAAGCGTGCCGATTGGCCAGTAGGCATTCGGCTTGGGATCGCCTGGCTGACCAAACTGATACAGCGTGGTAGGCGGCTCCGACGGGCTGACTTTGAATACGGTGCCCGTATCGTTAGTCCCTCCAAGAGTTGTAACGCCGTAGAAATAACCATCACTTCCTTGGACAATCCCACTTGGACCGAAGGCGTCGGAGTTGGCACCATCTCCGCTAAAAGTACTCACGGTCGTCAACGTCCCCACAGAACTGATCTCGAACACAGTGCCTGCACCATATGTCCCTCCTCCATTAGCCGCGCCGTAGAAGTTGTTGTCCGTGCTCAGAATGAGCCCTCCCTGCGGAACGGCTCCATCATCACCGCCAGTAAAATCGTGCAGATTTGTAAATGTTCCTGATGGGCTGATCTTGAATACGGTGCCACCACCATACGGGACGTCGCTGTTTGTTATCCCCCCCCAGGAAGTTGTCCCGTAAAAGTAACCATCGGGGCCTTGGACAAGTCCCCCGTTGGGAAAGCTGCCGTCGGCACCATTGCCAAAGCTATACAGAGGCGTCAGGGTGGCAGCGCCTGCTGTGCAGGCAACCAGAACAGGCGAGACAATCACAACGACAAGCTGGCGAATCCTCACAATGATCCTTCCTTCTGCCATGGGGATCGGTTGACTCCAGCGCCGGTCAAACCCTTGATCCGACATTTCCCATATGAAATACGCCCCGCGACTATCGCTGACCATTCAGAGAAAATTCTCTTCACAAATTGTCTCCTGCGTGTTGCATGACAACAAGGTGGCGGAACGGAACACCGTTGGTGCCTGGACACAGGCATACCGCTGCAGCCCGATGAACCATTTTCTCATGCGACCCACGCCATGTGTTGAACGTCATTTGTGCTTTATGAGCGAAGGAAGCAGCGAGCGCCGAGAACCGTGTTCTCGGCACAATACCGGCGGCGACACACACCTTCGCCAACCGTAAGATCCGAAGGCTGCGACCCTCGCGACAGCGTACAGGTAGCAAAAAACCCGGTGCCTGTCAAGTCGGGGAGTTGCCGAGGAACGCCCCCGCCCGGCGCCAGAGGCTGGCATCAGCTCCACAAGCTTGCTCCCAGTATCCAGTCCGATCTCTGACATAAAGATTCAGGGATCACATGGCGCGGAAGCATGCCCAGCAAAGAAAGCCCAGAACTGAGTCAAACCAGCCAGCAGTGCTCGTAGCCCCGGCCATGACCGTCTCTCTGGCGTAGCCCGAGCACATTTCCAACTTCCAAGGGTTTCCCGCAGTCACTCCGAGTCTGGAAGCAAGCGCTTCCTGGGTCAGGAGTGCCTGCAGGCGGTATTTTCCAAGCGTCTCCGAGAGGGTTCTATCGCCACTGGCGCAGGGCGGCGAATCCACCCTTATGGCACGGATCACCAACTGGCAAAAAGGGCGCAGAAAGATTCCCTTCCGTCAACCAGTGCCATTGGTGCCACGCTTTCGACAATGGACGGCGTCAGTCTCTTTCTCTCCCGCTCGGATCTATGGTCCCAACCGGATTCGATAATACCGGGAAGGGATATAGGTCGCTCCGCCGACATCCGTATAGCTGTTCGTGACATCTCCGCTGCCGGAGAGAATAATCAACCCGCTGATGTCACTGAAGTTGTTGGTGTAGCCGCCGTTCGCGTCCCCGGCTGTCGCTTGCACCACATTGGTCCGCCCCGCTCCCGCAGCCCATGTGATCACGACATCGGTCGTCTCCTGTGCCACCGAGAGAATTCGGAATACAGACGCCGCGTTGGTCGGGTTCAGACCAAGCAGGAATTGGTTGGTGTTGCTGATCCCTTTCCCCAACGGATCGGCATCGGGCGCCGCTTGCGCACAGTTGGTGCAGCCGAAGTAGTTCATCTGCCATTGCTGAAACGCGCTCAGGGGAACCGTCACCACCAAGCTGACCCGCCCCGACGTGTTCGTGTTGATCGCATAATTGTACCCAACGGGCGCGCTCCCAAGGCTAACCCCGTTGTACGTCAGTGTCTTGCCATAGCCAAACAACTCGTACGTGCCCGCCCCAAATCCGCCGGCGTTGCTCACGTTCAGCGTCCCGCCCAACGTCAGGTTGCTGCTGACCACCGTCAGTGCGCTGTTCGTGCCCAGCTCATACGCCAGCACCGCGCCGCTGTTGACCACCAGGTTGTTGCTGATGGTCAGCGTCCCCAGCGGATTGCCGGGCGATAGCGCGCCCCCGGAGTTGACCACGACCGATCCGGCGATAACGCCCGTGCCGCTGAGCGTGCCTCCATTGACCGTGACCGAGCCGGAACCGGTGCCGCTGCCGCTGGTGTTGTTGACCAGCAACGTCCCGTTGCTGACCGTCGTGCCTCCGCTGTAGAAGTTCGTGCTGGTCAGCGTCAATGTCCCGGTGCCGGTCTTGGTAATGGCAACCGTGCCGACGGTCCCATCCTTGATGATTCCGTCAAATTCGGTGTTGGCATTGGCCCCACCAATCGTGTACCTCATGTTGTCTCCGCCGGCGCTATTGTCCCCCTGCAACTGTGTGCCCGAACCCCCTGTCAATCCGCCCAGCGCGATCGCCGTCGTCTCGGTGGCGCGAACGTTGGCCACGGCGGTTCCCGTCCCCAAATTGAAAATGGCCGCGCCGTCTCCTGCGGTACCGTTAAACCGGAGCGTCATGCCGGAAGTCGCCAGGGCAAGGGTTCCGGAGCCGGTCATGCTGCCGGTCAGGTCAAACACCTTGCTGCCGCCGCTGACAGCCAGATTCAGGACTCCCGCATCGTTCAACGTGGCAATGCCGGTGCCGCTGTTGCCGTTGCCCGTGATCGTATTGGTGCCGTTGACCGCAACATTCGTCAACGAACTGGCGCTGATCACCGTCACGGCCCCGGTGCCGGTGAGTGTGACCGTCCCACTGGCAGGAATGGCGGCGCCAACGGAAAAGACAAGCTGGCCGGCGGTCACCACGGTTCCGCCGCTATAGCTGTTGCTATTGGGGCCGCTCAAGGTCACGGTGCCGGCATTGGACTTGACCAGGCTGGCGGCGCCGGAAATGCCGGCGAGCACGTTGGTGACGGTGTAATTGACAGTCGAATTGGCGAACGTGACGGCGCCGGGCGACACGGCGTTGGTAATGACAACCAAAGCAGTGGCGCTCGAGTCATTGAAGGTGACGTTGTCCCCATTGGAATAAACAGTGGCCGTCTGGCCAAGGAGCCAGTTGGTGGTCGTGGTGTCCCAGGCCGAACCGGCCGCGCCGCTCCAGACAAGACCGGCAATTACCGATCCGCTGGGAGTCGCGCTGGCCTGGGCCGAGAGCGGACTTTGACCGTAGGGGCCGACGGCATAGACGACGTAATAATAGGTGGTGCCGTTGCTCAGCCCGGTGTCGAGATAACTGGTGTTTGCCGTCGAGACGACGGTCGCATAGGGTCCGCCGCTGGTGGTCGAGCGCTGAAGCACATAATTGGTTGCACCCGCCGAGGCGCTCCAACTGAGGGAAACCTGCGCGTTGCCGGGGACGGCGGTAATGCTGGCGGGCGGGGCCGGCCCGGTGGTGACGGACAGCGGCGCGGAATTGGAACCGATGCCGGCCAGATTGGCCGAGGCGACTTCATAATAATAGGTCGTGTTATAGTTCACATTGGTGTCGGTAAAGATGGTCAGCCACGCCGGATAATCCACGGCGGTGTACGGGCCTGAACTGGAGGTGGCGCGCTGAAGGACATAACTGGAGGCCGTGGAAACAACATTCCAGCTCAAACTGACCTGGTTCGAGTTCACCGTCGCGGCGAGACCGGCGGGAGCGGGAGGAATGGCAGGCTCCGGCGTGACGATGGCCGGAGTGGAAGGGGCGCTTTGCCCATTGGCGTTGGCGGCGCTCACGGTATAAGAGTAGGCGACGTTGTTGGCCAATCCGGTGTCGGTGTAATTGGTGCCGGTGACGAAGCTGTTGACGGTAATGGTGGGGGCACTGCCATCAGGATCAGTGACGACGGCGCCGGTGGTGAGCGCGGTGCGCTGGATCGTATAAGTCGCCGCGCCGGATGAGGCGTTCCAATTAAGCGTGGCCTGTAGATTTCCCGGGGTCGCCGTCAAGCCGGTTGGCGCCGGTGGCGCGGGCGGCGTGCCCGCCGAAGGCGTGGCGTTGGCTTCGATCGAGTCGCTGCTCTGGCCGTTCGGATTGACTGCCGCCACGACATAATAGTAGGTCGTGCCATTGGCGACGGAATTGTCCGTGTAGGTGGCGTCGGGAACATCGCTCCCGACGACCGGCCCGGTCACATTCGTGGCAATCGCCGTATAGCCGCCCCCCGTGGTCGTCGAGCGCAGGACGTTGTAACTGGTCGCGCCGGAACTGGCCGGCCAATCCAGCACCACCAGTCCATTGCCGGCAATGGCCGTGAGCCCTGCGGGTGTCGGCGGAACGTAACCCGTCAACTCCAGCCGGATATAATCGTACAAAACGCTGTCGGAAAAGTAGCCGCCCTTGCGCATCTCCAACTGAATCTCATTCAGCCCCTGGTGCAGCAGATTGCCGGCGAAGTTCAGTCGGTAGTCACAGAAGATGCCGTGGGATTCCATGCGGATCATCGGATCGTCGGAATAGTACGGGGAGAAACCCGTTGAAGGCGAAGTGACGTTGGTGCCGTTGACGGTGACGATGACCGGGCCGGAATAATCACCGGCAATGGCGAAATAGATGGAAGCCTGCGCATCGGCGGCGGGAGCGCTCGGCAGGTTGAAGAAAATATTCTGCGTCGTCGGATTCAGATTGCCGGTCGTCGGGTCGAGCGAAGTCGGTTGCGCGTAATCCCAGTCCGCAGACCAGCGGCTCTGGCCGACGGTGTAATTGACGCCGGCCGGAAAATCCAGATTGTAATTCTGCCACTGCCCCCAGTTGACGGGGAAATTGGTCGTGTTGCCGAGGTCGCCGTGCCAATAGTCCGCGCCGTGGCGGAATTCAGTGGTATCGCGGTCGGGGACGCCAATCTCCCACACGGTGGCCCCCACACGCGGCGGCGTCCAAGTGACGATGCCGAGGTTGGTGGTTTGTCCGCCGGTGACGGTGATGGAGAACGGCGTTGGCGGTATGTAGAGCGCGACGGGTGGGGCCGTTCCGAAGGATTGCGATTGAAACAACCCGATGGCTCCCGGGCCAAACGCAAGGAGCGTGTAGTTGGTTCCAGCAATGACGTTGGGAACCACAAAATCTCCGTTCGTATCCGTCTTGACCCAGAACTGATAGTTTTTGGCAAAGTTTTGAAAATCCGTCGTAGGCGGATCGAGCGATGAAGGCGGTTGCTGCATGACACCCACCCACAGTCCGGCAGCCGAGGCATTCGGATTGCCGCTGTCGGCGACGACGATTTGTCCGGCGACCGTGCCGCGCCCGGAGGGGGGCACGAAATTGGTGTCGGCCAACCAACTGTACGGCCAGACGCTTTTTTCAGCGGCGGCCTGGGCAAAAGCGTCCGCATACAGCGGGACCTGGGGATTGGCCGTGCCTTGGGGAACCTGATTGAAATACAGGAAGATCGGGCCGCAAACCTTGGTCCACGTTTCCCCGGCGGCAAATTGCAGATCACTGCCAAACCCAAAATGAACCCCCTTGAAGGTGACGTTGATCATGTCAAGCTGGTCAATGATTTCCGGGTGCTTCGGTCCGCAGGCGTCATATTCAAAACTGGGACGGATGCACCACAGGCCGAAGTTCGTGGTTTGGTTGGTGCTGCACCAACCGGAAAAGCTCAATAAGCCGAGGTCGCCGGCAAAATCATATTTGCAGTCGAACCGTCCGGCCAGCAATCCCTGGTTCAACAGAGTCACCTCCTTCGGCGCGTTGTTGATTCCCGGAGTCGCATTGGCCAGATCGGCAGCGGTCTCCTGGAGTAAATTGCGCCCCGTGTCCTGGGCGGCCCAGTTGAAAATGTCCGCCCCGAGCTTGCAGGTGAAACTGGGGATGTCGGCGGCGCCGGCCGGGTAAGTCGCCGGCCGGCTCATGATCTCGGTCACATAAATCCCCGGCGAACCGCGAAACATGGAGAAATGGTAATACGCATCGGCGACGTACGCGTTGGTGGTGCCTTGATTCGTGTATAGGTTGGCAATGCTGATCTCCGCGTAATTGCCGCTGTTGGTCGCAGGATCGACGACCACCGACAAAATGCCGAAGGCGCCTGTCTGCTCCCCGACGGAATTCTGCCCCTGCCAATAAAACGCGCTGGTGCCGCTGGTGCCGCCGTCGGTCACCTGCTGGCCGATGTAGGTAAGCTGGAGGATCTGCGAGGAGTAAATGCTGATGACCGCCGTCACGATCCCGTTGGCCATCGTGACGGTTCCGGCGCTGGTATTGGTGGTGATGGTAACGTTTGCGCCGGTGCCGTTGCCGCCGCCGGCAATGTTGGCGAACGCGCCCGTCGCCGGTATCAAGCAGAACAACAAGAGCATCCAGGTCCTCGCGACCGAGCCCGTCATCGGACGATTGACTGACACGATCTTCTCAATCGCCGGTCCGAACGGGTCGCGCGACTTGCAGAAAAACGTGGGTTTCCAAAAAGGACAACGAGAAAAAAGTGGCCTGAGCGTCATTGCAAACCAGCAATCATGGTTATCTTACCACACCATGGGCAGGTCTCAAAACCAAAAAATTGATCGCCCCATACACATTCTTGACTTTTCCGTACGCGAGTCCAAGCATCGCCAGCCCGAAATCGGGCGATCTTTGGCGGGTCAGCAACGCTCGTGTGCCTGTGGCCAGAACCCCCTCCCCGTATTGAACGATTTGCGAACCGTCCGATTCAACCTCCTTACCGTCACCCTCCGAGCCAAAGCTCCGCATCCACATTGATCAAAGCCCACCGCCGTCACTCCATACTGATTATTTCACATGAGCTTTAAAGTAGCAGTTTGCGTACAACACCCACCCGATCAGCGGAATCAAGAGAACTATCGACCAAATGATCTTTTTGGCCAAGGCATCCTCAGAGTGAGTCCCCCATAGGTGAACTATCAGTAGCGCTGTAATGCCCACGCAAACAAGAACCACGAGTTTCTCAAAAAGGCCCATCCTCCAAGTTGGATACCTCCCAACCCATAGTTCAAAACCACCCCTTCTCCAGCGCCTCGTTTCCCCGGGCTTCATCGTGATGAGCACAGAAATATAGAGCGCCACGAAGAAAATCAATCCCGTCAAGAGAAGAATCTTCAGTGGCTTCATTTGATAACGTTTGTCAGAAGGCGCTTAGTCTATGCCTTAGGCTTGTCAGCAGAAAAATAGGCAATCGTGATGGGCTTAAAATAACCACAAATGAAAATACCGATATACAGAACAAGCCAAGCCATGATCGACACAACAAACGAAAAAATTGGCGCCATGATTATGGCGGCAATCAATCCTTCAAGGCCAAAAACTTGCTGGTGATTTAGATAAACCGTCCTAAAGCCAAATAACGCGAGAACGCCAAAGAAAATGGATAATGGAATAAAGACTGAGAAAATGGCAATGGCTACCAATTTGAATAGCGATCCCGCTTTGATTCGTCTGACACGAATCTTCTGAGAGTCATCAATTGTATTTTCGAGTGGGTAATCCATAAAACGCTCAGAAAGCCTTTCTACGGTTTACATTTTTCCTGCGTAAAACCTTTGGACGGCATATCTGTCAGCCTAACCACCCGCGTTCTACACGCTCCGTTTCGGCGACAATTCACTGTCGCAACAGCTTGGCACTTCAGGCTTCTTTTAGCAATCGTTTTAGGCGGATTCCGCACAACATGCGACGGCCCCACCCCTCAGCAGACATCTGAGGTGTTCTGGCAAGAGAATTTGGTGGGCTGGCATCAGGCTGTTTGGGCTTGTGGTTGCGGTTGAATGTAGTGCAGCAGGTTTCCCTAATTCATTCTTTCAATGCTCGGCTGGAAAATCCTCACCGGATTGAACGATTTGCCAACTTGCGGTTTGAGGTTCTGAGGGAGCTTATGACGAGCGGCGACGCCGTCGCACACCACCTAGCCACAACGACAATTGAGAGTTCTAACCAACGGAGAACAGCGATCGGCGCTTCACCAGCTCCTCATTTATGACGTTGACCTACTGGCTTTATCATCGGGAGACCCACCCGTTCACGTTCTTCATCCAGATGACGGACGCGACCAACGGGCCTGGACGCTAATCTTTCTGGTAGAGATCGACCACTATGGTTTTGTGCTTTGTTCCAGCTTTATACCTTATCCTCGTTGTTCCAAGCATGGTGAAACCTGGAGGGGCGGCAGTTCCCACCGGCAGAGTTAGATACGCACCCTGGACCAGTCCAGAACCCGCAGGTCCTTGTGGGCCTGTAAGAGCCGTCATGTTTGTTGTGCCGAGTTGCCCCTCGGCGCTCACGACGACCACCGCGCCGCCCGCCAAACTGACGCCGCTAATCCCAGCGATAAACGTATTCGTGTGGGTGCCTGATGTGCCGATACGGATGGTAGCGGCTTCGCCGGCGACGCCTTCGTTGCCGATATCAATATTGTTGTCGCCCGTGGTAAGATTGACGCCAGCGGAACCTCCTAATGCGATGTTGGCGTTGCCGGTCGTGTTGTTCTCCAGCGCAGAGTAGCCGTCGGCCGTGTTGTAGTAGCCGCTCCTGTTGGCATAGAGCGCACCGTAGCCGTTGGCCGTGTTGAAGTAGCCGTTCGTGTTGTTCTCCAGCGCAGCGTAGCCGCTGGCCGTGTTGTAGTAGCCGCTCGTGTTGGCATAGAGCGCCCAAGCGCCGGTGGCCGTGCTCTCGGAGCCGCTCGTGTTTGAAGTGAGCGCAAAGTGGCCGCTGGCCGTGTTGGCGGAGCCGCTTGAGATGTGCCCGAGCGCGTCGAACCCGATGCCCGTGTTGTTGGTGCCGGTCAGCGTGGTGTTGCCGGCAGCCAGGCCAAACTCATTTTGCGCTCTGGCCGCGTACGCAAGCGCCACGACTGCTGTGATGGTTAAAACTGTGGTCTTCATGTGCTGATTCTTCCTTTCGGTGGGTACCTTGTCGAACAACGACTGGCAACCCTTCGGGCTGCCAGCCCACAATGGTTTCCTGCAATATGCAGGTTGGCAGGGTGATGAAAAACTCATTTGCGGTGAAAAGATCGTGCGAAAACTCCAATGAAACCGAGGGTCGGTTTTTCAAAACACGGCTTTTTCAGCGGCCTGCCAGGATGCTGACGGAATTTCGGCAGCGGCTCTCATCTCTTCCCCGGTCTGAGCGCATTGAAAATCAATCTCATCAGCGAGGCAATTACGAATATGCTGACAATGACGACCGCGGTGATGAAGAATCCACGAAGGTCGGGAACGATGTTCAGGACGGGCACGGTGATGGCGAAGAAAAACCCAAAGAACAAGCCGAACACTACCAGCCCGAGCAGAAGAAATGTCAACGCACTCGGCATGGCGGGGATTGTAGGCTTACGGGGTGGAGGAAGTCAATCCTTCGTCTTTCCCTTTTTCTTCGGCGTCGGTGGATTGAAAACAGACCCTGGACCAAGACTCACAGCCCCCCGTGGAACCGGCCGAATGCACGAGCGAGCAGGACCGAAAAGACCAGGATGCCCGCCCCGAGGACAAGAACGTGCCGGGTCTTGCGCAGTTCGAAGTTCCCGACCCGGCAGACAAGCAGATAGCCGACAGCAAGGTTGAAGAGGCCCCACAGGACATTGACCGTCGAGGACGACAACCCCACCCCGGGCGGTGTCGCGAAGGGACTCTGGAAGGCATGGCCCGAGATCCCATTGCCGAGATGGGGCAGCGCGTTCGCGAGGAAGCCGCCCCCGAAGAAGTACGCCAAGTAGTGATACCAACGCATGCTTGTCTCCATTTTGTAGTTCCATTTTCCCACCCGGTTCCTTCCCGCGCAACAGCAAATCTTGACCAAGTCCGGTAGTTAAATGAGACATGGATAACGCACATGTACCCTTCGAGCGCAAAACGGAGGTTTTGAGGGCCGGCGATAGGACGCTGTTGGCCCGGGCACGCCTCCCCGCATTGAACGATTTGCAAACCTTGCGTTTTGAAGTCCAGAGGGCCCGACTACAAGCCTAACCCGGATATTGCACAAGCATGTCAAAGCGCAATCAAACTGCGCCGAGAATTGTAGGGCGCCTGCCTGCGCCTGCCTGCGCAGACAGGCAGTCAGGCGAAGCCTGCAGGGTTTCGCGCCGAAGACGTTGTCGAACAACGGCTGGCAACCCTTCGGGCTGCCAGCCTACAACGATTTCCTGCAATATGCACGGTACTGGAAAACTCATTTGCGGTGAAAATATCATGCGAAAACCCCAATGAAATCGAGGGTCAATTTTTTAAAACATGGCTTTTTCAGCAGCCTGCTAACCATCACCCCACCGCTCCGCCCCGCGCATTCCTTCCACGAATGAATCGGCACGCTCCGTTATCTGCCCATATTTCCCGGATTCGCTTCACAAGCCAATGTCATTGACTTACAGTGGAGCCGCATGAACAAAGGCTGTGGTTGATGTTGAAGCGACGAAATATCTTTTCAGTTCTGCAGTTTCGCCCGATGAAACGTCTTTTTAGACAGGCAAGAACGCTGACCTGGGGTGGCACTGGATCACAGTTACTTTTTTCAGTCCTGCTCCTGACAAATGTAGTATCCGCCCTGGCGCAGGAGGTCACTTCTGTCTTCGTTCCACCGTCCAAGCCCGTTACCGCTGGCAGTTGGGGCAGTCTTTGGCTCTACTGCATCAACAACTCGTCTAATGAGGTCAGTCGAACCTTCGAGCCGAGTCTCAATGGCACGCTTACTTCAAAATCCGGCTCGTCCGAAACAGTTCTTCTTTTGAATACCAACAGCAGTGTGATACAGGCAGCGATTGCGCCCGGCAGCTTCGTCAAAGTAGAATACCTGTTGGACATTCCCCCAACAAACAACGGTCAAGTCACGCTGGCTGTAAGCAATTATAATCAGGTCATGATCCTTGTGGAACAAGCCTCTACCGGGGTTCCAGCGGCACCGCAGCCACCGCCAACGTCAGCTTTAACCAAGACCGCTCCTGAGCCTGAGTTAAGGGAATATTTCGGTAGCCATATGTCCTACTACGAGCCGATTTATTTCATTCTTGGCACATATCCCGCCGCTGAATTTCAGTTTAGCTTAAAATACAAACTCCTAGATCTCAAGGATAACTGGAATCCTCTCACTCGTTTTTATTTTGCCTATACTCAGACCTCTTTTTGGGATCTCCTCTCCCAAGATCCGTCCTTCTACGATACCAGCTACAAACCATCGGGGTTCTTTTATTATCCCGACGTTCTTCACAAAGACTTCTTCCAACTCGATCTGCAACTCGGTGGAGAGCATGAATCCAATGGTCGTGGCGGTAGCATGGAGCGCAGCTTGAATACGGTTTACCTGCAACCCACAGCCACGTTTGACCTGCCGGGCAATTTGCAACTCACCCTCCAACCGCGCGCCTGGTTCTACGTCTTCGTCGGTGGCAACAACCCCGACATTGCCGACTATCGCGGTTACGCCGATCTGCGCACCGCCTTAACGTGGACAAATGCCGATTCCAAGGAAAAAATTCAATTGGCAACGAAACTTCGAATCGGCGACGAAGGAGCGCATGCGGGCCTGCAATTCGATTTGAGGTTTAACCTAAAAGGCATGCCTCTTTTACATAAATTCAACCCGGCTATTCAAGTGCAATACTTTACTGGCTACGGCCAAACCTTACGTCAATACGACGAAGCCAGCCGCGACCTTCGCGCCGGCCTTTGCCTCTGGTATTGACGCTGTGCCAACTCGGAAATGATAAATAGAGGCGATTCCTTGATTTTTCGGGGAGCAGCGACGGGGTCGCCTATCCCACGCAGCAGGCTTTCCCACGCAGTTAGCCCCCCGGATATTGCACAAGCAGGTCAAAGCGCAATCAAACTGCGCCGGGAATTGTAGATGGCATGGGGATTGGCAGGTGAGCCGTTGAGAGCTACACCTGCCAATATGCATACAACCCATGCCGTTAAAGCTGTCGGTGACAGATCTCAGG
>Ga0326728_10009474_pt1 | contig 23427 bp, 18 predicted proteins | sample MB3enrmetagenome_FD_207602 | JGI IMG/M metagenome (GOLD analysis project Ga0326728, IMG submission 207602) | Lab enriched peat soil microbial communities from McLean, Ithaca, NY, United States - MB31MN | ecosystem: Environmental > Terrestrial > Soil > Wetlands > Peat | place: USA: New York... | reverse complement strand
GGAGAATCAGGTGGCAGCCCGGAAGATGAGCAAGATTTTCGAAAAGCCGCTTTCAGGCTTTTTTCCAGCATGCCGGGTGTTTATCAGGCGGGCACTCAACTTGCTGTCTACGCATCTGCCTGGAAAGACGAAAAAGACCTTTCCGATGTTTTCCTCTATTGGAATGGCTATGCCTACGGCAAGGGGGTATTTGGCGAACCGGCCCACAAGCCTTTTTCCAAGAGCCTCAAAACGGTAGATCTCACTTTCTCCAAAACGGTGACCGATGAGTACGACCTGTTGGGATGCTGCTGCTATTTCGGTACTCACGGGGGGCTGATTAACGCGGCAAAAGTCCTCTCCGGAAAGGAAATCAAAACATACTACGGCGATACCAGGGAACATGGCGAGGTCCGGGTCAGGGATTTGGCCGATGAGATCCGCAGGGTCGTTCGCACCAAATTGCTGAATCCAAAATGGATACAGGGTATGAAAGAACATGGGTATAAGGGCGCGGGGGAGATCAGCAAGCGCATCGGCAGGGTTTACGGCTGGGAGGCGACCAGCCGTGAAGTGGACGACTGGATTTTCGACGACATCTCTCGAACTTTCCTGATGGATGAGGAAAACCGCAAGTTCTTTGAAGAAAATAACCCGTATGCTCTTGAGGAGACTGCCAGAAGGTTGATCGAAGCGTCTGAGAGAGGACTTTGGGACCCGGCGCCTGACGTCAGGGAAGCCTTGAAACAAATTTATGTCGAGATTGAAGGCTGGATCGAGGAAAAGTCGGGAGATCTGGAGGGAGACTTCCAGGGTGGTTCAATCGACGTCATCACCTCGCGGGATGTCCAGGCATGGAAAAAGAAAATGGAAGAGACACTGGGTGGAAAGGTTTAAGAAATGGTTTTCCCTTTCGCGGCGATAGTGGGCCAGGAGCAAATGAAGCTAGGCTTGACGCTTAACGTGATAGATCCGACGATAGGCGGGCTTTTGATCATGGGTGAGAAAGGAACAGGGAAGAGCACCGCCGTCAGGTCTCTTGCCGAACTGCTGCCTGAGATCAGCGTCTCACGCGGATGCGCTTTCAACTGCGATCCGGATGGAACTTCTCTTTGCGGGATATGTTCGGAATGCCTTGCCAGAGACGGCGAACTTAAACGAGAGAAGCGCAAAATGCGGGTCGTCGAGCTTCCGCTGGGAATTACCGAAGACAGGCTGGTGGGCGCCCTCGATATCGAACACGCGCTAAAGCACGGAGAGAAGCGCTTCGAGCCCGGGATACTCGCCGACGCCAACAGGAATTTTCTCTACGTCGACGAGGTCAACCTTCTGGAAGACCACATTATCGATCTGATGCTTGACTCGGCCGCCATGGGAAACAATTCCGTCGAAAGAGAGGGGGTCTCTTTCAGCCATCCTGCCCGCTTCATTCTTGTAGGCACAATGAACCCGGAGGAAGGCGACCTGCGCCCCCAGTTGCTGGATCGTTTCGGCCTGTGTGTTTACGTGGAGTCCATTCGTGAAAAAGACCTCCGGGTTGAAATTTTGAAGCGCCGCTCCCGGTTCGATGACGATCCGGAAGGATTTTTGGATAGCGTTCAAAAAGACCAGCAGACTCTTTCCGAAGAAATTCTCCAGGCGAGGGAGAATCTTTCCAACGTGAATATTCCCGACGAGATTCTCGAAAAAATCGTGGCGATTACCACAGAGATTCATGTGGACGGCCATCGTTCGGATATCGTAATCCTGCGAGCGGCAAAAGCGCTTGCTGCCCTTCGCGGCCAGGATCGCGTGACGAACCGGGACATCGGCGATATAGCTCTATTGGCTCTTAACCATCGATTGAAGCGAACTCCATTTGAAGATGCCGGCACGGGCAGGAAAAAACTCCAAGAGCTTCTCGAAAGGCTGGACAAGAGCTGAGAGCATTTTACGAGGGAATTATGTCATTTTCTCGATTAGTCGGTCATAAAAGCGCAAAACTCGCTCTGATATTGAACCTTATTGACCCGGAAATCGGCGGAGTCCTTCTTCTGGGAGACAAAGGAACGGGTAAATCCACATTGGCCCGCGCTATGACACAATTGCTTCCAAAAGGGATGCCATATGTCGAGGTTCCGCTCAACTCGACGGAAGACGCCGTGATGGGCGGCATAGACCTGGAAGAGGCGGTAAAAACCGGCCGGCATGTTTTTCAGCGGGGTCTTATTGAACGCTCGCAGGGAGGCGTGCTCTATATAGATGACATCAACCTGTTCAATGTCGATATGCTCAACTTGATTCTGAATAACCACGAATTCGGCAACACGGCCCTGTACGGGAAACGCCTTGACGGGCAAGCTCGTAAGGGATTTTCTCTTGTCGCCACAATGAACCCGGAAGAAGGCCCGATCTCACCGAAGCTGATAGACCACTTCGGCCTGTGCGCCCTGTTCACGACGCCAGCCGACAGAAAAGAGAAAATCAGGGTGCTGCGCCGTTCCGGCCAAAAAGGCAATTCGGAAAGCCGATACAGTCGATACGACGAGAGATTGAACAACAGGATCTCCGTCGCTGGAGAGTTGCTGAAACAGATTATAACGCCTGCGGATATTGCTGCCTTTATAGTCGAGGCGTGTCTGGAATCCGGGATCGAGGGGCACCGTGGAGATATAGCGCTGGGAAGGGCTGCTCGTGCTTATGCTGCATTTTGCGGGTCGTCGGTGGTAATGAAAAAGCATGTCGAGAGAGTTCTGCCGCTCGCCCTGGTTCACAGGAGGCGAGAGGCCGGCCTTCAGCAGGAAGAGCATCAGGAGCAGGAAGCACCGGACCCGCAAAACAACACTCAACGGGAACAACCGGCTTCAAACAGCAACGAAACGCCTGACGCCGCTTCCGGGCACAGCCCCGGTGAATCGGCGATCCAGCCCGAACCATCTGCTGGGCATTCGAAAGAGGAAGTGTTCCCGGTTGGCGATCCTTTCGACGTCCGCAGGCTCCTGTTTCAAAGGGATCGGATCGGCCGCCGATCTTCAGGCAGAAGGACAAATACGCGCTTTACAGGAAAAGGAGGCCGCTACGTCAAAAGCTCATTCCATTCGAATGTTCGTGATGTCGCCGTAGATGCTACGCTTAGGGCTGCCGCTCCGTGGCAGATCGTTAGAGGCCGGACCCTGAACGTCCTTGTTCGCGATGAGGATTTGCGGTTCAAGCAACGTGAAAAAAAGATGGGACACTTTGTTATATTCGTGCTGGACTGTTCGGGTTCCATGGGTGCCAGGCAGAGGATGATCGGGACCAAGGGCGCAATCCTTTCGCTGCTCATGGACTGCTACCATAAACGCGACAAGATTTCATTAATTGCCTTCCGCAAGGATTGCGCCGAGATTATTCTTCCTCCGACGACCAGCGTCAATCTCGCTTCCAGTAAGTTGAAAGAAATGCCGGTTGGCGGCAAGACCCCGCTCCCCGCTGCGCTGGTCGCCACGTACAATCTCATAAAGCAGGTCCGCATAAAAGATCCGCGAATAAGGTTCATAGTGGCGATAGTGAGCGATGGTCGCGCCAACCAGGGCTTATCAGGCATTCCCGTATACGAGGAAGTGTCAAAATCCGCCGGGATGTTGAGAGACCTACCGAACACTGATTTTATCATCGTGGATACAGAGGATAAATCAAACCTCATCCGAATGGATTTTGCCCGCAACCTCGCGGAGGAACTGTGTGCAGATTACTTCACAACCGATGACCTGAAAGCCGAGTACCTTGCCGGCTTAGTTTCAAGCCGTAGGCTTTGAGGATTGTTGTTGTGCGGCCTTGAGCGGGTCGAAAGTTCCCCGCGCGGGCTGAAACCAAGCAACGAAGGAGGTAGGCCAAATGTGCGAAGCCAATGCGTATCTCATTAAAGGTGATGAAGAAGAACTTTTCATGGAGAGTGTGGACATTCTGCGGCCGGAAGGGAAAGGGGTTTATATCCAGGATATCTATGGAGCACAGAGCTGGCTGAAAGCGCATATCAAAGAAATGAACCTGGTTCAGCACCGCATAGTCCTGGAAGAGGATTAATTCTTTTGAAAGGTGAACTCTCGGTTCGCATAGCGGTCATAGACGGCCAGGGCGCAGGCATCGGTTCCGCCATCATAAAGAAAATCAGGCAAACCTACGGAGAAAAAGTGGAAATCTGGGCACTTGGAACCAATGCCATTGCTACGGGACAAATGTTGAAAGCCGGCGCAAACCGTGGAGCTACAGGGGAAAACGCCGTTTCACATTGCGCCCGTCAGGCCGATATCATTATCGGGCCTATTTCAATCCTCATAAGCAACGCGATGATGGGTGAAGTCACGCCTGAGATGGTCCTGGCCATCGGTAATTCAAGCGCCGTCAAACTGCTGCTGCCCCTTTCGACGGAACCGGTTACGGTCGTCGGCGTAGTGCCTGATCCACTCCCTCACCTTGTTGATAAATTGATTGATGAATACCTGCCGGGAATCATGCGGCATAAACATCATGCAGAGTAGCGATAAAGTTCGCAGGCGCTGTGCCTGTAACCGGACATTTCATGGAACCCATTTCTTGCTGACGATTCAAGATGATCCTATTCGAGAACCTGTATAAGAGATACAAACGGTTGGAGGCCCTCAGAGGCGTAAGCCTTGAGGTTACAGCGGGTGAGCTGTTTGCATACCTGGGACCGAACGGTTCGGGCAAAACGACGACCATCAAAATACTTACCGGCCTCGCGGTCGCTTCTGCGGGCGACGCGTGGGTAAACGGGTTTCATACTGAAAAGCAAAGCCTCAAGGCAAAGCGCCAGTGCGGGGTTGTTCACCAGAACATCAATCTCGATAATGAGCTTACAGCGCGAGAGAACCTCAACTTTCACGGAAAACTTTTCGATATGCCGCGCAAAGAGCGTATCCGGCGCATCCGTGAAGTCCTTGAATACGTTGAGCTTGCAGACAGGATGGATAGCCCGGTCAAATTCCTGTCCGGGGGGCTGAAAAGAAGAGTGATGATCGCAAGGGCGCTTCTGCACTCTCCCAGAATACTCTTTCTCGATGAACCTACTGTGGGTCTCGATCCGGCCATCAGGCGCCGTATATGGTCGCTGATAAAAAAAATCCAGCAGAGCGGGACGACCATTTTTCTCACTACCCATTACATCGAGGAGGCGGAATTCCTGGCCGACCGGGTCGCTTTTCTTGACGAAGGCAGGATAGTAGCCCTGGACACCCCCCAAAATCTAATGGACACAATGGGAGCATGGGCTTTGGACCGGATCTCCGGCGGCGGCATCGAAAGCTTCTATTTCCGTGACAGAGATGAAGCCAAAAGGCGCATAGCTGAACATAAAGAGGGCTTTGCCCTCAGGCGTGTGAACCTCGAAGATGTTTTCATTTCCCTTACCGGCAAAAAGGTCGGACCGCGGGCGGAGGACGGAGGATGGACGGCATGAACGGCATGAACGGCATGCTCGCAATCTACCAGCGCGAACTTCTCATCCTGCGCAAGAGATTTTTCAAACAGCTCGCCTCCATGTCGGTGAGCCCCCTGCTCTATTTCGTCGCTTTCGGGTTCGGGATGGGGCGCGGCGTAATGGTTAGCGGGCATTCCTACCTGGAGTTCCTGGTCCCGGGGCTTGTTGCAATGAACAGTATGATGCAGGCTTTCGCCATAGGAAGCGAAATAAACATTTCGCGGTTCTATTGGCACATCTTCGAAGAATTTCAGGCGGCGCCGATCGGGAACATATCTTATGTGACTGGAGAGGTATTGGCGGGAATGACAAGGGCGCTGTTTTCGGTCGGTTTGATTCTTCTGATTGCGGCCTTTTCAGGAGTGACCCTTTCTTACAGCATCTATTTCTGGGTTGCGGCGGGGCTTAACAGCTTTGTTTTCGCATCGCTTGCCGTCGGGCTGGCTATGCTAGTCAAATCCCATGCCGACTGGGCCCTCCTCACTAATTTTTTCATCACTCCAATGGCTTTTCTGGGCGGCACCTTCTTTCCCATCGACAGAATGCCCGAATGGCTTCAACACATCCTGATCGTTCTGCCGCTAAGCCACGCTTCCAAAGCAATCAGGGCAGCCGCTTTCGGCGATCCGCCCCCTTTCCCGTCATACTTGCTGCTTGCTGCGCTTGGGGCCGCTCTTTTCGTCCTGGCCTTTCGCTGTGTCAACAGCGCGCGGGAGTGAATCAATCCATAGGAAGGAAACATCAAAGAAAAAACCGGCGAGGCGGGCCCAATGCCGCTCCCGCCTCCTTGCGGCGAACTAAATTCTTACCGGATCAAAATCTCAGTGGCCGTGACTGTGGGATTCCGCCTCGTGATTGGGGTGATCATGGTCATGAGAGCCATGCTCGCCACTGTGTTCGTGGTTGTGCACATCGGCAGCCCCGCCATGCGAGTGGTCATGGTGATGTTCGTGCTCGTGCTCGTGCGCGTGGCTATGGCCGTGCTCATGCTTGTGCGCCTTGCCGTCATGGGAATGTTCGTGCGAATGCTCATGAGCGTGGTCATGCGCATGCAAATGCTTGTGTTCGTGTTTTCCTTCCATAGTAATCCTCCTTGTCCTAATTCGTTAGGTTGCCGTGGCCCTTCATGAGCCTTCTTACTGTTTTTCTTAAGCTGCCAAAGGGCGATTGTCAACTGTAATTGACAATGAGCGCGTTTCGGGGGCTGGAAAGAGATAGAGTGTTACCCAATCCAAGCCTGAAGCGAGTTAAAAGGAAGATGTTCGTAAAGGAGGTTTGCAATCAAATATATTTCAGCTTGACACCTGCTTGAAAACCCCGTATATCATTTTCCACATAATTTTTTGGCATCAGGTACAGAATAAGTTTAATAGGGAATCCCGTGAGAATCGGGAGCGGTCCCGCCGCTGTAAACGGGGACGAAATCCGAGGAAGCCACTTTTTCGCATGAGCGAGATGGGAAGGCTCGGAGAGTAGGTTGATCCGTGAGCCAGAAGACCTGCCTGATGCTGTTTGGCGAGCCGATGCGTCAGATATCGCGCAGCCACCATAAGGATCAAGTGAAGCAGGGTGCAATCCTTAGGGCTTTTAAGCTCTAAGGATTTTTTTTGGGCTGAAGCGAACACCTTTTCGGCGCGTCACTTCGGGAAACGGGCCGGTTGAAGCTTTCGAGAATTGACGAAGAAAGGAAATTTTTCGAGGACCTATGGACATCCTGCTTGGCGCTTACTTACGACGGTATGGAAATCTATCGCGACGACAAGATCGTCTACGCAATCTTCGCGAGAGCCTCCCGCCGCCAGGCATGTGGAGATCACCCGGTGTGGAACAAGGAATCCGTCGGCCGAGCTTAAAAGCGTGGGGACCATCGGCCCCCCGTATTCTACACAAGGGGAGGAACAAGTGAGACTCTATCTTATTGCAGCGCTGACAGCTCTCTGCCTGCTTTCCCTGGCCTATTCGATTCCCGCCCGGGCACAGGAGGCAGCGGAAGCGCAGGAAAAAGAAAAAGCAGCGGTCAGCGGCGAAAAACAACAAAATAATGCGGAAGCGGGACAATCATATAACATGGAGCCTGTCGTGGTGACCGCTACCAGGACTGAAACCCCGCTCTCCGAGGTTACCAAAACCATCGATGTGGTGACCAATAAAGACCTGGAGACGCAGCAACAAACTTCTATCCCGGAAGCCCTCAATATTGTTCCCGGCGTTATGGTCCAGAACCAGGGGGGGCCGGGACAATATTCTCCTGTTAATATTCGTGGAGTTGGCAGTGCGTATGTCCAATTCCAATTCAATGGTTTCCCCTTAAGAGATGCGGCAGACACTCAAACTTCATTTCAATATTTGCAGAATGATTTATATGGACAGAGCGGCATCAGCCGCATCGAAGTATTGAACGGCACCAACAGCGTTTTGTATGGCTCGCAGGCCATAGGCGGTGTTGTAAATATCATACCCCAAAGATGGCAAAGCGGATTTACCGGTGAATTGATGACTGAGGCGGGCCCGCACGCTACTTTTATTGAAAATGGCGGCTTCGCATACGGGCAAGACAATTATTATGTGAACGCCTTCCCCCTTTATATTATTACCAATGGAATTTCAAACGGAGGGCGAAACAGCTATTGGTTCAATGATGTGGGTTTCATTGGCGGGGCGGGCGTAAAATTCGGGAATAACATGGTCCTCGAAGTCTGCAACATAACCTCCAGTTCAGATATGGCATTGACGTCAGTATATCCGGCATTGAACGCACAGCATCAATTGATCACAAATCTGGCATCTCCCACGGACCATGCCGAAAGCCTTTTCGATTTGACCGGCGTTACTTTCAGCCAACAAGTTTCTTCCATATGGGACTATAGCATCAAAGGGGCATACGGTTCCACGGAACGTCAATACTACTACATCGCAAACATTCCTCCGGGTTCGGACAACTTCGGCGGATCGACCACCTATATCGAAATGCAGCACAACATTCGCGCCACTGACTGGCTCACCCTGACGGGGGGGTTCGACTACGACGGGGCCGACTACTCCTCCCGCCTGCCCTATCCCGTGACCCCCCAAGGCGCATACTTGCCTTTCAACACGAATTGGTTTGGTTATGACCTCTTCGGACAGGCCCAATCGGTATTTTTTGACAAATCACTCTTTATCACGGGCGGCCTGCGCTTCAACGACCATGAAGATTTCAAGTCCAAAGTGGTGGAGGAGGCCTCAGCCGCCTATATTTTTAAACAGACCGGCGCCAAGATTCACGCAGCTTTCGGGACCGGCTATCGTACGCCGTCCCTCTTTGAGATATATGGCGGAGCTGCGAGTCCTGTCAATGGACAAGTGGTTTCAGTCGGGAACCCCAACCTCAGGCCGGAGGAAAGCACAAGTTATGAAGTCGGCGTGACCCAACCTTTTATAGATAATAAGCTGCAAATCGGGATAACCTGGTTTCATATCGATTCGGATAATATTATATGGTGGAATTATCCTACTAATAGTTACGTAAATGCTTTAAAAGGAAGGGCTGAAGGAATAGAAGCCAAACTGGAAGCAAAGCCGTGTAAGTATTTTAGTTTAACTGCCGCATATACATATGTGGACTCGCAATTAAACTATGGGGACTCCAGTGGTTGGGCGCGAACACAGTTATGGCCCATGGACACGTTTGCATTTATCGGCGCCTTTTATCCTATGGATAGATTGACCGTATCGTTCAAAGTATTATGGGAAGGCGACAGGATTATTCCTCTCTATGATCCGTCATTTAACCAGGTGTTGTGGAGAGAACCCTCGGACACAAGGGTGGACATGGTTACTACGTATAAAATATTGCAGGATTATAAGTGCATAAAAGATATCGAAGTATTCATCAAAATTACAAATCTTTTTGATGAACATTACACGGAATGCGGGTATCAGATGCCTGGGCGGTGGGTTTACGGTGGTTTAAAGATGACTTTCTAGATCCTCTTACGAAAAGTTCGTCGGGGCTGGAAGCCCCTCCTAGAAAAAATTACGAACTTTTCATGGTTTCAGGGTGCTCCCAAGGGACATGTGGTACTGAGTCAGAGGTGCGCCCTCGGGAAGCGGTCCCGGCAGAGTATCTGAGCCGGGATCTCAGCCGGGGTCCAGCTTTCTTGGCGAAGAGATTTCCCGATGTCCCGAAACTGATGACGGCTTGACTGTGTCGCCAAATGGGTGATATCTCTGTTGTAGTTTCGGCTGAGCGAACAGGATTGGCGGTTGGGAACTTCAGTATGCGTACTTTAAAGACGCGCGGCGGCGTGCAGTTGTCAGTTTATCGGGCGATCTGTGTGACAGCGGCGGCGATATCACTCACCCTGGCATGCGCAAAGACCGGCGAACCCCGGTTGGTTAAAGATTTGGCGGGCCGCACGGTCTCAGTCCCGGACAATCCTTTGCGTGTCGTGTCGCTGGCCCCCAGCGTCACGGAAATCATTTTTGCGTTGGGAGAGGGCAAGCGTTTGAAAGGGGTCACACAACACTGTGATTTTCCGGCCGAAGCTCAATCTTTGCCCAAAGTCGGTTCTTACGTGCACCTCGATCTTGAAAGAATTGTGGCGCTGAAGCCGGACCTTTGCATTGCTGTTCGCGACGGCAATCCCGTGGACGTGGTGATGGAGATCGAATCATTCGGGATACCGGTCTATGCGGTCGACCCCAGGAACCTGGAGAGCGCCGTAGGTACAGTGCTGGAAGTGGGGCAATTGCTGAACGCCGCTACAAAAGCTCAGCATCTTGCAAACGAAATGCGCGCGAGAATCCAAAGGGTAAAGGAACAGGTAGCCAAAACCGGATTGCGCCCGCGGGTCTTTTTTCAGATCGGTGCGGCCCCCATCGTTTCAGTCGGAAATAACACCGTCATCCATGAACTTATCGTGACCGCGGGCGGACAAAATCTGGCCGAAGGCCCAACTTCCTATCCCCGGTTCAGTATGGAACAGGTGCTGGCGCTCCAGCCTGATGTCATCATCATTACTTCCATGACCAAAGAACAGAACCTGGAAGAGCTGTCCGCCGAATGGAAAAAATACGGTGGACTGCCCGCAGTCCGAGACAATCGTATATTTTTCGTTGACGCGGATCTTTTCGACAGGGTTTCGCCGCGTCTGATAGACGGTTTGGAGGCCCTGGCAGCGATAATACACCCGGAGCTTGCCCGGTGAAAGCGGCAGCCTCCTATGCTTACCCCATCCTGAAACGCATGTTGGCCGTTTCATTTCTGCTGTGTTTACTTCTCATCATAAGCGCCTTTTTAGGACTTGCGATGGGATCAACCGCGCAAGACATCCGGCAAATACTCTCGGTGCTTTCCGGTCACGCCGACCAATATCCGACTTTGTCGAACATCGTCTGGCAAATCCGGTTGCCAAGGGTAGTGCTGGCTGCACTGAGCGGGGCGACGCTGTCCCTGGGGGGCCTTGTTTTCCAGGCCTTGCTGCGCAATCCTCTGGCCGAGCCATATATCCTGGGGATCTCGGGCGGATCTGCCGTTGGAGCCATAATAGGCATTTTGCTGGGATTGTCTCCTTTTCCGGGCGTCGCTTTCTTCGCTTTTGCCGGAAGCATGGCCACCCTGCTGCTGGTGCTTCTGATCGCTTCGACAAAAACCGCGTTGAGAAAAGACACCTTGATTCTCGCAGGGGTCATGGTCAATGCATTCTGTTCGTCCGTCATCATGTTTCTGATCTCTCTTACACAAGATTCCCGGCTCCACAATATTCTTTTCTGGCTTATGGGAGATCTCTCACTGTCCGATGCGCATCGGACGCTCATGCTCATGGTGGCTCTTTTACCGTGTTTTACCCTGCTTTTTTTGCTCGCCCGCCCAATGAACATTCTTCTTATGGGGGAGGAAATGGCCGCCAATATGGGGGTGAATGTGCGCCTCATACCACTTCTCCTCCTTGCGGTCACCTCGTTGATGGTAAGCATCGTCGTTTGTCATACAGGACTTTTGGGATTTGTAGGGCTGGTGATGCCACACCTTTTCAGGCTTCTGTTCGGACCGGATCACAGGCTGCTGGTTCCTGCCTGTATTTTTGGCGGCGGTGCATATCTGATTCTGTGTGACCTCCTTGCTCGTTCTCTTCCGTCGCAAGGGGAAATGCCTGTAGGAGTGATAACGGCCATGATCGGAGCTCCATTGTTCATTCTTTTGCTCAGGGGGGTAAGGCGATGAAAACTGCCCTGGCAGTAAAAGACTTAGGTCATCGCTATGGCGGAAGAACCGTTCTGGACGCCATATCCTTTTCAGTGCAGGAAGGTGAATTTTTCATCATAATCGGACCGAACGGCTCGGGGAAGACAACCCTTGTCAGAACCATTTCTGGAACTCTCGAACCTCTTAGAGGGCAAATATTTATACTCGACCGCCCCATACGGAGCTATTCCGGAAAGGCCCTTGCGCGAAGCGTCGCGGTAGTCTCTCAGACCCCGCCCTCAGACATACCCTTCATGGTTTCTGACGTGGTCCTCATGGGGCGTTCGCCTCATATGAGTTTGCTGGCAATTGAGAAACCAAAAGATGTGGACCTGACCGAACGCGCCATGGCGTTTACGAATGTGCAACATCTGGCCGGGCGCAGGTTCGATCAGCTTAGCGCCGGCGAAAGACAACGGGTCCTGATTGCCCGCGCAATCTGCCAGCAGACCCGCATCATTGTTCTCGACGAACCCACCGCGCCATTGGATCTCGCCCATCAGATCAATGTCATGGACTTGTTGGAGCGACTCAGAAAAGAGGAAAAGATCACCGTTGTCATGGTTTCTCACGACCTGAACCTTGCGGCTACATACGCCGATCGCCTGCTGCTTCTGAAGGATGGCGGCGTTGTGAGCTTGGGAAAGCCGGACGAGGTGCTCACTTTTCAAACCCTTGAGAAAGCCTACGGTTGCGTTCTGCTGGTCGATGAAAATCCTGTAAAAAAAGTGCCCCGGGTTACCCTGGTGCCGCATGCCCTCCTAACAAATAACTCTTTATAAATGTGCTTTCTATTGTCGAAATGTTTTGCTCGACACCGCTTAACTTGTCCTGCCCTACGGAACTTTTCATAGCCCTCGTGTCGTTGAAAGCAGGGCGCCATGATGCACTAAACGGCGGGGGGTTTTGAGGAAGAAAAAAGAAGGGTTGGCGAGAACACGCCCGATTGAATGATTACTATACAATGGCGTTCAGAAATTCGGCAAAAATCCTTATTGGGAGAGTGAGGACCAATGTGCATCAAATGAGTCCTCAATAAGGAGGAAATAGAAATGTTAAGTGAATTCTTTGCAAGTCACGGATTGGAAACCATTCCTGTCGTCATATTTCTTCTTACCTTGTCAGCTATAATAACTTCAAGGAAGAAACATCGAAAGGAAAGACCGGACCCTCCGGTTCTCTTCGGACCTATCCGTGGACTCTATGTGTGTTATCAATGTGATACTATCTTCAACACAACTCGATGTCCAGGATGCCAGGAAGATGCTGTCATACCGCTGATACAGCTTACAGGAAGCATAGTGGAAGACGATGGGGTCGCTGACGTCATCAGAAGGCTTCAAAGACTTGGCGAGTGGAAACTGCCTGACCTTCAGACCCTTCAGATCGGACAGGCAGTTACACCGGCGCTCAAGCCAGGGCGAAAATCTTCCAATGGCAAAGCTTCCGAAGTCCCCTTGACGATTTCAGACCTTATATCTGAAGGAGATCGCATCATGGAATAGAGCCTTCAGGGATCAGCTAAACTTAAAATCCCATTCATCGGCGAAAAAAGCGACGACAGCGTTGCGTACCGGATCTCCGGTTTCCTCCCGGCGAGTAACACTAATCCGCGGCCAAGTTGCGGTAGTAGACTCCCGGATGCGCCGGCTTTTCTCCCTCGCCTCCTCACCCTGAACCCTCTCCCCCATTTGGGGGAGAGGGCCACGGTGAAGGGAATCGATTCCGCACTTTTCTTCTAACTTGAACGCAATTGCCCATGGTGGCTGCGCCTCACCACGAAGCATGAAAACGGTATTTCCAAGGTGAATTCCTATAGGTCGTTTTTCGTAAGTAATGTAATTACGAATTCGTTACCCGTATTCGCGGGGGATCCCGTTATCGGTGCGATCGTCCTGCGTTTGCATGATACTGCGATGAATGGGATTTTCCGGGTTTTCTTGAGACGCACAGCGGCTGAACAGGCGATAACGACCTATGATCTCCGCTGCGGTTGAAACGAAAAGCCGATTCGGTGGGGCGGACCGATTCGGCTTTGAGGAGGAAAGAGTTTATTTTCGCCATGATAGTAGAGCAACTTTGATGCCAAACCGGCAAAAAATAAAAGTTATCATAATTACAGAGACTTATCTGGAGAGCAGTAACGTTTGTATGTGATCTAATCCAGCCATAAAGCCGCCAGTTTTCTTGGGAATCAAGACATAATCACGCCTTTCGATGGCGGCTTTTAAGAGCGTCCAGAGTGTGAACGCGACGCCGGACGGCGACCACTAGGATTGATCTCGCGAAGCGCGGCTCGGGTTCAGACGAAGGATCAGGTTTTTGCGACTCTATCGGGCCGGCATTTCGTGGACAAGATCGACCGCCCCGCTCACGAAAGCGAGGGCCATGCAGCGGGCGAAATCATCGCTTAAAGCTTCACCTTCAAGCCTTTCCTGTTCGTAGCATTCGCAGCTCTGGCAGGAAAACCCCGGCCATTTCTTGCGAATAGCATAATCAAGGCATTCGCCGTAGTAGCGACAGAACACGTTGCGTCTAACCTCGTCGCAACTTTCCACAGCCATGAAGCGCTCCGGTTTGCCATTTCTCACGATTGTCTCCTCGATTTATCAGGACCATGTTTGCCGTCAAAATAGCAGTCTGCTCACAGAATTGAAATCAGGTCAAACAGGGTATTTTCCATATTTGTGACTGTATTTCCCTTGCACGCAACATGCAGGCAAGTAGAGCGCCTCATTTATCGGATTATTTGCATAAGTTTGAATTAATTTAGAATTCTTTATTCCCTGCAAGTATGGGCTGCATACGGCTACTGCGACATAAGTCTCGAACTCCATGTCGGTATTGCGCTCAGGTCATTTTTAGTGCACTGTCAACTTAATTCTAGTAGTGAACTTGAAGGTCGTCATTCCCGCGCAGGAGACCGTGTCACCATCGATTGAAACAGAAAATTTGTCCAAGTAAGTGCTAAAAACTTACTGGATTCCAGCCAAAAGCGCTGCCGGAATGACGGATTTCGACCCATACGCGCCCTAAAGTGGGAATTCCCCGCAGGCCGACCAGTTGCGACACAGTAATTCATGTCCCTGTCGGGACACCCTGGAAACCATGAAAAGTTCGTAATTTTTTGTAGCAAGGAGGGGCTTCCAGCCCCGACGAACTTTTCGACACAGTCTCGCAGGCGGGAATCCAGTGTTTTTTCAGTTCCCTGAGGACTTTGGACCCCCGCTCCTGGCCCGACAATTACCAGGGCAGGCTTCGCGGAGGTGACGAATCAAAAAACTTTGTTGACAGAGTACTAACGCGCTTCCCGCTGATCGGAGTGATTGAGAATATTGACCAGCACTTCGACTTTTTCGTCTTGGCTGAGGTCCGTTTCGATATTCAGAGAGACCTGTTTGCGGGATCCGATAGGCACACTTTCCAGTTTGGGCTGGATATCGAGGATGAAGCCCGTCTGATTTTCGGGCGTCTCCTGCGAAACCGAGACGGACATAATGGTTTCATCGTAGATCAGCCGGGTGATCTCGAAGGGTTTGTTGCGAGTACTGACGACGATCACTCTGCCGATGCGTTCCGGCTGACTGGCGCTCAGTTTTCCGATCAGAAGGTTTTGTGGTCTGGCGGATATTTCGCCTTCCACAAATCCTGACACACGGATGAGAATATCGGGTTTTTGAGCCAGATCGGTGTTCAACCTGATAAAGCCGCCGTAGCTGCCATTACGAATCTTGTTGGAAATCTTGAGTTTGTAAAGTTTTCCTTCTTCGACCGTTTCCAAAGTGTAATCTATGTCATCTTTAATATTGCACTCAATTCTCGATATGTGAAAAGGCGCAGTCGATCCCGTCAGTGTCAAAACGAATTCTGAGAGCTGGTCGGGCCTGCCTCGAAATAAGACGCTGGTTGAAGGTTTCACATCGATAAGGGCCACGATGGTTCCCTGCATTCTTATGATCTGCTGCGGGTTATGCGGATCATTGCTCTGGATCGTCGCTTTTTTGTCGATGTTGCCCTGAAGATTTCTCAGGTTGACTTTCATTGTAACCTTTCCCTCGCCGCCGGGAGGGATCTCCGGATCGAACCGGACCAGAGTGCAGCCTCAGCCGGTTTGGACGCGCTCGATTTTAAGGACCTCCTTACCCGTGTTCTTTACGGTGAATTCGTGCTCGACTTCGGAAGCACCTTCCATGACCTGGCCGAAATTGTAATCGGACTCCTTCACCTCAATCGAAGGCTGGGCTTTTGCCTCGGGAGTTTGCTGTGATCTTGGAGCCGGGGATTGTGCGGTAGCTGCGAGCGCCGACCAAAGAAAAAGGGAGCCGCAAAGAAAAAACAATGCGAAAAGTGTTTTGTTGGCAAATGTTTTCATTCAGTTTCCCTTCTGGGTAAGGTCGCATAAGGAGTATCACTCTTGTTCGGCTCGCCTGTCTATCAGGTCATGAGCCGCAACCATCTCGACCCCTTCTTCCCTGAAAAGACCAGCCGCTTCCTGTAAAGATCGCAATGTTGTTTCGCGAGGATGTCCAATGGCAAGAGCCGTGCCCCGGACTTTGGCCACTTTCATCAGTCTCGCGATCTGGAAACGAACAGCATCAGCAGACGGGTCGTCATCAAGAAAAATGTCACGCTTAAGAGTCGGAATTTTCAACTCCTTTGCGGTCTTCCATCCTTTGCTCTCGCTTGTGGTCATGCTGTCGATAAAAAAAAGATCCCGCCCTTTCAGCTCGGAGAGCACCGTTTTCATCGCTTGCCCGTCTCGGGTCATTCGCGATCCCATGTGGTTGTTGACCCCGTCGAAGTACGGGGAAGTATCCAAGGCGGCCCTTATGTTTTGCCGGATCTGATCTGCGGGCATTGAAAGCAGGAGAGCCCCGGGGCCGGGGTTCTCTCTTTTGCTCAGTGGCTCCATCGGTAGGTGCAGAATGACTTCCCTTCCTGCCTCGTGAGCCAGTTCTGCGATCTCGCGGCTGTGCGCCTGGTGAGGCAAGACCGACAAGGTGACAGGGAACGGAAGCGAGGTAAATTCCCTGGCGATAAGGACGTTGGAGCCAAAATCGTCTATGACTATAGATACTCTCGCTCTTCCGGGCGATGCACTCGACGATTTTCGCAAAACATCCCGAACAGAACCTTCCGTCGGCGCCCCCGGACTCCGGATAAGCCCCATATCCGCGGAAGGCCCCGATCCGGGCGGCTCGATCTTATGGCCCGCTCCTGCTTCGTTCATCACGGGTGAAACGTGCCGTGGAAGGTTATCGGTCGCTCTGGAGCCGGGCGATGCTTCAGGTGCGGGAACCTGGGCGGGCGCCTCCCGACGTGGGGTCGAATGATTCTTTGTCGCCGATTCGCGGGGCAACTCAGGCAAACGGCGGCTCTGTATGGAGAAATAAAGAAGAGACGCCAAAACTAAGACCGCCGCTAACCAAACAGCCAGAATCGGCGCTGAAAGCCGCTTTTTCCTTGTGGAGGCGCCGCCTTTCGAGCGGTTTCCCTTGCGTCCACCTCGCGCCTTACCGGTTTTGGTCCCTTTTTCCGGCGGCAAATTCTTCTTCTCCGGCTGCTTTCAGCCCAAGCTTCGAGCGGGGTCGCGGTTTCGAGGTCGTCATCTTCCCCTCGAGCTAACACCCTTCACAAATTTAACTATTTTTGTATTTGAGCCGTCACAGCCATTATTTTATAGCCCTTGAGCAGGTCGAGCGCCCTGCGCACCTGATTGTCTCCATCAATCAGTTTCTTGGCGTCAATCTGGTTCGCTCCTTCCCCTTTGCCCTGCGCATCCTGCTTTTGGTTGTCAAAATGCCTCGGAAGATCTTTTTCGCGGATGCGCGTCGGATCATCAGCCGGGGCCTCTTCGACTTTCGCGCTCTCCTTTTTTACCATGATGTCGGGCGTGATCCCCTTGGCCTGAATCGACCTTCCGGAAGGAGTGTAGTAGAGAGATGTGGTAAGCCGAAGCGCCGAGCCGTCATTAAGCGGAATCACCGTTTGAACGGAGCCTTTGCCGAAAGTTTGCTCACCCATGATAATGGCCCGTTTGTGGTCTTGAAGGGCTCCTGCGACTATTTCGGAAGCGCTTGCCGACCCCGAATTCACCAGCACGACAATCGGGTAGGTGTGCGGCTTTGCTTTCTTGTGGGCTTCGAACCGCATCTTTTGGTTTTCCAGCCGCCCGCCTGTATAGACGATCAACCCTTCGTCCAAAAACTCATCGCTCACCTCTACCGCCTGATCAAGCAAGCCGCCTGGATCGTTTCTCAAATCGAGTATCAGACCCTGCAAACCCGGATTCTCAGCCTCGAACTGGCTGAGCGCCTTTCGCAGGTCTACAGCCGTGCCGCTTTGGAAACTCGATATTCTTACGTAGCCGAACCCCGGCTCCAGCGTAAACGATTTCACGCTCTGTATGGAGATAATGTCCCGGACAAGTTCAAATTCGAGCGGCTTCTGCTGACCTTTTCTCAGGACCGTCAACTTAACCTTGCTGCCCTTGGGACCTCTCATCTTCTGCACCGCGTCCATCAGGGACATATCCTGAGTGGGTTGGTCATCGATCTTCATGATCTGATCGTTTGCCTGGATGCCGGCCTTGTCGGCCGGGGTGTCCTCGAGAGGGGAGACAACTGTCAGAATGTTGTCGCGGATCGTGATCTCTATTCCCAGACCACCGAATTTTCCCTTCGTCTCGATTTGAAGCTCCTTGTAATCATCCGGCTTCAGAAATGAAGAATGCGGGTCGAGTTCCCGAAGCATGCCGGTTATGGCCCCGTACATGAGCTTCTTCTGGTCGGTTTTCTCTACGTAGTTGTCCTGTACGATAGATATCACGTCACTGAAGAGCTTCAAATACTGGTAGGCATCCTGATTTTCGGTGGTGTTGGGTTTGGCCTTGAGCGTTGATGAGCCTCCAAGGGCCAGGATAGCCGTTCCGGCTGCAATGAGAAGTAAAAGCTTGCTGTTTTTAAACATGGGGTTTCCTTACTCTATAGAATTTTTGACCCGGCAGCATGAAATTCTCCCAGATCTTAGGTCATTGAATTTAACAGTGCCAACTGTAAAGGGCAACTCAATTTTTGTGTTCGATTATTGCGTTTATCAGTCACCCCTCCATCGCGTTCACGACCGGCACAGGGCACTGAGTTTTCAAAGAATCCGGACCTTTCCACAAACCTCGGAACCGCTACCGAAGACTTGTAGCATCTGCCGATCCTCCAAAGCGCAGGAGGGCCAGGTTAAAGCCGACTAATGAGAAAGCGCGAACACCTCCGTCAGAGTGTTGACACAAAAATATTGCGGCCAGGGTATTGGCCCGGCTTATATACACGCCTCAATACCTCATTCCAAGTCTTCTGATATTCACGGGCATATATCTTGCTCCTACTTGGCGGATGTCTTTTCGCTGTTGTCCAGGGTCATAGAGTTTTCGGCGGGTAGAACCTCCGTTATCCCACCCCGCCGAACTTTAAATGCTCGTCGGGCGCTCCGGGCGGTTATGAAGCGCCGCTCCCATTCCCGGCGGATTGGCGCCGCCTGTGAATGCGTGAAAGATATTGCATTGCATAATCCTGCAAAAGAGTTGGGGCGCAATTGGCAAACATTTTGAGCGATCGCCCTGAGCAGGACTTTTGGGGTCCACTTTGCTGATCGGGGAAGGAAAAGATGAAGAGCATGAGATTGAGTGTAAAAATCATCGGGGGGTTCTTGGCAGTATCATCGATTGCCGTTCTGGTGGGCTTTATCGCGGTCGCCAAGGTAAAGGCCATCAGTGAGGCAGGTTCCGCCATGTACGAGTTCAATACAAAACCTCTGGGACCTTTGAGTGAGGTTGGGGCTCGTTTCCAGAAGATGCGCAACCGGGCGAAAGATGTCTTCCTGGTCAAATATGTGTTGAATAAAGACGTAAGCAGCTATGTCGCACAGATGAAAGAGCTTGACAGCGATATACGGGAAGCTCTGAAGGAATTCGAAAGGTCAGTAATCACAAAAGATGTCCGGAGGGAATTCGAATCCCTGGAATCCGCGCTGGCCGGATATTATCCGGTTCGTGACAAGGCTATCGACCTCGTTGTCCAAGGGAAGAAAGAAGAGGCCCTTGCGCTGCTTTACGGAGAAGGCGCTTCCGTGGCCAAACAGGCTGATGAGGCATTAGGAAAGCTTTTCGCGCTGGAGACAAGTCAAGCAAAGGAAAACTCCAGGAACAATATTTCGATATCACGGGGGGCCGTGCGTTTGACGTGGATTTCCGCAGCATTCGGCGCAGTGCTTGCCCTTTTGCTCGGAATCTATCTCGCGATGACGATAACCCGCCCTATCAGCCAGGTAGCTCTAGGGCTCAGTGAGGCTTCCGATCACGTCTCGACCGCCTCGGTCAAGGTATCGAGCGCCAGCCGCTTACTTGCCGAGGGGACATCCGAGCAGGCGGCTTCAATTGAGGAGACTTCGGCTTCACTTGAGCAAATGTCTTCAATGACAAAACAGAACGCCGGAAACGCCGGCCTCGCCAACACGCTGATGGCCGAAACGAACGCTGTTGTCTCAAGGGCCAACGATTCAATGAACGAGCTTACAACCTCCATGATTGAAATCTCCAAAGCGAGTGAAGAGACTTCCAAGATCATCAGGACGATTGACGAAATCGCATTCCAGACAAACCTTCTTGCCCTCAATGCCGCAGTGGAAGCAGCACGCGCGGGTGAGGCCGGAGCAGGGTTCGCCGTTGTGGCCGACGAAGTGAGAAACCTTGCGATGAGGGCTGCCGACGCAGCCAAGAATACCACTGACCTTATCGAGGGATCTCTCGAGCAGATCGCGCACGGCTCGGAAATAGCCGAAAGGACCAGAACTGAATTCCAGCAAGTATCGGCCAATTCGGCAAAAATGAGTGATCTGGTCCATGAGATTACGGCGGCCTCCAAGGAACAGGCCCAAGGGATAGAGCAGGTCAGCAGGGCGGTTGGCGAAATGGACAAGGTCGTCCAGCAAAATGCCTCGAACGCCGAGCAGACAGCTTCGGCTTCGGAGGAAATGCACGCTCAGGCCAGGCTGATGAGAGAATTTGTCGAAGGCCTCGGGAGTATCGTTGGCGGATGAGCAAACGGGGGGAAAAATTTTGGTTTCAGATTTTCTGAAATCCTTGCCTATCTCGAGAAAATTGTTCTTTTTGCTTTTGACCGTGCTGTTGCCGGCTGCCGGGATCGTCGTTATCTCCAGCTTATTACACCGAGCCGATGCAATCCGCGAGGCCGAAAACCAGGCTATTGTATTGGTCAGGAGCATTACAGCCCAGCAGGAGCAAATGGCTTACATGGCGAAGGAGACGCTAAGCACTCTGGCGCAGTTGCCTGATGTGAAGAACCTTAATGTGGCCTCCTGCAACGCTCTATTTAAAGAATTAAACGAGCAGCACCCTTTTTTTTCAACAATATCTTTAGCAACGCCGGACGGCAATCTTATAGCCGCTTCCACGCCCTTTGAACCCGGCTCCATAAATCTTTCCGACCGCAAGCACTTCAGGGACGCAATCAGCACGATGGATTTTGCGGTAGGAGAATACATAATTGGCCGAGTCAGCAAAACGCCCTCGTTTAACTTTACTTATCCCGTCATCGATGGAAAAAAGAACCTTATCGCGATCCTGGCGGTCGGCCTGAAGCTGGGCGAATATGTCAACTTTCTGACGAAAGCTGAATTGCCCAGGGATTCCACGTGCACGATTGCCGACCAGAAAGGGGTCAGGCTATTCCATTTTCCCGAATCGAATTCCGCGGCCCCCGGCACTCCTGTCTCCCGGGAGGCCTTCGGGCATATGTCGGGTGACCTGGAAGAGGGAATGTTCGAGAAGACCTCAGGGGACGGCGTCTATCGCTTATATGCCTTTAAACGAATGCGACTAAGGGAGAATGCCGCTCCATATCTTTACATAGTAGCCGGAATCGCGAAGAGTAGGATTGTCGAGGGACCCAACGCCCGTCTTTTTAGGAGCTTGGCTGGTCTTGCAGTCTTAGGGGTCCTGGTGATGGTTCTTGCGCGGATTTCGGCCAAACGCCTTCTAATCGAGCCGATCTACCAACTCGTCGAAACTGCCAGACGGTTCGGCGATGACGACATGGCGGCGCGAACATGCCTGCCGCATACTTCTGATGAAGTCGGCCGACTTGCCAAGTCATTCGATGAAATGGCGTCGCTGCTTGAGATCAGGAATAACGAACGCAGACTCGCCGAGGAGGAAATACAAAAAGCCTACGGCGCGCTTGACGCCAAGGTCGCGCTCAGGACGTCGGAACTTGCGGCGGCAAATGAGAAGCTACAGATGGAGGTTGTCGAACGCGGCAGAGCGGAGAGCGCGCTTCGAGCTGCGCTGGTTTTGGCTGAAAATGAGAGGTCCAGGGCGGAATCGATTATCGCCGGCATGGGCGACTCACTGGCAATGATAAGCAGAGACTTCATAATCGTATATCAGAATGAAATCTGCAAGGCGCGACTCGGAACCCGCGTAGGCGAACATTGCTATCACATGCACGGCAGGGACAAGATCTGTGAGGAATGCGCAGTAGTAGAGTGTTTTGCCGACGGCTCAGTACATAAGGGGGAGAAAAGTCGCGTTATAAACGGCAAAACCCGTTACTTCGAAATTGCAGCATCGCCTCTAAGAGATTCCAGGGGTGAAATAACAGGCGCCGTCGAAATTGCCAGAGACATCACAGAGCGGAAGTTGGCGCAGGACGCGCTTGCTGAATCAAGGCAGCGCCTCCAGGACATCATCGATTTCCTGCCCGACGCCACCTCTGTCATCGATAAAGAAGGCAGGGTCATAGCATGGAACCTCGCCATGGAAGAAATGACGGGGGTCAGCGCGGCGGCAATGCTTGGAAAGGGCGACCATGAATATGCCCTGCCCTTTTATGGTGAACGACGACCTGCACTGATCGATCTCGTTTTCGAAGCTCAAAACGCAGCCGAAGCGAATTATCTGAGCATGGAAAGAAAAGGCGGCGTGCTTTCGGGCTTGGCCCACATCCCATCCTTGAGGGGGCGCGAGGCTTATCTGATCGGCAATGCAAGCTTACTGTTCGACTCGAATGGAGAGGTTGCCGGAGCGATCCAGTCGGTGCGCGACGTTACCGAGCAAAAGCTTATGGAACATGCAATCGCCCGTGCGGAGGCAAAGTACAGAAATATATTCGAAAATTCCACGATCGGAATATTTCAGGTCAGTCCCGAGGGGCGTTTTTTGAGCCTTAACACGGCTATGGCCCGTGGACTCGGCTATGATTCGGCCGAAGAGGTTCTGAGTGCAATAGGGGAAATATTTAACCTCTATGTCCACACCGAGCGCCGCTCTGACTTGCGCCGTTTGATCGAGGAGTATGGATCCGCCAGGGAATTCGAAGCAGAGTTTTTCAAAAAAGACGGGAGCATTATATGGGCCAGTCTCAACGTCATTGCTGTGCGCGACAGAGAAGATAAGGTGTCCTATTTTGAGGGAACTGCGAGAGACATAACCGACAGCAAAGCCCTGAGGTCCCAGTTGAACCAGGTTTACAAGATGGAGGCCATAGGAACCCTGGCTGGAGGAATTGCTCACGACTTCAATAATATCCTTACTCCCATAATCGGCTATTCCGAACTCTCGCTCAATCAAGTCCCCGCAGACAGCCGGCTTCACCGTAATCTGATGCAGATCCTTCTTTCGGCCAACCGCGCAAAGGACCTTGTCAAGCAGATCCTGATGTTCAGCCGCAAGACTGAACTGGAACACAAGCCC
>Ga0326728_10009473_pt1 | contig 23433 bp, 20 predicted proteins | sample MB3enrmetagenome_FD_207602 | JGI IMG/M metagenome (GOLD analysis project Ga0326728, IMG submission 207602) | Lab enriched peat soil microbial communities from McLean, Ithaca, NY, United States - MB31MN | ecosystem: Environmental > Terrestrial > Soil > Wetlands > Peat | place: USA: New York... | reverse complement strand
TATCAACCCGGATATTTCCCCGGAGGATCACTCCTCCGGGGTTTGAAGCTAACTACTAAAAATAACTTGCTTGCTCTTAGAAAGAAAGAGTAAGTTTGTTGATGAAGATAAAATCATCGGTAACTTTGGCGCCGCCAGCGAAACCAGTATCTGCACCCTTGAAATAATCGCCGGCGAAGAGATAACCTGCACCCAGCATATAGGACAGGTTGTTGGTTATTTTGTAAGTGCCGGTAAGATCAACTTCTGTACCATAAGTGCCGCCGGGAGTGGGTCCGTACCCCAATGGGCCGTTGCCATCTAAGACAGATTTTTGGTCGGCCACCGCGTAAGAAATTGAAAGCATGGTATCCAATTTGGGCGTGGGTTTCACACCAACTCTGCCCTGGAAGAACCAGGCATTCTGCATCTCGCCGTTGACTACCGACCCGCTGTGACCGACAACATTGCCTGCCCAGTAATCCAGATCAGTGTTGAACAGAATCAAGCAGGGAATCCAATCCAAACCGCCGGTATTGCCGGCGCCCTGTTGTACTTGATCCGTTTTGTTGGGATCCTGGCCGGAAACGTAAGCAAAGGAGCCGCCTACATAAACCATGCCTAAATTATCGGTAGCATCAAGGAAGACGCTCAGGGTGTTGATAGATACGTTAGTGCCAAGTCCAGTTGTTCCTCCAGGCATGCCCTCCCCTTTAATTGCGTCACCAAATCCATAGTTTAATTCCCCCTGAAGGGCTACCGGTCCAATCTGGGCTTTAAAATAAGGCACTACATTGTAAGCGTTCACAAGATAAGCACCCTCCGTCAGACCCCTATTTTCCGCATTACGGCCATAGATAATGACAGCGCCGGCTTCGATTTTCTTTCCAAAGCCGTAAATGGCGCCCGCTTCGTAATAATCGAAATTCCTATCGGTGACCGATGCATTGAGTTGTTGTAGCGGCGTGCCTTGGGTGCTGACAGCGCTGGCGCTGTTGGACGCTTCTTTGTCAAGGATGGCAAAAAGATATACAGGTCCGACCGGCACAACATACTGGATTTGGCCGGTGGGCATTCCATTGCCTCTATCGCCGAAAACTGTTCCAAAGACGAAATCCGGTTGATAACCAACCTTAAACAAACCGATGGGTGAAGTATACTCAATATAGGCCAGATCCATGACGATGTTTTCACTTTCCGCCCTGGTTCCCGCCACTCCTCCGGTGTTCAAAGTTGCCGGGTTATATGCCCAGCCTCCATTACTTGCGTCCGCAGCTGATCTCGCTCCGCCCCAGATTCTGTCCATGGCATCAAATTTGGTAACCAGCTTCAGGCACGGAGATACGACAAAGTCTGTTCCGATGCGCAGTCTCTGATAAAAGAAGGCTGTGCTGGGATTCTCTGATCCTGTTTTCCCAGCCCAATTCTGGAAACCATCATCTACTGCAATTTTATTTAAATACAATCCGCCGACGGAATAATCGGCACTAACCTTAACATCAACCGCGAACGCCGACGCACTGAAGGCCATGATCAACCCCAGTGACAGCAAAACCAACCATAATCTCTTCATTTTTTCCTCCTCATCATTCATAACGTTAGAAATAATCACGCCTTTTTCCAAAACGATTATTTTCAAAATAAACCTCTATGTTGACATATCCTGCTTCAAACAGAATATAACTAAGACCAATTCATCTTCCGATAACATATCGGTGCGGGTCAACTTCTTCTCTGAGGATTTTCAGTTCGATTTCCGTCGGCGGCTGGGTCTCGGTGATCTTCGGGGCCTTGAGAAGTTCAAACCCGCAGTTGTCCTGAACATCCTTTATGGAATAGCCGGGATTGATGGAGATGATGCGCATCCGCCTGCTTTGCGGTTCGAAATCCATGACAGCCATATTGGTGAATACTTTATATGGCCCGGTTCCCTCAGGCAGTCCCGCCTCATACCTGCTGTTTCCACCCCGAAGCCAGCCCGGTGTGGTAATGAACTCGCACTTTTCCACAAAACGTCTTGCATCCTGAACGGTCAGAACCATCATCTTCCAGCAGAAGCTGCCAAAATCGTTTGCTCCGCCGCTGCCAGGAAAGCGCACCTTGGGTTTCTGGTGGGTTCCTCCGATGTACGTCGAATTCAGGTTGCCATACATGTCGATCTGAGCGCCCCCCAGAAAGGTGTAATCGACATATCCCCGTGAACAGGTTTCCATGATAGCGCCCATGGTGGAAACCATCACGGCCTTGTAACTGGCTCGCGAATCTCCGACGGAAATAGGCATCTCTGGCAACTGCGGACTGACGCTTCCCGCTTCAAACATGATGGCCAGGTTCGGTGAGTTCAGTTTCTGCGCCAGCATGGCCGCCGCACAGGGCGCGCCGGTGCCCACGGCTAAGGTCGAACCGTCCTCCAGCTCTCTTGAGGCAACACAGATCATCAGTTCCATTGGATTGTAATTCGTCGTCATTAGTCAGCCTCCTTGTGCAGTAGATGTTCAATTGTTCTGAGTTTAAGCAGTTTCTCCATACCGCCGTTCAGGTTGATGTATTCATGGTGATTCTTGCAGTCATAAATGTTTCTCTTGAGAAATTCCTTGAAGGCAACAGGGTCTTCCTCGGCCTTGAGCCATTCCCGCAGGTGTTCTTCATCGGAGAAGTATTCATAGACCATGTTGCCCGGATAGTTCCCGTAAGGCACTTCACACACGGCGTCTACCAAGAAGTAGGGAATGGTAGTCTCGGACGGGTCCCTGCGTATTTCTTCATTGGAGATCAATCGCTCGCAGGTTATGATCGTTCGTTTGGCGGCGCGGGCCAGGTCGTTGTCCGATTTAAGAATGCCCCGGATTCTGCAGTTTCCGTAAACATCCGATTCGTGAACATGGATGATGGCCACGTCCGGATAGAGCGCCGGCTGAAGGGCCAGTTTCTTGCCGGTGTACGGACATTCAACAATTATGCTTCCGCTGTATTCGAAGGTGTCGGTACCTAAAAGGTTCCGGGTCGGAACAAAGGGGACGCCCATGGCCGCGGCCCTGAGTCTCGCCGATATGCAGTAGTTTGTCCATTCGGTCACCTTAACCTTGCCGGTCTGCATGTATCTCCTCGCGCAGGGGGAAAGTCCACGAGCTTCGAGCCCAACAATGTAGGCTGCATCAACCCGGTCAAAGACTTCTCCCGCGCTGAGTATCTCGAATTCATGGGTGGTGGTGTGGCCGGCAAGCCCCATGTGTTTCCGGCCCTGTCTGAGAATCTCGTGGCACGCGGCAATCGGCGATCTGTTCCCGCCAAATCCGCCCATTGCCAGGTAGTCTCCGTCATGAACAAATGTCTCAATAGCTTTTGTTAGTGTCATGGACTTGTTTATCATCTTTCTTGATTTCTTCTGAAAAAATGCTCGTGCATGGTCCGGGTCGGGATCGGTAAACAGTTCTCCCTTGCCCTTCCCGATAATGTTCATCGTCATGTTTTCCTCTTCTTCGATCATCGTTTGTGTCTTCATGTTTGAAATGTATTTTTATCCCTTTCTGTAGTTTTATTCCTAAAGTGTCAGCAGATCGATTCCCCCGGTAACAGGGATCACTGCTCCGGTAATGTATGAAGCCGCATCGGAGGCCAGGAAAGCCACCGCCTGGGCCACTTCTTCTGGACGGCCCATGCGCTTGAGGGCAGTCCGCTTCGCAATGCGTTCAGTCATCCGTTCATCATACAGTTGTACGGCTTCGGTAGCGATGAAACCCGGACAGACCGTATTGATTGTGATACCGTACCGGCCGGCTTCGATGGCCAGTGATTTGCTCAACCCGATCAGTCCAGCCTTTGTCGCACCATAGGAAGGCTGCAGAGAAGCCCCCATGAGTGCAGCCACGGATGAGATATTGATAATGCGGCCCCAACCTTTTTTCACCATGCCCGGCCAAACCGTCTTGCAGCAATTGTAAGCGCCGGTGAGATTCACCTTCAGATCGCGTTCCCAACGCTCGGGCTGCTGCTCTTCGAATTTCCCCAGATTATCCATGACTGCGGCATTGTTCACCAGGATATCGATTGTTCCGAGTTCAGCCTCTACTGCCTGCACTACCCGTCTAACCTCATCCATATCCGCCACATCCATCTTGAAGGCACGGCTTCGCGAACCCATGGACTGGATCTCCTGCGCTCCGGCTCGTGTCTTTACCATACCCTGCTGTGCAAAATGTCCGGCCAGAACGCTATACTGGCCGAGCTTTTCTGTGTCGTGGTCCTGACCTTCGAGGAGGATATCGGTAAGCGCCACATCGGTGCCGGCTTGTCCGAGACTCAGCGCAATGGCACGACCAAGCCCGCGCGACGCGCCCGTTATTAACGCGACTTTACCCTTAAGGTTTATTTGCATCATATTTCTCCTTTACAATGCGAAGCCGTGGCATGCCCTATTTCGTTAGAAGCCAACTTTGACCACCACCGGTGAAGTAGGTGATATGACCTGACAGGTTGGGCATGCATAAGAATGCATTGTCCATAGATCGTCTTAATGCCTTTCGAATGGCATACTTGTATCGCTTCGGACGACTCCGCTCCGTTTTGCATCCACACATAAGATACAAACTCAGGATCCAATTTTCTGACTAATTGTCGAGTCACGTCAGGCGGCAGAACAATCAACATTCTATGTATTAAAGTACCCAGTTCATTGATGGTGTGATAACACCTCCCCCTGCAAATATCATTCTCATGAGGATTGACGGGAAAGACATGAAAGCCTCTGGTCTTCAATTCCCTACAGGCCAGATTGCCGAACTTGTCTCTTGCCCTCGAAGCGCCAACTATAGCCATCGCCCGCGGAGACAGATATTCGTTCATCAAAACAGATTGTTCATAGTTCGACGACATATTAAATTTCACCCGTCCTAGATATTTACTCGTTTCTCTGTTTACATGGCAGTATTGTGCCATCTTTGATAAATGCATCCATAGACGCTTGGTATCCGTATCTATTCATTGGACAAACTTTAAGGCAGATTCCACAACCTTCGTATTTGACAAAAAAAGGATAGCAGCATGTGTCATTGATCTTGCGTTTAAATACACCCCTCCACCATAGCCGTTCATCGGGGATAGCCTTGCCTGGGCAGGCCTTAATGCATCGTCTGCACGCATCGCAATAAGCGGCCATGTTCAAATTCGCGGGCTTGTCGGGCTCGATATCGGCATCTATGCTGATCATGCACCAGCGCAGTCTCGGTCCGAATTCCCGCGTTATCACGACCCCGTTTGCGCCAAGTTCGCCCAGACCTGCGTTAACGGCATGCGGTGGATATTTCACATGACCGTCAAAGGGAACCCTGGCAAAGCACTGATATCCTTTGCTGCGAATGAACCGCGCCAGATTAAAAACTTGCCTGCCGGATTTCACATAGATTTCAAAATCAAAGAGTTTGTCACCCGGATGCGGAACCTGATCTAGAAGTTCACTATCCATTTCCATGCCCAGGACGATCGCTGTATCAAACTGAAATTTGCAGTCATTTGCATCGGCGATGAACCGTCGATCAACCTTGGTGAATCCGCAGATATACCCCAGGCTGTTTGCATATCGGCGGATCTCCTCTTTCAGGACGGATTCGGGGACCTGCCTGCTTTTTATTGGCCGGTTCATGATAAAGGGCTGGATATAGTCCATCTCAAGCATGGTACGCATAACTCCCAATCCGTATTCGATGAGCTTGCCTCTCCGGGCCCATTTGGGAATCTCCACCCTGGTGGTCAGATAAAACAGATGCATAGGCCGGATGAGTTCCGGAAGGGGCTGCATCTCGGAGGCCATATCGATGGCCAGCGGATCTATACTGATATTCGCAAGCGAATCAGTAATGGCTTTCCCATAGTTTGGTCGTCTGAGAGTAATTCTCTGTCTCAGAATATCATAGCGTCTGAGTCTATTTTCCTTATCATTCTTAGCATGACCAGTATCGATTGACATCGGATGACCTCTCTTATCCTATATGATCTACTGATAATACACTGGCGCCAGTTCATAGCGGCCGGGAATACGATAATCGTGACTGCCCACGATCTCCAGTTCAGGGTCGGAATTCATGAGTTCATAGACCCTGTCAATGCTTGAACCTGCTTCAGGGCCTTCGCTCACCAGGGATTGCATGAGCTTGGATTTAGGTATCCTTTGCTCCAATCCCTCCGGAAAATAGAAAGTATCCGCACTAAACAGGAAGCGCCTGCCCGAAGGCATGATCACATACAAACCCATTAGACCCGGACTGTGGCCGGGCATATCAATCAAAACCATGGAACCGTCACCGAAGAGGTCATACGAGGCCGAAAAGTTTTTGAAGGGTTTGCGTGGATCTGTTTCGATAAGCTCGATGTCCAAGCCTGACTCACAGAATTGTTCTTTAATAAAAGCATTCTTGTAGAGTTGCACCCCCGCGAGTTGGGTAGCAAAATTCCACTCCTTCCTATTGATGATAAAGTGTGCATCGGGAAAGTCGCGCATGCCGCCGGCATGATCCCAGTGCAGGTGTGAAATGATGACGTTCTTTACATCCGAGGGTTGGAAACCGAGCCGTTGTAGTTGGTGCACCAGGGTGTCACGCTGTGGCATGAATTGAGTGCGCATGATGCAGCGATGGAAAAAAAGGTTCCCCCAATAGAGTGGAGGCCTCATCTCCTGATCAATGCGCGTGCCAATTCCCGTATCAAACAGAACCAGATCATTGTCGCGCTCGATCAAAACGCTGAGGATGGGGAAGCGTACATTTCCCCAATCTGCACCCTGAACGAAAAGACCCTTTGCGACACTCCCGAAGCCGGTAGCAAAAAAATATACTTTCAAATGGCATCTCCTCAATGGAATACGGCCCCACCGCATACATTTATGGCCTGACCGGTGATGCCCTTCGCTTCATCGAAAGCCAAAAATACGGCTAGGGCGGAAATTTCTCGCACTTCAAGAAATCGGTTCTGAAGACACTTTGATTTCGCACCCGCGATTACCTGTTCTTTGGATATGTGGTACTGATCGGCTATCTGCTCCAGCGCACCGCCGGACCCCAGCACCAGATCGGTGGCCACGATGCCGGGACAGATGGCATTCACGGTAATCCCCGGATATCCTGCCATGGCTACTTCATGGGCCACGGTTCTTGTCATTCCTACTAGTGCATGCTTGGCTGCGGTGTATGAGCTGTTCTGAGGGCTGGCCTGCTTGGCCTGTATGGAGGCCATGTTGATGATTCTCCCCCATCCCTGCTTCATGATCTCTGGAAGAAAAACCTTGGTGCAGTTGTAATTTCCGAAAAGATGCACCTCGATGGTCCTGCGCCAGTCGCGATCATCGGCCTCCCAAATATTGGCGCGGTGGCCTTCGACACCTGCATTGTTAACCAATATATGAACCTTGCCGAATTCCTTGATAGTCTTGGCAACGCAGACATTTACATCAGCGGGGTTAGTTACATCCATTTTGGCGGGCATGGCCAAGCCACCCTGTCTGCTGATTTCATCGGCCACGCGGTTGGCTGACTGAATATCGATATCCGCAACCACAACCGCGCCGCCTTCATCCGCGAAAGCCCGGCATATGGCACACCCGATACCACTCCCTCCACCAGTAACTATTGCAACTTTATCTTTCAATCGCATTTCATCATCCCTTATTTCATATGACTTTGCTTAAAACTCCTTGGCCATCAGTCGATCCAGAAGCGCATCGGGCAGGAACCTGGCCAATCGATGCTGCACAGGATGGTTGGTTACCAGGTAGCGGGGCTTGGGATTCAATACAGTCAAGGCCTGATAAATGGCTTCAGCCACCACTCCGGGTTGTATGCCGTGCGCTTTGGCCTCTGCTGCCTCATGCTCAAGTTTTTTGCGGTTGGCTTCATAAAATATGCTGCTGCTATACTGCTCTATCCTTCCTTCGATATCCCTGTCCCAAAGCGGCGTATTGATGAGAGCCGGTTCAACCACAATGACCTTGACACCCAGCGGCATGAGCTCGCGCCGCAGGGCATCCGACCATCCTTCGATGGCATGCTTGCTGGAAGCATAGGGTCCGGAAAAAGGCGTGGCCACAAACCCGGCCACGCTCGACACGTTCACGATCCGTCCCCTGGATTTTAAGAGCAGGGGGAAAAGGGCCTTGGTCAACCGATGCGTTCCGAACACGTTGACATTGAATTGCTGCGCTAACCGTTCGATGGAAAGTTCCATGAGCGGACCGGGACTAAAGATGCCCGCGTTGTTGACCAAGGCAAGGAGATCAATTCCCTTCTCCTTGATAAAGGCAACAGCACTCGCAACATCAGCACCATTGGTGATATCGAGTTTAAAGGTCTCAATGCCATCTACCTTGCGAAGATTATCCAGTTCCGCCTGGGACTTATCTGTGGCATACACACCGAAACCCTTTTCAGCAAGCAACAGCACCGTGGCCCTTCCGATGCCCGATGCCGCACCGGTAACAAGAACACATCCCTTAACAGTCATGGTATGTCTCCTTGCTTCGTTGTTAATTTTTAGTTTCATGACAAAATCCTTCTTCTCGTTCCTTCTAATAGTAGCCTTTTGAAGGTGAGAATCTCCCCCTTTTGCAAGAGGGAGATCCAACAAAGGCGGGACTCATTAGAAAGGCTCTATCACAAGAAGAATAATTTCAATAACATAGCTTCAACAGTCATAATATTCAAAAGCTACACAATAAAATATATGCGATGCACCGAAGCGACGTCATAAAGATTATCGCGGAGTGCGTCCCTGTAAAGGTCTCCAGTTTTTTTCGATAAATGTCAGCTGCTTCTTCCACCATGGCCGGTCAATAGCCGGCATAGGCACGCGGATCATGCCTTCAGGTAAAATAGGTTCATCTTTCTTCCAAGGACCGATCCGGTATTCATCCATGGTGTATTCTCGCCCGAGATTCGGGTTGTTAGGACAAGCTGGAGTAAGCCCGCTCAGGCAGCGCATAAGACAGGTATTGCAACGTGAGCATCTAACGATCTCTTTTTGCTTTCCAGCAGCAAGCTTGTTGGGATATTCAGGGTCACAGAAGAGCTGTCGCCCCAAAGCCTGTATGTCATATTTGCCCTCGGCTATATTCTTTTCTATCTTGACAGGATCATGCTGGGAGGCCACGATTACAGGGATCTTCAGAGCCTTTTTGAAGGCATCGCCATGTTCAGGGATATGCTTGGAACGATCCATATCGGTTATAAGATGCCCACCTTCTTCGTACCCAGCACCATCGGACAAACTGATATAGTCCACGCCTGCAGCCTCAAGGTCCTTGGCCACATCGATCATATCATCTTCGGTAAGACCGCCCTGCATATGTTCTTCCGCACTTATCCGGCATCCCACAGCCACGCCCGGGCAGGCGTAACGGATTTGCTCGGCAATCTCCAAGAGGAATCGCTTGCGGTTGCGCCATTCACCGCCATACATATCCGTGCGCTTATTGGAAAGCGGGGACAAGAACTGATGCTCGAGATATCCATGCGGGGCATGAATTTCAATAATATCGAAGCCTGCTATAACTGCTAATTGGCAACTCTGCGCAAACTCTTTCTGCTGGGAGTGAATCTCATCAATGGTCATCTCACGCGTCATCTGACCTACACAAAAGGACTGGGCATATTCGACCATGCGCCAGCCATCAACGACATGATCGCAGGCTTTATCTGCGGTAATCTCATATGGTAATCCACCTGTTGCCGCCGGCGCCAGCTTGTGATGATCATAGGAATGACCCTGTCGACCAAAGCCTATGGTCATCTGAATGGCGGCCACAGAACCAAAGTAATGAATCCGTTCGGTAAGCATTCCCAATCCTTGCATATGTCCCTGATGGAATAGATACAGGTTACGTCCCCAGACGAATTCTGAGGCCAAGCGTGTGCCCATAACCGCGCCGGTACTTACGAGGCCTGCTCCACCCTTGGCCCGTGCGGCAAAGTACGCCAACATCTGTTCTGTTGCTTCACCGCTTACCCCCGACATGGTTTCATTCATTGGAGCCAAAGCTATTCGGTTTTTTAAATGAATCGGACCAACTTTAATAGGCTCCAAAATGTGTTCGAAATGTTTCTTCCCTTCTGCTGTTACATTCATAGTCTTACCCCCTTTTTATAGTATATTATTTCACTCTCCTTTATATTACTTCACTCTTCTTTTTTTCGTATCGATGCCCAAAAGGCGTCCCAAATTACCGCCGAAGATCTTGGCCTTGTCCTCGTCCGTGATCGGCTGATAGCCGTACTGGGCCTGCAGATCTTCCGGTATCTGGAAATCTTTTAAGCCCATTACAGCGCCTCGTATCTGCGCACCATACCCCGCATAGTCCGTACCCCAGGTAATTTTATCCGGGCCGACCCATCTCATCGCTTCGCCAAGCAACTTTGCGAATTTGCGCGGTGCCGTAGCGACCCACGGTACTAGCAGGCTCATGCATATGTAGACATTGGGATGCGCCATGGCGATCATGTTGAGATCATCACTATAGGGGTACCCCATATGGAAGGCATTGATCTTGAGTTCGGGGAAATCGCGCGCCACATCGTCAAGCTGCACGGGCAGGGCATATTTGCTCTTGCCTGGCGGTACCCAGCAGAAACCGGTATGGATATCGAGCACGATGTCCAGTTCCTGTGCCTTTTCATAGAACGGCCATATCTCAGGATCGTTCATATAGGTGTCTTCCGGCGGGTAGAACTTGAATATCTTGGCGCCTTTCTCCTTGACCCAGTAGGTCATTTCCTTGATGGTGTTCTGCACGCCCTTGTGCTTGATGGGTGAGACATTCGGCTCATACATGAAACGCTCCGGGTTGGTCTCAACAATCTTAGCCATCTGGCCATTGGTCACCCAGCGAGTGGTATAGCCCGTGGAATCCATCATGGATTCGGGCAACAGGCAGGCAATGTCTACTCCGTACTTGTCCATGGCCCAGATGATATTCTCCGGTGATGCATCCTTCAGCATTTCGCGTTCTTCCATGCCCTCGACAAATGGTGCAAGCATAGATAACGGAGCGCCGGTCATGAGCGGCCGCTTGATATTATCAATTGCCCGCCACCACATCTGCACCCCGGGGAAATAATTCAGGTGCTCCATGTCACCGACCAGGTGGCATTCCGGGTCGATCTTGAAGAAGTTATCTTTCTTTTCCTTGTTCATAAATATCCTCCCTCCTTAAATTATTAATCAGCTGATCATTCTGTCCTTGCCTTCCCAGAACTTTTTTTTGACGTCTTTTTTAACAATCTTACCGACAATGGTTTTGGGGATATCGGTCCAGAAAGCCACCGCTTTGGGGCACTTGTATCCCGCCAGGTTCTTCTTGCAGTGTTCAATGATCTCCTCTTCGGTCGCCTGTTTGCCGGGATGAAGCACCACAACGGCCTGAACCACCTCTCCCCATTTAGCATCAGGCGCTGAAACGACGGTGCATTCCCGCACCGCCGGATGCTGGTAAATAATATCTTCCACTTCCTTGGGATAAACGTTCTCACCGCCGGAAATAATCATGTCGGCCTTGCGGTCGGTCATAAAAATGAAACCCTCTTCATCCATGTATCCCATATCACCGGTGTGATACCAACCGCCTTTCAACACCTCTGCGGTAAGTTTCGGATTCTTCCAGTATCCCTGCATGATATGTTCACCCTTGGCGCAGATCTCGCCATACTCTCCGGGTCCCAGGGTCTGATCATTCTCATCCACAATTTTAACCCGCCCATTTGGCGCAGGCTTTCCGGCGCTGGCAAGGTACTTCGATTTGGGCCCTTCCAGATGATGGTCGTACCATCCAAGTGCGGCTATGGCTGCACCGGCTGTCTCTGTCGCTCCATATCCCTGGCCAAATTTATTCCCGAATTTTCTGATGCACTTTTTCAGGACCTCTACCGGAAAGGGACTGCCGGCATAGGACAGAAGTCTTAGGCTGGAGAGGTCGTACTTATCGACATTGGGATAGTCTACCATCCATCCGTAGATGGTCGGCACGAGATTCATGTGGGTGCATTTTTCATCTTCGATCAGCTTGAAGATCATGTCCAGGTTTGGCTTCCGATTGATGCACACCTTACCGCCCACTATCAGCATCGCCAGGATCGGCCACCAGGACACGTGAAAAATGGGCAATACAAAACAGGTGGAGTCATCATCCCGGAATCCAGACATGAGAGCAGCCGATATCCCGGCCAGCATCGCATTGCGGTGAGAAAGTACAACTCCCTTGGGAAGCCCCGTGGTTCCACCCGTATACATAAGGATAGCAAGGTCATCTTCCTGCACATTATATTTATCAATATCAGGTTCTGCCGCCGATGATTTTTCCAGCAACTTTTCATAATCGAGGAATCTAGGAAAGGAATTATCTAGGGTGACCCATATCTCGATTTTCTGAAAGCGATCTTTCAATTGTTTAACTTTCTCTTCATACCCGTCGCCTACAACAAATAAAGTTGTCTCACTGTCATTGACTATAAAGACAATCTCATCATCTCCCAAGCGCACATTGACCGGTGTAACGAGCATGCCGATCTTAGCCGCTGCGAAGTAGACTTCCAGATATTTGGCGCAATTATCCGCCATGACGGCCAGGCCGTCGCCCTTCTTGAATCCTGATTTGATAAGAAAATTAGCAAACCGATTGATTCGCTCATTGAATTGTTTATAAGTATAGCGTTTCCCCTCAAAAACCACGGCAACGTTATCCGGCCATGTCAGAGCACCGCAACGGGGAATATCTCCTAATGTGTACATGTGCATTACTCCTTTCTCTAACAGTTCATTTTTTCATTTTATGCCCATGATTTCGGTAATCTCTCATATGACACCTCTAGTCTAAGGCATAGAATTTACAATATAAGGATTAATCAGATACCAGAGCCGTTCAGGCATCATCTTAGACATTATATAGACTGCTTTATTCCCCACACCGGGGATACAGATTACTTTGTTCTTTTTATTTAAATGCACCAAAGAAATCTGAACAACCTCTTCGGGCAACATCCAGTGCTGCATGATGCTGTCCTTGATCTCATTCATATCGACCCCGATACATCTGCCCAGGTCTGTCCTGGTGAAACCGGGGAACACGCATTGAACCTTTATCCCATGGTCTTTCGTCTCACAATGGAGACAGATGGAAAAAGTCTTCATAAATGCCTTGACAGAACAGTAGGTGGTACTTAGGGACATGGGTGTAACCGCCTGAATGGACGCTACATTAATAATAATTCCTGATTTTCTCTCCATCATGCGCGGAAGGACCGCATGTGCAAGCTTCATCATTGCGACAATGTGCACAAGAACCATCTTTTCCTGCTCGATGATTTTCTCCTGATAGTAATAACCTTTGGTAGTGAAACCGGCATTGTTCACAAGGACATCAATGGGCTCAGACCCCTGTATTCTTTCTATGAGCATGTTCAGATCCGCTGCATCTGACAGTTCGGCTATGACGACATCCACTCTGACGCTATATTCCTTCTCAATCTGCCGGGCGGAGGCCTCAATGATATTCCGTCTCCGTCCGGTGATAATCAGGTCATAACCCTGTTTGGCCAGACCACGCGCATATGCAGCTCCAATGCCGCTTGTTGCACCGGTAATTAGAGCTGTTTTTCTTATCTTTGATATATGCATCTATACTTTCTCTTTGTATTATCTTTTGAAGTCACCCGACACCATCAGGTTACAGGGCTTGAAATATGGTTTATCCGTTTTGTTCGAAAACTCTTTTAGAAGGTTGCACCATCGATTATGATGCTCCAAGCCCGCCGAACATGGCCCGGGAGAGTTGATTGCCGCAATAATACATTCATCGATCTGGTTGAAATCGGAAAGAGTCCCCTCTTCTACAATTCTGCAACATTCATTGAATTGTATCGCCATAATGAGTTCGATGTCTATCAATCCGGCCATAGTAGAAAGACCTTGCGAACTGGCTTCGCATACCGGTTCACCGCTATCTTGGTAACGATAGAATCCTTTCCCAGTTTTTCTCCCGAGATACCCTTCCCGAACCAAATCCGACAAAACTCTGCCGGGACCTAAGTCAGGGGATAGCGTTTCAGCAAATGACGTGCACGTCTGATGCACAATATCCAGGCCGATAAAATCCATGGTCTTGTATAACCCGGGCATAATGGCTTCCACCTGGGCATCTATCTGCTGTGCTGAGATGCCTTTCTCCATGGCGCAGTCAATAACCCAGTTCAGATAGGCCACCACTGGGGCAGTGGATCTGTTAACAATGAACCCGGGGTTCCACCTCTCGAGTACCACGGTCATGCGGGGCCCCCTTGTGCAAGGCAACCTATTCGCTACATCCAGAGTCTTGCGGAGTGTCAATTCTGATGTATGGGTGCCTTTTGTAATCTCAATGAGGCGAGATTCCTCTGGCACAAAAAAATGCATCCCTATCACACGGTCTTTGCATTCGGAGAACAAGGCTATCTCGTCGATACTCATGGTTGATGTGTTTGTTGCAAAGACACAGTGAGGAGGCGCCTGACGTCCAAAGGAAGAGAATATCCGCTGCTTCAGTTCCATAATCTCAGGCGTCGCCTCAATAATGAAATCGGCATCTTTGATCGCTACAGCGATATCCTGCTCCTTTAATATCTCGACAACAAGTCCGACAGCCCTTTCATTGCTTGCATTAATTTTTCTAAGAGTATCAGTGATGTTTGCATATCCCTTTTCCAGCGCAACGGCATCGTTATCATGCAATATAATGGACGAAAATCCTGCACTAAGGGCTGCATGTGCAATCCCTTGTCCCATGAATCCCGCGCCGACGATCACCAAAACCTTTGCAGAATCAATTTGCTGCATGCAAAAAACATCCTTTCATTATCACAACACCCCCAGAAATCAGATCTGAGGCAACCCTTTTGTTCTTTTTATAATCTTCTCGGCCTTTTTCTCTAAAGGAGAATCTTTAAGCCACAACTCCGGGAAAAATGATTCTTTCCCCGCGGTCACATTGACAGAGCACTGCGCCCACTTGGCTTCCTGAAGATTCATTACACATTGGTCACACCGGGTGCAGCGCAGGATGTCTTTTACATTGCCTGTCTGGGCCTTCACCGGCCAGTATGGGTCAGCGATTGCCTGTCTTCCCAGTGAGATGATGTCCGTCTTGCCTTCGGCTATAGCTTTTGCTGCTGTCTCGGGATTAACGAAACCCGGTGTGATGACCGGAATCCCACCTCCTGCATCCTTGAACCCGGGGGCATACTGAGTGAACTCATCCTCCCCGTCCGGGAAAAATTTTCCGGGATTCTCATAGCCACCTTGGGAGATGTCGACAAAGTTGATGCCTGCATCATAGGACATTTTTACGAATTCCCGGGCTTCGTGCACTGTCACCCCGTCTTTCATGCATTCATCGCCCGAAAAACGGGCACCCAGAGGATAATCAGGGCCGACCTTTGCCCGCGCCTTTTTTATAATGTTGATAAGGAACCGCGCACGGTTCTCCATGGACCCGCCGTACTCATCGATTCTCTTGTTTGTCCTTCGGGAAAGGAACTGGTGAATCAGATACCCATGAGGACTGTGGATCTCTACACCGTCAAAACCCAGGGATGAGGCCGCCAGTATTTGGGCTGCCATCCTGTCCTCGAGATCCACGATCTCGTGTATATCAAGTTCTCTTGGAGTCTCGCCCTGCACATAGTTCTTCATCTCCGGCATAACCGACATGAGCAGGTCAGTGAGCTTCGCATGAAAGACTGCATATTCTTCATCATTCAACGCCGGAAGCTCATCCAGCCCTTTATACCCGAGAGACTGGATAATCTCGTCGATTCCCGGAGCCATCCTCCGCATCTGCTTCCGGAACCCCTTATTCAAATTGCGGTAATCTATTTGCATGGGCACCGGAGACGCAGCACCGGAAGGGACATCGTGTGAATCGGGTCCGGCATGTCCCTGGGAGCCCCAGCCAGGACTGATCTGTAGAAATATCTTGCAACCATCGTAAGTGTGTATGAGTTCTACCAGTTCGCTCACATATCGGTAATATCGCTGATCGCAAAAGAGAGCCGGGTTCAGGGAATCCGATCCTCGCCAGCGATGCGGATTCATCACGAAACATTCGGTTATGATCAAACCGAATCCGCCCCTTGCACGGGCTGCGAACCAGGCGAGGGTATGATCGGTTATAAAGCCATTGGGACCGGTATACCCCATATTCATGGGTGCCATGGCAATGCGATTCTTTAAGGTGCAGTTTCCTATCTTGATTGGTTCAAAAAGACTTTTCAATGACATGTTTTGCTCCTTCTGTTTCCTTGCCGTTCAATGCCTAAAAAAGTGAGACATCCTTCGGAACATGGCATGCTCACACCCATTCTGTTAAATGATACAACTTATGACCAGGATTTCGGCAATCCTTGGAACTGCATCAACATGTTCCGGCTCATCTCGTTTGAGATGGGCGAGAACTGAATCTGGTAGGCATCTCTAACAAACATCGACACGGGATATTCATTACAGATTCCATAACCGCCGAAGATTTCTGAACCATAGGTTGCTGCATGACGAGCGCCTTCCGCCGCCACCAGTTTTGCCATGGTCGCTTCCAGATGATAGGGTTTATTGTTTTCACAAAGCCAGGCGGCTTTGTAAGTCAGGTTTCGTGCGTTTTCGATATTGATATACATGTCTGCCAGATAGTTCTGGAGGATCTGGAAACGGCCGATCGGCCCGCCAAAAGCGTTTCTCTCTTGAACATATTTGAAGCATTGCTCATAGATGGCTTCCATGATCCCCACGCCCATCATGGCCACGCCGATACGTTCCGGATTGAGCACGGTCATGATTTCATAGAACGCGCCTCCTCGTGCGCCGATCGTATTTTCCTTGGGTACTTCCACGTCCTCATAGAATATCTCCACGCTCTCGCAGTGATGACAGCTGATTTTCCCGATTTTGCGGATCGTGACCCCCGGCGCCAGGCGCGGCACCATGATAGTGGTCCAGGATTGACTCTTCTTTACATCTTTTTCTGTCTTGCAAACGGTGAAAAGCATGTCGGCCACGTGCGCGGCGGTGATGAAGATTTTCTGGCCGTTGATGACCCAACGATCACCCTTATCTTCGGCAAAAGTGGACAAAGCCCCCAGGATATCCGTGCCTCCTCCCGGTTCCGTCAATGCCATGGCCGCCTTGAACTTACCTTCGGCAATGAGCGGCAGATATTTGTCTTTTTGTTCCTTCGTTCCCAGTTCGTGAATAAAGCGGGCGCCAAAACCGGTTGTGGTGCCGACGGCCAGGGCCACAGACATGGAGGCCTTGCAGATCTGCTCATACATGATCATATTATCGATCAGCCCCATATTCTGCCCGCCATATTCTTCCGGAATGGCGGCGGCAAACGCGCCGATATCCACAAACTTCTGCCAGAGTTCATCCGGTGGAAAATCTACATTTTCATCCATCCATCTAACATATTCGTAATTGAGCTCCTTCTCGCAGAACTTCTTAAATGTCTGCTGGATCATGAGCTGATCTTCATTGAAACTGAAATCCATGTGTCTCTCCTTATTTTTTCGTATCCGATTCAATATTGGCTTTCTTCTGTGTAGCCACAAGATCCTCGGGTTTCTTTCTGAACGTATCCATCACCGCCTGGATGTCCGGGGCATAGGTCAGCCACTGGATGGCATTGCGTTCCAGCGCCAGGGCAGCATCCAGGCTACCGCATTCGAGCGATCGTCCCATGACTTCCTTTGCCATGCGCAGAGCGATGACTTTTTTCGAACTCATATTCGCTACGACTTCGCCAAACTTTGCTTCAAACTCATCATCCTTGAATACGCGGGTCAGAAAACCCATCTCATACATATCGCGTGCCAGAAAGTCTTTGCGTCCGCTGTAGATGATCTCACGCGCGCGATAGATAGGCATGGCCCGGGCAATGCGCACGGTACCTCCCCATCCGGGCAGGATACCCATGTTGATCTCGGTCGTGCCAAACTTGGCCGACTCCCTCGCATAAACGAGATCGCACATCAGAGCCAGTTCAAGACCTCCAGCGAGACAGTGACCGGTCACCTTAGCAATGACCACTTTTTCACAAAGCTCAATGGCCTTGCCGATTCCATAGCCGTCGTGAGCCAGCCAGTTCATTGATTCCTGATGCTCCGCCAGAGACGGAAAGACACTCAGGTCGCCGCCCGTGCAGAAAGCCTTCCCATTTCCGCCGAGGACGACCACTGCCACTTCAGGAATATCTCTGACCTTCCGAAAGGTAGTAAGCAGTTCGGCGGCCATTTCTCTGTTGATGGCGTTATATTTGTCCGGCCTGTTTAATGTAATGTAACAAACAGTTCCCTTGATTTCATAAGTGATGGTTTTATATTCAAACATGGATCATCTCCTTTACTTTTTGCTGACAGGGCGGAAGTAAGGCAGAAAATATCCGTTACGTTCATGAAATAAGACTTCTACGTCCATGTCGAAACTGATATCCTCCGGTTTACAGTCCACGATCCGGGTCATCATTCTTATCCCCTCTTCAAGATCAACATAGGCAATCGTATAGGGAAGCTCATCCATAAACTTGGGCTCAACCATGCTGTAGGCCGTAGAGAAGGTAAAAATCTTGGCCTTGCCACTCGCCTCAATCCAGTCCAGATTGCCGGACCAGCACTCGGGACAGAATTTCCTCGGATAGAATATCTTTGATTTACAGTCCTTGCAGACCTGGATAAAGAGTTTGCCCTGTTTTGTTCCCTCCCAAAATTTTTCCGACCACGGTTGTGTCTCCGGAATGGGTTTTGTCATATCGAATTCCATTATTTAATCTCCTTTCCCCAGATGCTGGAGATTTGGTTGAATCCCGATCCCCCCGCAGTGTTCTGGAAAACATATTTACAATTTTTAACCTGCCGCTCGCCGGCCTTGCCCATGAGTTGTCTGGCTGTCTCAACATAGGTGGCCGCGCTTACGCCCGAACCTGTGTGCCCACGTCCAGGGGCATCGCCGATGGTGGACCAGGGGATGTCTCCGCCGAACGACATGCGTCCTTCCAGGAAGTACTTACCACCTTCACCCTTGGGCGCTACTTCAAGCATTTCAGCCATCATGGGATGTCCAAGGGGATAGGCAAGGTAGCAGTTCCAGAGACTGACATCTTTCTTAGTGATTCCTGCCTGGGCCATAGCTTCCTTGGCTGTGACGGTGAAGCCTTCAAAGACCTTGTCGAAATCCCGCATCACGCAGGTGCCGCTGAAATAACGCACCGACTCACCCAGCTTGTAGGCTGCAGGCCGTTTCATCTTCTTTGCATCCTCGGCCGAGACCACCACCATGGCGCACCCGCCATCGCCAAGGATATTGCTTTCCCTCTTGTGCAGCGGCGTGTTAAGGAGATCAGATGCCAAGACCTTCTCAGGCGAGGGGACTTCCTTACCGTACAGGATCGAGTTTGGGTCCCGGGAAGCCCAACTGCGCAACGCAGTCACCACCGATGCCATTTCCAATGGAGTAGTGCCGTTATCATGCATGAATCGATTCGCCATGAGACCCATGATGATGTTGTAGGTGGGGCCGAATGGATATTCCCACTGGAGATCGATCCCTGCCTTAGCAAAGAAATTGATCTGATCCACAAGAGAGATGGTGGAATGCAGCGTCACATGCTGAACGATGACAGCTTTTGCAATCCCGCTCTCGATCCACTGTTCGGCCATCCTGAGACAGTTCGAGGTGGAGGCGCCGCCCGCGTTGCAGCTAACCGTGTCTTTGCAGCCCTTCAGCCCTAGCTCCTCTGGAAGCTTGCCGAAGGACAACTCGGCTGCTATTTTCGGCTGAGCCTGGGGGGTAGCAGAAACAACACCCTCGATGTCATTTTTATGGAGACCTGAATCTTTGACTGCCTCCATGCATGTATCATAAATGATATCCCACTGCGTACGCTCTGGCATGTTACGCGTAGGGACCTCGCCAATACCAATAATAGCGATTTTTCCTTTACTCAAAAGATTGTCCTCCTTCCCTTGTATTCAATAAGTCATTACTTATAACTGGTAACGATACAGTACCGTATCGTTGTTGAGTATCATTATACAACGCATGGAAACGTTGTCAAGGATTAATTTAAATTATTTTTATGCAAGATTTAACATATTGATATATATAGTATTACGTAATTATATAGTGATAAAATATCACGTCTTTAAATAATTGAAGTAAGTTTTTACTTTACTTTATTATTCCGTTTTGATACAAAGCAGAAAGCAGATGATTGATCATTGCGGAATGAGAGCATACGATGAAGCAATACCCTAAACACATGAAGATGTCCGAGTTGAGCGCTCGCGCAAAAATATCGGCTGCTACCATCAGTAATTATACACGACAAGGACTGTTGCCCGAGCCGGTCAGAACAGGGAAGACCATGGCATATTATACTGTCGAGCATGTAGAGAGGCTTAAAAAGATTCAGTCACTGCAGAAAAAGGGGATTTCACTTGATGAGATAAGTCATATAGTAAATAAAAACTCAGAAAAAAATCATTCTAACCTAAAATCTGACACAGTTTATACGAGTAAGCGTAATGCCATCATCAAGGCTGCGGTCTATCTTTTCCGTAATAAAGGTTATGACACTACAAATATTGACGATATCGTCGCTTATGCAGGTATCGGAAAAAGTACCTTCTACCATTATTTCAAGAGCAAGGAAGAACTGTTCTACGAATGCGCCGATCATGTGTTCTATGACATAGCTAGTGATGATTTCTCCGTCAGCAACGAAGACGACGGACTGATGCGTCTCTGGAAACGTGCAGAGTCATTCAAACTTACGCATCTCCATATGATCGATATGCTTAATCTTGCGAGGGGCGCCTTCATGAAAGACAGCCCTCGTTCCCGGCAGATGTTCGAAGTTGTCATGAATAACATTATCGATCCCATCAAGGCGGATCTGATTCTGGCATCCAGTCAGGGAACAATCCATTTTATGGATCTTCATGTTCTTGCACATATGCTAATGGGCGCAACGGAGTATGGTTTCTATTATTTACAGATTTATACTGAGAGGGATATCGATAGTGTCTTAATTGAAGGCCGAGATATTATCTTCAATCCGGTTAATCAGAATATCCAACTTCACGGAGAGGGGTTAAGGAACTACTCCCCCGCAAGTCATGGGGTATCAAAACCTTTAACAAATGATGGGACATTAGCAACAAGTAGCGGGGAATCAGCACTGAAAGAGATGAAAGAAAAGGATCTCATGAAGATATCAGAACTATCCAGGAGATCAAAGGTCCCTATCTCCACAATAAGATATTACATCCTCGAAGGGCTTATTCCTGCGCCATTGAAAACAGGGAAGACCCGCGCATACTATTCCGGTATCCATTTGAAGATACTGAATCTTATCAGATATAAGCAGATCGAAGAGGAAAAACCGCTCAGCGTAATCAAAGAAGAGATCAAAAATAAAGTTGCTTTTCTTCAGAGCAACCCTGAACCGTCTGATCTATCATCTGACAAACGTGATGCCATCCTCTCATCCTCTATCGCGCTGTTCCGAGAAAAGGGATATGCAGAAACAAGCACGTCCGATATCGCACATCATGCAAAAATGAGTAAAGGAACCATCTACCAGAATTTCAGCAATAAGGAAGAAATCTTCATGGCCTGCGCGGACAGGATATTCCACGACATGTATAATGATGTCTGGAATAAGATCAAGGGAGAAAAAGACATGGCCTTGAGACTGGCAGAACGAGGAAAGGCATTCTTCTCTTCATATCCTCAATGGATATCCATGATGAATCTTGTGAAAAATCTCTCTGTAGGCGATAATCATTCATTCCGGGCGAAGTTCCATCAACTGATCCAGCAAATGGTCAACCCGATGATCAAAGAAATCGAGCATCTGCAACAAGAAGGACGTATCCGGAAAGACATCGATTGCGTTTTGGCAGGATACCTCTTAATGGGAATGGCTGAATATGGCGCATGGCTGGTGATGCATGAGAATTATTCTGAAGCAGCGGTGATGCAAAGTTTAATTACCATCTCCTCTGAAGGAGTATCCATCAGTCGATCCTGAAGGAACCCTATCTGGGACTTATCCTTATTGCTTGATATTGACATTCCGATAGAGGTGATCATCGACAGACCCCAATATGCTGATATTAGATACAGTACGGTATAGTTGTTGAGCATCATTATACAAGGCAAGATGGCGATGTCAGTACTACTTTAGAATTATTTTTATATGAGATCGACATATTAATATTTTTAGTATTGTACAATTATCAGGTGACAGCACATACGATTTTTAGAGAATTGAAGTGAATATTTACTTTACTTATTATTCTGTTTTGATAAAAAGTGGAAAGCAGAAAATTGATCGTTACGAAACGAGATCATACAATGAAGCAATACCCTAGACACATGAAGATGTCCGAGTTGAGTGCTCGCGCAAAAATACCGGTTGCTACTATCCATAATTATTCACGACAGGAGCTTTTGCCCGAACCGATCAGAACAGGGAAGACCATGGCCTATTATACCGTCGAACATATAGAGAGACTTAAACAGATTAGCTCACTGCGAAAAAAGGGGCTTTCACTTGATGAAATAAGCCATATAGTGAATCAAAACTCAGAGGGAAATTATTCTAACCTGAAACCTGATATGATCTTTACGAGCAAGCGCAATGTTATCATTAAGGCCGCGGTCTATCTTTTCCGTGATAAAGGTTATGAAACTACAAACATTGATGATATCGTCGCTCATGCAGGTATCGGAAAAAACACCTTTTACCATTATTTCAAGAGCAAGGAAGAACTGTTCTACGAATGCGCCGATCATGTGTTCTATGACATAGCTCGTGATGATCCCACCATCAGCAACGAAGATGATGGACTGATGCGCCTCTGGAAACGTGCAGATTCATTCATCCATACTCACTTACATATGATTGACATGCTTAATCTAGCGCGGGGCGCCTCCATGAAAGGCAATCCTCGTTCCCGGCAGATGCTCGAAGTTGTCATGAATAATCTTATCGATCCCATCAAGGCGGATCTGATTCTGGCATCCAGTCAGGGAACAATCCATTTTATGGATCTCCATGTTCTTGCATATCTTCTCATGGGAGTAGTGGAGTATGTTTACTATTATTTACAGATTCACCCGAAGAGCAACATTGAGAGTGTTCTCATGAGAGGCTGGAGTATTATCTTCAATTCCGTTAATCAGCATAACGGACAAGAAAGAGAACTGTTAATGAATTACCCCACAGTAAGTTATGTAATATCAAAGCCTTTGATAAAGAATGGGATATTAGCAACAAGTAGCGGGGAATCAGCACTGAAAGAGATGAAAGAAAAGGATCTCATGAAGATATCAGAACTATCCAGGAGATCAAAGGTCCCTATCTCCACAATAAGATATTACATCCTCGAAGGG
>Ga0326728_10009471_pt1 | contig 23441 bp, 25 predicted proteins | sample MB3enrmetagenome_FD_207602 | JGI IMG/M metagenome (GOLD analysis project Ga0326728, IMG submission 207602) | Lab enriched peat soil microbial communities from McLean, Ithaca, NY, United States - MB31MN | ecosystem: Environmental > Terrestrial > Soil > Wetlands > Peat | place: USA: New York... | reverse complement strand
GTCCGGGGAGGAACCGCTGGACAAGGGCTGGCTGGTGGTATTGGCCCAGGATCTCGCGCACCTTATTCCGGAGCTCTTTCTTCGTCCGGACGACGGAGTCGCGGGCCACGCCGATTCCAGCGTGCTCCTGGCTCGGTTGGACGATGAGCGGAAAGGTCCATTTCGGGCCATCGACGTCACGAATCCTCTCACACAGGGCCGTATCGGGGGGGATGGGGATTCTCGCGCCATGGAGGAGGCTGACGCACATGTATTTGTCCCGGCTCAGGCCGAGGGCGAGGGCTGGCGACCCCGTGATCGGATACCCCATGATCCGGACGAGTGCGGCCACGCGCATCTCGTAAAGGGCGCCGTGGACGACGTCGTCGTACTGGTTGAAGATGACGTCGGGCCTGAAACGCTGGAGGGTTCGCTGGAAGCTCCGGAGGTCGTCGGCAAGCGGGACGACAGCAACCTCACTGCCACCCTTGCGGAGCGCCCGGGTCATCCCGCGGATCATGCAACGCAGCGACCGGATGGAACCCGTATCCGCCGGGGATTCGACGGCGCCGTCGATATACGCGTTGTAAATAAGGGCGACGCGCAGCTTCTTCATGATGGTACTTTCTATTTTAATGCAAAAGAAGGAGCGATACAATCGCCTGCACGCTGGCGTGTCCGCGGTCATCGCCGGCGCGCTGCGGGCCGGTGCGGCTTACAGGGATATTACTCCGCCCGCGTAGGGTCAGTGGAACCAGGGTGAATGCGCCTACATAAGGGTGTAAGGGTGATTACCGAAAAAGCATTGAAGAACAGCCGGTAAAGGCGATATCTGCTCTCGAGACCGGTCTTGAACCAGCTTGTTGCCGAAATTGAGATCAATGCAACTGTGAACGATACAATAGGCGGCCCACAGGAGCGCCAGAAGCAGGTAGTCGGATATCATAGGATCTTTCTATACCCAAAACATCGAAGATCGATAGGGAAAACGGTCAACAGAAGTCCATCCCGGGAATGGCCAAAACTGCCGTCAGAGCAAGCCAGCAGCAAAATCCCCAGAATGCAACTTGGGAACCAGTCCGCCCATTCAGGGCATCCCACAAACCGTTACCTTCCTAATCACCAAGGAAGAAAAAGCTGGGTAGAGTCGACACTGCGGAAGCAGGTTCAATCCCATTTTGAAACTGATCCTGGCTCCCGCTGGCGTGAATTCGGAACCTTGGAAGGAGGATAGCGAAACTAGAGTTTCACTACTTCGGTAGCTTGGAGGCCTTTGGGGCCTTTTGTAACGGAGAATTCGACTGAATCTCCTTCATTCAGCGATTTATAACCAGTCGCTTGTATTGCAGAATGGTGCACGAATACATCATCGCCGGAAGCAGGGCTGATGAATCCATAGCCTTTCTCATTGTTGAACCACTTCACTGTGCCTTGTTCTTTCACGTTCCACCTATCGAATCGGATTATTATTGGAGTTGCTCCGGGACCTGCCGAAGAACACCGGTCATTCATAGTCTGCTAAAGAGTATCAGGAATGGTTCCGGGTCGCTGTTCACTTTTGCTCACCGAACTTCCATATTCAGGACATTATTATTCCAACTCCCAAGAAACGGCACTGTGGGAGATGACTCCGCCTACCGGGAGATCATCTGCCGTCACTTGGATTACTTCCTTCGATTGCGACTTCCGGACGGCTGCACGTCTTTTGACCGTTCGTGGCCCGCTCGCGGTTCATGATAGACTATTTCTGATCTGCTCTGTTCGCGGTCTAGGTCGTCGAAGGATCGTACGGGTATGAAGATATTTTTTCTCGGGACAATCAATTCACTTCGGCGCGCCCGGTTGCCCATTCTCTGGATGGGGCTAACCTACGGGTTGGGGGCGGCTACAGGCGCTATCATGGCACATACCCACAGCGATTTCGCCCTTTCCCATCGAGACCATGTGGTCAGAATCGCTCAATTGAGCGATCCGGCGGCCGTGGCCTTAAACCGCACCCTCCCACTCCGTGCAGCGTTCTTTGATTTCGCAGGCAATCTCGGTCGTGGCGCGGTCCCTTCCACGATTATGGGGCTTGCGGTCGCACTGCCTTTCCCGGAGGCTGCCTATCGGGGATGGGTCGGTGGGCTTGTCTCGGTCGATGGTGAGCATAAGAGCCGCTTGAGGCACCGGCATGAGCGAAACTATTATCTTGGCGTACTGCTCCTGCAATTGATCCCGTATTCGCTGGCGGGCGGGACTGGCATACGGCTCGGACTTGCTGTACTCATGCCCAAAGGCAGATGGGGCTACCCGGCGTCCGAACGTTGGCTCGGCCTTCCAGCGGAAGGAGTGCGGGACGTTGGGCGGATCTATACGTTGATTGTTCCGCTCTTCCTGGTAGCTTCACTGATTGAGTTCCTGGTGAGATGACCTTTCCCTCCTACCACTAAACATTCGCCAAACTGCAAACTCCGCTCTCTTGACACTCGCGACAACTATATCGGAATGCAGAGTGATCGCGCTTCTATAGGCTGCTTTTAAGCGGCTACACAGGCCGCTTAGTTCAAACGACGTTGCGGGGGAAATGGGATTTTGCAGCGGATCCTTTCCCCGAATGCGACTTCGCGGGAGTAACGCAATTATTCGGATCTATAGGGCTGACTTTTCCCGCGTCTTTCGGCCGTTGCCCGCTAAGAAAAGCTTTGATGGCCCCAAAGACTTTCTCAGGTGCTTCGATCCATGGGAGGGGTTATCGAATTACTTCATTGCCGGCGGATGAGTATCGATACCCGCCAGACCTCCGATAACATTGATCAGCGAAGAAGTTGTGGGCACAACGATTTTGGAATTGTTGGTCAGCGATGTTTCTACCGCCTGTAGTTGCCGAAGCAGTTGCGCATTACCCTTGAAATAAAGGTCGGCCGCTTCGTTCACGAGCTTGATCGCCTGAGCTTCACCATCAGCCACCAGCACCTTGGCCTGCTTCTGACCTTCGGCTTGCAGGATTGCGGCCTGCCTTTGTCCCTCAGCCACCTTGATCGCAGCGCGCCTTTCGCCGTCTGCCTGAGTTTCACGAGCCGTCGCAAAGTCGATCGCCGCAATCTTTTCATTACTGGCTTTGACAACTTTGTTCATTGTCTCTTGGACGTCCGTAGGAGGATTGATTTCCTTAAGTTCGGTACGGACAATCTCAAGCCCCCAGCTCTTGGTCTCCGTGGAGAGGTTATTATACAGTGCGCTATTGATTCTACCGCGCTCGCTGTTGGCATCTTTTAATGTCATCGTTCCGATGATGTTTCTCAGTGTTGTTCTCGCCAGAGCCACGATCTGCTTCATGTAGTTGAACACATTATACTGGGATGCTTTAACATCCTCTTCATCGGAACGCACTTTAAAGTAAACCTGGGCATCAACCTGGGCATTCAGACTATCGCTCGTGATGATTTCCTGCAGTCCGGCGTCGATCATATTTTCTGTAATATTTACGCGAATCAGGTGCTCGATAAACGGGATCAGAAAGATAATACCCGGGGTAGCAAAACGGTCGTATTTGCCAAACCGTTCGATTAAACCTCGACTGGTCGGCCTGACGGTACGAACGGATTGCCCTAGTAGCCAGATAACAAGGAATACAGCAACGATTGTGATAACAGCGGCACTTGACATGGTAAACTCCCTCCTATTCAAATACTTCTTTGGTCTCTATTGATCGCTGTTTAACGTCCTCTTCCGGCTTGATGATGATAGTCGTGCATCCATTATCAACCGTAACGTTGTGCAACTTCCGCAATCCCCGCCTGGCACCCCAATGAATGACTTCTTGTGCAGTTATTTCCATCGTTTTCTCAAAAGTCGAGAGAAGAAATGGAGGTCACTAACGCCAGCGGACATTCTGCCTCCCGCCAAGGCCCGTCGGCCTGCTCCAATTGCCTTTATAGCGTTAGGGCATTTGCATATCAGTTCAGTTTTGCTCACGTGTCTGATCAATAGCGCTCATTGACCTTATGTGGAGTCGGTTCAAAAAAACGCAGTTCTCAAACGTTGCCTGAAATGAAGCTGTTCCTGGCGAAGCATTATGAGTGCACAGATTCCGTTGCGTGCTCCTGGAACCTTGGGGCAGGTCTGGTCCCTCACAGTTTCCTCTAACGCGACTTCTCATGGCGGTCTGAGTGCTTTTTTGTAATTCTCGGGGGCCAAAGGAGACTTCACATGTCCTGGGCACTCAGACCGCCGGAGTGCACTCCTCAGGGCTCTGTTTCTTAAGAATGGAGCCGACAGTATCCAACGTATTTGGAACTGGTCCGGAAACCTTATGGGTGGCCCGCGCCCGCTTCCCTTAGCCGTGTGCCTGCAGTGCGTTGAGGTACCTCTCCAATGCCATCTCGCACTTTCCTGGGTCACCACTCGCGGAAGTCGCCGACGGCCCTAGAGAGAACATCCGCCTTGCGTGGGTGTATACAGTTCTTTCGTCATCATTCGATGAACCTGTGGCGAACTTCGTCCGTCGGTCCTATGCAAGCTGTTCGCCGGCCAAACCATCGATACCGGTATCGAGCCACTACGCCGTACACCCAATCGCGCAACTGCCGTGGGACGATGCGCACCAGAGCTGGCGACAATGCAGGCCGAAAGAAACAGCATCTTCCCGCGCGGGCGTGACTCGCTGTTGGAAGACTCGACGATCAGAAGTTCGCCGACGATCGCCCGCGCAATGTCTGAGCGGCTCGGAAAGCTTCACGGAGGGCCATCCTATAAGGTCGAGTTCGTCGCCATTGAAGGCGAGGGCCATTCCACTGAGCCGCCAGCGGCGCTTTCGCGGGGAATCCAATTCGCGTTTGCTCAATGATCCATCGCAAAGCGGATGGATGGCAGGAACAAGCTTCTGGATTTGGAGAACGGTCCTCCTCGGATTTGCGTGTGTTCAGCTTCCCATATCAGGGAATTGCCAACTTTGTCGGCCCCGACGGCAAGCGGTTCCTGATGAAAAGCGATCCGAAGCAGCAGATGAGCGTTTCTGAAGGTCCGCGCGGACTGTTTCTGGACATTCATGAGTTTAGCCAGTTCTTCTGGGCTCCGGAGAGCAGTAGGGTTGCCTTGACCGATGGCATATATGACCGGAAAGAGGTTGAAAACTGGAGAACGAAACGTCAGCAGATTTCTTGTGATTGCCAGCCTCCATGCCGATCAACCGCCTTGCCCATCAATAAGAGCTGCAATTCCCCAAACCGGATCAATTGGCGCAGTGATAACGAGCTGGATTATTTGTGCGGTGCCGAATCGACGTATTACGTGATGAACAAGTCAGGGATTCTGTCGGAGAGCAAGAATATCGAATGACTATCGGGTGCCTGGTGAGCCAAGCAGGCTTTATGACTTCTCTTCCACCCCAGTCGCCAAATTGGTCGACGATCCGAAAAGTTTAACCCTGCGTCAACCCCCCTCCAGAGACCGGATTGTGGGAGCTCACCCCGGCGACCCAAAGTTCGCGGCACCGCCCGGCAGGATTGCGTCCCCGAATGCGGGGGATCTTCGGAGACTTGCTTCTGCTTTTAGCTGTAGAGCGGATCCGGATACAGGTTGTTCATGCCATTCGCTCCATGCCTAAAATCTCGGCCATCAGTTTCTGTCCGATGTTCACGGAGATCGCTTTTGTGAACAAAAGCTGCAGGTCTGTCGTATGCGATCTTAGGAGAGTTGCTCCATAAAATAGATAAGTGTCATTTTATCTTTGGAGGATCCTTGGATGATTATGCTCAGCCGACGCGGCATGCTTTCCATGGCAATATCCACGTCATTTCTCTGGGCAGCTCAAACTGCATTCTGTATTCCGGTTGCTGTGAATGAACAGCGATTCGTTCCCATCGGTGGCATCGATCAGTGAATTGCGATCCAGGGGAGTAATGCCGACAATCCCGTGATCCTTTTTCTGCACGGTGGCCCGGCCGAGGCCCAGTCACCGTTCCTAAAGGAGTTTCTTCCCTGGGAACAATCATTCACCGTAATAAACTGGGACCAGCGCGGCTCGGGCAAGACTTATGGCAAGAATGGCGCATCAACTCCAGGCATGACCATGGAGCGTATGGCACAGGACGTTATTGACATTGCTGAGTATGCCTGCAAACGGCTGCATAAGTCTAAACTCATTTTGATCGGCCATTCCTGGGGCGCGATGCTTGGCCTGCATGCCATCAAGCGCAAACCGGAGCTGTTCTACGCATTCGTTGGCACGGGTTACCTGGTCAGCTGGACGCGGTCGCTTCAGGACAGAGAACGCTGGACACACAAGAAAGCCACCGAAGAGCGGGACGAGGAAACCCTCAAAATTCTGAATGAGACAGCCGCCCTGCCCGTGGATGACATGAACCGCGTGAGCGCATCCGCTAAGTGGAGAATGTCGCCCGCCGATATTGAGTATCTTGAAATCCAGACGGCCTTTCTCGGTCAGCCTCCATTTCCAGCAAGAGGAGATGTGGCCGACTAGGTCGCCGGCGGCAGTTTTACTAGTTCGAAGCTTTTACCCGTGATCTTCTCATTCGACGCTCGAACACTGGGCCTCGATAGGCCTCTTCCGTTCTTCGTTATACAGGGCCGCGACGATCACGTCGTGTCCTTCGACGATGCCCGGGCTTACGTCAAAGAGATCCGCGCTCCGGAAAAAGCTTTCATTCCCATGACCGGCGGCCACTTTGCCTGCTTCACCAATCCACAGGAATTTGTCGCCGCTGTTGTCAAACATGTCATGCCGCTCGTAGGCCCGTGAATAGCCGAGAAAGATTGTTAGGCAGCATTTTGCTGCCCCAAGAGCCTTTTATTTTTAAAAACGAAGTGGTTCCGGGCATTTCGAAAAAGTGACCGAGTCAAACTCCCCGGAGACGACCATGTGGAAAGGAATCCCGGGCACAAGCTATGCGATTTCCGTCCAGAGCGCCAGTCTCCGCCGTTTCGTGGGAATTGAACCACCGCCACAAACGGCAACAAGGACCCACTGCCTTTCCTTTCTATGAGATAACTCGTCTTTTGGATTCGCTGACGCACGCTGGCATGGAAAATCAGAGGCCAAATAATTTTGATTGTATGCATCCATTGTCTAACTAATCCGCATCTTTGTTGGTCAAAGGGACGTTTTTTGAGCGTTAGTGAATTAGGGAGGTGAAATGGATATAGGAACAGCAGCATTCTGGATCTTCCTCGCGGCGGTCGTTATTGCAATCAACTGGAGGAATAAGCACCGGGAGGCCATGAAATATGAAATGGTGCGATTTCTTATAGAAAAAAATCAGAAACTCGATGAAAAACAGATATCCCAGTTGCTGAATCCGCCGCCTCCGCCTACCCCTGAATGGCTGGTGCACAAGCCGGGCTATGCCTATCGAGGTTTGAGGGCTACCGGGATTGTCTTTATATTTCTCGCTCTGGGGCTTGCGTTCGTAGCCGGTTGGCTCGGCATAATGCTTGGAATGAATGACAAATCCTTTGTGGGAATCTCGACTGCGGTCCCTCTGGTAGGAATGGTGGGTGCAGGACTCTTCTTCGCTTCCCGTTTTTGTGCTCTGCCGATTTCCGAGAACGACAAAGGCAACCGGGACCGATAGGTGAAAAGGCATATCTCGGCACCGGAATTAAGCAGGGCCGATGAGATCATGGTAATCACGCTTGCCATGGCTAAGGATTCCCTTGCGTTTGAGGAAATTGTCAGGCGATGCCAAAATCGGGTTCGAAGCGTCATGCACCGTCTATGCACCCGTCCGGATCTGGCAGAGGATTTGGCTCAACAAGTGTTTTTGAAAATCTGGAAGTCGATACATCAGCTCAAGAGTCCTGGCGCGTTTTATGGCTGGTTGAATAGAATTATGGTCACCATATGGCTTGAGGAGGCAAGACGCAGCAAGCTTGACACTGTCGAATTGGACGATTCCGCAATGTTGGAAGCCAACAAGCAGACTCCGGGCGAACGAGTTGATCTTGACGCCGCACTCGCTCAATTGCCGGCGGTTATGCGCCTTTGCCTCGTATTGGCATATAATGATGGATTATCTCACCAGGAGATTTCCGATGCGACAAACATCCCTTTGGGAACTGTCAAAGCCAATGTTTCCCGGGGGGCAGCCAGGATGAGAGCTCTGCTATCCGACTACAAACGGAGCAGCTAGGGGGCAGCGATGGATGAAGAACTGGACACCAACTTGCGCACTCTATTCCGGGAACAGAGGCAAAAGCTGCCTGAAGAGCCCTTTCTTAGCAACATGCTAAAGCTCATCGAAAAGCAGCGATCCCGGCAAGCTTTTAGGCACAAGTTTATCCTTGTTTTGGCACTTGCTTGTTGCGCATTTCTTTCGCCACTTTTTATAAGAGGCTCGATCCTTTTGTCCGGTTATGTGGGCCGGAGTTTTGAAGCGTTCAGAGGATTTGTGGAAATGCCTGCCGGTGTCTTGATTGCTGTCTTATGCTGCATGCTGCTGATTATTTTTTTCAGACGAAGACTGGTAATGACGTTTATATACCGCGCTTAGATCGAAACGGCAGTTTCTTTTGGATTCGATCAGAGAAATCTTCAACGTTCCCCCGAAGCCGCATTTGGGGACGTACTCCTGCCGGGCGGTTGACGAACTTTAGGTCGCCGGGGCCATCTCCCACAACGCCGTCTCTGGGGAGTTTGAATTTAGATCAATCGTCCGGATACCTGCAGACTCAGCAATGTGGATAAGCGAAATTTACCCAGCCACCCACTGCGATTTCGATCAAACTTCCCCATGTCTTGCAGCACTGGACTCGGACAAAGACTCTGCCAACATGCCCTCTTCCTCCCTGAAAGCTGTCTGCGCTCTTAGCAGCCGCAACACAGGCGAAGTCAGTATCGTCGTGGCAAGCGCCATCAACACCATCATGGCAAAAAGAGTGGGTGAAATGATTCGCAAGTCCAGCCCAACGTTGAGGAGGATCAACTCCATGAGGCCGCGGGTATTCATCAGCGTGCCTAACACGGCGGAATCATGGCTGCTCGACCCCGTCAGCCGGGCGGCGACAAACGTGCCGCCGAACCTCCCCAGCGTAGCCACCAGAACGATGAGGCCGCAAATCAGCCAATTGACCGGCTTCGATAGCAGGTCAATTCGCGTTCGCATGCCCGTCGATGCGAAAAAGGCCGGCAAAAGAAGGACGGTGACCACGCTCTCTAGCCGGGGCTTAATAATCCGGGCGGCGTCGCTTCCGTGGGAATGATCGCCCCAAGCAAAAAAGCCCCGAAAATGGCATGTATTCCGATTGCCTCCGCAGAGATGGCGGCCAAAAGCAGTGCTACGAAGATCAGGGCAAGGAGTGTCTGGGACGGCGGCTCCTCCTCCCCGCGCCGCATAAGCCATCTCAGAATGGGGCGACCCAGGAGGAGCATGAAAGCGATGAAAGCCAGCGCCCCGATGACGACGAAAAGCGCATGACTGATTTGCTCCTTTGCAACACCGACCGAGACCGCCAGCAAACACCAGGCCGTCACATCACCGAAGGCTGCGCAGCCCAGAGCCATGACGCCAATTCTTGTAGGGGTCATGTGGTAATCGGTCAGAATACGCGCCAACACCGGGAAGGCCGTAATTGAACATCGCCACGCCCATAAACAGGGCAAAGCTGGTAAACGTCACATTGCTGCTGGCCAACCGCGGGTACAAAGGAAGTGGCAACGCAGCTCCCAGAAGAAAGGGGACAAGAATGCTGGCGTGTGCGGTGGCCACGGTGGCATGGGCGCGCTTCTTAAGCAATGCAGAATTGAGCTCGAGACCAACGATGAACATGTATGAGACAACACCCAACTGCGCAATGACTCCCCAAAATGGAGCCACGGACAGGGGCAGCACCAGCGCCGAGTACTGCGGCCCCAGTAAGGATGGACCGAGCAAGATCCCCGCGAGCACTTGGCCGATTACCGGCGGTTGGTTGATGCGGGCGAACAGCTTTGCCAACGCCTGCCCTATAATAATGATGGCTGCGAGTGCCACGAGGACGCCCAGAAACACGTCAGCATCTGCCGCCCTCGCAGCAATCGCCCCCGGCCTGGGCTGTCGGCGGCGCCACCAGTGTTTCACCATAACTTCGGATCAGCAGAAAGGCCACGATCGCACAGAGAATCATCAAGCCATAACCCACTGCGACCCCAATATGTCGCCGACTATCCGATTCCTTTGTGTCGCTATTCGTGGCCAACCAAAGAATCCTTAAACCTGAGCTCAGGATAAACTGGGATCCGTCATGCTGCCAGTGAAGCCGCTTTTGAATCCAGGGTAAAATCACGTGATGAGGTGCGTGATTCCTGCTCCAGAGTCCCGCAAAGTCGCGTTCTGGGACGTAATCATGCCAGGCAGCTGACACGAACCTTGGGTCGCCATGGTAATCTCCCATATGCCCGTTTCACGGGAGTTGCACACGCCGATAGCAGAAGAGGTCATATTCAGAGGCAAAAAGATCTGAGTTAAAGAATTAGCAGGAAGTAGTCAGTCTGCAAGACGGCCTGAGTAACCCGGTATTGGCACGGCTTTTCCACCAAGATTGAATTGCAGATGAAACAGCTTTGCCGAATTATCGTCCAGCTGGAAATCGACCCGAACAATGTGTTGCCCGTCTTCGAACTCGGCGATACCTTCAACCCAAACCATCCCGATAGACCCGACCGGCCAGGTGACTCCGTTTCTAATCTGGAAGCTCTTCCACGTGCCAAGTTGATTTTGCAGTTCGGTGCACTGTCCTAACCATTTATCTCGAAGCTGATTGCGGCGAAAATATCCGTCACTTTCATCGTGAATCGAGGCGCATTCGCCATGGTTCCAATCGGCCTGTAGCTTGGAGACACCGTGTTCGGCCAAGTGCCGTTGCGCTGATACGTCACTGCAGCCGATCGGCAAAGGGATTATCGGCAACATGGCTGTGATTCCGAATATCGAACGGACCTTGCAAGCCAACATTGGGAAGATCTCCCTGGTTGCTTTACTTTATGTTCTCTGGGCAGATCCTGTTCTTATCACAATATCGCTTGGAAAGGTGAATTGTGGCCGCAACGTGGGAAGTTACCGAGCACGGGATGCACACGATTTCTGTCCGCAGCGCCAGCTTCTCAGATGCCCGTTTCGGGAGCGTGTGACCTGCCTTGACGCTGGGTGCGCCTGCGCACCACAGTTCACAAAGAATGTTGCTCGGTTAAAAACCATGCCGAATGTAAGATTTGGAATTCTTGGATGCTCATTAACTCAAACGAGAGGCAGCGGATGAAAACGGGCTTGCACCGCAGCAAAAGAATCGTTGCCCCGCAGAACCGCAGTCCGCATGGTTGGTGGATTGGGTCCTATTTACTCAGGTTCGAATTCTTCGACGAAGAGAAGCGCCGCCTGAACCGCCGTTGCAAAGCTTGGGAAAACACTGTGCTAGTAAAAGCAAAGCATCGTGAAGAAGCATACAACAAAGTTTCGGCAATTGGTCAGGCCCAACACGGAATGGAATTCCGGGAAGATGGGACAGGCAGGAAGGGGGCCACTTTATTTGAAGGACTCACTATGCTCCTTCCTGTATATGGAAAGCTTAAGGACGGCGCGGAGGTGCTTTGGCGCGAATATGAGTCAGTAGCAGTGAGAACCGTAAAACAAATAGTCCGCACAAAAGATCGGCTTGAAGTGTTTGATGATTCGATGCCAACGCGAGGAGTTGCAGGGCTGCAATAGACGGCCTTGGGTCGTTTCCTCGATCGCCGTTTCGGGAGTTTGATTCAGGACTGCTTACCCGAATAGCGACTAAACACATCTGAGATTGCAGTCTTCCAGGTCTCCTGGAAGTTGGCGGGCATCAGGGACAGGCTGCAATTGAAAACGGCGGCGTTTTCCGACTATACCCGACGGAGAAGCATCAGTCCCACGAGAATGCTGATTAGGGTCAGCGGCGCTCCCACCTTGAAATATTCCCAGTAGGAAATCTCCACTTCCCGGTGTGCGCGCTGAATCACGATCAGGTTGGCCACGGAACCGAGCACTGTCAGGTTGCCGGCCAGCGTGGTCGCCATGGCGAGTACCAGCCACCCCTGCCTAGCGTTCGCCAGATGAGGTATAAACGGCTTAAAAACCAACACGGCCGGCACATTGCTCACCAGATTGGACAGCAGCGCCGCAAAAAAAGCCAAGACCGGCGGCTGGTCAAGCCCAAACCCGGATGCCAAGGCCAAAGCCCGGGATTGGAGTGAGGTCTTTTCCATTCCCGCAACCACAATGAACAACCCGATGAACAGGACCAGGAGCGAAAAGTCAATTTCGTGATATACCTTTTCGGGTTTTAGCCGACGCGTAATCAAAAGCAATGCTCCCGCCAGGATCGCGACCTTGGGAACGGGCCAGCCAATGAAAAAGAGCACGATCATGACAGCGGCAGCGATCAGCGATTTCCACATGAGGACGCGGTTCACCCTGACCCGCACCCGCTCCGGCTCCACTCTCCCTGCTTGAGAAAATTCTCCACGGTAAAACAACGCGATGATTACAAAGGCAATAAGCAGTCCTGCCGCTGCCACCAGAGAAAGGGCCGAAGCGAATGTCCGGTATTGAATGCCGGAGAAGGCGCCGATCATCATGTTTTGCGGATTGCCGGTAAGGGTTGCTACGCTGCCGATGTTCGAAGCCATGGCAATGGCTAACAGATATGGGACCGGGTTGCGGCGAAGCGCGAGCACGATTTCCAGGATCAGCGGGGTGAGCACCAGGCACATGGTGTCATTGACAAAGAATGCAGAAAATACCCCCGAAACCACAATGATGGCGGCGAGGAGCCCGAGCGGATGATGAGCGTGCCTCACCACCCATTCACTTACCGCAGCGAAAAATCCCGAGAGACGGAGGTTTGCCACGACGATCATCATGCCGAAAAGGAGGATGATCGTATCGTAATTGATTGCGGCGTAAGCCTCTCTGAAGGTGAGAACGTTGAAACCGATCATCATGCTGGCGCCGATAATGGCAGCGCCCGTGCGGTCGACACGAAAACCTGGCAAGCGCCCGATCGCGATGACCAGGTAGGTGCCGAAAAATATGAGCGTGGCGGCAAGCATGGCAAAGTATCTCTCGATTAAGAGAAAGCAATCAAGTCGCGATTCCGACAGTAGTGATCAAAGCAGCCGCCAAAAACAGGCTTCACCTGCCACGGGATTTGACAAAAAGGAGGATGCCTTTCTTCGTGGGCTGGCGGAATTGGGCGGTCAGGGACAGGCTACGACGCAAAACTGCAGCTTATTCCGAGTGTGGGCGCGGGATTGTTACGCCCCATGCACCCGCGCAAGTGACCACCTATTCGGACAGGTGCAGTCTTTCCCAATTGTCCTGAAATCTCATTCGGGGACGTAACCCTGCCGGGCGGCTGCCGAACTTTGGGTCGCCGGGGTGATCTCCCGTATGGCCGTATCCGAGGAGTTGGGCATCCACTTGTCCGATAACGACAAGACGTCCGAGTGGCACTTCAACGGCCCTTCGCAAGGTTAAGCCTAACTCCAGCGGCACTGGGGTCTTCTGCTCTCGGTCAGGAGGAATCTAGCCCCAAGTCCGAATGCCAATCACTCCCCAGTAGGCAAGGTATGCAACGGCAATCAGCAGTGGAGCAGTCGCCGCAATTGAATGCCAGCCGACACTCCTGCGGACCTCTTGTTTCGTTGCCCGCCCCAGGGCAACGGCGCTGGCCAATGAGCCCACGCCATAGGCCGCCGTGGTGAGAAAGAGCCCAAAAGACCAAACGGTCATGTTCCCCAGGCGCGCAAATGGGTCGTTGCTAGCCAGCATCAAGAGGCCGCCAAACGTCACCAGGCTCAGCACTGCTATAAGCGGCCACAACCGAATGGCGCGCTCGACCGGGCGACGGCGCTTTTTGCTCAGGCCGCCAAGTATCCAGAACGGGGCGTACAACAGGATTGATAAGACCGCGAGCAGGAACCATGCGACAAGGACGGCCTCGGCAATCACCCACGACAGGGGGATACGCTTCAACGTGGACGTCCCGGCGCCGAACTGAACAAGTCGCGCCTCGCTATTGGGCGCAAGCAGCTCAGCCGTCGCAATCGGCTCGGCCGGTCCCTGTTTAGGAAGAAAGCGGAACTGCATGCCCTGTACGGGCACGAAGACCTGATTTTTCCCGCGCAGGCTCGACATCAGCAGCTTGCCACCTTCGAATCGGACTTGGCTTATCCCGAGCAGGTGCTCGATAAAGTAAAGCATTTCCATGCGGGGCGAGTCGGGCTGGTACCAGCCGGCGTAATCCCGCGCAGCGGCAGGCACGGCTGGTTTGGCGAGCCCGCGCGTTATGTATGCGCGGATCGCTTCGCCGATCTTCCCGAAGGCGGCATCATTGCCACTGTTGATGCTATAAAAGTAACCCACGCCGTACTCAGACAGATAGGACATATCCGTCAGACCGCCATTCACGCCTCCATGATGCCCGTGGTACGCAAAGCCATCGTGAACGCTCCAGTAGTTGCTCAGGCCATATCCGGCCTTCAACCCTTCCTGTGCGGCCCAAGTGCGGGTTGGGACCTCCATGCGATCCATCGAGGCCGGCGGGATCACCTGTATTCCGCCCACCAAGCCGCGATTCAGATAGAACCCGACGTAGGCGGCCATGTCCTTGGCGGAGGCGTTGATTGCGCCGGCGGGTCGCAGCAAAATGTTCCAGTATGGATTCGGCGTTTTGCCGTCGCTGGCATACAGGGTTGTCAACTGCGGCGAAGGCTGTTCAAAATACGTTGCAGTCTTCATGCCGATGGGCAGAAAGAGATTCTGTGTAACGTAATCTTCAAAGCGCTGGCCGGTGATCTTTTCAACGATATAGGCGGCCACCGAAGGTCCGGAGTTGCAATACGCCATGCGAGTTCCCGGCGGCCAGCGCGATACGCGCGAGTGGCGATCATCATCGAGCCCTTCGCGTAAGGTCATTCCTTTTGCATCTTTGCCGTACTCGCGCAGGTGCATCTCGTCCCAGCAGTGGTATGTTCCAGCAGATCAACCACGCGCACCGGGTCAGTCGCTTCCCAGCGATTCTCAAACCAGATCTCGGGTGCAACCTTGTGCACCGGGTCTTGAAGTGAGAGCTTGCCTTCATTCACCAGCTTAAGGATGGAAAGGGAAACAAAGGCCTTGGAGGTCGAGCCGATGCGGAACAGTGTTTCGTTGGTAGTGGCCCGATTCGCAGCTACATCGGATTTGCCGAGCCCCGCGACCCATTCCGGGCCATCGCGCCGCACGATGGCGACGGACATACCCGGCGTATGCATGCCCTGCAGGACTCTCTCCAGTTGTTGCCGCAGTTCTGCAATCGACTGCGCTGCCTTCGGTGTTTCCTCTTTCGTGTTCTGAGCACAGCCGGCATTTACCAGCAAACAGAAGGCGATTACCAGAATGGCAGCGTTCATTCTCTGACCGGGCGTCCCTCCCTGCATTTGTGATCTCCTCATTGGTTTCGTCAGAACAAGGGATCTCCTCCCTCTTCCAGCATCTCGAGCGGCAGCAATGATGATGACGTGAGAAATCGAAGGGGTCTGCCATGATTTCAACACCCGAGCAACAAATCTTGGCTCCCCATGAAAGGGGAAGTCAAGGATGGTCGTTTACCCCAAGGGACGAGGCTTTTTTACTCGGAGACGGCCAGCCATTCCTCAAGGCCACAACCCCGCTGGCCTTGCGCCAATGTGGATTCCACCCTCGCTTGCGCATCGGTTGAGTAAAAGGTTCGATGCGATTTGGGAGAGCTTGAACCGCCCCTGCGGAAACGTCAGCGGCTGCTAATCCAAGCGCGCATGGGATATCGTTCTGTCTTGCCTTATGACGATTGTCTCCAACTCCTGGCAAATGCGCCTCCTGGAAACTGAACTGCGCTGATCTCTTGACGACGGCAAGGTTCTGGACTTTCGCAGGGCATGCCGCACGGTGTGAGTGGCGCGATGCAGAGAGGATTTCACCGTACCCAAACTGCAGCGTTCGATTTCTGCGATTTCTTCAAGCTTGTACTCGCCCAAATACCGATCAAAAAATATTTGCCTCTGCAGATCGGGCAAGGTTCCCGCACATTGCAGAACTGCATCGACCTGCTCTTTGTTCTCAATCTCCTTGAAGGGCGAGCGTGCCAAGCAATCTGGGATATCAAAACGCCAATCCTGATCGGCATTATTCTCTGGCAGCTGGGATTCCTTGCGGCGGCGATGCACCCGGTGACGGTCTATGGAATGATTGACCGCCATTTTATAAATCCAAGTGGACAGTTTCGCTTTTTGAACGTCCCATCGGTGCAGACTCTTGTAGAGTTTGAACGCGATCTCTTGTGTCACGTCCTGCGCATCTTCTGAGTTTTGTATAATCCTGTAGGCTGCCGAGTAAATGGGCCGCCGATAGCGTTCATAAAGCTGAGAAAAGGCAAGATCATCGCCCCTGAGAACACTCTTGACCAGCCCCTCGTCTGTTGATGATTGCGTATGCATCCTTCAGTGTCCTGTAAAAGTCGGATGAGAGATTCAATTGGATCGTTAAAAGTTTTCTGACATGAATCGCACTGATAAAATAAGCTCTTTCGTGAAATTCATCTGCCGTTAATTCCGGAAAACCCGCGTATCGCACTGGATACCGCAATTACATTACTAAAACGTTCCAGACGCCGAAAAATTACAAAGAAAGATCACTTGTGTCCGAAATATCGGCTGTGAAGACAGCTTAATGAGTGTCCATTCCAGGACAGTCCGAATCTGATTTCGGACACAGCGCTCATAGCAGTGCCTCTTGTTCGAGTCCTGTGGGTCAGTTGGAATGAGATAGGCTTTATCATGAATGGAAGGCGCTGCCGTGCGAAACCTGGACAACTGCCGTTTGACTTGGACGCATAACGCAAACCGGACAAGTGAAACCCTGATACTCCCAAGACATCTAAGGTTGTCCGAGCACCGCGACCCGGCCCAGCGCAACTCTCATAGAGTCATTGAAAGGGCAATATCTGAGTGTGCGTTAGAGGATCGAAGTACGTCGTCAGATTTGAACGTCTCGGCATATTCGCCTAAACGAAAGGGTTCCTATAATTCATAGGGTCTGACGATGCGTGCACAGTAAGAAAATTTGGGATCGAAGACAGAGCCTTTTCTTTCTTGAACCAATGTCAATGGGCCATCGGAGCATCTAGAAGAAGTCGCATTCGGAGAAACCAACCGCATGGGAATCTCATTCTCCCCGAACGCGTTTCGGGGGAATTGAACTCAAGGTCAATTGCGGAATGACGAATTGTGAAGTGATGCCTCTCATGGCGAGAATTAAGAAATGCTCTCAAGGTTCGATTTATTTGCGAAATCAGTTAGACAAAAAGATCCTTTTTGTGCTCTGTCACTTCAGCAACGCAGATGCTGTGCCAGGGGCATGTTCTAAACCACTGCGAATGCAAAAACGTTGTCGGAGGTCACGATGATAGGCAGCATCGCTTTTCTGCTCCTCGGTGCCGCAGTTGCCACTGCAACCCCGTGTGAGAACCTGACGAGTTTTAGGTTCGCCGACGCAACGATGACAAATGCCGCTGTTATCCCGGAAGGTCCGCAGCCGCCCGTCTATGTGTCAATAAAACCGGGAGGAGTGCGCACACCGCGGGCTCCCGCACAACCAATCCCGGCTCATTGCCGGGTCCAAATGGTTCTCAAGCCTACAACCGATTCGTTGATTACTATGGAGCTCTGGTTGCCAACCGAGAACTGGAATAGAAAATTCATGGGCGTTGGCAATGGCGGTTTTGGGGGCACTATCCTTGGGTTGGCTCTCGACATGCCTCAAGCGCTCCGGTTGGGATATGCCACCGCAGGCACCGATACGGGCCATCAGGAGCAAGGTGGCAAGTGGGCCATCGGCCATCCTGAAAAGCTCATCGACTTTGCTTACCGCTCAACTCACGAGATGACACTCAAAGCCAAGCAGGTCATCAAAGCCTTTTACGGCCAGAAACCGAAATACTCTTATTTCAAAGGCTGCTCCACAGGCGGGCGGGAGGCCCTGATGGAAGCCCAGCGGAATCCCGGCGATGATGACGGCATCATAGCCGGGTCTCCCGCGGATCGCCACATCCATAGGTGGGCCGCAGAAGTTGCTCGAAGCATCCAGCTTTCGACCCACCCGGAAGAAGATCTCACTGCGGAGAAGGCTGCTTTGATGCAACAGAGGGTCATGAATGCCTGCGATACGCTCAGAGAAGGATTCCTGAGCAACCCGCATCAGTGCAAAGTGGATTTCTCAAAACTGCTTTGCGCCCCAGATAAGGATGACGGCACGTGGCTCACGGCGCCGCAAATGAAGACTATTGAGGCGTACTGCGGCGGAGTAAAAAACTCGAACAGAGAATTGATCTTTTCGGGCCAGGCTCTTGGCAATGGGATAGGACCCCAACGCGGCATGAACGAAGAGCCGACCGGAGTGTTTGATATCGTGCGTATCGCTTACAACGATCCGAAACTCGAATGGCAGAAGTTTGACCTGGACAGAGACATGCCGATTATCGACAAGGCGATAGGTTACATTGAGGCTGTGAATCCAGACCTCAAGAAATTCAAGACGCACGGCGGAAAGCTGCTGCTGACGCATGGACGGGCCGATACTGGGGTCACTCCAGAAACGACGATTTGGTGCTACGACTCCGTGCTCGACAAAATGGGCAAGGATCAGAGCAACTGGATGCGGCTTTTCATGGTTCCCGGAATGGGTCATTGCGGCAAAGGACCGGGTCCGATCACGTCTGATTCCGTCGGCGCGATGGAGAAATGGACTGAGAAGGGGATTTCTCCCGACCATTTGATGGGAACGGGGGCGAGAGGAATTATACGACCGTTGCGTCCGTACCCACAGCATGCTAAATACAAAGGGACAGGAGACCTGGAGGAGTCGGCGAACTGGACATGTAAGATGCCAGACCCTGAAGTGAAATCGAATTAGCGGGTATTTAAACTTTGCCAGGTGGTAGCCCTGATGTTTTTCCCCTTCGCAGGGAGTCAGCAGTGTAATGCCAAAGGCGGCAAGAGCGGCTTGGTGAGAAGGACTCTCCCCCTGACTCCATTAAAATTGCGTTATGTCCCAGATTGCCGTTTCCTGGGAGTTGGGAAGATTACTTTTGGGCCCGACCCAGGTTGGTGGTCTCCAAAATTCTCGTTCTGTCAGTTTTTCTGTAATCCCTGGCAATGATTTCCAGTAGGCAATCCCGGTCAATTTACGTTTTCATAGGGTAATGAGCAGAGGTAAGGTCCGTCCAATGGTCTCAAGCACACAAAAGCAGATAAGAATGTGTAACCTGATAGAGGATTTCTCTAATGAAGCAGGGGTACAGAGTATTTGTCGCGGGGTATCTGTTCTTGCTATTTTCATCATTTACTGGAGCGTTCATAAAGCCTGTTGGCTTCCAAAAATCGGCAAGCATAAAGGAAAGCGATCCACGGAAATGGGATGGAATCGAGCGCGGTGAGATCGACATCGCTTCATTTATAGCGGGCATTCCTTTCGCAAAAAAATCGGGCGGGACCATCTATGAAGTCGAGCCTGAACGCAAGTTTAATGAAACGATCCGTCGTGGGCAGGGCGACTGCTCCAACATGGTTTTCGGAGCCGCGTGGTATTTAGACCAACACCATGTGGATTATGCCATTGTCTACCTTCTTCACGAGGAGACATTCTTGGAGGGAAAGGCCCATACGCTACTTCGCGTGCGGTATTTGATCGACGGCGGGGTTCGAAGAGGGCTCGTCGATATCGTTGGTGGTGGGCTCCCGTTAAGCCGGAATCGCTATATCACTATTCATGACCTGGAAGGCGGAGGATTGCTAAACCTCAATATGCGCCATTTGAATAGCCAACCAACGTCGGATGATACGCAATATTTCGGACGATTTCTGGATCAGGCTGAGATTGGCTATGTCCCCGGATGGCAGGTTAACCGGTATTTTAAGTTCATTCGTGCAGTTTATATCCCGCTAGGCTCGGCAAAGGTCGAGAAATACCTTTATGATGGGCTGGCGGTCTTATCGGGAATGTACCCGACCGTCTACGTTAAATCCATTGCAGATTTATACGGTCGCCGCCTATGGATGAGGTATTATTTTCTGACGTCGGCATGGATTATGAGGTCTGCGCTTTTTGTGATGCCCTGGATAATGACAACGATTCTTCTGCGTATACGGTCGATGCGAAGGGCCAAGCGCTTGATGAACAGTACAATTAGGATGAGAGGTTAGCGGAATATATTGTCCTTTTCTGGTGCAAGTCCGCTCAGCTGGATCCTTTCTAATCTAGGCTCTTCTGGCTGCGCGGACAAGCGGGAATCCGGAAAGCCTCTGACTATGTTTGAATGAAATCGCTGGCGCCAATTGCAAAATGCCGCTCCTCGATGTTGTCCGCGAAGTCCCCCTCTGGGACGTGATCCTGCCGGTCGGCTGAGGAACTTTGGGTCGCCAGGGTGATCTCCCACATCGCCGTTCGGGCCAACTGACATCGTCGGGTGGATCGATCGGCGCGTATTTCTTATTTCTTTTCGGCTGCCGGGTGAAGGAACCCGTTGACGGCTCGATTGAATAAGTCACGTTGATCGACAAACGTCATGTGCCCGCTCTTGGGCAGGATTACCAGTTTGGAACCGTTGATCGCCTTATTCATCTCCTCCGAGAGTGAGGGCGCGCATTCGTCGTGATCGCCGACAGTGATCAGCGTCGGCACTTTAATGGAAGAGAGCCGGTCGGCATACTCCACCGATTTGAGGTTGCCATCGATCACATACTCGCCGTGAGCGCCCCACATTTCCAGATACACGTCCCATGCCATATTGCCTGAAGCGATCGGGTCGTAATTTGGATCGGGCCGGTTTTGGTACAGATAAGGGAAATAGCCCTCTCCCCATGCGGCAGTCATGTAATCAGAATTATAGCGGTGTTTCTCGTATTCCCTGCCGTGGCCGAACAGACCGGCCTTTTCCAGTTTCTGAATCCGCGCGCGCAGTTCCGGATTCATGTTCGCCACCATGCGAGCAAACACGTCGTTCATTTTGCTGCTACTGAAAAAGGTACTGCACAGGATGAGATGCGTCAGGTTCTGAGAGTACTTGAATGCATATGCTTGTGCCAGGACACCTCCGCATGAATGGCCTAGCAGCGCGATGCTGCCCAGTCGCAAAGCCTTTCGCACGGCTTCTGTATCTTCGACCATGTTCTCCACCGTGTAGGCCTTGGTGTCTTCAAGCTTCTCGGATTGCCCGGAGCCACGCTCGTCGACGAAGACCAGCCGATTTTGTCGCGCTAGAGGCAACAAGTAAGGCAGGAAATAATCATGGGAGGCTCCTGGGCCTCCATGCAGAATTAAGAGAGGCGTGCCCTGGCCAATTGATTTGTAGTAAATCATCACGCCCTGGGCGTCGACGAACCCCTCCTGAATATCGTACGGTCCGGCAGCTGAGCTACCGGATGGGGCTTTGAGTGGAGCCTTCTCCGATGGGACGGAACATGCCATGACGGCAGAGAGAGCTAATAATGGGATGAATACGGACCAAGGATGCTGTTTCATACAACCTCCTTTTTGCCTCAATAATGTTGTGTGTTGCATTGAGAATCACAAATCATAGTCTGCGTCCCTATCCGTGTTCAAGAACATCCCCAATTACAACTCTTTTCCTCCTGACTCCCAAGCCGCATTCGGGGAGATCACCCTGTGGTTTCGGCTGCCAGACGACTTCCAGGCCAGTGCGGTCATCTCCCCGAACGCCGTATCAGGGGAGTTACGGCTATTTTAAGCAATCGCTCAGCTATAAATATTATGAACAGTATTCTTCTGAATAGCCTTAGGCTTATTTTCAGCGTTCAATTCTCATGCGACCAAAGATCTATGATATTATTTTTATTATAAAGGAAATGCATTCCCCAAACGGACGAAATTGACGCAATTGGCTTGTTTTTCCCGATCGGGAGGAGACATGCGAATTTTGCTGATCATGGGTTGTATCGCCGTGATTGCCGGTTTTGCCGTTACAGATGCCGACGCCTGTATGTGTCCCGGCTCATCGCCCTGTTCCAGCTTCACGAAAACGCCTATTGTATTCATTGGGAAGGTACTATCGATTGAGGAATCGAAAGCTATCATACAACGATTGGGCAAAACCGAAGAGGTTCGAACCGGCTTGCTGGCTCACTTTGATATAGAACGAGGCTACAAAGGCATCTCCGAGAGCCAAAGCAAAATTGATGTGGGCACCGGAGGAGGCAACGGCGATTGCGGTTTTCCATTTAAAGCTGGAGAGCGATACCTTGTTTTCGCCGATCAGAATCGCATATCAGAGCATACCGCTAGTGCAACGATATTGGAACGTCCATTGAGATATGATCTGTATACAGATATTTGTCGCCGGACACAACGATTACCCGAAGGACAAAATGACGTTGATTTGATTGAAGCCCTGATTAGCGGCAAGCCTGAATCCAGAATCTTTGGACAAGTATCGCTCATCGAAAAGGACATGAGAAAAGGCCCATATGCCTCAAATATCAAAGGCGGAATGCCCGGGGTGAAGATTGAGGCCCGAAGCAAGACGAATACTTATAACGCTACCACTGACGAAAGGGGAAATTTTCAAATCCGCAATGTTCAGCCAGGAAAATATAAGGTACAGGCGGTCTTGGCCTCGACGCAAAGCGGCTTTTTAGGTTTAGCTCAGGCCCCGATCATCGAGATCAGGCCGCCACAGCTCTGTGGAAGCGAGGCGATCTTATTGATCCAAAGCAATGGAGTCATCAAGGGGCGACTCTTTAATACTGAAGGCGAGGCAGTCCCGCGCAATGTTGAGGTTTCGCTTGTAATGGCCGATTCCGTTTCGAAAGGGCTGTTGTCTTTTGTCGGCTCATCCACTTGGACGAAAGACGATGGAACATACGAATTCAACGGATTACTGCCTGGAGATTACATTATTGGTTTAGGACTACTGCATCCTCCAAATTGGTGCTCCCCGTATGTCGGAATTTATTATCCATCGGCGTCTCAGCCGGGTGAGGCTAAAATCCTTCATGTCAGCGAGGGAGAAAAGCTGAATAATATCAACATTCACCTTTCTCAGCCCATATCTCCTGTCAAGATAAGGGGAACGGTATTCGACAGCAATGGCAAGGCTGTAGCGGGTGCCCAAATCGAAATCCTCGATGTTGATTTTCAAAAGGTCGTAGCTACGCCCGAGAGCAATCTATTTAAGACCGCGGCAGACGGAGCATTTGCGGTCACGGGAATGAAAAATCGTCGATATCAGGTCCGCGCGTTTCGCAGTGAAAAGTATATCGCAGGAACCGGCAGTCAATCCGAGCCGGTTGAAATCACAGCGACCGATCCGTCACCCCCCCTCGTTCTAACGCTAACCAAGCCCGGCATCTTTCGCATCCCACAAAAGTGACAGGCGGTACAGGATTCAGTAGGCTAGCACATACAATATTTCCTGAAATCGGGATTTAT
>Ga0326728_10009470_pt1 | contig 23442 bp, 22 predicted proteins | sample MB3enrmetagenome_FD_207602 | JGI IMG/M metagenome (GOLD analysis project Ga0326728, IMG submission 207602) | Lab enriched peat soil microbial communities from McLean, Ithaca, NY, United States - MB31MN | ecosystem: Environmental > Terrestrial > Soil > Wetlands > Peat | place: USA: New York... | reverse complement strand
AATTCCATGTTCTGGAACACGCTTTATGCTTCCTCGAACGGCCTGATTTTTCCCAGCATCAGCCGCCACTGGGCGCACGACTGGGGCGGCTGGGTGGTGGGTGAATGGGACTGCTTTTTCGGATCGCTGCTAACCAGCCTGGAGGACAAGGCCCAGACGGCGACGGCCATCAGGGCGATTCTGCTGGCGCAGACAGACACGGGCGTCGTGCCCAATATTGCAGCAGCGTCCGGAATAACTCCGGATCGCTCCCAGCCTCCGGTGGGCTCCTATGTAACCTGGAAAGTCTACCAGCGAATCCAGGACCGCCAGTTGCTCGAGTGGGCTTACCCGCGCCTGAAGAAGTGGCACGAATGGTGGCTGCACGACCGGGGCGACGGGCAAGGGTGGCGCAATGGTTATCGCGACGGCCTGCTCGAGTGGGGTAGCGACAGGGGCTCGGCGGCATCGACGGGCGGCCGCGGCTTTCTCCAAGCCGCCAAGTGGGAAAGCGGCATGGATGATAGCCCCATGTATGATGAGGCGAGTTACGATTCCCACACCTACACCATGAACCTTCTGGATGTGGGCCTGAACTCACTTTACACGTTGGATGCTGAGTGCCTCGCCAAGATTGCGGTTATTCTAGGCCACGACGATGATGCGAAGAAACTCGGCGCCGAGTATGAGCACATGCGCCAACTGATTCGGGAGAAGCTGTGGAACGAAAAAGATGGCATTTATGAGAACCGTTTCTGGAACGGCCAGTTCTCCAAGCACCTCTCGCCAACCAATTTCTACCCCATGTTTGCAGGTATCGCGACGCCCGAGCAGGCGAAGCGCATGGTTGATGAACATCTCCTGAACCCCAAGGAGTTCTGGGGGACTTATGTGGCGCCGACCGTCGCGCGCAACGACCCCGCCTTTCCCGACCAGTTCTATTGGCGGGGCGATATTTGGGGCCCTACCAACTACATGCTCTACGAAGCGATTAATCGCTATGGGTTTGACAAGGTAGCCCTCGAATACGCGCGCAAAAACTACGACCTTTTCATGGACGACTGGAAGACCAACCAACACGACAATGAGCAGTACCACGCTTGGGGAGGAAATGGCGGCGGCGATACGCACTACACCTGGGGAGCGCTGCTCTGCCTGGTGGGCGTCGAGCAATACATCGACAAGAACCCGTGGGAAGGCCTCCGTTTTGGCGCCCTCGATCCTCCCTCGAGCGGCGATCTGAGCGGCACTTCCTGGGACGGCCATACTTATGATGTGGCCATCGGTCCCGAAAAAACCACGCTCAAGCGCGACGGTTCGACCTGCTTCGAGGCCGGCGGCGGCGTGGTGGTGCGGCAATATGATGCGGGCGGCTCGCGCCTTTCGTTCACCATCAAAGGCGACCGCTCGGTCCGCGTCACAACGTCGGAGTTTGATTCCGGCGACCTGAACTTGAAACTCGACAAGAAAACAGCCAGAAAAGTGCACGTACACCAAGGCCGAGCGACCTTCGAGGTCCCAGCCGGGGAGCACGAGATCGAGATCACCAGGTAGCGCGCCGGCCGGTGCTGGTGAAGGGAAGAATCACGCAAACTGCAAGTGTGGCCCAGGCGTTGGGCGAACCCACAAACGTGCGTCAAAGACTCCAGTCGCTGAATCTCGCCACTCGAGAAGTGCTTGCCGAGTATGAACCGGCCAGCGACGCCGAGGTCGAGCTGACGACGGGCAATGCCGCGCGCGCTGGCTGACTGGCGCCGATGCGGCGTGACGGAGCAAGCCTCGTATCTGTTTAGCTTCGAGGAAGCACTCCACGTGGCTGTTCGTCATCGGATATTAATAGATGTGTTAATGTTATCAAGTGAAGAACCGCAGAGGAAGGCAAACTGCGCCTACCTCTGCGCTACGCCGCTTCGGGCACTACGTTGCGCCGATTCTCGTCGTCCCGACTCAACATCAGCAGACTCCGCCGTAGAAGTTTTCGAAATGTCCCCCTGCAAGAATAGTACGCAGCGCTTTGAAGCTCCTAAGCGGCTTGCGACGTTCTCCAACCCAGACGGTCTTCTTGTGCCTGTAATCAATGATTGCCAGGCAGCCAGTAGGAGGGCCTATTTGACCACCCATCTCGTAATGGACAAAACAGGTTTTTGTCCCCAGCCCTGCGAACACTAATCGCCGAAAAGGCAAATCTCGCAGGACGAAATCTGTAGACTGAAAATCCTGTCCCGGGTCCGCGAACCTGGCGAATTGCTTTGGGGCTGGTGATCCCGAGAACGCGAGGAAAGATGACTCAAAGATGTCCTTGCACGGTTCTGTGATGTCGCTCATTCGTCTCACTAGGGTGAAGTTTCCATCCAGCAGATGTCGCTGCTCCGACGGCCGCAGATGTATTGTCCTCAGGATGACGGGGTGCCCCGGTGGCTCCGGAGCGGGGCGCTGCGGCGGCGGGTTGATCAGGTCGGTGTTAATCAGATCGGGCTGCAGCCGCTCGTTGGCCGACCAGATCCGATAAACGCGTATCGATACAAATATCGCGGCCGCGGCGAACGCTATGGCCACAATTGCAAGCGCCGCCCTGCGCGACGAGCGTCGCCCCGACTTCACTTCTTGGGTTTTGGGTTCTGACATTGGCATCTCTCCTGGGCCGAGGTAGGCGGTCTCGTTCCAAGCCGTCTGGGCTGCCGTCGGGATGTAGCTCATGGCCCTTTCGGTGAGCGTGCAGATCGCAAGGCTTGGGTTCACGCCCCGGTTGGCGGCGATGACGGAGCCGGCGCACACGTACATGTTCTTGTAGCCAAAAACTCGATTGCGGCGGTCCACAACGCCTTGCGCGGGCGAGCCGGCCATCGTGCAGGCACCCAGGATGTCCGCCGTAGTTCGAGCTCCAGCGACGGCCCATTTCCATCACCGCCACCCGGTAACCCCTTTTCCACGAGCCTGTGTGCCGTGACACTCCCGCCGAAGCCGCAGCCGATGACAATGAAATCGAAATCACACCGGTCCTTTGTTTTCATCAACATTCCCGGTTTGTTCCGCAAGAAAGCTATCGGCTCTCAGCTATCAGCCGTCAGGCTTCGGTTGTCGGCCTTACGTCTGACTCCTCGACATTTTGACCTTGTCATTTGTTTTCATCAACATTCCCGGTTTGTTCCGCAAGAAAGCTATCAGCTCTCAGCTATCAGCCGTCAGCCTTTGGCTGTCGGCTTTACGTCTGACTCCTCGACATTTTGACCTTGTCATTTGTTTTCATCAACATTCCCGGTTTGTTCCGCAAGAAAGCTATTGGCTCTCAGCTATCAGCCGTCAGGCTTCGGTTGTCGGCCTTACGTCTGACTCCTCGACTTTTTGACCTTGTCCTTTGTTTTCATCAACATTCCCGGTTTGTTCCTTCAATTTTGAGAGTCGAGGAGTTAACGAACACACCCCGGGCTGGGGCTGGACTTTGCTTTCGCATTCGACTTCTTGACTTCTCGACTGCTCGACTTCTTGACTCTGTCCTTCGTCTTGGCGGAGCAGTGTGACATCGGTTGGTAGCCTATCGCATTGGGCATAGTTTGTCAAGCGTTTTTTTCGCAGGGCCGGGGACAGAAGGTCAGGTGTCAGGCGACTTGCCGAAATGCCGTCACTCGCTTCGAGAGAATCAGCGCCCCGCGTCCAGCCACGTGCCGCAGGGCGCTTTCTGTGGAAAGTGAGCCCGGCCTTTGCATACCCTTGCGTCCTGTCCCGTTTACTTATTGACAATAGATTCGCGCACCACCCCCTGGCCCCCTCCTCAGAGAGGAGGGGAATTCACGGGTTGGCTCCCCTCCTATAGTAAGAAGGTGTGAAAAAATCACGTTTTGGCAGGGCGTTGTAGGGGCAACCCTTGTGCTTGCCCCAGGGCGGCCACAAGGGCCGCCCCTACAGCGCGATTCTTTCACACCTTCTAAGGAGGGGGGGACTGACAGAGGCAGTGGACTTAGGCGTTCAGCGGCATGGGACGTTCACGGATGATCATCCACGAGGTGCCGAACTTGTCCCTGAGCATGCCGAAGCGGAAAGCGAAAAAGGTCTCCTGCATCGGCATGAAGATCTCTCCGCCCTCGGAAAGCAGGCCATAGATGCGCTCCGCCTCCCCAGTACTGCCGGCGCTGAGAGCAAGATAGACGCTACGCATGGGCTGAAACCGGCCCGGCGACACATCGGATCCCATAATCTCCGTGCCTCCGATGGTGAGGCGGGCGTGGAGGATGGCGTCTTTCATTTCTGGTGAAACGTTTGGCGCGTCTGGCATTTGACCGTAGGTCGCCATCTCCGTGATTTTCCCCCCAAGATGCTGTTCGTAGAAACGGAATGCCTGCCCACAGTTGCCGCCATAGTTGAGATACGTAGTTAGCTTCATCAAGGTGTTCTCCTTTTTGAATTTGGTTGTACGAAAATGGGAGTCAGCCAGGTGGCCCCTCACTCTTCCCGTTCGGGCTGGTGAAAGCGCCAGCGATGTGAGCGTGTCCCATATTTCTTGCGGGCCACCGGAGGTAATCGACACGCCGAGAATCCCCGAAGGGGATTCATAAAGTAGCCGGGGGCAACGCCCCCGGAAACGAGCACACCCACGGCGCACGACCCTGAAAGGGTCGAATAAGAGCGTTGTCGCAGTCCCGTGGCGCCTCGGCCCGTGCTTCTGCGACCCTTTCGGCAGCGATTTCGGGGCGGCAGATGATTAGACTTGCACTATCGAAAGTGGAAGTCCAGCTTGAAGTTGTAGAGCCAAGGAATGCGGGGATCAACGTTTTCGCGCTCGAGGATCCCGGGCAAGTTCTCATAGTGTTTTTTTAGGAGGTCAGGATTGGGTGCGTTATAGAGAGTGACGACGATGGTGTTGTCGCGAACCCGCATATCGCCATCGATTCCCTGAAAGATGGCCGAGGCGAAGTGGGGAGCATCCCAGGAGGCGAAGGGATCTCCGAGGCGCTGGCGAAGCTGGTCACAGGCCGTTTGGGCGATGAGGGCCATGGACATTTGACCAAAGCGGACGTTGAGGTTCAGGGTACCGGCACGTTTCCAGCCCAGGGACTGATAGGCATTGAAGAATTCCTCGACATGCCAGCGTTGAGGGTAGTGGATGGCCAAGTCGAGAACCTCGTCACGGTAGCGCGTAGCCAGAAAGGCTTTATAGTGGAAATTTTGAGGAATTTCTCCGGAGCGCTGCACGAGTTGGCAGTAGGTGGTTTGGGGGTGTTGCTGGAAGTGGAAAGGACGATGCCTGGTGGCCCATCCCGCCCAGCGGGGATGAAACTCTTGCGGCGGGATGGCTTGGAGCGAAGCCGTTAGCTGTTGGGTGTTGCGCATAGGAACCAAGAGGTCGAAAGGGGTATCCACCGACACGGACTGAAAAAGTTCCTGCGAATAGTGTTCGGTATCGGCGAGGACCAGGGGTTGGGATTCTGCCGAGGGGTTCAAGATGCGGGCGGCGAGGTGAAGTAGGGGAGGCGTGATCTGCGTGACCGTCATGGCCGAGGAGGTGAGACAGAAGCAGATTGGCTGATGGGTTTCGGCGTCGAGGCAGAAGAAGGTGGTGGAGACCTTGTAGGGGCGGAGGGCGGTGTTATCGCGGTAACGCGGCATCTGCCGTTTGCTGGTGCTCGGCAAGCGGTGTGGGTCTAGCGCCAGGAGGCGGCCCTGAAAGTGGCCGCGGGCACGACGCAGGCAACCGAGGGCGAGTTGCAGCTCTTGCGCATCCTCCACGGTATGGGCCTGAAGTAGATCGTGAACACTTTGATGGGAAGCGACAAAGGGCAGACCATTGAGGAGTTCGAAGCCTTTTTGGGTCAGGGTGCGGGTGGTACGGAGGTGCACGACTCCCAGGGCGGCTTCATGAGCGAGTTGCAAGGCCAGGCGGGCGGAGAGGTCGGAAGGGGAGGGTCCGGCCCAGCCGGTGAGCAGATCCCAGGTTCCCAGGCGCAAGTGTTCGGGTACGAGCAGCCAGAGGCCGACCAGATTACCGGAAACCTTATCGGCCAGGAGTTGGCGGACGCCGCGTTCGACGCTCAGGTGATCGAGCTTTTCCCGCCGATCTTGGTGGACGGTTCGAAAGGTCTCCACTTCCACGGGGGGGCGTTGGGGGTGGAACTGATAGAGTTTTTTTTTGCAGCCCGAACTGAGCGATGACCCGGTCGACGGTGCGTTTACTGATGCGGAAGTTGCATTGTCGGAGTTTTTGAGCGATGACTTCGGTGCTGGCTTGCGGATCCAGGAAGCGGTGACGGATGACTTGGCAGACGAGTTCCTGGGTGCGTCGGTAATAGGATTTGGGACCCCGCTTGGAGCTAAGCAGGGCAGGGCCGCCTTTTTCGAGGAAAAGGGTACGGAGCTGGAAATAGCGCTGACGGCTAAAGCCGAACTTGGCGGCGGCATGGTCAATGCCTTGCGAGCCGCATTCGCCCTCGATAAGCATGGCGAGTTTGCGGGTGATTTCATCGTTTTCGGCAATGGGTAAGGAGCCGGAAGGACTTTGGATGCGTTGCTTGAACAACTCGAGAGGGATCATGGCGGGCCTCCGGGGCAGAGTGTGCCAGAATGAGTCTATTCAAATATGGCACACATACCCGAAGAAGTCAAGAGGAGGGGGGCCGACCACTGCAACACAGAGGGCGATAGCAGGGTATAGAAGGGTTTCTAGGCAAGCAAAGGGGCGTCGTTGTCGTGCCATATTTAATTAGACTTAATTTACGGCACAAAAAGCGTGCGGAGCGGTCACCGTTCGCATGTGAACCTAATCATCTGCCGCCCCGAAATCGCTGCCGCAGGGGTCGAATAGGGCCGGCTTCAACCCCTTCGGGGTTGGATGATGACTTGCGCTGCTGCCTCCCGTAGGTTTCACCTACGGCTAATGATCTTGGGTCCCTTCGGGACCCAGCTTATCTCAACGCCTATGGGGAGGGGGGAGGAGCTTAGACCCGCGATCCCACGGCTCACGCCGTGGGCTACCTTCTTTCGCCCGCTCCGCGGGCTGGCTTCTTAAACGCACTTCTGAGACACCACCCTAGCCTAAGTTCAAGTTTCAATCTCGGCAGGAGCGGCCTCGTTGCTAAATTCCGTCGTTTCTTCTTCGATCACCAGCCGGTTGAGCTCACCTTCCAGTTGTGCCGCCAGGGTTGTTGCATAGCGTATGAAATGGTGCCCCGATAGCAGCATCGCAAATCCCAGGCTAATCTTCGCTGGCTCCAGGAACCAGCGGGCATGAAATCGGAACAGGAACTTCCAGTAGGCCTTCCGGTAGGAGGAGAGGAGGCCTTGGCGGAGCATCGAGCGAACCAGGATCCCAAGCTTGGGCCAGAGCGGAATCTCCGGGGGTTTTTGCGGCCGGCGCGCCTTCCATTGTTCAAGCGAACGATAACACCGATCGTAAAATGCCGGGGCATCGTACAGGGAAAGCAGCAACCCACGAAACCCCTTCAGCAGAACCGGCAACGGGATCAGCGTCCTAAAGTTGGGTGGGTCAAAGTTGCTGGTGGCGGTGCTTTCCATGAGTAATCGTTCTTCTTTCAGCATGCGATCAAAAAGCGGCGTCGTGGGCGGCGCCTGCAAAAACCCGACCATAGCCCAAGGGATGGCGGCGCGCTCGATGAAGTCCCTCTGCTGTTCAAAGACATTCTCGGTGTCCGAATCGAAACCAATGATGAAACCAGCAGTCACCCAAAGACCTTGGCTCTGGATAACGCGAATGCTTTCCAGGGAGTCCCGCCGGAGGTTTTGGAATTTCCTGGCTTCCGCCAGGGATTCGGGGGAAGGGCTCTCGATCCCGATGAAGACGTAGAAAAAGTTCGCCTTCACCATGGCCTCGATCAATTTCGGCTTTTGCGCGAGATCGATTGATGCCTCGGTGTAAAACAAAAGCGGATAGCCATGAGATTGCTGCCACTCCTCGAGCGCCTGGGACAGTTCGAGCGCGAGTTTGTGGTTGCCGATGAAGTTGTCGTCGACAATGAAGACCTGCTCGCGCCATCCGAGCTTAAATAATGCATCGAGTTCCGCCAGCACCTGGCTTGGGTGCTTGGTTCGCGGCTTCCTTCCGTAGATGGTGATGATGTCGCAGAAATCGCACTGGAACGGACAGCCGCGCGAGAACTGCACCGCCATGGAGGCATATTTTTCGAGTTTGAGCAGGTCAAAGCGTGGGAGGGGCGTCTTGCTGACATCAGGCTTGTCTTCGATCACGTAGAGCCGTTTGGCAGTGCCGCGCTCAATATCGGCTGCAATCTCAGGAAAAACCTCATCAGGCTCGCCCACCACGACATGGTCGGCGAGACGAAGAAGGAGTTCCGGTTCACTACTCGCGAAGGGACCGCCAACCATTGTCCGCCGGCCCAGAGCCCGGGCCCTCGAGAGAGTTTCGCGAATGTCATCCTTCTGGACGCGCATTCCGCTGACCATGACGAGATCAGCCCACAGGATGTCGGTATCCAGCAACTCCTCGAAGCTTCGGTCGATGAGCTTGAGTGTCCAGGTCTTCGGACAGAGCGCCCCCACCGTGAGCAAGCCCAGCGGCGGCTGGTCGGTCTTGATGGGAACCAGGTCGAGTATCCCGTCGAAGCTCCAGAAAGAAGACGGGAACCGCGGCCAAACCAGGAGAACGTTCAGCACCGAGCCGAGAGGAGCAAGGTGCGGCTGCCCGCTTGCGTCGTCCGTGGCCGCTGTGGCCGCAGGATTGGCGGCCTTTTGAGACTCAATCAATTGAGACACGTCTATGCCTCCGGTGGATTCAGCTCGGCTCTCGCCACAAACCTGGCTCTGGGTATACTGAGGTGGTCACGCATCCCGCAAACTCTGCAAAGTTATTGGACAGCTTCTGCGTATCGCAGCGTGGCCGCCCTTGAGCGCAAAGCAAAAGGCTACCCCCGGTCGTGGCGTCAAACTGTTCACTTTTGCTCACATTTGAAATTTTGAGAGGTGGCCCTCTCGCGGTGAGAAACACGGGCTAGTCGTGCAGGATAATGCTCAGGAGGCCACTGTTGACCGTGAGCCCGCCGTTGTATTCGATGAAGCCCAGCTTCTTAAACTTGTTCATGAAGTGACTGACGCGCGACCGGGTGGTGCCGACCATCTGCGCCAGACTCTCCTGATTGATTCGGGGGAGGACCGTTTCGGCGCGGCTTTCTTTGCCAAAATGAGAAAGCAGCAAGAGAATTCGAGCCAGTCGCTTCTCGCTCGAGTTGAAAAGCTGGTCAACAAGATCCTCCTCATAACGGATGTTACGTGAAAGCAGATGGGTGACGAATAATTCTGAGATGTGGTGCTTTTCGTGAAGTAGGCGCGCCATCGCGGCCTTTTCTATCCTGACCAGCGTACAATCCGTCATCGTGGTAGCCGTCGCCATGCGCAAGGGCTGACCTGCTAGACAACCCTCGCCGAAGAACTCACCGGCGTCCAGAATAGCCACAATCGCTTCTTTGCCTTGTTTGGACGTAACCGCCAGCTTCACCTTGCCGCGCCGAAGGAAGAAAACGGCATCGGCGGGATCTCCTTGCCTGAAGATGTGGCGTTTCCTTTCGCTTTCTGTGACGGTCTTTCCGTAGGGCATCTCAGCGAGCAGGGACTCCCAATCAGACGGATAGCTTTTCTTCCGCGCCATGACAGCGCTCCTTCCCCCCGGCCAAGGCAGAGACAGCGTATCGAGAATATCTGGTTTCCAGTAACGTCTGGGCACTGCCGTGCGGGTTATGTTCGCCAACAGCACTCTCACAACTGCATTATGCTAGATCAATGCCAGGAGAAAGTCACCACGATTATACGTCCGGCCCCGCGTCCGGGGTATCTCGCCGAGCTCGACAAAGCCGAAGCCTCGTGGCGTGCCTGCTCTGAAAATGGTTGCGCCGCAGGCGCATTTTCATGGTTTCTGGGTGCCGCTGGCGGCATGGGGGACTGCTCTGAAAATGTCCCGTCTTTCGGAGCCCTTCGCTTGTCATTCTGAGCGGAGCGAAGAATGACAAGCGAAGGGCTCGGAATGACATCCAAATTGGGACACTACCCCCCCAGGAGAATATAATCCCAGACGCGGGTGGCTGGTGTAGAATATATAGATGCTCGACTCGGCCTGTTCATTAAATGGAGAGACATGAAAAATCTATTTGTTGGTAATCTGAGCTTCCAAACCACGGAAAGTGAATTGATGGCGCTCTTCAAAGGTTTCGGAGAAGTTACACGAGTCCACTTGGGGACGGATCGTGAGACGGGCCGATCGCGCGGGTTTGCTTTCGTGGAAATGCCCAACGATGAAGAAGCGGCCAAAGCGATTGCTGGTCTCGATGGGAAAGAAGTTGGGGGCCGGACTCTGAAGGTCAACGAAGCGCGCCCCAAGGCGGACCGTCCCCCAGCGCCTCGAGGTGGGGGTGGCGGGCGAAAGCAAGGCGGATTCTCAAACGAAGATTATCGCGAATCGGCGCGTAAGCCGCGCGAACCCCGCTGGTAGTTCCCACCGAAGCGAAGGTGCGAAAAAGGAGACCCCATGGGCACTACATACTTGAAGCGTCAGAAGGAAATGAAGAGATTGGAAAAGCAACGCCAGAAAGCCGAACGCCGCGCGCAGAAGAGGCTTGCCAACCGTCCCCAAAACGCGCCTCCCGGCGAAAACCTGAATGCAACCGACGATGAAGCCTCGGGCCCCAACATAGCTGCACCGTCCGAGTCGAAGCCCCAGAGCTGATCCCGGCGTTTTGGCGCACTCCCTTTCCCTCTACGAGTCCGTCCCACTCACCGCCAATGCTTTTCGACCGCGCGTCAGGCGCGCAATGGCCTCTATTTGTGTTCCCCACCTTTCAGCCTACCCATCTTCTCACCGGTTGCCCATCACCGTAATCGTGACAGGTGGAACCTGGGTTGCACCTCTCTTGCGACGCGCCGGCTGGGGCTTGGGCGGAGGGGCTTCGTCGGTCAGTTCGACAGTCATAAGCCGCGTCACAAACTTCTTGGCCCCATGGAGATGGAAGTCGATCGAAGTGCGTTCGGCGTCCGAGTGGGTAACCACACCGAGGCCGTACTGAACATGCTTGACGAACTGGCCTTCCGGGATTGACTGCATAAAGACTCCTTTTGAACGACTCATGGATTCTTGCTAAACGTTATGCCCCCATGCCTTGAACCTTGAGGGTGCTGAGCGTCCTTGCGGCCTCGACGATGCCCCATCATTACACCGCTTCCAGGGCCGACGTCATCAGCCCATCGGCTTGAGTCACGTCGAAGATGCGCCGTCATACTCGGACGCCGCAATTGCTGTCCTTGCTGATTTGCTTTCCAAAGTCTCCCGCAATTTTCGGATGCGATTGCGCAGGCGAATCTTCTGCTTTCGTAACCGGCCGAATCTGGCTTTATCGCCGTTTCGTACTGACATAACCGACTCCTTTGCCAACTCTGCGCTTTTCTCTTCGCCCCACGACTTCTCCAGGATAACGCACTTAACTTGTATTGTCAAGTAAGCGCCGCCGTTTTCCAGATAGTTTAGCAAATGTAGTTAACGCCCGCACCATCAGGATGGATTTAGCCTTCGTACTCAGAGCAGTCCATCCATGTATACGAGCGAGCCCTGAAGGGGCGAAACAGTGGCGCGCCCTTTCAGGGCTTGGGCCTGTGACATTACCTTGAATCCCAGGGCGTTGAAGGTGTGAAAAAATCACGCTGTAGGGGCGGCCCTTGTGGCCGCCCTGGGGCAACCACAAGGGTTGCCCCTACAACGCCCGGTCAAAGCGTGATTTTTTCACACCTTCGTTCCCCTGGGCTAGCCTGGGTCGCCCCTTCGGGGCTTAGAAAGGGTAGCGCAGTTGTCGCGGGCTCGCCCAGATCTGTCTTAAAGGTCCGCGGTTCGTTACCAATTGACAACAAAAAGCCGTGCAATCAAGACAACAGGTCCGCGCTGCCTGCAGCGGTGAGGGACCATATCCGAAGACATTCCTGTTTTCTGGCCGATCCGTCGTGTTATAATTTTGTTATACGGGGGGAGGCGATCATGATTACCACGATTCGACGTTTGGGAAACTCGCGGGGAATCATTATTCCCAAGCCGATGCTGAAGGAGGCCGGGTTGGACGAGGAGGCCGAGATCGCGCTGGAACGGGGCGCCATCGTTCTCCGCAAACCGCGCCGCAACCCCCGCCAAGGCTGGGCGGAAGCCAGCCGCAAACTGGCGGAAGCAGGGGACGACAAGCTCGTGTGGCCGGAGTTCGGGAACCGGGACGACGGAAACCTGCAATGGTAGCTCGCGGAGAGGTGTGGCTGGTCACGCTCGATCCCTCGGTCGGCAGCGAGATCCGCAAGACCAGGCCCTGCCTGATCATCTCGCCGCCGGAAATGCACGACTACTTGCGCACGGTGATTGTGGCTCCTATGACTACCGGAGCCAAGCCGGCGCCTTATCGCATCGCAGTCACTTTTCAAGGAAAGCGCGGGCGGATTCTTCTGGACCAGCTCCGAACGCTGGACAAGATCCGGCTCGTCAAACGACTGGGAAACGTTAGCGCGGCAGTTTTGGCTTCGACGCTGAAGACCCTGCAACAAGTGTTTGCCTGAGGCCGGCCGGCGCAGCCCCTCCGGACCTGCGGTACACTTGCCGCGGTTCGTTCCTAATTGACAACTAAACGCCGCGGACCTAAACGGCAGGTCGGCGCTACACTCGTTTGAGCCCCAAAGGGGCGACCTAATCTAGCCCAGGCAAACGGCCTGGGTACAATCCATCCATATATACGAGCGAGCCCTGAAGGGGCGAAACAGTGGCGCGCCCTTTCAGGGCTTGGGCCTGTGGCATTACCGTGAATCCCAGGGCGTTGAAGGTGTGAAAAAATCACGCTGTAGGGGCGGCCCTTGTGGCCGCCCTGGGGCAACCACAAGGGTTGCCCCTACAACACCCTCCCAAAACGTGATTTTTTCACACCTTCGTTGCCCTGGGCTAGGCTGGGTCGCCCCTTTGGGGCTTAAAAAGGGTAGCGCAGTTGTCGCGGGCTCGCCCAGACTTGGCTTAGAGGTCCGCGGTTTGTCACCAATTGACAACAAAAGCCGCGGAATCAAGACAACAGGTCCGCGCCACGAACGTTCGACCAGCGACTTCGCCAGGCGTGGAACGTGCATCACCATTTTGGTGTATAATGGTGCAATGCGCGCTTCTAATAAAGTCGTTCGCCAGACCGTGGGCCTTCCGGCAGACACAGCGAGGCATGTGCGGAGCCTGGCGAAGCAGCGACGCTTGAGCGCCAACCGGATCATCGTTGAGCTCGTGGAAGAGGGGATCGAGGCCCAGAAGCGCAAACAAAAAGAGTTCTTTGAGCTCGCCGAGCGTTATCGCGCTGCAACCGATCCTAAAGACATCGCTCGCCTCGGGGATGATCTGGGCCGCATGGTTTTTGGCGACTGATGCCCCACCTCGAAACCTGGGACAATCTCCCGCCGGGAATCCGCCAGCACCTGATGGACAGGATGCGGGACCGACGCATCAGCATCGCTGACCTTAATAAGCTTCGGATTTGGGTTGAATCCCATCCGCCTGGGAAAGTTGCCTTAGCAATAGGACAAACGGTGCTTCTTCAGTTGTTCTCCACGTCCGAGTTCCATGATCCGCTCTGTCAGCCGGTGAACCCCGGTTGAGGGGTTTCCGCCTGGACGGCCTTGGCTCTGCTGCCAATCGTCGAGCGCCACGGCTCTGCCAACCGCTTCTTGGTGGTGAGGAAAGACTGCCTCGAAGGGCACGTACTTGTCATATCCAGGAATGTGGGCTCGGCAAGCAGATTGAACGTGGTTGCGTTCGATGTGTGCCCGTTGATCTTGAAAGTGCAGCAACAACCAAAGTTCGAAACAGGGATTCGAGATAGCTGTGTTGATGCCGTTTGCCACGGCCTTTTGCTTGGCATCGGGTAGGTGCGGATGCGCGTCCACGTCGAACACGCACCAGACTTCGTCGTACTTCAAGTTGTCGTCTCTCTGCCCGCGAGCTTCCTTCTCAGCTTCGCGCTTCAAATCGACGGCGTAGTCGACGAGCGTCTTGGGGACCGAGCCGCGCGGTTTGACCTCGATGTGCAGCAGGATGTTATGACCTTCCTGCTTGAGGCCATTGAAGTAGCTAGGTTCGGTAACTTTCCCCTCGCAGCAAACCAGTATCCGGGGACGCGGCTCGGTAAAATGCTTTCGACGCCGGAGATCATCTCGCTTGTGGGCCATCAGTGCTGAGCCTCTTCTTCTTGGGGGCTTGCGAGAAAGGCCGGCGAGCTTATGAACGGCACGGCACCGTACCGCCCCTGCAAATATCCACGTTCCAGGTTCTCGTTCTTTCTAGGCTTGAAGTCAGTCAGAGGATATAGGTGGGTCCCTCCTTCAGCGTCCTTTTCGGTGAACCAGATCTCGTCCCGCCGCAATGAAGCCTTGTCAAGGATGTTGGTGTCGTGGGTGGTGAAGATAATCTGCGCGCCGCGGGGATTCAATTCAGGATTATGGAAATAGTGGAGCACCCCCAGGGCAAGCAACGGATGCAAACTGGCGTCCAACTCGTCTACACAGAGCGTTCCCCCTGAGCCAACGACGTGTACCAACGGCCCCAACAATCCGTAGAATGCGACTGTGCCATCAGACTCGTTTTCCAGCCCGAACGGGACGGCCAAGCGGTTGGAATCTTGGTGGATGAGTGATACAGTCAGCTTTTTTTTAGGGAGGCTCGATCCGTCGTTCAATTGCTGCTTTGCCTTTTCTGCGAACCGGCGCATTGTTGTGACGAATTCCTCGGCTAGACGTTTTTCTTTCTTGCTTAGTCCCGGTGGTGGCGGTGGAACAGTGAGGTCTTCTTCCCTAACCAGAAGGTCAACAATTCCCATATCCGCAGAGCGAAGTGCCTGTGAGACCCAAGATTTAAAACCCTCATCCCTGCACATTAAAGCAGTATTGAAGATGGCCGGCCCCCGCTCGCGGGGCACGTACCCAAATCGCTCAACAAACCAGCGGTAGAGCGGAAGGAGACCTCCATGGTTATTTTGTGCGGCGGCCGATAGGAAAAGGCTGTTCGGCCGTGTAAGGCGCTCAATGGCAGCATTATCGCCAACCAGTTTCTTTCCGAAGGTGAAAACTCTCCGCTCGCGCTTGAACCACATTTGCCGCTTCCCGATTGGATATGCGTCGAGCCATTCCTTGAGAATTTCTCGATCGTTCAGCGTGAATCCGTAGTGGAACCGCGCGCCGTCGAGCAGCAGATCTACTTCGAACGAGGAGGGATCGAGCTTCGATTGCGGATCGAGAAGAAAGGGCTCGCGCGGAATCGGCCCCTCAGGTGCCCACTGCCTATGGGAATTCTGCACGGCACTGCTCATATAGGCAAGCGCCTTGATGACATTGCTCTTTCCAGAGGCGTTGGCGCCGTAAATGGCCGCCACGCGCACCAACCCGAGGTCCAGCCCCTCGATCTCCGTAATCGCTTCCGGCGAGTCCTTCAGCGAACTCGCCACCAAAGAAAGTTCCTGCTCCTCCTTGAGCGACCGAAAATTGCTGGCGCGAAATCTTATTAACACAAGCCACCTCGGTTTGAAGCGAAAATGCCACGAAAAACAACTTACAGACCTAAACTTGCATACATTTGTCGAAAATGCAATCTTAAAATCACTGGCTAACCACAGACAGCGCTTTTCTGTCCATGGGTTTTTCGGTGCAAGACGAACCCACCTTCAATCAAAGGCAGATTGACCGTGGCTACCACTTTTGGACGTCGCTTCCAGTGCCTTGCTAGCCTGCCATTTCCACGTGGATATAGACGTTGTCCCTTTTGCCATTGAACACGAACAGAATCGAGTGAGGTCCTTTGAAAACTTGGAGGGGGTACTCGGCATCCGGCTCGTCTAAACAGTCGGCTTTGAAGGTCCACCCAGCTGCGGTACGGCAAATCACCACCTCAAACGGCTCGGTTTCGGTGTCGCCGACCGTTCTAACGCCGAAGCGAATCGATTTGTTCCTACGGTTGACCAGAAGAGTGCCCGAGGCAATATCCCAGCGCTCGAAACTGCGGTTATCGCCATCCAGCCAGTAAATAATGACGGTTTCGATTTCGCTTGGAAACAGCGCCGCAAAGCTTCCAGCATCGGAACGCCTCGGCGGACTCAATTGGACCGTTGGAGCCGTCGACGTGTTGTGCTTGCGTTGTCTCATGGTTATCCTCATAAAGGCACGTTTCACTGCCACCGGCAGCGGGTAGCGGGTAGCCATCACTGACAGTGCGCTCCAGTCCGCGGGCTTTTCGGTGCAAGACGAACCCACGGTTAATCAAAGGCAGATTGAGCGCGGCTACCACCGCACTTGCGGGTTATACGGCAACGCACACATTACCGTGTAAGAACTCGGGGGCGAAGTCGGCCCCATTCGGCCAGACGAGCGTGTGAAACTCAGGATGGATCTGGAACTGCCTGAATACGGCGGGATCGCGCGACGGGTCGAAGACGGGCCCGCGGAGAGCCGGCGCCAGATCGATTTCGCCGCTCGTCCCGTCGCGAAAGCGGAGCCACACGACGTGGCCGGCCACATAGCGCGCCTCGACAATGTGATAGTCCATGATGCTCACTCCAGCGGGGCAATGCGCTCGATCTGCGTCCACCACCCCCTACGCCCTCCTCCGCCGAGGAGGGGAGCCCCCTGCTCGCATTCAAACGTCGAAACCTCTTGCCTTAAACTAATTTCTTTCCGCGACGTACTGAGAAGTAGCGCGGACCCCCGGTTTTGGGGTCCGCGGGTTTTGTCCGGGTGGCGGCCTTCAGAGCCGCGGACCTCAACACCGGAGGTCCGCGCTACCACTCTAAACCAATTTCTTTCCGCCCGGTTTGGTGTCAGCATATAAAGGAAGAAACTTGTGCGCATTTCATTTCCAAGAAGGGCAGTGGCGCCTTTTGCCAGGAGGCGATGCTGGTCACAGGTCATTCCCGCGAAGGCGGGAATCCAACTCCGCAAGCCTTCCCAAGTGTCCAACCCACGGACCGGATTCCCGCCTTCGCGGGAATGACTGGCTCTGCGGGAGGCGTCTAGTCCGAGACGATCAACAACACCGCGCCCACAGGTGCACGAGACAAAAGTTAGGACCGCGGAAAGTCAGGTGAATCTGGCCCCGTGAGGGGCCACCCCATGAATAGCCGTAGGTGCAACCTACGGACTCAGCGAAACCCAATCAACCCCGGAGGGGTTAACGGTGGCTATGGCCCGGCCCCTACCAGGGCCGGAAATATTGCGCGTTCAGGTCCGTAGGTTTACACCTGCGGCTACTCACGGTGTCCCGCTCCGCGGGACTACTGCCGTTTCTGTTGGCAAACCCACTGCGTAACGGAAGACGGGGGGGCCGGGGGAATCCCAATACTAGACTTTTATGTCGCCCGCCCTGCCCTCACTTTTCTCTTGACACCTGAAGGCGGAGATGCTAGGCTATAGTGGTTGACCCATGGAGAGCGCAGGCACAAGGCGCGGGGGCGGTTTCGAAAACGGCCCGCAGGCGCGGGAAACTGCGGCAAATGCAGAAAAGATGTTAAATAGAGGGAACGAACTCAAGGACTTATTGAAAATACAACACTTAGCGCTTTTCGAGGCAAAAAACGAACTCAAAACGAACTCATTTTTGAGGGCAAAATGCTTACTGAATTGCAAGAAAGACCGCACAAGCCGTGGTGAACATCTTCGAGACGGGCAGCGCGCAGGTGATCCCCAGCGGCGGTCTCGGCCAGCCATGTTACCGGTAGCGGTGCGCGGGGGCGGATTCGAATACGGCCCGCAGGGGCGGAAAACCGTGGGAAATGCAGAAAAGATGTTAAATAGAGGGAACGAACTCAAGGATTTGTTGAAAATACAGCACTTAGCGCTCTTCGAGGCAAAAAACGAACTCAAAACGAACTCATTTTTGAGGGCAAAATGCTTACTGAATTGCAAAAAAAGACGGCACAAGCCGTGGTGAACATCTTCGAGACGGGCAGCGTGCAAGGCCAGTACGGGAGTGTCACCTTGATCCCGGGGGACACGAGCCACTTGACCTACGGCCGTTCCCAGACCACTTTAGCCAGCGGCAATTTGTCACTGCTGATTAAAGCCTACTGCGCGGCGGCCAGCGCCCAATTCGCCGCAGCGCTCAATCCTTATCTCCAACCGCTTGCCGCCCGCGATACCACTTTGGACACGGACATGACTTTTCGAGGCTTAAGGGCGTGCATAGACAAAAAGCGATGTATGCACTGCCCGATGTGTGGAGATCTAATCGTACCAGCTTTGTCACTCGAGGACGGGGGTGTGGTACCACTGTTTGAGAGATTGACGCTTTCGCTTGTGGTATAAATGGCAACCGGAGCGGTCCTAAATCGTGCACTGAGATTGATTGCCCGGCTAACGCTGGGCGAGCAAGTCCGTACCCTCCAGAAGGAGCTTTCCAGACTTTCTGCACTGCGCCGCCGGTTTTGCGTTTGGACTCCCAAGAACCTCCTTTTCGCATTGGTCGCAGCGGAAGATCGCCGTTTCTTCGAGCACCAAGGCGTCGACATCGTCGCAATCGCGCGTGCATGCTGGAAATTTCTATGGCGCGGGCAGATGGAAGGGGCAAGCACGCTGGAGCAACAACATGTCAGAACCGTTACTGCGCGGCGCGAGCGTACGTTGCGGCGCAAGGTGCGAGAGATCCTATTGGCAAATTGCGTGGGTGAAGCCTTGGGTAAGTCTGATGTGCTAGAGGTGTACCTCAGCATCGCGTACTTCGGGTGGAAAATGCAGGGCGTCGCGAGGGCATGCGGTGCTCTAGGTTACGAACTCTCCACCCTGTCGGCGAGCCAAGCAGCTGATTTGGTGGCGAGGCTCAAATACCCCGAGCCGCGTTACCGTGACGCACAATGGCAAACTCGTGTAAAGAAAAGGGTCACGTATATCGAACGCCTCCTCTCCCGAGGGCGTGGCGTAGCTGAGTGCCATCAACTGGCTGGAGGAACCAATGACGCCATTCCAACTTAGCCCCGACGTGAACACGCTCTTGGCGAACCGTTTCCCTCCCCCGCCCGATTTTGTCAAGGCTTGCAGGATGCTCTCTCCTCAGATGCAAAGCGGCGTGATTCGGCTGTACATTTCGGAAGGTGTGCCCTGCGCTTTTCGGAATGCTCCCCTGCTATACGAAGAGGTAAGGGATTTTCTGGCGGGACGCCTGGGCGTGCATCCAAAGGCGATTACCGTCGTCGGAAGTGCTCGCATGGGATATTCTCTTGCCCCACCCCCAAGGTACGGCAACGCCTTCAACCAGAATTCCGACCTCGACTTGGCGTTGGTGTCCGAATCAGTATTCGCGCGTCTAGTCAAAGCATTCGATGACTGGAAGGAGGACGTAAGCGCAGGCAGAGAGAAGGTGAGAGGTCTACGGGAGGAACGGTTTTGGCAGGCGAACCTAGTTGAGGTGCCGCGAAACATCAAACGCGGTTTCGTGGATCACTACAAGATCCCAAACAGGGCCGCCTATGAATGGCCACGCAGGATATCACAAAGTCTCTGGCTCACCAACCGGAGGCTAGCTCTTACCCCCTCGGCGCCGCATGTACGCGAGACAAGCTTACGCGTATACCGCGACTGGGGTGCGTTTGTAAGCCAACAACTGCTGAACCTTCAGCCCGTGTTGAAGCGGGTCGACCCCGCCGTCGTAGAGGGCGGCGCGCTTTGATCTCAGTGGTCAGTTGACAGAAACTCCGGCCCACCTGATCCCCGCGCGAGGAAGGCCGCGGGAATGATGAGGAGCATGAATATGCACAGAATAGTAAATATCATTGTGACATTATTCATTTCAATAAGCTGTGCTTACAGTAAGGTGGTGGTGTTCTGGCAGCCGGGCTTTCCCACCCTGGAAAGCCAGCCCGTGCCCCAGGAGAACCTGCGGCAAGCTCTCGAGGGGATGCAGCCGGAGTTCGCGAATCTCGAGGAGCTGAACGATCCGGCAACCCTGCGCGACGCTGAGTTGCTGGTCCTGCCCTACGGCTCTGCCGTTCCTGCGGACTCCTGGTCTGCGGTCCTCAAGTATCTTCAGAGCGGCGGGAACCTGCTCGTCTTGGGTGGCCGGCCGCTCGCCATCCCCGTGCGGAAGGAAGCCGGCCAGTTCATCCCAGCGCCCGCGGAGACAGCGTACTCTCGCGAAATCGGTGTCGAGCACACCTATGAGGCGCCGCTGGGGGCCGGGCTGAAGTTCGCGTGGAAGGATGCCACGTCGAGCGGCGGCGACGTGCAGGCAAAGCAGGTTTTTGTAATCGAGTACGTGGGCCGCGGCCTGGGCTATCTTGAGAACGCCGCCGGCGAGCGTGTGGCGGCGCCGGTGGTCGCCACGGATTTCACTGGCCTGGAAGGTGGAGAGAAGGCATTGTTGGGCTCACGCGTGGTAATGCTGGGCTTCGAGCCTGAGCCCGGGTACTGGTCATCGCCGGGGGCGCTTGACGTGCTTCGAACCTCCGCCGATTACGCCCGCCAGGGCGCTACGGCCTTTCGCGTCGAAATGCAGAACGCCACTCTGTTATCCGGTGAGATCCCGCAGCTTGTGGTCCGGCTGACGAATCTTCGCAAGCAGCGGCTGGGTCAGGAGCAATCGGGAAGGGTGCTTATCGAGCTGCGCGCGAACGGCCAGGTTCTTGCCACACGCCGCGTGGACTGCGCGGGCGACGCGGTGGCCGCGCCGGTCGCCTTTGAGGACCAGAAATCGCTCCAGCCGGGGCTTTACGAAGTCCGGGCCACTTATGAAGATGGCGGCACGCCCCGCGAGTTCTACCAAACCGGCTTCTGGGTGCGCGACGACGCGTTGTTGCACTCCGCGCCTCAGTATGGCGTGAAGGGTGATTTCTTGACTCGGGACGGCGCTCCTTTCTTCCCCTTCGGCACCAACTACTTCACCACCGAGCGCTCCGGGTGGGGATTTCACGGCGCGGGCAACGCCTGGGTGTGGGAGCGTGACTTTGCCGAGATGGAACAGCATGGCGTCACCTTCATTCGCACCGGAGTGTGGAGCGATCATTTGGAAATATTTGACGGCGCGACCGGGCAGGTGAAGGAGCGTTTTCTGCGCAACCTCGAGGCCTTTCTTCTTTCCGCCGCACGCCATCATATTCATGTCAATTTCACCTTCTGCGCTTTCGACCCGCAGACGGTGATGCGCCATCCCGACGAGGACTCGCTGCTCACCGGTCCCGGAACCAATCCCTATACGGACCCCATCGCCATTCGCGCCCAGCAGAACTACATGCTCTCCATCGTCCGGCGCTTCAAGGACGCGCCACACCTGAGCTGGGACCTGATCAATGAGCCGAGCTTCTCGAATCCGAAGCGGCTGTGGCGCGGCAATACCCCCAACAACGATCCCACTGAACTCGCCGCGTGGCGCGATTGGCTGGCAGGGAAATACGGGACGGTTGATGCGCTGGCGCGCGCTTGGAACGTGACTCCGGAGGAGTTGGGCGGCTTTCAGGGTATTCCCCTGCCGGGTCAGGGGGACCTTGCTTTCGAGCGCTATGGCAATCCCCGGCTGGTGCGCGCCGTCGATTACAACCTGTTCGCGCAAGAGATGTTCCGCCGCTGGGTGCGCGCGATGGTGGCGGCGATCCGCTCCACGGGCAGCCACCAACTTGTGGACGTTGGCCAGGATGAGGGCGGAGTTGCGGATCGTGTGCTGAACCAGTTTTTTGCGGATGCCGGCGTCGATTTCACCGTGAATCACACTTATTGGCGGGACGACGCGTTGCTCTGGGATTCCGTGGCCGCCAAACGGGTGGGAGTTCCCAACTTCGTGGGTGAGACGGGCTACCAGCCGGTCTGGAGGCCGGACGGGGAGCAGCGCTACGATGAGCTGACGGCTTTGGGGCTGATCGAGCGCAAGTGGGCGCTGGGCTTCGCGGCTGCCAACAGCGGCTCGCTGCAGTGGGAATGGGGAGTGGGCGGCGACTTCGGCATGAAGCGCAGCGACGGCTCGAACAAGGTCTGGGAAGAAGTCATGCGCGCCATGGGCAACTTCGCCGTTCAGGCTGCCCCCTACGCCACGGGGCTGAAACTGCCGGAAGTCGCGCTGGTGCTGCCGCAGTCCCTGCAACTTTCGGTATTCAACTCCACGGCCCTGGAAGCTCAGCAAGCCTGTGTGCGGGCGCTGTACCATTATGCGCGCGCCTCGGCCTATGCCGTCGGAGAATATCAGATTCGATTGCTAGGCAACCCGAAGCTCATCTTGCTGCCCTCTCCCTGGGCTCTCAGCGAGCCGGCCTGGCAATCCATCCTGGCAAAAGTGCGCGAGGGCGCCACGTTGCTGGTCACGGGTGGTTTCGACAACGACGAGCATTTCCACGCCGCGGGGCGTGCGAGCCAGCTTGGACTCGAACTCCATCCCGGATTTCTCGCCCGGCGCGAGAACCTGATCACCTGGCCGGGGGGACGAGGTCTCTTGAGTTTTTCAGGTGAGAAAACGACATTCCTCGAGCAGACTCTCCTCCCTCACGGCCAAACAGTGCTCGAGAAGACTGTGGGGAAAGGTCGAATTCTGCTCGTATCCTTGCCGCTTGAACTGAACGACAACCTCCAGGTGGTCGGCGACGTTTATCGCTATGCTTTGCGACGGGCCAATGTCGCCGGCGCGTACTCCGCCGAGATCGATGACCCCGGCATGCTCATCTGCCCGACGCAATTCGACCACGCCACGCTTTACGTGCTCACCTCCGAATCCACCTCGCCGGAGCTCTGCTTCCGCGACGCCCGGAGTGGAAAGGACTTTGCTGGCAAGCTCGAGCCTGGGCGTGCCGCACTGTTATTGGTCAGTGATAAAGGAGAATTGTTAGCGAGTTACAACTGGCGGTAGCGCGGGCATGGGAGTTTCTGTATTTTGCCCGATTGGCATGTGCGGCAGAGCTGCTGAGCCCGTTGCAACCAAATACGCAACGTGAAAGGCCCCGGGACAACGGACGCCGACGCAACGTCATCCGGGCGCAGTGCACGAACCGTTCTTGTCAATGTTGCGTCCGGGCCTTAGAATGTAATGTGAGGGCCATGCGCTTACTGCGCAGTGGTGGCTTCGTAGTGTAGCGGCGGCTTTGAGTCGCCAGGGCGGCGATTTGAAGTCGCCGTTGCAAGCAGGGCGCCGGCTGCACCCCGAAATGCCAGGCCGGGAGGCTGGCGCCAGCCTTATGGGAAGCTTCTTACAACTCGCTTTAGGCAAGGTCATCGGCACCAAAAACGAGCGCGAATTGAAGCGCCTGAGCGGGCGTGTAGGTGAAATCAACGCGCTCGAAGCCGAGATGCAAGCTCTGAAGGATTCCGATTTCCCGATCCGCACCAACCAGTTCAAAGAGCGGCTCGCCAATGGCGAACCGCTCGACAACCTTTTGCCGGAAGCTTTTGCGGTCTGCCGTGAGGCGGGGCGCCGCACCCTGAACATGCGCCACTTCGACGTGCAATTGATCGGCGGCATGGTGCTGCACGAGGGCAAGATCGCCGAAATGAAAACGGGCGAAGGCAAAA
>Ga0326728_10009469_pt1 | contig 23443 bp, 14 predicted proteins | sample MB3enrmetagenome_FD_207602 | JGI IMG/M metagenome (GOLD analysis project Ga0326728, IMG submission 207602) | Lab enriched peat soil microbial communities from McLean, Ithaca, NY, United States - MB31MN | ecosystem: Environmental > Terrestrial > Soil > Wetlands > Peat | place: USA: New York... | reverse complement strand
CTGCACCATCTGCATGGAGGTCTGCCCCCAGTTCAGCCAGAGCACCAACTTCGTCGGCGCAGCCACCATCGCCCAGGCACGCTTCTTCAACATGGACCCCTCCGGCTCCGTCCTCAAGCAGGAACGGCTCCGCGCCCTCGCCGGCGATGGAGGCATTCAGGAGTGCGGCTTCGCCCAGAACTGTGTCGAGGCCTGCCCCAAGCAGCTCCCCCTCACCGAATCCATCTCCATCACCAGCCGCGAAGTCGTCCTCCAGCAGCTCAAAGACCTCTTTACCCGCTAGCTCACCACAATTCTGGGTGCCCCATTCATGCGCGCTCGTTGCGCATGAGTGGGATTTGGGTGCCCCATTCATGACAGTTGTATCGTCATGGGTGGACATCGTGCGCAGCACGACCTGCTTCACATCCTCACCACCACCGTCATCCCGACCAATCCCCGAGCGACCCTGAGCTGGTCGAAGGGGAGTCGAGGGAAAGCCGAAGGTCCCCCCCCCATCTGTTTGCGCTGTTATTGGTTCTTGTTCGTCCTGCCAAGCGCAGCCAAGGGTAAGATGATCGTGGGGAAGGCCATCGGCCCGCCGCATCCCACCATCGCAGCGCAAGAAGTCGAAGGTATATCCTCCACAACTCGCGCTGTTCGGTAAATCGATTCGAGGATAGGAACGCATGAAGTCCGGACGCAAAGATGCTTCTCGCCGCCAAGGATTGCACACACTCCCCCAGCATCCGGCGAGTTCCAATCCTGCTTCCGTGGATCTTCTGCTGCAGGAAGCCATGGCCCAGCACAACGCTGGGCGCCTGTCTGAGGCGGAAGCCCTTTATCGCCAAATTCTGCAAGTCTATCCCTCCCATGCGGACGCGCTGCGTCTTCTGGGGGTTGTCGCCTCCCAATCGGGACAAACGGCCAAAGCGCTTGATCTGCTCGATCGGGCCATTCAAATCGATCCAAAGGTTGCAGAGGCCTACTTCGACCGTGGCAACGCTCTATTTGTTCTTCAGCAACTCCAGGCGGCCGTGCAGAGCTATGACATGGCCATCCAGCTCAGGCCGGATTACGCGGAAGCCTACCATAACCGCGGCACTGCGCTGCACGAGCTTCAACAATTTCAGGCGGCCGGCGACAGCTACGACAAAGCCATCTCTCTCAAGCCGGACTTTAGCGTGGCCTCCGGCAACCGGACCAATAATATTCAGGCCCTCATGCTGTATAAGGCGACCCTGGAGTTCTATGAAAAGGCCATGCGCCTCCATCCGAAGTATGAATCCTGGAAGCAATCAGGCGCCTTCGATTCCATTGTCAATCGGGCCGCGCAGATCGCAATGATGGCGGATAAGTCGGAGATGAAGGCCGCGCTGGACGCATTGCCGCTCGATCTGCAGACCCATCCGGCGGTATGCAACATACGCAACGCAAACTTCGTTAAGACCGAATCCAGCGGCAAGGATCTCGTCTTCTACTGCTTCCCCACAGACGAGATCTGGAGTCCTCAGATGGCCGGCACAAAAGGCGTCGGAGGATCGGAAGAAGCCGTCATCTGGCTCTCCAGGCTCTTGCGCCAGCGCGGATGGAACGTCACGGTCTATGCCTATTCCGGTGCGTCCCAGGAGGAATTCGACGGCGTTTCATGGAAGCCATTTTGGATGTGGAACTACCGCGACAAGCAGAATGTCACAATCATATGGCGGTATCCATACTTCACAAAGTTTCGCATCAATTCAGACAAGGTGATTGTGGACCTGCACGATGTGGCGTCCGTGAGAGAGTTCACTCCGGACGGACTTCAGAGGATCCATAAGATCTTTGTCAAATCAAGCTTCCACCGCTCCCTGCTTCCCCATATTCCCAGTGAGAAGTTCGTCATCATCCCCAATGGAATCGATGCAGAGCTGTTTGAGTGCGCCGGCTATCGCGATCCCCTGTTGCTGATCAACACCTCGTCAGCGGAACGCAGCCTTGAGACATTCCTGGATTGCTTCGAGGAGATCAAGAAGCAGGTGCCGAACGCCAAAGCGCAGTGGGCCTATGGCTGGGTAGTGTGGGACGCCAACCATGCCGCGGACGCGCGGATGATGGAATGGAAAACAAGGATACAGGAACGCATGAAGCAACTCGGCGTGGAAGAATGCGGCAGAATAAGCCACGACCAGGTTGCCCGTCTCTACCGCGAAGCAAATATCTTCGCCTACCCTTCAGAGTTCCCGGAGATTGACTGCATCTCACTCTCCAAAGCGATGGCTGCGGGAGCAATCCCCGTCACCACTGATTTCGCCGCGATGGGCGAAAAATCGCATCACGGCGGGGTATTCATCCACTCCCTAAAAACCAACGCCAACTACGCACAACCGAACCAGATCAACTTCGGGATGACAGACCCCGAACAGAAGGCACAGTTCATCCGGGAAACGGTGAAGTTGCTACTGAATCCCCCGGACGAGGCGGCGCGAGAGCCCATGCGCGATTGGGCCCGGTCAACATTCGATTGGCGCAAGGTCGCCGACGCATGGGACTCCGTTCTCACCTCGCGGGGAGCCGATTCCGCGCCTGCGCCTGGACCGGCCGACGCAGCGGTCCAGGAAAACGCGGAGGATGCAGACTTCGCCTTTAACCGTGGCAACGAACTCTATCTTGCGCAGCAATACCAGGCGGCGCTGGAGTGCTATGACAGGGCTGTCCTTCTCAATCCACGCTATGCCGAGGCCTTCTGCAACCGTGGCATCACTCAATATCTTCTTCATCAAGTTCAGGCGTCCATGGAAAGTTGCGCCAAAGCCATCCTTCTCAACCCGGAGTTTGCGGAGGCATACTTCAACCATGGCAATGCTCTCAACGCTCTTGAGCAGCACCAGGCTGCTTTACAGAGCTTCGACAAGACCATTCAGCTCAAGCCGGATTATGCCGATGCCTACTACAACCGCGGCACAGTTTTGCAGACCCTTGGACAGTACGACGAGGCCCTGCGCAGCTACGACAAGGCCATCCTGCTCACGCCGGATTATGCGCAGGCCCACAACAATCGAGGCGTCGCTCTGCTCGCTCTGCTACGGTACGAAGCGGCCCTGCAGAGCTTCGACAAAGCCATCCTGCTCAATCCGGAGTTTGCCGAAGCCCATAACAATCGGGGCAATGCTCTGCAAAGTCTTGAGAGCTACCAGGCGTCTCTGCAGAGCTATGACAAGGCCATACTGCTCAAGCCGGATTATGCCGACGCTCACTGCAACCGGGCCAATGCTCTGCTGGCTCTCAAGAATTACCAGGAGGCCTTGCAGAGCTATCAGTTGGCCCTCCGCTTTAAACCGGGTTATGAATATTTGCGCGGAATGCAGCTGTATATGAAGAGGCTCCTCTGCGACTGGGATGGTATTGATAGCGAGTGCCGCCAGTTGGAATCTGCGGTTGTTCTCGGAGAGCGAGTAGCCATGCCATTCCAAATGCTGGCCACCTGTGCTTCCCCTGCGATACAAAGGCGGGCAGCGGAGATCTATGCGCGCGACAAGGCTCCGCTGCATTCCATCGCCTCCGTTATCTCCCCCTGGCCCAAACGCGACAGGATTCGCATCGGCTATTTTTCCGCGGATTATTACAAACACGTAACCAGCTATTTGGTAGCCGAGTTATTTGAGCGCCACGACCACAGCCGGTTTGAAATCCTTGGCTTCTCCTTCGGCCCGGCTATCGTCGACGAGATGACCCAGCGCATCTCCACTGCCATGAACCGCTTTCTGGATGTCCGCTCCATGCTCGATCGAGAGGTTGCCGAACTTAGCCGCAAACTCGAAGTCGACATTGCTGTGGACCTCAACGGGTTCACTACCAACAGCCGTCCCGGCATCTTTGCCCAGCGCGCCGCGCCCATCCAGATCAACTTCCTCGCCTATCCCGGCACCATGGGCGCCGAGTACATGGACTATCTCATTGCCGACCATACCCTGATTCCCCAGGCCGACCAATGCCACTATGCGGAAAAGATCGTCTATCTACCGGACAGTTATCAGGTCAACGATTCGAGGCGTGCCGTCTGCGCAGAGCCCTGCGCACGCGTCGAGGAGGGACTGCCGGAGACGGCATTTGTTTATTGCTGTTTCAATAACATTTACAAGATCTCGCCGGAAATATTCGATATTTGGATGCGCATCCTCGGGCGTGTCGAGGGCAGCGTGCTCTGGCTGCTGGAGGACAATCCCCGGGCCACCGAGAATCTGCGCAAGCAGGCCGCCCTGCGCGGAATCGAACCCCAGCGGCTGGTCTTTGCCAAACGGCTGCCCGTCGACCGGCATCTGGCCAGGCACAGCCTCGCGGACTTGGTTCTGGACACCCTTCCCTACAACGCGCACACCACGGCCAGCGATGCGCTATGGGTCGGGGTGCCTGTCGTGACACGCACCGGCGGAACCTTCGCCAGCCGGGTCGCGGCCAGCCTGCTGCGCGCCGTCGGTCTGCCCCAACTCATCACAGCCACGGAATCAGAGTATGAAGAACTCGCTGTCGAGCTTGCCCGCAATCCCCAACGAGTGCAGACCCTCCGTCAGCACTTGCAACAAATCCGCCCCACCGCTCCGCTCTTCGATTGCGCGTCCTATACCCGCCATCTGGAGTCCGCATTCACTGCCATCTACGATCGCCACCACGCTGGCCTTCCCCCCGACCACATCCACATCCCCAAACTCCCGTCCTGACCCCACAGCCTGGTGCCCCATTTATGCGCGCTCTTGTGCGCATGAGTGGTAAATTGGGTGCCCCATTCATGACGGTTGTAGAGGCATGAGCGGGCATCGTGCGTAGCACGCCTTCAGTACCTCGCCATCTCCTCCATCGCCTTATATAAATCTTCCGGCTGCGGCAGAATCGCATCCTCCAGCAGGGGTTGATACGCAACAAATGTATCCATCGCCGCCACCCGTCGCACTGGAGCGTCCAGCCAGTCGAACAGCTCCTCCCCAATCCGCGCGGCAATCTCCGCGCCATATCCCCAGCTCAGCATGTCCTCGTGCGCCACAATCGCCTTGCTTGTCTTCTGCACCGACGCGGCAATCGCCTCCCAGTCGTACGGGTTCAGCGTCCGCAGGTCGATCAGCTCCACGTCCACGCCCGTCTCGCGCTCCAGCTTCTCCGCCGCCTGCAACGCCCGCGGCACAATCGCGCCATACGTGATCACCGTCAAATCTTTCCCAGCCCGCACCACCTTCGCCTTGCCGAACGGGATCGCGTACTCGGGCCCGGGATACGCACCCCGCCCAAAGGTCTCGCGATACAGCCGCTTGTGTTCCAGGAACAGCACCGGATCGTCGCATCGGATCGCCGTGCGCAGCAGTCCCGCCGCATCCAGAGCGTTCGACGGCATCACCACCATCATGCCCGGCGTATGGGTAAAGATGCTCTCGCCCGACTGCGAGTGATAGATCGACCCACCCGTCAGATAGCCGCCAATCGGCACCCGAATCACCATCGGGCAGCTCCACTCGCCATTCGACCGCCAGCGGAACGGCGCCAGCTCATTCCTCATCTGGTGCATCGCCGGCCAGATGTAGTCGAAGAACTGGATCTCCGCCACCGGCTTCATCCCGCGCGCCGCCATGCCGATCGCCCGCCCCACAATGTTCGCCTCGGCCAGCGGAGTGTTCCAGCAGCGGTCGCTGCCAAACTCCGTCTGCAATCCCGCCGTCAGTTTGAATACCCCGCCCTTGCCCTTGATCTCTCCCGCCCGCAGCGCCTCATCCCTCGTCGCGTCCGCCACATCCTCGCCGAACACCACCACCCGCTCATCCCTCCGCATCTCGTCCTTCAGGCAGTGGTTCAGCAGCTCCGCCATCGTCCGCTCGCTGTCATCCGCCGTCGCCACAGGCTGCGTATCGAATCGCGCGTCCGACGGCCGCAGATCTTCCGAGTACTGGTGCCGCAGAATCGCCTCTCGCGACACGCTTGGCAGCACCGCCTGCATCGCCCGGTCCGCCGCCCGATGCACCTCCTCATCCACCTTCTGCTCCAGCCGGTTGATCCCCTCCTCGTCCAGGATCCCCTCCCGCAGCAGCCATAGTTGCATCTTGGCCAGAGGGTCGCGCGCGTTCTCCGCCTGCACCTCTTCCTCGCTTCGATACTGCCTCTCGTCGTCGCTCAGCGAGTGGCTATACGGCCTCACCACATGCCCATGCACTAAGGCAGGCCCGCGTCCCGCCCGGCAGTACGCCACTGCCTCCACCATCGCCCGGTAGCACGCAATCGGGTCCGTTCCATCGATCTCCGCAAAATAAAAATTGGGAAAATTCGCCACCAGCCACGAGATGTTTCCCCCCGGCGTATTCGCCTCCACCGGCGTCGATATCGCGTACTCGTTGTCCTCCACCACATACAACACGGGCAGCTTCGCATTGCTCGCCGTATTCAGCGACTCCCAGAACTCGCCCTGGCTGGTCGCGCCTTCGCCCAGCGACACGTACGTCACCTCGTCGCCCTGGAACGTCACATCCTTAAACTCGCGATAGTCCCCCGCCTGCTTCTTCGCCGCCTCCGGATGCCGCGCAAAGTATCGCCCTGCCTCCGCGCAGCCGATCGCGTGCAGGCACTGTGTCGCCGTCGCCGAACTCGGCGTCACAATGTGCAGCTTTTTATTCGACCAGTGCGACGGCATCTGCCGTCCGCCGCTCGCCACATCCTCCGCTGCGCCCACCGCCTGCAGCAGTTGCTCCTCCACCGTATTGCCCAGCGCCAGGCACAGCGCGCGGTCCCGGTAGTACGGAAAGAACCAGTCGTACCCCGGACGCATCGCCATCCCCGCCGCCACCAGCAGCGCCTCATGTCCCGCGCACGATACCTGGAAAAAAATCTTCTGCTGCCGCTTCAGCACAATCTCGCGGTCGTCCGTCCGCCGCGACAGGTACATCAGCCGGTAGAACTCCACCAACTGCTCCCGGCTCATCGCCGTTGGGTGCCCCACATCTCGAACCTGAGATGTGGGATCGCGCACAGCAACCGAATTTGAGTGCCCCATATCTCGGGGTCTCCGGCGAGCTTGCTCGCTGGGGTGAGCGTCTCGACTCTGAGATGTGGGCTCGCGCACCGCCGCGCCAGCAGCCGTTACCTCACGCAGAACCTCCACCGCCGGTCTTTTTCCCTCACCACCAGCCCCATTGCGACGAGCCATACGCACCCCCCGATCACAACATGGCCCACTCACGATTCTACCCCCAATCCCGGCCCGCGCACCGCGACCGGCTGATACCATCCCCCCTAAAACGCAGCGCAGTAGTCCTTGGAGAAAGGGTAGACCCCATACCGTTCTCGCGGGGTGGTCGGTAAAAATCCGCCACCGTTATCGTTCCATAGTATGGCCGTAAAGCTCAGCGATCCGCTGCCCACGACGAGTCCTTTGCTCTTCATCCCCGTGTCGCCCGGCCATGTAAGCGAAAAGGTCACCGTCTTACTTCCCTTATGGATAACCTTCTCGGAAGAGGTTGGCGTGTCCCCATTGACTGTGCAATGTGGGTCGTGAAACTGCGCTATTCCGATGCTCAGCTTCGCGCTTTTTTGCGATACCAGCGTGTAATGGACCGTCACCTGCAGTTCTATCGGCTTGCCCCGTTGAATGGGCTCGTCGTTCTTGGCCTTCACCGAAACAAACTCGACGGAGTCGACCGGCTCGCTCGCCGCTGTTGCCGTTGTTGTCTGAGTTGACGTTGTTGTCTGTGCCTTTCCTGCTGCAACCAAACCAACTGTAGCCACCAAGAAAAGTACCAACCATGCTGCCCGCATTTCTGGTCTCCAATCTGTCCCAACTTCGCTTCTTCAACGCTTTCCGCCCTTCGTACCTTGAACCTCGCCTACTTCTTCGTCACCTTGATCAGCAGACACGTAATCTCCCCGCCCGGCTGCAGAACGTACCAGTGCGGCACGCCCGGCGGAATCACATACACATCTCCCGCCGACACCGTCCGCGACACGCCGCCCTTGATCGACGACCCGCCAAGCTCGTTCGGCCCGGTCGTCACCTGGTCCACCACCTCGCCGCCCGTTATCAGCGTCGCCGTCCCCGACTGCACCACCACAAAGTCTGCCACCGCCTGGTGGACCTCCACCCGTCCCGTCGCCGTCCTATGCGAGATCATCATCGCGGCATTCTCGAAGCTCATCCGCGCCGCGCCCGCCGGTGGCACTCCCTTCGGCCACACCGTCAGCCCGCCGTCCGCTGGCGTCTGCGCCATCGCCATCGAACATCCAAACACCGCCGCCAGTACAACTCCGTAGGTCCTCATCTCCGCTCTCTCCTCTCGTTATGTATCAATCTCAAATCTTTGTTGAAAAAATTGTCATCCTGAGCGGAGATTGGCGCGCTTAGCGCCAAACGAAGTCGAAGGACCTGCGGTTGTTTATTTTGCGCTGTCATCCTGAGCGCGTCTTTCGAGCGCGAAGGACCTCGACGAACTCCACTTCACCTCAACCGCCCGTCCCTTTCTCGCACAGAACTCCCGCTGGTGCTTGTTCTTTACCACTATCCGCCCATCATACCCTCCCTCAACCGCACCAAGGTAACGTCTCTCTTCGCCCGCCTCGCCTCACCCCTCCCTCAAATTCGCCGATGCACAGTGCAGAGCATGCCCCCGCACGCCAGGGCCGCATCTCCCGAGGCCGGCCATCTTCTCCTCACTCCACTCCGTCCCCTCCAACCCCGCATTCCGCACCATGCGCCTGCTCTGGTTTCTACGCAAACTCATCGTCCTCATCTCTCTCACTCTCATCGCCATCATCCTCGCCTGCGCTCTGCGGGTTCGCGCCCAGCAGCTTCCCAGCCCCATCGGGGCCGCCGTCCCGCACCGTTTTCTGGTCGCCTACCGCAACGGTGTCCTCCCCGCCAACGTCCAATCCGGGGTCCGCCTCGCAGGCATGCATATCCTCAGCAGCTATGCTCCCTTCGGCATCGCTGTCCTCGACACCTCCTCCGATCCCGACGAAGCCGCCACCCTCGCCGCCCTGCGCGCAGACCCCTCCGTCGATTACGTCATCCACGACCGCATCCTCTCCGCCCACAACCTCATCCTCCGCCCCATCCTCCCCGCCACCATCGGCGTCACCGTCGGCACGCCCACGCCCTCACCCTCCCCCACCCCCTCCTTTCCCGCTCCGTACGACACCTACTACACCTCCTCTCCGCAGCAATGGGCTGTCCTTCAATCCGGCGGCTTCGGCGCTGGAGTTCCCGGTGGCCCCGCGCACGGCCCATGGGACACCACCATGGGGGCAGGCGTACGCATCGCCATCCTCGACAGCGGAGTCGATCGGTACCACCCCGACATCGCGCCCAACCTTGCTCTCAACCTCTCCGAGATCGACCAATCCGCCGCCACCGGCCTGCCCAGCCCCTGCGACGACGGCAGCCCCCAGGACCAGCAGGGTCACGGCACATGGGTCGCCTCGCTGGCCGCCGCGGCCATCGGCCCCGGAACCGGCCTTCTCATCGGGGTCGCCCCCGCAGCCACCCTCCTCAACATCAAGGTCCTCGAGCGTCTCCCCGATCCCTCCAGCACTGCCCCCGACATCGCCACGCAGTGCGCCACCGGTCAGGCCGGCGGACTCCTCAGTTGGGTCATTCAGGGCATTCAGGACGCCATCAATCAGAACGCCGGCGTCATCAATCTCTCTCTCGGAACCCTCGTCGATCTCGACACCGGCGAGGGCGCCGGCCTGCAGGCCACCTTCGACCGCGTCACCTACGCCGCCAGCCAGGCCGGGGCCGTCCTCATCGCCTCCGCCGGAAACGATGGCGTCAACCTCACCTCGCCCCGCTATATCGAACTTCCCGCTCAATCGCGCGGCGTCCTCGCCGTCGTCGCCTCCACCAACCCAGCCTGCGCGGAGGACCTCGCCCCCAACGCCCTCTGCGCCCCCGGCCCCATCACCCTCCCCTACTACTCCAACTTCGGCGCGCCCCTCAACGCCATCGCCGCGCCCGGCGGCAGCTATCCCGACCCCGTCACCCCCACCCCCGACACCGCCGTCAGCGGATGGGTCCGCGGCGCCTGCTCCAACGGCCTCCCCAACACATCCGACGGCCCGCCCTCCGATTCCGATCACAGCTTCGGCTGCTTCAACCTCGGACACGCCTCTTATATACAGGCCATGGGAACCAGCGCCTCCGCCCCGCTCGTCGCCGGCGCCGCCGCCCTCCTCCGCGCCGCCTACCCCGCCTGGTTCCCCGACCAGATCGTCACCGCCCTGCGCTCCTCCGCCACATCCACCTTCACCCTCCCTTACGCCCCTCTCCTTAACACCCCCGCCACCCTCCCCTGAACACAGGGGTGGGAGGTTAGTAATCGGGTGCCCCATTCATTCCGCGTTCTTTGCGGAATGAGTGGGATTTGCGTGCCCCAGGTCTCGATTTTCAGACCTGGGTCGTTGCCGGGTGCCCCACTCATGACGGTCTCATCGTCATAGGTGGGGTATTGCCGGGTACCCCACATCCCAGGCCTTCGCCGAAGAGAATAGAAGCCTCGGCTCCGTGCCTCGATCCTCGCACCTCGCGCCTCGAACCTCAGTTCCCCTTCATCCCCTCCTTCACGCTGTGCGCCAGCTTCTCGATTGCATCCGCCTTGCGCACCACATCCAGCGACAGCGTGTCCTTGTTCGACTTGTCCACCGCCGCCTTCAGTTCATTTGCCAGCTCCAGCAGCTTCGCCGTGTCCGCCACCAGCTTCTTCTGCCGTTCGACGTCTGCCAACTTCTCCCGTTCATTCTCCAGCTTGTCCATCTTTGCATCCGATGGCACGATCGGCCCCACCTGCGTGGTCTGATCTACCGTCCGGCTTCCGCTTCCCTGCACTCCCTGTCCCGCGCTCCCCAGCGCCAGCATCAACCCGCCGGCCGCCGCACACATCGCTATCCTGCGTAGCATCCTCATCGCTTTCCCTCCTTCACCGCATCCTGCCAATCAAATCGAGAGATACTTGACCCAGGGGCCTATACAAAGCCGCCACTAACATACGGAGACGATCCCCATCATGTTCCTCCTCACCGTCACTTCGCAAGAGAACGCTAGGCTGGCCGGAGATTTCGACAACTTTGCCGATGTTCTGCACCAATGGCACAGCGATCTCCTCGCCTTCATCCACGGCGACCTTCCCCGTATGGTCCTCATCCTTGCCATTGCCATTATTCTCGCCCGTATCGTCAACTTCTTCGTCCATCGCATGAGGGCCCTGGCCGACCGCCAGACCGATAACCCTCAGCGCGCCTCCGAACTCCGCACCCTCGCCGCCATTCTGCGCGCCACCGCCTACAGCATCATTGGATTCATCGTCCTGCTCCACATCCTCTCCGTCTTCAATATCAACCTCACCCCGCTCCTCGCCTCCGCCGGCGTGGTCGGAGTTGGCATCGGTCTCGGCGCCCAGTCCCTCTTCAAGGACGTGCTCAATGGCATCTTCATCCTTCTCGAAAACCAGTACAACGTCGGAGACAATGTTCGCATCGCCGGCCTCGCCGGCACGGTCGAAGACCTCACCCTGCGCGTCACGACTCTGCGCGACGTCGACGGCGCCCTCCACTACATCCCCAACTCCCAGGTCGCCACCGTATCCAACACCTCCCGCGACTTCACCCTCGCCACGCTCTCTCTCGCCGTCGACGCCTCCGCCGATCCCGGCCGCGTCCTCGACCTCCTGCGTTCCTCCGCGCTCGCCGTGCGCAACGATCCCGCCTTCCAGCAGATCGCCCTCGCCGACCCCATAGTCCCCGGTGTCGACGCCATCGCAGGCCGCGTCGTCACCTATCCGGTCAGCATCCGAGTCGCCGTCAACCACAAGGACGCCATCCTGCGCGAACTCCGCCGCCGCATTCTCCAGGCATTCGAGCAGAACGCCATCCCCCTCGGCACCGACCCCAACAACATCCTCCTCATGCACCACGACCAATCAAAACCATCCACAACTAACACGTCATCCTGAACACGGAAGGGCCCGCGTTCACGCGGGCCTGGGTGCCCCATTCTAGACGCGCAATCTTCTCGCGCGTCTAGGGTGGGTTATCGTTCGCGGTAGCGAACGACCTTCGGTTGTCCGTTGTACGCTGTCATCCGAACCCGCAGTTACCACTCCAGATGCAGCAACGAGGTCGCCTGCCGCGGCAGTTGGGTCGCAATCGTCACACTCCCGCCGCTCACATCCAGCCACTCCGGCGAGGTCAGCAGTTGAAGCTGTCCCGCCGCTTTCAGTTGGGCGTACTGCTCCGGCGTCGGCTCCTGCGGCGAACCCATCGCCTTCCAAACCGTGAATGCGTTGGAGTGGTTGTCGTCGATGCGGAAGTGTTCCAGCCTCACCCGGTGGACGCCGGCCGGAATGCCCGCAATCTTCACTGTAACTTTGCTGTCCGCTGCAGGAAGGTCGTCGTCGTGGTAGTTCCACAGCATCACCGCAGCGTCGTGCAGGCTCTTGGTCGCAAACGCGTCGATGTCCGGCTGCGTGCGCACTCCAGCCTTTGCAATCTCGCCGGCCGGGACCTCTGCCGAGCTGCTCGTCGTCACACGGTCGCCGGAGAACATTCCCGCCATGCGGAAGACATTAAGCTCAGGCTTGTCGATCCCGTTGGTGGAGAGCGTGCGGAAGCCCTCGAAGTACTGCTTGCCCTCGAACTCGAAGGCCCAGTTCAGCATCCCGGCCAGGTTCACCTTCGATTGTGCCGCCAAGTCGGACAGCGCCTTCATCGCCACCGCCGTGTATGCGGGATACATCAGGCCATTGCGGTAGCCATTGGCCGGGTTCTCCTTGGCGGAGCAGGCAGCGCAGCCCTCCGGATCGGCCTCCGACAGGATGATCGGCAGGTTATGGTACTTCGCCGATGCGGCAACCGTGCGGAATCCGCTGGCCGCCGCGCTCAACTCGTTGCTGATGCCCATGCGCACGTGACCATCCACGAATCGCGCGCTGCCCTTGGGATGGAAGGTCACAAAGTCCAGCGGGATCGGCTCGCCGGTCCACGCGTTCCTGTCGTGCTCGCAGTGGCTGAAGAAGTTATTCAGAAAGGTCGTGGCCCGCGCCGATCCGGGTCCGGTGACTGCCGGCCCGCCCACCATCGCATTCGGCAGAGCCTTGCGAATCCCTGCAACCGAGTAGTCGTACAGCTTGTAGTACTCCGCCGGCGTGCCCTTCCAGTAGCCGATGTCCGGCTCGTTCCACACCTCGAAGTACCACGTCGCAACCTCGGCTTTGCCGTATCGTTGCACCAGGCGCTCGGTGAAGCGCCGCACCAGTTCGCCCCACATCGCGTAATCCTTGGGCGGACTCTGCACCGAACCGGTCACCGTCTTGGGATAGGGCAGCATGTAGGGCCCATCGCCGCTGGCCAGGTCCTTGGGCATGAATCCCAGCTCCACAAACGGGCGCACGCCGGCATCGTGGTAGGCGTCGAAGATCTTGTCCAGAATCGTAAAGTCGTACACCGGCTTGCCGTTGGCGTCCAGCGTAAACACGTTGCTGGAGCTCCACTTCAGGCTGGGAACTCCATCGCCGGAGGTGAACAGATGGTGCGCGCGAATGTACACCGGCACCGGCGACATGTCGTGCAACTCGCCCAGCAGTTGCTTTCCATACTGCATAAACGTGTAGTCCGACTCGTCGTATCCGAACCAGCGCCCAATGGGCTTGTATGCTCCCAGCGGCTTGGCCAGGTCTACCTCGATCGCAACCTGCTGCGGCGCGGCTGCGGCGGTCGCTGTCGCCGTCGTCGTGCTGGATGCGGGCGTGGCTGCGGGGGTCTGAGCCAAAAAGGAAAGCGAGGTGCTGCACATCAGAGCGAGTGCAAGTCTGCGTACGAACGGATGCATAGTGGCCTCATCGTTGGAGATTGCGGAAGCGCGCGCATATATCGCGACATGGCTTTAGCCGCCGTGGAATTGTTGGACCCTGCTTCACGCCTTGGGTCTGCTGCACTTCTTCATGATCGCCGCATGAAGGCGTTCCCGCAGTTCGTCGGGAAACTCGTAGACCTCGTTTTCGCGATAGATGGCAATTGTCTTGCGAGTGGTATCCAGAACCACCTCGCAGTGGTTGCACTTCTTCACGTGCGCCCTTATCTCGGCGATGAGATCGGCGTCCATCTGTCCGTCGAAGTAGTCATCCAGTTTGCTGAGAAACTCGGTGCAGGTCACGCCTTCGCCCCCTCATTGGTCTGCCGGAAGTAGCGGCTCAACCGTTCGCGCAACTGCAATCGCGCGCGCAACAATCTCGATTTGACTGCAGGAACGCTCAAGCCCAGTGCCTCCGCCGTCTCTTCGGTCGATAGGTTCTCCACGTCGCGCAGGGTGAAAACCGTGCGGAATCCCGGAGGCAGTCCCTGGATGGTCTTGCGCAGTATTTCGCCCAGTTCACTCTGGCCATAAAGCTGCTCCGGGTTCGGTCGCCACTCCGCAAAATCGCGCGGAATAGAGCCGTCTTCCGTCTGTACGTCCTCGTCCATGGAGACGGTCTTGCTCGTCTTGCGCTTGCGCAGGCGCATCAGGCTTTCGTTCACAGCAATGCGCACCAGCCAGGTGGAAAACTTGGAGTTGCCCTGGAACTGGTCTAGTTTCTCGTAGGCCTTGAAGAATGCGTCCTGCGTGATATCTTCCGCGTCCTCGCGGTTTTGCGTGATGTGATGCGCAACCCGAAATATCTGCCGTTCATACTGCCGTACCAACTGCTCAAACGCCGCCGTATCCCCCTGTTTAGCGCGTGCAACCAGCGCAACGTCGGGGTGGATCTCGTCCGTGACTGGGGATTGGATGGCTGGCATAGGTAAAAGTTGCAATTGGTCCGTCTAAATCAATACTGCCGGCTCTGGGCAGGATCGGTGAACGTGCGGGTTCGCACATCGCAACTTATACAAGTGTAAATGTACTGCCATGTTGCGAGCAATAAGACACCCTTCGCCCTAGCGACACGGCTCCTGGGCCTGTCCTGCGCGAACTCGAATGGATGCCGAAAGCGCACTTTTTTTTGTCTCTGGTTCCTCAATCGCGTAGCGGTCGAGAAACCAGAGAACGGGGGACAGATGTGCCTGTACTGGTTCACCCCGGTGCATCACTCGCGGGAATGCCTGAACGCGGCTTACAGTTGAAGTGTAGGCCTGACGGGTTGCGGTGCAGTCCAGCATCGCCCGTCGTAATTCGATGGGGAACGAACTGTTGGAGCGAAACGCAATGCCGGACCGAAAGACTATAGTTCGAGTGACTGCGGTTGTCAGTTGTCTGCTGTGGCCTGCTATGGGCCTGCTGGCGCAGTCCTCTGCTGCTCCTGGCGTAAGCACTACTTCGCCTGCGCCCGCCTCAAAGAAGTCCGCGGCCTCAGCCTCGGCAAAGAACAAGCCCGTCGCGAAGAATGCGCCCCGGAAGACTGCTTCCGCCAACTCCGCGCAGCGCTCGTTCAAAACCACCGGCGTCCACAAGAAAGCAGCCCCAACCACCGCCGCGTCGAAGGCAAAATCGGCGAAGTCCAGCGTCCGCAGGCGAGCACACTACAAGCCGCCCACGGCGCGCAGCATCAAACTCACCAAGGCGTTTCACGCTTCCGAGCAGTTGCGGCCCATGGCCCAGCAGCTTGCCGCCGCCAGTTCGTCCGCCGCATACGCCGGTGTGTTGCGCTACGCGCAGAGCCATCCCGGAGAGGGCGCAGCCGCGGCCTATCTTGCGCTTGGCCACGCCTATATGCAGGACCATCGCTACGCTGATGCAATCAGCAACTTTAATCAGGCAAAGCGCTCCGGAGAAGCGTTGGCAGACTACGCGGACTATCTCGCCGCGCAGGCGGCCATTCAGTCCGGTCACGCCGGCGATGCCTACGCCTTCCTCGACCATTTCGCCGATCGTTATCCCGACAGCATCTTCGCCGCCACCGCGCCCGTGCTTCTGGCCACCGCGCACATGCAGCAGAACGATGCGCAGGGAGCACTGCGGGTGCTCACGCCTCTCGCCAATTCGCCGCAGTCGCAACCGGTGAACTTCCGCTACACCCTGGCGCGCGCCTATCAACTGGCGGGCGATACCGCGCACGCTGCGCCCCTCTTCCGCGCTCTCTACGCATCCCAGCCGTTCACGTCTGAGGCCTCACAGTCGGCCGCGCAGTTGCAGGCCATAGGAACGCCGCTCAGCGCCGCCGAGCGCAAGACCCACGCCGACGCGCTCTTCAACGCAAAACGATACGGCGAGGCTGGCGCCGAGTACAACGCCATCGGTCGTAACAATCCGCAACTCAGCCCGGCCGATCGCGACGCGCTCACCCTCTACGCGGCGGTCTGCGACTTCAAGCTGAAGCAGTTGAGCCGGCGGGACATCGAGAAGCTTCCCGAGACCAGCGACGACACCGCCGCGCTCAAGCTCTACATGCTGGCCGAGCTCTCGCGCGACGAGGACGACCGCGCCGGTCACGACGCCCTCATCGCCCAGTTGATCGCGCGCTATCCCACTAGCCGATGGCTGGAAGAGGCGCTCTACTCGGGTGGCAACATGTACCTGCTCAAGCACGACGCGGGGCAGGCGATCTATCACTACACCACCCTGGTCAAGCTCTTCCCCGACAGCACCTACGCGCCTTCCGCCCACTGGCGCGCAGCATGGATGAACTACCGCACGCGCAACTACGCCGAGGCGGCGCGCTTGATGGACGAGCAGATCGAACGCTACGCCGGAGGCATCGAGATTCCAGCCGCGCTCTACTGGCGCGCAAGAATCTACGAGGACGAGGAGCATAACTTTCCCCAGGCGGTGAACTACTACCGCAGGCTGCTGGACCTCTACCCCGATTACTACTACGCGGACCTCGCCCGCCAGCGCCTCACTGTGCTGGGCGCGCAGCCCGCCACGCCGCCGGCCCCTGCGCTGAACGCCGCAAAGAAGACGCCGGACCCGGACCTGACCGGCGATCTGCCGGAGAACGACATCCATCTCATCAAGGCGCGCATGCTCGCCAACGCCGCGTTGAATGAGTACATCGGGCCGGAGATTCGCGCCAGTCCTTCTTCCGGCGAGTGGGGCGCGCTGGCACAGGCCGAGATCTACGTCTCTTATGGCGAGTACACGCGCGCGCTCCAGTCCATGAAGCATAGCGGCATCTCATTTTTCACTCTGCCCCTGGACCAGGTCCCCGCCATCTACTGGCAGCTCCTCTTCCCGCAGCCCTACTGGAAGGAGCTGGTAGCGGACGCGGGAAGTAATGGCCTCGATCCCTATCTGGTTGCTTCGCTCATCCGGCAGGAGTCGGAGTTCAACGCCGCAGCGGTCAGCCCCGCCAACGCATACGGTCTCATGCAACTGCTCCCGTCCGTTGGCAAGTCGCTGGCCAAAAAGCATGGCATCAAGCGTTTCTCCACGGGCCAACTGCTGGATCCAACCATCAATCTCGAGCTGGGCACGATCAACCTGAAACAGGCAATCGACCGCTATGGTGGCCAGGTGGAGTACGCCCTCGCCGCCTACAATGCGGGCGATACACCGGTCCGCCAATGGCTCGCCAGCAACGACTACAAGGACGTCCCGGAGTTCGTCGAGTCCATCCCCTACACCGAGACCCGCGAGTACGTTCAGGCCATCCTACGCAACCGCGAGATGTATCGCGCGCTGTACCCCGCTCGATAGGTGCTGGCCTGTGGAGATGTGCGATCGACACTCGCAGGCAATGGGCGCACTTGGGTTGCTCATCCGTCTCGCGCGTGGGTTACGATGTGGAAGGAAACCGCAACGCCCGGATGGTGGAATCGGCAGACACAGCGGACTTAAAATCCGCAGACCGTAACAGGTCGTGGGAGTTCAAATCTCCCTCCGGGCACCATATAAATACCTATATATCAATCATATAAAAGGACTATGACCTCTCAGGTTCGAGAGTCCATCGGCGTGAAATCGAGGCTGGTGCATGTTCTGGTGCATGTTGGTTCCCTAAGAGGCTACGGCACTGCGAGATGTCTGCTTCGTTTTTAGGAACCCGTCCTACCCATCAACTCCACATCGGACGCCGTGTGTTTGGGAGACAGGTGGCTATAGCGTGCAGCCATCGCGATGCCTTTGTGGCCAGCGGCAACCTGGATGTCCTTCGTCGATGCTCCGGCCATCGCCAACCATGAACAGAACGTGTGGCGATTGCAGTGCCACAGATACCCGCGCTCCAGCCGATCGATATCGAACGCGCACCGAAGAACGATTACAGCCAAGATGCCAGCAAGCGCAACCTACAGCTCGAAGCGAAAGCACATATCACCGTCCAGAAATGGATCGACGGCGGAGGCCTGAAAGACCTTGCTGTCACAAGCGGAGGTATCCGGGAAGTTCATCGACGCTTCTGTGAGTTATTGCCAGAGGACCTGCGGGGACGATAGGGTCTTTGCCGTTGCCAACGAATGCAAAAAGGTTGGCGAGCCGGGCACTTGGGGTGTATTGCCTCTTAGCCGGGCAAGCATAATGGAAATTCCGGTTAAAAGTGGGGACAATCCACGCCACTGGATACCCTGTGCAAAAATTTCTTATATAAATCATTGACACGCGATGGCTTAAGCAGAATAATTCTCTCCAATCTAATAACTTAACTCTCCCTTAACAATGGGAGATCACCTATTGTGTCGTACGCGAGGCATTATGAGTCAGCGGGCCCATGTATCAGCTGTTATGTCTACGAAGTCAGTCTTCACAGTACTCACCCACCTCACGCTGTTGGCTTTCCTCACAATTCCCCTCACATTGAAAGCGCAGACCGCCGGTGAAGGCGCCATCACAGGCACGGTAACGGACATCTCGGGTGCGGTGATCGCCGGTGCGACGGTCACGGCCACCAACACCGCGACCAGTGTCTCTGAAACGCGCACATCCTCGTCCGCGGGCGTATACGTTATTTCTCCGTTGCAACCGGGAAACTATACGGTCCAGGTGACTGCCAAGGGATTCAAGACATTGACCCAGAAAAACCTGGATGTCGTTGCGCTCAACCAATTGGGCTTCAACGCTATTATGACCCTAGGTGAAGCGAGTGAGTCGATCGTTGTAACCACTGCTCCCCCGGTATTGAATACGACCGATGCGACGATCAGCCTGGTGATGGAGAACGAGACCTACGCCCAGCTCCCTGTCTTGGTCTCAGCTTCTCTAGGCCGCGATCCCACGGCTTTTGCGGCCCTCACGCCGGGCACGGAGACTGGGGCGACTCGGCTTCCCTATGTTGGCGGAACGGGAAATTACCTGGGCCAACTCTATCTCGACGGCATGCCGGCCGAGACGGTCAGCCAGCAGGGCGATAACCGGCTGGTTTCAGAGTCTATGAGTGTAGATGCAGTCGATCAGTTCCAGGTGGTCACCAGCACGCCCCCGGCGGAGTACATGGGGGCCGGATCTGAAAATTTCACCATGAAGTCGGGTGGTTTGCAGCCGCACGGACAGATATCGGACTATGGGCGCAATACCATCCTGGATGCCTGGTCCTTCACCGCCAAAGCAGCCACCGTCAAGAATGCCCTGGGGGTGACAGTCCCGGCCCCGAAGCCAATCGAACACAGAAATGAATTTTCCGCCTCTTTCGGCTGGAAGGTCCCTCATACCGGCAACAAGCTGTTTTTCTTTATTGCCTATGACAAGTACCACGCGCGTGCCGGCGTTAATCCCTCTCTCTACACCATTCCGACGACCTTGATGTTAACCGGGGACTTTACCGAACTGAGCAAGAACGCGGTCGGCGGAACCGGTTATACCGGCGTCACAGGCGATCCTTCGGCAGGAGGAGTCAATCCCGCCTTCCTCTACGATCCGACATCCACCAGTTGCGTCGGCAGCGTCTGCACGCGAACGCCATTCCAGGGAGTGAAGAACGGCTTGCCGACCTTCAACGTCATTCCATCCAGTTATATCTCTCCGTTTGCCATTGCCAATCAGCAGTTCATGCCGGCGCCGACCAATCCTGCGGTTACGGTAAACAACTATCTGGGAGGCCAACCCTCCGGCTACGACAACCACCTTCTCGACTATCGCGTGGACTACGATCTGAGCGCCAAACAGCGCATATCCACCGTCGGGGCCTTTGGAACGTATGGCTACTTGAACAACTACGGGAGTCCACTTCTCCCTCCGCCATATGTTGGCGGCGACCTGGCCACCATCTTCCCCAAGAATTTCCAGGTGGAGGATACTTACACCGTCAATGAATCTATGACGAACCAGTTCAAGTATGGATACACCCGCTACTTCCAGGACATCAAGGATGCCACCCAGGGCGTAAGCGCATGGCAGGAATCAGGCTTCAACGTAACCAATCTGCCGGCCGGACAAGCGGGCCAGGAGTTCTTCGGCGCGTCTTTTGGAACAACATCGTACTTCGGCACAGCCCTGACAACCTGGAGGGGTTCCTCCGGCTCAGTCTCAACCCAGCTCACCACACCGAACAATTTTGCCCTGGTCGACAACTTTCAGTGGCTGAAGGGCAAGCACGCGTTTACCTTTGGCATTACCTATCAGTGGCAGGAGATCAACAACGCCAACCCCGCCACATTTACCGGAGGTCTCGACCTGAGCTATAACGCATACGATACGGCCAACTTTGCGTCGGGATCGAATGCGCTTACGCAGGGAACCTCATCCACCCCGTCGGGCTTCTCCTATGCCAGCTTCCTGCTAGGTGCAGTAGGCGGTACGCCAACCCTCAATCTGCAGTACGTCGCCGAGGAGGGTGGACGGTATCGTCCGGTCTCCCCGTATGCAATGGACAGTTGGAAGATTACGGATAAATTGACGGCGGACATTGGTCTTCGCTGGGACTATCTGCCGCCCTTCCGCGAAGTCAACGACCACTGGACCTTCCTCAATCCAAACCTAACCAATGCCGCCACAGGAACGCCAGGAGAGCTGGAGTTTGCCGGCAATTATGGTGGACCGGGCGTGAGCTGCAACTGTAGAACGCTGGTCAACACCTACTGGAAGAACTGGGGACCACGCATTGGTTTGGCGTACTCCTACGACAACAATACGGTCATCCGGGCCGGCTTTGGACTTGTCTACTCGCAGGCCGGCGGCGTAGGCGGACGCGGCGGATCGTACAACGGTACCGGGCAGACCGGCTTCAATACCACGGCCACCGGGCCGGCCGAGGTCACCACCGGAGCATCTGTAGGGCCATCGTTCTACCTGAACAACGGTACGACTTTCACCGGTAAGGGCATTGCGAACACGTCACTCTTCGGGGCCGGCTATGCCTATCCGGCTGCCCCTGCACCCAGTTCCGCGGCCCAGATTTTGAATACCGGCTTCTACTTGAACAGCTCCAACAAGATGGTGACCGCCAGCAGTGTGGGATATGCGGATCCATACATCTCCGGACGTGCCCCGGAGATGATTGTCTACAACTTCGGCATTGAACGGGCGATTACCAAAGACATGACGCTGGCCGTCAACTATGTTGGCGACGAGAGCCACTTCATCATCAACTCTACGTCCTCCGGTTCAAATCCGCGCGGATACTGGGTGAACCAGTTGAATCCCATCTACCTTGCAGGCCTAGGCGGCGTTACCGATACTACCGGGACAAAGCCGATCCTGATAGCTGCGGCGACCGCGGCGAACGTTGCCAAAGCGCAGACAGTCATGCCCAGCATTAACATTCCTGCATTCTTCCAGGCTGCGGCTGCCGTCAGCACCACAGCAACAATTGCGCAAGGCCTGGTCGCGTTTCCACAGTACAGCGGCGTCTCCGATACCTGGGGCGAGAACGTGGGCAACTTCAGCTACAACTCGCTGCAGATCACATTGCTGCAGCGTGAGGCTCATGGCCTGAGCTTCAACATCAACTACACCTACTCCAAGAACCTTGGAGACGATGGTACATTCCGCAGCGGATACAACATTCCTGCGGGGGCACTCTCCAATGGCGCCGGCGCTGCCAGCACGCAAACCTGGCACCAGGACCGTATCGATCGCTCCCTCACGACCATCGACAATCCACAGCTCTTCCATGCCTATGGGGTCTGGAAGCTTCCGCTCGGAAAGGGATACATTGGCAACAACTCGTTTGTGGTTCGTCAAATTGCCAGTGGATGGCAACTGTCGGGCATCTACACCTACTCATCCGGAACGCCGGTTGTCGTCACCTGGAGCGGTACCAGCGCAAGCACCTACCCGGGTCAGGGCGCGGCCATGCCGGACCTCAATGTTGCCTCGCCGGACTTCACCAGCAAGAATGCACGCATCAACGGGAGCTATGGAACTGCTCCTGGAGGGACCACTGCAGCGAATCTGGGTACAGTCCAGTACTTCGATAATGGCGCATTTACCACTCCGGCAAATGCTTCAACCGTTAGTACAGCGCAGTATCTGATTGGAGATGCGCCTCGCACAAGGCCGCTGAACCTATGGAATCCCGGCACCCAGAATATCGATGCCTCGTTGCGCCGCAGCTTCCCATTGCCAAAGGAGTTCGGGACCTTCGTCTTCGAAGCGGATTGCACCAATGTGTGGAACAAGGTGACCATGGGCGGTCCAAGCGGAACATGGACACCGACATCAACCACATTCGGTACGATAAGCGGAATTCCATCCAGTTCCTCTCCTCGCGACTGGCAGTTCGCCTTGCACTACAACTTCTAACCTGAATCGACTGCTGTGCCGGCTGCCACATTCGCAGGAATGTGGCAGCTTTTCTTGCGCCGATGGAGTCCCACCTATAACGGAACCAGAGTAGATCTACCCTGAGGCAAATCTCTCGACGATGCCGACTCCGCAGTTAATGCCAACGTAAAGCACTATCCGCTCTTCAGAGGACAAATAAAGCGGCGAGGAATCGCTGCGCTTTTTTACGAAAATGCCATTTTCCCTTGCAATAATGCTGAAGAGCGGTATAGCCTTTGCGGATCAGGCCGAGAAATGTGATTCCAGTTAAAGCCCGGAAACTGGCCTAGCTATCTATTCCCATTCTTCTCCAAGAAAACTTGTATGGCGTGAATGGGAACATCGAATCTTAAAGGAAATCCGAAACGATACCTTAAGACTTTGAACCATGGAGGCACTAAATGAAAGTTAAGGCTTTTCTGCAAAATTCTCAATCAAATGAAGTGCGACTGATGGAGACGTTATTGTCTATTATCGTTTGTTCAGTTGTAGTCGTATTCTTGGCCGGTTGTGGTTCAGGAAGCAGTTCAGCGAGTAGCACAAATAATACAACGATACCTTCAGGTGTCTATGTCGGGACTGGTAGTCTTGTAGTGTCAAACAGTGCAACCGGAGATCCACCTGTGATGGTTGGGTTTATTAACGCGTCGGGGGGCTACATGTTCGTGTCTGAGCCCGATTCGGATTTTATTAATGAAGTCAATTTCGGCTCGGGAACCGTATCGAACGGAATCTTCACCTCAACCCACTGCTGTCCAAATTAGCCGGGGTGGAGGTACGGGAGTAGTGGGAAATGGGGCATTTCTGGTCTGGTTTTAGGAGTTGCAGGTTGAGGTTGCCATTCTGCTGTCCAAGTTA
>Ga0326728_10009467_pt1 | contig 23447 bp, 17 predicted proteins | sample MB3enrmetagenome_FD_207602 | JGI IMG/M metagenome (GOLD analysis project Ga0326728, IMG submission 207602) | Lab enriched peat soil microbial communities from McLean, Ithaca, NY, United States - MB31MN | ecosystem: Environmental > Terrestrial > Soil > Wetlands > Peat | place: USA: New York... | reverse complement strand
GGCGATCAGGTCGCGCGCCTTTTGGTCGTTGGCGTCGGCGCCCGATAATCCCTCCGCCATTTGCAGCGCTTGCTGGTATCGCTGCAATGCCTCGACGGGATTTCGGCGCTGCTGCAGATCGGCGAGCTTGCAAGTGAGGACTGCCCTGCCCCGTACCACACGCGCCGCCAGCGGGTTCGCCGGAGGCAGATCGGGGAGCACCTTCAACGACCGTTCATAAGCGGCGGCCGCTTCGTCGGCGCGCCCCAGGCTGACGGATTGCATCCCGCCGAGAAGGTCGCCCTGGGCTTCGTAGGCGTGGGATGCGTCGAGCCGGGCTTCCGGGTCGCCTGGATTGGCCCGCAGCGCGTCTTCGTAGATCTTGACCGCCTGCTCGACGTGCTGCAATCCTTCGCCGCCTTTCCCGCTGAAGGGCAGGAGCCCGCCGACCCGAAGCTGCGACTCCGCCAGGGTGTGGCGGACGTTTCGATCGCGGGGATTGGCGGAGGCCAATGCCGTCGCGATGGCCAGCGCCTTGTTGTAGCTGTCGAGGGCTTTGGCGGACTCGCCGAGATTGCCGCCAAAGGGATCGCCCTCCACGTCTCCAACCTTGAGATAGCCTTCGGCCACTTCCCGCTCCAAAGCCGCGTCGCCGTGCGATTCCCTGGCCAGCCGGTCCAGGTATTCGGTGCCGGTGTTGGCGATCAGCAGACGCGCCGGCGTCGACCCGGGCAGATTCTGTATGGCGTCGTGAACGTCGAACAGAAAGGTGGTCGCCAGTTTGCGGACATCCTGAAAGCGGCGCTCGGCCAAGGCGCGTTGGGAACGCGCCACCCGGGCTTCCACCATCGTCGCGACCATTCCGGCCACCAGCGACACCACCGCCGCGGCGGCGGCCAGCACAGGCACTTTGTGACGCCGGATGAACTTCCCGGAGCGGTAGCCCAACGAATCCTGGTGGGCCGTGACCGGCAGGTTCTCCAGGTGGCGGCGGAGGTCGTCGGAAAATTGCTCCACCGAGACGTAGCGGCGCCGCGGTTCCTTACGCATGGCCTTCAGCAGAATGTTGTCGAGATCGCCCTTGAAGCGGCGCTGCAGTTTCTCGGGCGCGGAACTCCGGCGCCGGCCGATCTCTTCCCAGACAGCGGTCTCCTGGGGCGAGCCATTGGCCGTCCGGCCGATGGCCGTGCTGGGCTTTTCGGGTTCTTCCTCGCACACTGCGCGCGCCAGCTCGTGCGCGGCGCTGGTGCGCAGGCGGTACGGCCGGCGTCCGGTGAGAAGCTCGTAGAGAATCACTCCCAGCGAGTAGATGTCGCTGGTGGTTGCAATCGTCTCCCCGCGCACCTGCTCCGGGCTGGCGTACGCCGGGGTCATGATGCGGTGATCCGCGCCGGTAGCATCCACAATGGTGGCCATCAGCTCCGGCTTCAAGAGCTTGGCGATCCCGAAATCGAGAAGCTTCAGAACTCCGTCCGGGGTTACCAGAATGTTGCTGGGCTTCAGATCGCGGTGCACGATGAGGTTCTGGTGGATGTACTGCACGGCCGAGCACAACTGCTGAAACAGAACGATCCGCTCCGAGATGGAGAGATTGCGGCTATCGCAATACAGATCGAGCGGCGTGCCTTCGATGAACTCCATCACCAGGTACGGTTCGCCCGACTGCCCAGTGCCGCCATCCAGCAGGGTCGCGATATTGGGGTGACTCAAAGTCGCCAGGATCTGACGCTCGTGACGAAAGCGGCTGAGAATTTCGGGGTCGGTGAACTCGCTGCGCAGAATCTTGAGCGCGACCCGCTTCTTGAATTGGTCGTCCGCGCGCGCCGAAAGATAGACCTTGCCCATGCCCCCACGGCCAATCTCGCGGATGATCTGGTAGGAGCCGAAACGCTGTCCGCCCAACTCGCGCTCCGTGGGCGCCGGCGCCGGCATCGCCTTGGTCGCTTCCGAATCCGCAAGTGTGGGGACGTCGTCTTCAGGAGTTCCTGATGGCAAATCGGTTTCTCCCCCAAGAGGAAGCCGTATTATACCGACCGGCGGAACCGCCCGCGCAGATCTGCCGCGCGGCCGATTCGCGAGCGGCCTTCGCGGCCAAGCCGAGTCCACGGTATGCTGTACGTTGATGCCTATTTTGCAAGTGATCGTCCTGGCGGTGGTCCAGGGGCTTACCGAATTTCTGCCGATCAGCAGCACCGCGCACCTCTACCTGACGTCGTGGCTGCTGGGCTGGAATGACGGAGGTTTGACTTTCGATATCGCCCTGCACATCGGAACGCTGCTGGCGGTGGTGATCTACTTCTTCAAGGACTGGATGCAAATCCTGGCCCAGGGCTTCGGCATCCTGCATGGGCGCGATGAAGAATTGAAGCACAACCACATGTTGCTGTGGCTGTTGGCCATCGGCACCATCCCCGTGGGCATCGCCGGACTGCTGTTCAACAAACAGGCGGAGACCGTGTGGCGCAATCCTTACGTCATCGGCGTCATGCTGATCGCGGTGGGAATTCTCATGGGGTACGCCGAGAGAATCGGACGCCGGATTCGCGATCTCTCCTCGTTGAACCTGCCGGACGCGCTGGGAATCGGCGTGGCGCAGGCTCTGGCCGTGGTGCCCGGCACGTCGCGGAGCGGCATCACCATCAGCGCGGGCCTGTTTCGCAACCTGACGCGTGAAAGCGCGGCGCGGTTTTCGTTCCTGCTGTCGACCCCGGCCATCGCCCTGGCCGCCGGCAAAGCAGTCTACGAGATATACAAGCACGGCGGGTTGCAGGCCCTGGCGGAGACGAACTTCCTGGTGGGCGTCCTGGTGAGCGCGGTCACGGGCTGCGCGGTGATCGCCTGGTTTCTGCATTATCTGCGTCGCAGCGGTCTGAAACCGTTCGTGTACTATCGCATTATTTTTGGCATAATAGTTCTTGCTCTGGCTTTCATCCGCGGGCCAGCGTGATGAAGCTACTATCTCCGACGCAGCACCGCAGGCTCAATGAAGCCACGGGGTTTCTGCTTCTCTCAATAGGTTTGGCGACCCTCCTAAGCCTGGTGTCGTACCATGCCCAGGATCCGTCGTGGGACACCGCGTCGGAAGCCCGTCCGCTGAACCTCATCGGTTATCCCGGGTCGTACCTGGCCGATTTGTGCCTCCAGACCTTCGGCGCGGCGGCCTTCCTGTTTCCGCTGCTCACCTTCGTGCTCGCCTGGAAATGGATCCGCTCGGAAGTGTTGGAAGCGGGACTGGCGAAGATCGCCGGCGCCATCCTCCTCACAGTTAGTCTGTGCACGGCGCTCTCGTTTGCGCCCGTCCGCATCATGGGCGGGACGCTCCGCATCGGCGGCACGGCCGGTTACGCGCTGGCGACTTCCCTGGTCGACGGTCTGAACATTGCCGGCGCGCTGGTGGCCACCCTGACCACGCTGGTGCTCTCGGTGTACCTGGTATCGTCGTTCACGCTGGACCGCGTGGCAACGTGGCTATCGAGCCCCGCGGCCTGGCTCGCCCGTCGCCGCCAGGCGTGGCGCGACTGGCGCGAAAAGCAGCGGATCAAAGCCTACCAGCGGGCGCGGGAACGCGCCAAGATTCGCGAAGAAAAGGCGGCCATCAGGCGGGAGCGCAAGCAGAGCAAGAAGGAGCAAGCCGCCACCGTAGCGGAGCCGGCGGCGGATCCCAACGCCGAGCCGTATCCCGTCAATCCGTTCGCCGAAACGCCGCCGTGGGAAGTTTCCGCGCCCACGCCGGCCACGTCGGCCGCGGTTGAGGAACCCGCCGCCGAGGAACCCGTTGCCGAGGAACCCATTGCCGAAGAACCGGAGCCGGAAGCCATTCCGATCTGTCCGGTGGAAGATCTTCCGCCCGTCCCTCCACCCATGCCGGCTCCGACCCCTTGGACCATACCGGTGGAACCGCGCGCCGTGGAACGGCCCCGGACGCTCTTCGAACTGCCCCCTACCGACCTGCTGAACGAGGTCCCCGGACGCAACGCTTACGACGAGCAGGAACTCAAGGATACGGCCGCGCGCATCAAGTCCAAATTCGACGAGTTCAACGTCTTCGGCAACGTGGTGCAGATCAACCCGGGCCCGGTGGTGACCACCTTCGAGTTCAAACCGGAAGCCGGCATCAAGTACAGCCGCATCACCACCCTCAACGAAGACCTGTGCCTGGGCTTGCAGGCGGAATCCATCCTCATCGAACGCATTCCCGGCAAACCGACGGTGGGCATCGAGGTGCCCAACAAGCGCCGCGAACTGATCGGGCTGCGCCAGATGCTGGAGTCCGAGGACTTCGCGCAATCCCACTCGCACCTGACCATCCCGCTGGGCAAGGACATCAACGGCCGCATCCGCGTGGCCTCGCTCGAGGCCATGCCGCACCTGCTGATCGCCGGTTCCACGGGATCGGGCAAGAGCGTCATGATCAACTCCATGATCATGTCGATCCTGTACAAAGCCACGCCCGACGACGTGCGCCTTATCATGGTCGACCCCAAACGCGTGGAACTGGGGATGTACGAAGACATTCCCCACCTCCTGACGCCGGTGATCACCGATCCCAAAAAGGCCACCAACGCGCTGCGCAACGCCGTGCTCGAAATGGAGCGGCGGTTGCGCCTGCTGGCGGAATGGGGCGTGCGCAACATCGACCAGTACAATAAGAAGCTTCGCAAGCTGCAAGAGGAGCCGCGCAGCCTCTTCGAAGAACAGGAAGGCACGCGCGAGGATTGGAAGTTCCTGCCCTACATTCTGATCCTGATCGACGAGTTGGCGGACCTGATGATGATCGAAGGCCGCAACGTGGAGGAGAGCGTGACGCGGCTGGCGCAAATGGCGCGCGCCGTGGGCATGCACCTGGTGCTGGCCACGCAGCGTCCCAGCGTGGACGTGATCACCGGGCTCATCAAAGCCAACTTCCCGGCGCGGCTGAGCTTCCGCGTGGCGACGCGGGTGGACTCGCGCACTATCCTCGACGTGATGGGCGCCGAGCACCTGCTGGGCAAGGGCGATATGCTGTTCCTCCCGCCGGGATCGTCGCGCCTGACCCGCCTGCACGGGGCGTTCGTGACCGAAACCGAGATCAACCGCGTCACGGACTTCTGGAAGGCGCAGGCCCAACCCGAGTACGACCAGTCGTTCCTCATCGCTCCCCCAGCCGAAGACGAAGGCGGCGCGGAAGAGCCGGTCGACGAGGAACAGGACCCCATGTTCGAGGAAGCCGTGCGTTTGGTTCTGCAGATGGGCAAGGCGTCCACCTCCACGCTGCAGCGCCACCTCCGCCTGGGCTACGGCCGCGCCGCGCGCATCCTCGACATGATGCAGCGCGACGGCATTATCGGCCCCCCCGATGGCAGCAAGCCGAGGGAGATTCTGAAGCCGCCGGACTGGTTGAGGGAAGTGGCAAGGCCATAAGCCATCAGCCATCAGCCTTCAGCTATTCCTTGCGCTGTGCGGCTTCGGCAAGGCTTCGCCGCGCAGCGTCTGACGAAATCGCGAGAACGCACCGAAGAGCTGAAGGCAGATGGCTGCAAACTCCCGTGCGCTGTGCGGCTTGAACCATGCTTTGCCGCGAAGCGCCTGGCGAAACCGCTTGGGCGCACCAGAAAGCTGAGGGCTGATGGCTGTAGGCTGACGGCTCAGATGCTACACTCAGAAGAAAGCCATTATGACCGCAAAGGAAAAGGATCAGAAACAGCCTCTGCCTCCTCTGGCGACGTGGGCCCCGGCCGTGGCTCTGGGCTGGCTCATTCCCGGAGGCGGGCACTTTCTGCTCAAACGCAACGGGCGCGGGATTTTACTGCTGCTCGCCATTACCGGCATGTTCGTGTGCGGGCTGATGATGCGCGGCTACATGTTCCAGCCGCAAACCGGCGATCTGCTGACCACGCTCATCAATACCGGCGGGTTCATCGGCGACGTGTGCGGCGGCATCCTGTACCTGATGACGGTCGCCTTCGGATACAGCCAGGTGGACACTCCCGGACACGTTCACGATTACGGCACCAAGTTCCTGGTCACCGCCGGCCTGCTCAATCTGCTGGCCATCGTGGACGCCTTCGAGATCGCGGCGGGGAGGAAAGACTGATGAAGATGAACCTCTCCCACTTCGAGGCCGCGCTGTTGTTCTCGCTGTTCACCTCGGTTGTTCTCGGCGTGGTGACGCGCAATACCGACCGCGACCGCCTGCACTACGGCATCTATACCTTCGTGTGTTTTGTGGTGGCGCTCTTTGGCCTGGGCTGGCTGATGTACCTGGGCCACGGGTAAAACCGCTACCCGTAGCGGTTGCGGGTTTGGCCGCGCTTACTTGGTAGCGTAGAACACGCTGACGCCGGTCTGGCCGCCGCCGGAGATGGTCACGGTGATCGAACGGTGCGTGCCCGGATCGCTGAGCGTGAGCACGGTGGTCGATCCGAAAGAGGCGGTGGACTTGATCTCCATGTTCGTGTCGCGCGCCTTGTTTTCGTAGAACGATCGAACGGTGTCTGGCGAATCGGACGTGGTGAAGGTGAAGTTGCCCGCGTCGCCATTTTCGCCCGACGTAGTGGCGGAGAATCCGCCCTTGATGTTGGCTCCGGGATAGGACGGCACCCAGGATGGCAGCTTGGACGTTACGTCCGTGCCGATATTCAACGAGGACTCCTTGCCGTTTTCCTGAATCTTCATCTTGAACTGGCCGTTCTTGACGTCGTCGAAGGTCATCTTGACCACTTTGCCGGTCTTCCTGTCGCGAACCGTGATGGTGCCGTCGCGGTCGTTGTGGTCCAGTACCTCGACATCCGGATTGAACGCGGTGACCATTTTCGAGATCGCCAGCCCCGGATTGTTCCGCATCAACTCGGGATCGAAGCCGGCCTGCCGCGCCTTGTGCAAAAAGAACATCCCCGTCCCCACCACGCCCAGAACCCCCAGGAGAAACAGCCCGCCCACGATCAGCAGGATCCAGACAATCGGGCTGGTCTTCTTCGGGCCCGGCGGCATCCCCATGGGCTGCCCTTGATAGGGCTGCGCCTGGTATGGCTGTGCCTGATACGGCGGCGCCTGCGGCGGAGCCTGGTAGGACGGCTGCGGCGGGGCCGGCTGTTGGGGTTGCGGTGGTGGCGGCGCGGCCGCCTGAGCGGGTGCGTTTGCCGGCGTCCCGCATCGTCCGCAGAACGGGCCCGTCATTTGGGCGCCACAAGCTGAGCAAAAGGCCATAAATCCTCCGAAGGTTCTACTACTGTACGCCAGATAAGGTCCGGGTGCAACGGACTGGGGCGGTTTGTGCCGGGACAAGGACCATGGCCGCCCAATACCGGCTTTCTCGGACTGCTTGAATGCCCGCTTGCCCCCCGGCCAGTTTTATTCACAGCTTCTGAGGGAGTGGTTTCCCGCAAGAGCACCACATCACACGGTCAAAGACCTTGCGGTTGCGCGCGTCGCCGGCGCCAGCGCCAGCCGATAAGCCCTCCGATGGCCGCCAGCGCAAACGTCGACGGCTCCGGGACCGGGGACGTGAATGCAAGGTATTGCGGATTGACCATGTCGGAGCCGTTGTAGGCAATGAACGTCCCCATCGAGGCTCCGGTCTTCCCGTTAAACTCTTCCACTCCAGATGCGTCGGTAACGTAAAGATTCCCATCCGGGCCGAATACCAGGTCGATGGGCTGGACCAGGCTGTTGGTGGCTCCGAAAACACCCAGGAAATTGCCTGACGGGTCAAACACGTCCACCACGCCCCCGTTGGCTGCATCAGCGACGTAAAGGTCGCCGTTCGGGCCGACCGCAATACCCGAAGGACCCGACAGGTCGGCGGGAAGCGAAGGGCCGCTCCCGAGGGGAACAAGAACACTGAACGCGAGGGTGTTCAGATTGAAAACATCGACGCCATTCACTGAATCGGCTATGTATAATAGCGTGCCGTTCGGGCTCAACGCCATGCCGTTGGGATCGTCCAGCCCAGAACCGGACCCCCCGGTTGGAACGGCGGTCGGACCGATCAGCTGGCTGATAAAGGCGCCGGTGGTTGCGTTGTAAGAGTTGATGTAGCTCTGATTGCCGACCCCGAAGTTTGCGACATACAGGTCTCCGTTGGGCGCGAACAAAAGACTAGATGGGGAAAACAGCGCGGCGGCGCCGCTGCCCGTCGGAATAAACTGCCCGATATATGCGCCTGTCACCCCATTGAAGCTGTCGACAAGGCTGTTATCCTGGTCCGCCACGTAGACATTGCCGTTCGGGCCTATGGCGACACCGGTTGGAAAACCAAGCGCGCCGGAAATCGAATTCTGGCCGACGAACGCGCCGGTCGTTCCGTTAAAAATCTCCAGTTGAGCGGGAGAAGCGGCGTCTCCCACGAACAAGAGTGGACCGGCGTGGCCCGGCAAAGCCGAACCGGCCGCAACCAACAGGATCGCTCCAAATGTGCGTAACATCACAAACCAAACGGCCGTGTGCCGTTCTCTGTGAGGCGCCATGTTCCCCTCCAAATGCCAGTACTCATACGCGTTTTTCGCTTTCCGAAACCTTTCCTGCGACTCAGAACTACCCAATTCAGCGACTTAGAGCTACCCAGAGTCCGTTGCCGCATCATCGAGCGTCGCAGCAGAGAGATCAACCGGGTTGGCTGATAGTATACAACGGGACGCCAGCTTTCGATCCGGCGGGTTGCAGGGCGGGTTGCACCCATCCGAAACATTTAGCGCTAAACTATGGCATGGCATCCTACACGTAAGGAGTTCCGGCATGACAAGACGCGATTATCTGCAAATGATGGGCGCCGCGGCGGCAGCGGCAGCGGCCACGCCCGGATCGGCCGCCGGAGGCGACGCCGACCGCGCCCAGCGCATGAAGTGGTGGCACGAAGCCCGCTTCGGCATGTTCATCCATTGGGGACTGTACAGCGTCCTCGGACGCCACGAATGGGTCATGGAGAACGAAGGGATCCCCGTTGCCGAGTACGAGCAAATCGCCCTCCGCTTCAAGCCCAAGCCCAATGCCGCCCGCGACTGGGCGCGCTTGGCCAAACAGACCGGACAGAAGTACATGGTGATGACCACCAAGCATCACGAAGGCTTCTGCAACTTCGACAGCAAGCTGACCGACTACTGCGCCCCCAAACAGGGTCCCGGCCGCGACCTGGTGAAGGAGTACGTGGAGGCCGCCCGCGCCGAAGGGCTGCGCGTGGGCTTCTACTACTCGCTCATGGACTGGCACCATCCCGACGGCGCCAAATGCGCCACCGACGAGCAGGCCCGCCGCCGCTTCGTCGACTACATCCACGGCCAGATTCGCGAGCTCCTCACCAACTACGGCAAGATCGACATCCTGTGGTACGACGTGGCCTGGCCGCTCGACGCCAAGGGCTGGGAATCGGAAAAGATGAACCAGATGGTGTTCCAGCTCCAGCCCGAGATCGTGGTCAACAACCGCAACAAGCTGGACGGCGACTTCGCCACCCCCGAGCAACGCATCCAGGCCGATCAGCGCGCCTGGGAATCGTGCATGACCCTGAACGACAGTTGGGGCTTCAACCGCGGCGACGACAACTGGAAGCCGCCCAAAACGGTGGTCCGGAACCTGATCGCCTGCGCCCACGATACCGGCAACTATCTGCTGAACATCGGACCCAAGGGCGACGGCTCCATCCCCGAGCAATCCGTGCGCATCTTCACCTCGGTAGGAAAGTGGCTGGAGCGCAACGGCGCCACCATCTACCAGTCGGAGAAATGCCAGCCCACGCGTTCCAACTACGCCAGCTTCACGCGCCAGGGCAACACGCTGTACATGCACGTGTACTACTGGCCGGGCGGGACCGTATCGCTGGGCGGCCTGCGCAACACGGTGAAGTCGGTGCGCCTGTTTGCCGGCGGCCAGGAAGTCAAGTTCGACCAGGACAACTTCCGCCTGCGCATGACCGGCCTGCCGGAGAAAGCGCCCGACCATCCGGCGACCACCTTCGCCATCGAATGCGACGGCGAACCCAAGCAGGAGACCGATTACGTGCGCAAGGAACGGCCGAGAAACAAGGCGTAGGTCCGGCGCGGTTCAGATGCGCGGTTCAGTTGCCCGGAAGGCCGCTGTCCGGCGGGACAAGCAAGGGCAGCGGCTGGGCGACCGGGGCGAGCCGAACCGCAGTATGTCCGCGACCGGTTTCGCAATCGTACCGAATCTCGCGGTCAAAGACCTAGCTCGGCCGGCCGGCCACGCCCACGAGCTTGCGGGCCAGGCCGACGGCGCCGCTGGCGTTGTCGCTGTAGCCATCGGCGCCGATTTCGTCGGCGTACTGCTGCGTCACGGGCGCGCCGCCGATGAGCACCTTCACGCGGTCGCGGATGCCGGCCTGGCGGAAAGCTTCGATGGTGTCGCGCATGGCGGGCATGGTGACGGTAAGCAGCGCGGAGAGGCAGGCGATGTCGGCCTTCCGCTCCTGAATGGCCTGGGTGAACTTCGTGGGCGGCACGTCGGTGCCGAGATCGACCACTTCAAAGCCGGCGCCTTCCAGCATGGACGCCACCAGGTTCTTGCCGATATCGTGCAGGTCGCCCTTGACCGTTCCGATCACCACGCGGCCCACCGGTTCCACGCCGCCGGCGGCGAGCAGGGGGCGGATCAGGTCGAGCGCGCCCTTCATGGCGCGGCCGGCGAGGAGCAACTCGGGAACGAAATACTCCTCGCACTCGAAGAGGCGGCCGACCTCGTCCATGGCGGGAATCATCTGGCGGGACACCAGGTCGAAAGGCTGCACTCCCTCGTCCAGAGCCGCCCGCGTGGCGGCCAACGCCGCCTTGGCGTTTCCGGCCACGATCGCGTCGTAGAGTATCTTGCTATCGGCCATGCGTCAGTCTCCTTGGGTGCTTCGATTGAATTCGCGGACCGCGTCGAGCATCGCGACAACGTTCGGCACCGGCGTGCCGGCCTGGAGGTTGTGAATGGTATTGAACACAAAACCGCCGTCGCGAGAGAACACCTCGCAACGCTCCAGAACCTCCCGGCGCACCTCCGCGGGCGTTCCGAAGGGCAACGTTTTCTGGGTGTCGACTCCCCCGCCCCAGAATACCAGGCTCCGTCCGTAGGCGCTCTTGAGATGGCGCGGGTCCATGCCGGAAGCCGAGCATTGCACCGGGTTGAGGATGTCGAAGCCGCTCTCGATGAACGACGGAATCAGCTTGTCCACCGCGCCGCAGGAATGTTTGAATGTCTTCCAGCGGGTGTTGCGGTGGATCCAGCCGTTGATCTGGCTGTAGTAAGGCTGCCACAGCTCGCGGTAGGTGGCGACGGAACAGAAGGTGGATGTCTGCGTGCCGAAATCGGTCCCGCAGACGAAGACCGCGTCGAAGGCGGCGTCGCCCACGGCGGCGTGCACGCGCGCCAGGTTGTCGAAGGCGTATTCCACCTGCTTTTCGAACATCTGGTGAATGTAGCCGCGGCGGGAGCGCGTGGAGACGTACCACTCGGTGACGTCGCGGATGCCCTTGGGGTGCTTGAGAAAAGGCCCGGGCACGAGGGCGATATCGCCGAGGTAGGTTCCGGGAATGGCGGCGATCACGCCCCACTGACTGGCCGCGGCGTGCGTTCCCACCCGGCGGTAGTGGGCCACATCGGCATCGGAGATGGGACCGAATTCCTGCAGGTTGTCGGCGGGATCGAGCCGGTCGTCGTCGATGGGGTCCTGGCGGATGATGGTGTCGAAGAAGTAGCCGCCGCGGGGCATGCGGCCGCTGGGCGGCGCGGAGAGGTCGCCTTCCGGGTAGATGAGAAGGTCGCCGTTGGTGTCGTGCGTGGTGTTGAAGTCCACGGGCACGAGCACGTCGAGATCCCAGAGGCGGAAGGGCTTCCACTCTTCGGCGGGGAAGCCGAACATGGTGTTGCGAGCGAACACACCTTCCACATCGAGGCCCATGGCTTCGCGCAGATCGTCTTCCACCAGGCCTAGCATCTGGTACGGCTCGTGGACTTTGACGGGCCGCTTTTCGAGCCCGTAATACCGGCGCAGGCCGGCGACCACGCTGGCGTGAACACCGGTGGTGCCTGTCGACCCGAAATCCACGGGGATGCGATCGGGCTGTTCGTGGCGGAGCGTCGCTTGCAGCCGTTCCCTGCTGGTCATGACATGAGTGCCGGGCTAAGCCAGATTGTAGCGCGGTGAGGCCGGGCGGGTGGGGGTGGTTGCACGTTGTCCCCCGCCCCGCAATCATGCTACGTTCGTCGCGACCATGCCCGGTAAAATCAACGTATCCTATGTCGTCTTCCTGGCCGCCACGGCGGCGCTGGGAGGACTCCTGTTCGGCTTCGATATCGCCATCATCACCGGCGCCGGGCCGTTCCTCACCGAACATTTCCACCTCAGCGACCTGAGCCTGGGCTGGGCCTTCAGCTCGCTGCTGTTCGGATGCGTGGTGGGCTCTTTCGCCGCCGGGCGCTTCACCGATTCTTACGGGCGCCGCAGCATCCTGCTGTGGGTGGCGCTGTTTTTCGCGCTGACGTCGGTGGCGACCGCCACGGCGTCCAGTTTCACGCTCTTCATCCTGGCGCGCTTCGCGGGCGGGCTGGCGGTGGGCGGCGCGTCGATCCTCTCGCCGATGTACGTGGCGGAGGTTTCGCCGCCTTCGATGCGCGGGCGCATGGGCACGCTGTACCAGTTGTCCATCATCACCGGAATTCTGCTCTCCTACTGCATCAACTACCTGCTGCGCGATGCCGGCGCCGCCAACTGGCGCTGGATGTTCGCCACCGGGGTGGCGCCGTCGGCCCTGTTCTTCGCGCTGCTGTTGCGCGCACCCGAGACGCCGCGTTTCCTGTTCCTCAAGGGCAAGCGGCAGGAGGCGTTCGCCATTCTGGAGCGCATCTCCAACCGCGAGACGGCGCAGTTCGAGATCTCCGAGATGGAGGGCGGCCTGCGCGCGGAGCGCCAGACCTGGCGCGAGCTGCTGCGTCCGGGAATCCGCCGCGCGGTGCTGGTGGGATTCTGCCTGGCCATTCTGGTGCACGTCTCGGGGATCAACACGATCATCGACTATGCCCCGGCCATCTTCAAATCGGCCGGTTGGAAGATCGACGCGGCGCTGTTTTCGACGTTCATCGTGGGCCTGACGAATTTCGTCTTCACGCTGGTTTCGTTCTGGGTGATCGACCGTTACGGCCGGAAGCCGCTGTACATCGTGGGGTCGCTGGGGATGGCGCTGGCGCTCGCGATTCTGACCGGGGCGGCGCTGCTCGGCCGCTTCCAGGGCGCGGTGGTACTGGCCTTCATTCTGATGTACCTGGCGTTCTTCGCGTCGTGCATCGGACCGGTGTTCTGGACGCTGGTGCCGGAGATCTTTCCGAATCGCATCCGCGGCAAGGCCATGACGGTGCCGGTGCTGACGCAATGGGTGGCCAATGCCGTGGTGGTGCTGTTCTTTCCGCTGGCGTTTCACCAGGTGGGAAAGGCCATCACCTTCGGGTTTCTGGGAGTGATGTCGGTGGCGCAGGCGGTGTTCACGCGGTTCTTCGTGCCGGAGACCAAGAATAAGCCGCTGGAGGAGATCGAGGAGTTCTGGCAAGGGCCGCGGCCGTGATATGCGTTCGCCAGGGTCGACTCGCAGGCCATGGTGCCGAGTGGCCAATTCGGTTCTGAGCTCGATTCTGCAACGCCGCGGCGCAGTCCGGGCTTTTCCGGTTGCCGCGGAAGTTGGACTGCACCGGGTCCGTTTCTCGCCCGTAACGGAGCTCGTTTAGCGACTCCCGTGATATGCTGTCGTTGTGATCCGGTCGTTTCGCGGCAAGGAGACCCAGAAGCTCTTTCGCCGCCAGCGCAGCCGCAAGTTCGGCAACATCGAATTGGCTGCGCGGCGAAAACTTCGGATGCTCGACGACGCAGAGCGGCTGGATGACATGTCGGCTGTTCCGGGAAATCGACTTGAGGCGCTGACTGGGGACCGGAAGGGACAATACAGTATCCGAATCAACGACCGGTGGCGGATCTGTTTCGCCTGGAGAGAAGGCGCCGCGGAAGAGGTCGAGATCGTCGACTATCATTGAGCAAGGTGGTTACGAAGATGGCAAAAGGAGAACGGCTTCCGCCAACACACCCGGGAGAAATCCTTCGCGAGGAGTTTTTGCGCCCTCTGGGCATGTCGTCCCACGAATTGGCTCTGGCCCTTCGTGTTCCGGCGACACGCATCCACGACATCGTCAATGAGAAGCGCGGCATCACGGCCGGCACAGCCCTGCGTCTTTCGCGGTATTTCGGCACGACATCAAAGTTCTGGATGAACATGCAGGCATCGTGGGAACTGGAGGTTGCCGAGGACCAGTTGGGCAAGGCGGTCCTGCGCGAGGTGTTGCCGAGAACGGCGGCGTGAGGACGGCAAGGTATTCGGCGATAGCATCCCGAATGTTCGCCAAAGCTTCCCCTTCCGTGGCGCTCTGCGACCCGTACCCGGGGAAACCCGGGCAAGAGGCACTCTATCCCTCTTCGGTTGGCCTCAAGATCGCGCGCGGAGCCAGTCCCTACCCCTCACGAGTGGCCGAGCACGGGGTGCGGCTGGTAACCCTCCGCGAGCGTCTTCAGTTCCGCGGGCTCCAGCTTCATGCCCACCGTGCTTACCAACTCTTCCAGGTGGGACAACTTACTCGCTCCGATGATAGGCGCGGTAACTCCGGGCTGCTGCAGTAGCCAGGCGAGCGCCACCTGTATGTTTGAAACGCCGCGGGCGCGAGCGACTCCGGTGATGCGCTCGACCATGGCGAAGTCGGACGGCTGGTAGTACAGCTCGCGGGAAAAGGCGTCGGTCCGGGCGCGGAGAGTTTCGCCTGGGTCTCCCGGACGCCGGTTGCCGGCCACGAAGCCGCGAGCCAGCGGGCTCCACGGGATCACGCCGATCCGTTCCGCGCGGCACAGCGGCAGCATCTCGCGCTCCTCCTCGCGGTAGACGATGTTGTAGTGGTTCTGCATCGTGACAAAGCGCCGCAGGCCCATTCGGTCGGCCTGGTAAAGCATTCTGGCGAACTGCCAGGCGAACATGGACGACGCTCCCAGATAGAGCGCCTTGCCCATGCGCACCACGTCGTTGAGCGCTTCGAGCGTTTCCTCGATGGGCGTTTCGGGATCGAAACGGTGGATCTGGTAGAGGTCGACGTAGTCGGTGCGGAGACGGCGCAGGCTGTCGTCGATGGAGTGAAGGATGTGCTTGCGGGAAAGGCCGCACTGGTTGGGGTCGTCGCCCATCTTGATGAACACCTTGGTGGCGATGACCACCTTGTCGCGCGAGGGGCCGAAATCGCGCAGGGCGCGTCCCAGGATTTCCTCGCTGACGCCGAGCGAATAGACGTCCGCGGTGTCGAAGAAATTGATGCCCAGTTCCAGGGCGCGCCGGATGAAGGGGCGGCTTTCCTCTTCGTCAAGCACCCAGTCGCGCCACAGCTTCGACCCGTAGGTCATGGTGCCGAGACAGATGCGGGAGACTTTCAGTCCGGTGGATCCGAGGTTGGTGTAGTCCATGGGGTCGGTTCAGCTCCGAGATCGATTCTACAACGGCGCGGGTTCGCGCTCGCCTGGACCCGCGCCGGCAGGGCCTCACTCGTACCGGAGCGCCGACAGCGGATCCACCCGGCTGGCCCGGCGCGCGGGGACCAGGCATGCGGCCAGCGCCACCAACCCCAGCAAGGCCATGACTGCTCCAATGGTGGCCGGGTCGCTTCCCTTTATCTCGTAGAGGAGGCTGCCCAGCAGACGTCCGAAGAGCAGAGCGCCCGCCGCCGCCAACATTAGCCCGGCGGCCACCGGCGCCATGCCCTGCCGCAGGATCAGGGCGTACAGATTGCCGGATCGCGCGCCCAGCGCCGCCCGAATCCCCAGTTCAGCCGTGCGCCGCACCGCCGCATACGACACCACCGCGTAAATCCCGAAGCTCGCCACCAGCAACGCCATCATGGCGAATCCGCCGGCCAACAGCAGTTGGAAGCGCCGCGTGCCCACGCTTTCGTCCAGCACGTCAGACATGGTGCGCATCCGCGGCGCCGGCACATCCGGGTCGGCCGCGTGGATCGCCGCGCGCAAAGATCCCGCAATCGATCGCGGGTCGCCGGCGGCACGGGCCACCAGCACCGTCCGATACGGCATCCACTCCCAATGCCCCCGATAGACGGTGGCCACCGGCGCCCGGTGCGCTTCGGCGCGCACATCGCCCGCCACGCCGATCACTTCGCACCACGGGTCGTTCCCGTGCGTGAGCTTGCGCCCGATGGGGTTCTGCCCGGGCCACAACGCGGCCGCCAGCCCGCTGGAGATCACGGCCACGTTGCGCCCGCGGTCCCTCTCGCCGAGCGTCCGGCCGGCGCGCAGCGGAATGCCCATGGTGCGGAAGTAATCCGGGCTGACGAAGCGCACATTCACCTGAACCGGTTTCTCGCCGGCGTTGGCCGACGCTTCATCGATCCACGTCTCGCCCTGCAATGGCAGAGCCGACGCGATGGCTGAAGCCTGCACGCCCGGCTGCGTGGCCAGCGATTCGAACAGCCGGTGGTAGAAGCCATCCCGCGCGGCGTCCGGCTTGTACTTGTCGCCAGAGAGGCCGATATCCACCGCCAGAACCGTGGGCGCGCGGAATCCCTTGTCCGCCTGCATCAGGCGCACGAAGCTGTCGAGCAGCGTCCCGGCGAGAATCAGCAGCGTGGCGCTCAGGCTCACCTCGCACGCCACCAGCGCCGACCGCAGGCGCATGCCGCCGCGGGAGGCGGTCGCATTACGGGTCGCCGAGCGGAGCGCTTCCTGCGGATCGGCGCGGCTCGCCCGCCAGGCCGGCAGGAAGCCGAAGAACAGCGCCGTGGCCGCCACCAGAAGTGCCGAAAACGCCATCACGCGGCCGTCCAGCGCGACTTCGTCGAGGCGCGGGACATCCGCCGGCGCGTACGCCTTCAACAGGTCGATTCCCACGGCAGCCACTCCTGCCGCCAACACGGCCCCGCCGACCGCCAGCAGCAGCGATTCCGCCAACGCGCGGCGGATCAGTTCGCCGCGGCTCGCGCCCAGGGCCGCGCGCACGGCGAACTCCCGGCCGTGGCGCTCGCTTCGCGCCAGCAGCAGGTTGGCCAGGTTCACGCAGACAATCAGCAGTAGCGCTCCAATCGCGCCCAGCAACACCAGCAGGCCGCGCCGCGACTTTCCGGCCACGGTTTCGAGCAGCGGCGTCACCACCGCGCGCAGGTCCATTTTCTCCCCGGCCTGCGCCTCGAAGCGCGCTTGCACGGCCTCGAGTTGCGCCACCGCCCGCTGGCGCGAAACTCCCGGCGCCAAGCGTGCGATTACTCCGTAGTTGTGATTTCCCAGCAACGCGGCGAGTTCGTGCCGGTCGAAGGTCTTGGGGATGAACACCTCGGTGTGCGGCGCTACGGTCTGTCCCAGGCCGAAAACGTTGCGGTCGGGGAACCGGAAGTCCGGCGCCAGAATCCCCACCACGGTTCGCGCCCGGCCGTTCAAGGAGATGGTCCGCCCGACCAAAGACGGGTCGGCATGGAACCGGCGCCGCCACAGGCCGTCGGTCAGGATGGCCACCGTGTCTTGGCCTTCCCTTTCCTCGTCGTCGCGGAAATCCCGGCCCAGCGCGGGCCGCACCTGGAGCACGCGGAACAGGTTCGCCGACACCCGCGCCGCGTCCAGCCGCTCCGGTTCTCCCGACCCGGTCAGGTTCACGGAGCTTGCGTCAAACACGGACATCGCCTCGATCGCACGGCACTCCTGGCGCCACGCCACGAAGTGCGCGGCGTTGACCGGCAGCGTCGGATAGAGGTTTGCGAAGCTCGGAATCACTTCGCGGATCGTCACCAGCCGGTCCGGCTCCGGGTAAGGCAGCGGCTTGAGCAGCACGCCATCGACCAGCGAAAACACGACGGTGGTGGCGCCCAATCCCAATCCGAGCATCAAGACCGAGAGCGCGGCGAATCCCGGTTCCCGCAGCAACGACCGCACCGCATGACGCAGATCGGCCACCATGCCATTCAGCTTCATGTTCACTCCAACGCAGATTGGACGCGCCCGGTTCCCGGTTCGTTAGGGTTTGGCTGGCGATGGGCGCTTAACCGCGTTGGGGAATTCGCGGCTCAGTCGCGGCTCGGTCACCTTTGCGCCGCGCACCGCGGAATCTCAAGCCGCCCCACAGGGAACCGCCGCAAGTTCGAGCGTGGCCGTGCCCTCGATGGGGCCGGAGCGGCCGATGCGGGCGCGCTCGGCTTCCAGGCGGCGGGTCTTCTCGGCGGGGCTGAGGAGCGGATCGGACTCGAGCGAGCGGAGCGCATCGTCGAACACGGCGCGCGATCGTTCGCGGCTGGCCAGGGCCAGGGTGATGCGGCAACTGGCGGCGTCGGGATGGCCCCAGGGAGTCAGCACCTCGGCGGCGCGCCGCGCCAGAGCTTCGGCTTCGGCGGGGTCGCCGGCTTCCAGGCAGGCGCGGGCGAGCAGTCCTTCGGCCACGGCCATCTCGGGCGCGGGCGGGTCCGGTTCGGATTGCCAGAGGGCCAGCAAGGCGCGGCCATCGGCCACGGCCTCACCGTAGCGGGCGCTGGCGAGGTGCAGTTCGGCGCGCTCGGCCAGCAGGAAACGGCGCGGACTGGGCGGCACGGTTTCTTCGCCGGGCAGCGTGTAGAGCGCTTCGGCGTCGCGGCCCAGCGCGCGCAGAGCGGAAGAGAGCTTGATGCGGTACTGCGCGGCGGTGACGGTGGCGCCAGCCGATTCCAGCCGATCCACGGCCTGGCGGATCAGGTCGATGGCGACGTCGGACTGGCCGGCTTTCCAGAGTCCTTCTCCGAGTTCGCCGAGCTCGTCGGAGGCGAGATTGCGCTGCGGCTCGGGGATTTCGGGAGAGCCGAGAATCGCGGCGGCGTCGCGGGCCGCCGACAGTCCATCGTCGACGGCGCCGAGGCCCAGGTGCGCCATCGCCCGCGCGGAGTGGAGCATGGCGTGCAGCATGCGGCGGTCGCGGTGGCGCGGCAGGATGGCCAGGGCCGCGCCGGCCTCGGCCAACGCGGCGGCGTACGCCCCGGCGCGAAGCTGCACCTGCGCCAGCATGGTTCGGGTAACGGCCAGGCCGGTGCGGTTGCGGTTCTGTTTGCGCGCTTCGAGGACCTTCACGGCGGCGGCGCCGGCGCGGCCCGCTTCGAAGACCCAGTGCCGCTCCACGCAGGCCTTTTGCAGGCCCGACCAGGAGTTGGCCTTGAGCGCCGGATTGAGATCGCACTCGGCCTCGAACTCCAGGCATTTCTGAAACTCGGTCTGGGCGCCGGCCCAGTCCTCGAAGGCCAGCTTGGCGTGTCCCAGGGCTTGGTGGCTGAGCGCCACGGTCATGACGTTCCGCTCACCGCCTTCCTGCGCCAGTCGGAGGGCCGCCTGGCGGAATTCCACTTCCTTTTCGAAATCGGCGCGGGAGTGCGCGGCGTCGGCCTGTTCGTGAACCAGCGTAACCTTGAGGCGGTTGAGCAACTGCCGGCCCGCGGGAGTGTCGCGAATCAGATGGTAGAGCATGGCGCCATCGGAATAGCCGAAGGGCAGCAGACTCATGACGGCGTAGCACAGACCCAGAACGGCGTTGAAAGCCACCATCCACCACAATCCCTGCCAGCCGGTTCCGGGCAGGCACAGGAAGAGCAGCAGGAGCAGCCATCCGGCGACCAGCGATACCAGCGGGCCGCCGGCGACGGTGGCAATCTGCTTGAAGAGGAGGTTGTCTTCGGACACCGGCACGGCGCCCATGTAGCCGTTGGAATCGAGAAGGCGTTTCCACTCGAAGCGGACCTGATAGCCGTAGCCATCGTTCCAAAAGGTAAAGGGCCCGATGGCGATGACGCGCACCCGAAAGTAGACGGTCCAGGCCATGGCGGCGTGTCCCAGTTCGTGGAGCGTGGTCTGGAGCAACAGAAACAGGAAGAAATACACCCACCAGGCGTAGCCGGGATTCCAGGCGGGCATGCCGGCGCGTTGCGCGTAAAGAGTGAGCAAGGCCAGCCCCTGAAATCCGAAAATCATGGTGATGCCGGCGATGATGGGCTGGGCTTTGGAATCGCGTTTGGAAATCCAGAGGTCGGTGGTGGCCTTCACCGGCGGGCGCGCCGCCGGCGGGGATTGCGAATCGGGTCGGCGCGGTTTGGCGAATAGTGCGTACAGGCCAACCGCGCCGGCCACGGTGAGGAGGGGGAATCCAAGTAGCAGAAGTGAGGACGCGGTAGCGCCCGTCCAGCGAGCCCAAGACTTGTTGCGCTTGAGGCCGGAGGCGGTCGCCAGGCACAGGAGGGGGGTGGGGATGAGGTAGAAATAGGCCGCGGCCATGAAGAACGCGTAATAGGCGAAGTTGTGCGGAAAAAGGAAGGCCGCCCAACGGTCGGCGTGGAGGACGGAATGAACGACGAATTCGTGGCCCAAGAGGAGGATGAGGCCGAGACACCAGAACATCCACCGCAGAAGCACCCGGCCGTCGGGGAGCGGGAACATGGCATCCCGAATGTAGCATCGACGGACTCAACACCAAGCGCTAACAAAAGTTAGGCGGTAGCCTTTAGCTAACGGCTATCGGCCCGGCGCGCGGCGGCGATCGGCAACCCTGGCGCGGGCGTTCCGCCGGGAACGCTTCCCAGCCTTCGTTGGAGATCCGATTCTGTACAATTAGAGGGTGAGTTCTTGGCGTCCGCGGCCAGTGGCAGTATGCAACGCGCGGCGCCGAATAAAAAGAGGTCTCCGTTCGCGTGAACACCAATCTGGATAAACTGAAGACGGCATTCGCCGAAGCCCTGCCGCTCGCCCCCGACGCCAACTACGACGAGATCGAGTATGGCAAGACGGAAGGATGGGACTCGGTGGCCCACATGGCCATGATTGCGCAGATCGAGGGCGCCTTCGACGTCATGCTGGACACCGACGACGTGGTTGGGCTGAGCAGCTACCCCAAAGCCAAGGAAATCCTGCGCAAGTACGGAGTGACATTCGAGTGACGCTCGAAGGTAAGATCTGCCTGATTACGGGGGCCACTCGCGGAATCGGGTGGGCCACCGCCGAACTCTTCGCGCGGCACGGCGCGAGCCTGATTCTGAACGCCCGCTCAGGCGATCTCCTGGAACAGCGCCGCCAATCCATCCACGAACGCTTCGGAACGCCGGTGTGGATACTGGCCGCCGACGCCTCCGATCCGGCGGCGGTGCAAGCCTGTTACGCGGAAGTTTTCAAACGGCACAAGAAGCTGGATGTGCTGGTGAACAACGCCGGCATCATGCAGGACGCCCTGATGGGAATGATCTCCGCCGATCTGATCGGCAACGTGCTGCGGACCAATGTGACCGGCTCCCTGCTCCATCTGCAAGGCGCGGCCCGATTGATGATGCGGGCCGGGAGCGGGTCGATTGTCAACCTGACTTCCATCATCGGACGCTTCGGCAAGGACGGCCAGGCGGTCTACGCCAGTTCCAAAGCCGCGGTGATCGGGATGACCCTGTCGGCGTCCAAGGAGCTGGCTCCCAAGGGCATCCGGGTGAACGCGGTGGCGCCCGGCTTGATCGATACGGACATGACCAGGCAGTTGCCCGAAGACCGCCGGCGGGAGGCCCTCGCATCCATCAAGATGGGCAGGGTGGGCCAGCCCGAAGAAGTCGCGCAGGTCATCCTTTTTCTGGCTTCGGATATGGCGTCGTACATCACCGGCCAGGTGATCGGAGTGGACGGCGGAATGATCGTCTGATCCTTTGCCTATGATCTTCGCGATTGACGGCGAAACCCGGCGGCATCGAATCGCACTGATCGACGGACCATCCGGCCGGAGTTGGACGTACCAGCGGCTATCCGAAGAGGCCGGGCGCTGCCGGGACTGGCTGGCCTCGCCCGCCAAGGCCCTGGTGTTTCAGTTCTGCGACAACACGCCGGAGTCGGTCGCCTGGTACTTGGGAAGCGTGGAAGCCGGCCACGCCGTCGCCTTACTCGCCCAGAATCTGGAGGCCAGCCTGCGGACGCGGCTGCTCGACGTCTTTCGGCCGGAATTCGTGCTCCTGCCGGAATCTCCCGGCCCGGAGTACCGTCCCGCCGAAGCTTCCGGTCTCTGGCGGCGCGCTCCCGCGGACGGCGCGCCGGCCCCGCATCCGGACCTGGCGCTTCTGCTCTCCACCTCGGGCAGCACCGGAAGCCCGAAGCTGGTTCGCCTCACCCGGCGCAACCTGGAGGCCAACGCCCACTCGATTTTGCAGGCCCTGGAGCTCACCGGGGACGATCGGCCCATCGCCCACCTTCCACTGCACTATTCCTACGGTTTGTCGGTGATCAACAGCCACCTGGCGGTGGGCGCAACCACCGTCCTGACCACCGCCAGCCTGATTTCTCCGGACTTCTGGAAGACGGTTGCGGAACAGCGGGTATCCTCGTTCTCGGGCGTGCCGTACACGTATCAGATGCTGCGCCGGCTGGATATCGACAAGCTGCCGGCGCAGTCCGTCATGGCCATGACTCAAGCCGGAGGGAAGCTCGACGACCACTCCGTGTCGCACTTCCACTCGAAAATGGCGGCGCGCAACGGCGCCTTCTGGGTGATGTACGGTCAAACAGAAGCCACCGCGAGAATCTCGATTCTTCCCGCCGGGAGGCTGCCGGAGAAGCTGGGGTCGGCCGGCGTCGCGATCCCCGGCGGAACGCTCTCCATCCTGACGGACGAAGGTTTCGCCACCCAGCCGGGAGTGGTTGGGGAACTGGTCTACCGTGGACCCAATGTAATGTTGGGCTATGGACTCGACCGCGCGGACCTGACCAAAGGAGACGAACTGTCGGGCGTGCTCTACACCGGCGACCGCGCCAGCCTGGACGCCGACGGTTACGTCTTCATCGTGGGCCGCGCCAAGAGGGACGCCAAGGTCTTCGGCCTGCGCATCAACCTGGACGACGTGGAGGGCATGCTGAAGGTGCACGGACCCGCCGCCGTGGTGGGCGGTCGCGACAAGCTGATCGCGTATTGCGAGTTCGGGACCGCCGCGGAACTCCAGCGCCTGCATGGCGCTCTTGCGGCGCAACTGCGGCTTCATCCGAGCGCGCTCGATTTTCGCAGAATCGCCAAGCTGCCAACCAGCGGCAGCGGAAAAATCGATTATGCGAAACTGGAAGTCGAATGACGGTCGAGGAACTGTTGCGGGCTCCCCAATACTCGCTGCCCCAGCCGGAAAAGGAACTGGCGCTGGTGGAGCAACTCGCCGCGCTGACCGAGCACCATCGCCGCAATTGCCCCGAGTACGACCGGTTGCTGCGAGTTTTGTATCCCCGTCTCGGGCCGATCGCCCGGCTGTGCGACGTTCCGTATCTGCCGGTCGGCCTCTTCAAATCGCACGCGCTGCGCAGCGTACCCGAATCCGCGGTCTTCAAAACGCTGCAATCCAGCGGCACCACGGGACAACAACCCAGCCGCATCGTGCTGGACCGCGAGACCGCCCAGCGGCAGACTCTCGCTTTGAGCCGTATCATGACCCACATCCTCGGTCCGCGCCGGTTGCCGATGCTGCTCATCGAA
>Ga0326728_10009466_pt1 | contig 23450 bp, 19 predicted proteins | sample MB3enrmetagenome_FD_207602 | JGI IMG/M metagenome (GOLD analysis project Ga0326728, IMG submission 207602) | Lab enriched peat soil microbial communities from McLean, Ithaca, NY, United States - MB31MN | ecosystem: Environmental > Terrestrial > Soil > Wetlands > Peat | place: USA: New York... | reverse complement strand
GTTCTATCGAACTCCTTCCGCTGCCATGGTGAGGAATTGGCGCGCGCGCACGCCGGCTGGTTTCCTTGTGGCAGCCAAATTCCCCCAGGTGATCACGCACGAGAAAGTGCTGGTGGATTGCGCGGGCGAGCTGCTGGAGTTCTTGAAGACCATGGACCTCCTGGGCGAGAAGCTCGGGCCTCTGTTGCTTCAATTCCCTTACTTCAATAAACAAGCCTTCCCCCAGGGCCGGGATTTTCTTGCCCGACTGTCAACGTTTCTGGAGCAGCTCCCCCGCGGCCATGCCTACGCCATCGAACTGCGGAACAAGTACTGGATCAGTGACCAGCTCCTTGATCTGCTGCGCACCAAGAACATCGCGCTGGCGCTTATCGATCACCCGTGGATGACGCCCATCCATGAGCTCGTTGCCAAGCGGGACGTCGTGACTGCCGATTTCGCCTACCTGAGGTGGCTGGGCGACCGCAAGGGAATCGAAGAACTGACGAAGCGCTGGGACGCCGTGATCGTCGACAGAACTCGCGAGATGGAGACGTGGATCCCTATCATCCGCATGCTGCTCAAACGCGGCATTAATCTCTTGGGGTTCTTCAACAATCATTACGCCGGCTTTGGGCCTGGCTCCATCAAGCTTTTCCATGAAGTGTGGCAGCGGTTGGCAACTGTGAATGACCAGGGGATTTCAGGGCCACTCTCCTTGCCCGCTCGCGTTGCACGGAACACATAGTGGCGGATCAATTCTTGCCTCGAATCCAGATAAGACGGCTGAGAAGCCTTTACGAGTTTCGGGAATGTGAACGTCTCCAGGTGAACGTGTGGGGGAACCTGGGAGCCGGTAGCGAGGTGCTCCAGGTTACTCAGAAATATGGAGGCGTGGTATTGGGCGCTCTAGCGAAGGGAAAGCTTTTGGGGTTCATTTATGCATTCCTGGCCCGCTATCAGGGGCGGGTGGTTCACTGGTCGCACATGATGGCGGTCGAAAAACACCATCGGGACCTGGGCCTGGGATTCAAGATGAAGCTTGCGCACAGGGAATTAGCCCTTCAAGAGGGGATCAAGTCCATTTGCTGGACGTATGACCCGCTCGAAAGCCGCAATGCAGCCTTGAATATTGCTCGGCTGGGCGCCCTAGTGGAAGAGTATTTACCAGACTGTTACGGCCGCTTCCCGAGCATGATTGAGAAGGGTCTGCCCAGCGACCGGTTCGTGGTGAATTGGCAGATCGGCAGTACCCACGTGGTCCGCCGCCTGCGCGGCCCATGGTTGCGCCCGGTTAATGTCGACTTGCCCAGAATCAACGAAACTCGCCGCAACGACGAGGGATTCATGGTGAATCGGCGCATCAGGTTTTCCTTCGCCCAGCCACGTCTCCTCCTGGAGATTCCCGCCAATACGGACGAGATGCGCGTGCGCGCACTGAATCTGGCACGGCGGTGGCGGCTGGAAACGCGGCGAATGTTTCAGCGGGCGTTTCAATCGGGTTGCCGAGTTCTGGACTTTGTCACCACGGGGACGGGCGGCGACATGCGAGCGTTCTACGTTCTCAGCCGAGTCTAAGGAGGGAACTGCAACATGCCAAAGAACAATTTGCAATCCCGCGAGGACAAAGTTCAGACGGGTTATGAGCTCTACGTCATGCGGCACGGCCTCGCCGTCAATCGCGCCAACGTCCGGTTTTCGGACGATGCGCAGCGACCCCTCGAGCCCGAAGGCAAAGAAAGAATGCGGGAGATCACCGAGGGCCTGAAACGAGTGGGGTTCGATGTGGACTGGATCGTGAGCAGCCCGCTGGTTCGGGCGGTTGAAACCGCGGGAATCGTTGCCGAGTCGCTTCCGGCTAGTGGGTCCGTGGAGGTGTGCGAGGCGCTGCGGCCCGGCGGGTCGCCTGAACAGGTGCTCGCTTTTCTGGCCAAACGCCCCAACCGCACACGGGTCCTGGTGGTTGGCCATGAGCCTGACCTCAGCGATTTGGCTGCGCGGCTGATCGGGGCCGGCAGCCATGCGAACCTGGCATTCAAGAAAGGTGGGTGCTGCATGATCAGGTTCGATGAATTCCCTCCCCGGAATCCAGGCCAACTCGTGTGGTGGATGACGCCTCGCTTGCTACGCAAGCTCAGGTGACCACGACCACCCAGCATAAAGTCCTCATTTGAGCAATACGGACGTCGCGGACCACACGTCATTCCCGCGAAGGCGGGAATCCACTCCGCAAACCTTCGGAACTGAGCGCCTTACTTACTGGATTCCCGCCTTCACGGGAATGACGTGTGGTCTGGCGCGATTGAATCGTGGAAATGACACCACTACCCGCATTTGCGCATGGCCCGCTTACGTGCTAGGCTTTTGTTAGGGGGTGAGCTATGAACAGACTGAACATCGTCGTGTTCTTGTCATTGATGTTGGCTGTTTTCCCCTCCGCTCAAGGCCGCGGCATGGGCGGACGCGGTGGGGGCGGAGGTGGCTTCCACGGCGGATTTGGCGGCGGAGGCGGCTTCCATGGTGGAGGTGGCTTTCATGGCGGATTTGGCGGCGGAGGATTCCGCGGAGGGTATGGTGGATTTCGCGGAGGCTTCGGCGGGTACGGCAGAGGCTTCGGGGGATATGGCAGAGGCTATGGGAGAGGCTGGGGAAGGGGCTGGGGGAGATACGGCTACCCCTTCTTCGGCTTTGGCTTTGGATTCCCCTGGTACTATTGGCCCGGACCATATTTCGGCTACTATGGCTATCCCTACTATCCGTACTACGGCTGCGACGACGATCCGTACGGTCCTTATCCGTGCGACCCGTATAGTTACGGACCCTATTCCTACGGGCCGTCTGCTTACAGCCCATACTCCTACGGGCCCTCTTCCTACGGTCCGTATGCCTCCAGACCCTCTTCCTACGGTCCATATATAGGTCACCCGGCCGAGCCTCCCGTTGCGCCCGACGATCCTGCGTACATTCAAGCCGGGGATCCACCTTCGACGAGCAACACGTTTGTTGCAGACGGCAGGTGGCACCGGTTCGGCGAAAGCGCGCCGGCGATTGCGATAACCGGTCCGAAGGTCACTTCTCCTCGAGCGAGCGTGCTGCCTTTGACGCGCGCTGCGTACGTCGGCGACGGCAAGTGGCACCACTTCGGTGAGAGCCAGGACTTGCTGGCGACGAAAAATCGGGAGAGCGTGAATCTTGCCGCGGCGCTTAGAGCGTCGCCCTCGAGCGCGGCAATCGCCGCCCACGGTCGCAAGTAGCCGAGCAAAGACGCATGAGCGAGTTAGTTCACATTGCCTCAGCTCCCGTAAGGGTGCGCAAGCCGGGATGGCTGAAAGTTCGTGTTCCCAGCGGGGAGAACTATGTTGAGCTGAAGAATTTGATGCATGGGCTGGGGTTGCACACGGTCTGCGAAAGCGCGCACTGCCCAAACGTCGGCGAGTGCTGGGCGCATCGAACTGCCACTTTCATGATCCTGGGCGAGCTTTGCACTCGCCGTTGCGGCTTCTGCGCCGTGCCCAAAGGTCTGCCGCGCGGCGAGGTCGATTGGGGGGAGCCGGAAAGAGTGGCGGAAGCGGCATCGAAAATCGGATTGAAGTATGTCGTGGTGACTTCCGTCGATCGGGATGATCTGAAAGATGGCGGCGCCACGATATTCGCCCGCACGATTGAGGCTCTCCGGCGGCAAGTGGCAGGGTGCCAGGTGGAGGTTCTGATCCCCGACTTCCGCGGCTCCGACGAAGCATTAGAAATCGTGCTGCGGGCCCAACCCGACATCTTGAATCACAATCTCGAGACCGTCCCTCGCCTTTACCCGGTGGCGCGGCGAGGGTCACGCTACGAGCGGTCGCTGCGCCTCCTGGCTCGCTCGCGCGAAATCGCTCCCCCCATTCCGACCAAGTCCGGCCTCATGGTGGGCCTCGGGGAAACGTTTGAAGAAATGCTGGCGGTGCTGAGGGATTTGAGCTCCGTGGGGGTCGACATTGTCACGATTGGCCAGTATTTGCGCCCCTCCGGCGAACAACTGCCGGTGGCGCGTTTTTATTCTCCGCAAGAGTTTTCCACTTTCAAGCTGGAGGGCCGCCGCCTGGGAATTCGTCACGTCGAGTCCGGCCCGCTGGTTCGCAGTTCCTACCACGCCCACGAGCAAACCCAGCAACTGAGTCAATAAGCTGGTGGCGCGGACCCCCGGTTTTGGGGTCCGCGGCTTTTTCTTCGGCCCGTGCACAAGCCGCGGACCCCAAAACCGGGGGTCCGCGCTACCCATCTGATTGTGCTACTGTCCTGACCGCCGCGCCAGCGCACGTTCGGCCTGGTGGTGGAGGGGTTTCCATATCTCCGCGCCGGGGTGGGTAGTTTCGGCGACTACCTGCCGGTAGAGTGCCTCGCCTTCCTTGACATTCCCCATGCGCAACTCAACGCTCCCCACCAACAGCTTCCAGAGCGGGTTGTGAGGGTATTGCTGCTGCATCTGGCGAAACAGCTCAAGGGATCTTGCGTACTGCCGATCGAGCGAGCGAGAGTAGTTCTTGGCGAGGTGGAACTTCGCCTCCGCCGTCACCAGTTGCCCCTTATCCATGGCTTGCGCCATTTGGCGGAGACCCTCGAGCCGGTCGCCTCCCGGAAGCAGAATCAAGAAGCGCAGCATCTTCACATAAGTCGGCAGGGTATCGACGAAATAGTTGTAGAGTCCGACTCCAAACCAGGCATCGTTGAGGCTGGGGTCGAACTTCAGCGCAGCAAGAGAGAGATTGCGCATCTTCTTGCCGGCGCGCGCCGTGGCCAGGACATGATCGCGCAAAGCTTCTAACTCAGCCCGCAGTCCGTAGGCAAGGCCCTGGTAGAAGTAGCTGCGCGCTTCGTCTTGATGCGCCTGGAGGCGCGCTTCGGCTTTGCGGATGGCAAGGTCATCCGAACGCCTGAAATCGTCGTCGTAAGCAGTGGGGGCTTCGGAAAGGGCTTCGAACACGTCCGGGTCAACCAGATCGCCCTCCGTCAAGTAGATTTTCCACCAGCTCGCATCGGCCTCCAGCAAGTAGCCGAGAGGTGAGTCAGGCTCCGATTGTTGGATTTGGCGGAAAGCTTCCGTGGCAGCGTCAAAGTCGCTGTCCATGAGTTTGTTCATCCCGCGATTGGCAACCTCCAGGGCTCCCGTTTCTGCGCCTTGGCTTGGTGGGGCGTCCCTGGTGGCCGCCCTGGGGCAACCACCGGGGTCACCCCGACAAGGCGCGAGAGTTACACCGGTTATCGCGACCCACGACAGGACCACGCCCAGCAAGTTAGCAATTGGAACTCTTCTCATGCACCATCGCCCTTGCAACGAAGGCAGCGCAGAAACTCGCACCCCACCTAGCATTCTACCTTGAGCGGACCATTCGGTCATTCTGGGTAAGAACAGTGATCGTCCGCCCATGGAGGCCCAACCCTTAGTGCAGGCGCCGCACCAGCAGCACGATGCCGTCGAGAAGGTGAAGTGTGCCTACATCGAAATTCTACAGGTCGCCGAGACTTACGAGCACATCAGTTCAAAGATCCGGATGCTGAACGAGATCCTGCCAGCAACGCTCAAAACCGTGGGCGCCGGGTATGTGTTTGCGGATTACCTGAAGGACTGGACATCACAGAAAGGCGTGCCCCTCCCTCTTCCCTGAGCCTTCGCGAATTGCCGATTTGCGATTGGTGATTGCCGACTAATCTTTGTAAAGCCAGCCTGCCACCAGCGACGCCATGATGGCGCCGAGCCAAAGGTCAAGCATCCACCAGAGCGGCAAGTGGCGGCTCATGGGCGACCATGTAGCGACGCTCAGGTTAATGGGAAAGCCCGCCGCGAAGCCGACCAGCAGTCCGACCGTGAGCGCCGTGCCCGGGCCGGCCCCGCGCGTCGCCCGCACGGAAGAATAGAGCCAGGCGACCACGTAGGCGAGGAGGAAGATGGTGATGAACCAGTAAACTATGAACAAGGGATAGCGGGCTTGCTTGAGCATCGTTCCCGACGCCTGCGCCACTGCATATCGCGGCTCCAGAATCACCAGGTTAACGATAGTGCTCCAAACGCTCCAGACCACGCCTCCGGCCAGAGCGCCCACGACCACCCGACGTGTGTTGACTGTTGCCATGGGTCACCTCTCCTGAACTGAAAGTGTCTGCGAAAAACTCGGATGGAGGCTCATACTACGCGCGGAACTGCAGAAGGTCAACTATCGTCAATCATTGCGCCCGCGTAATAGCTCCTTCCGATGCGGATGAGACCAGCGCGGCATACTTGGCGAACACGCCGCTTTTGTAGCGCGGCTCCGGTTCACGCCAACTAGCCAATCTCCCCTTAATCTCCCCCTCGCTGAGTTCAACGTCCAGGCGCCGCTTTTCGATATCGATCACCACCATCTCGCCGTCCGCGACAGCGGCGATGGGGCCACGGCGCGCGGCTTCCGGAGCTACGTGGCCGACCATCAGTCCGTGGGTCGCGCCGCTGAATCTGCCGTCCGTGAGCAATCCCACCGACTCGCCCAGTCCCTCCCCGACCAGCGCCCCGGTCACGCCGAGCATCTCGCGCATGCCGGGGCCGCCTCGCGGTCCCTCGTAGCGGATCACCACCACGTCTCCCGCATGGATGCTCTTGCTTATCACGGCGCGCATGGCGTCTTCTTCGCAATCAAATACCCGCGCGGGTCCTCGATGGTAAGTCCTTTCGTAGCCTGCCACCTTGACGACGCAGCCTTCCGGCGCCAGGTTTCCTCTCAGGATGACCAGCCCGCCGGTTTTCTTAAGCGGATTGGAGGCGGGCCTGATCACATCCTGGCCTGGCGTCTCAATGGCTGACCGTGCTTCCTCAGCAATGGTTCGCCCGCTGGGAGTCATTTGAGACCCGTCGATGAGTCCGGCTTCCAGGAGCTTCCTGGCAATCAAGGGGATTCCGCCAGCACGATGCACATCCACGGCTAGGTACCGCCCCGCCGGTTTCAGATCGGCAATGATAGGTGTGCGCGAACTAACGGCGTCAAAGTCATCGATCGTGAGCGGGACTTCGGCCTCGCGAGCCATGGCCAGTAAATGGAGCACGGAGTTTGTTGAACCACCCGTCGCCGCCGCGCTCGCAATGGCGTTCTCGAACGCTTTCCGCGTCAGGATGTCGAGCGGGCGCACGCCTCGGTGAAGCAAATCCATCACCAGACGGCCGGTGCGGTAGCCGACCTCATTCTTGAGCGGGTCCAAAGCGGGCACGCTATTCGCGCCCATGGGCGAGAGCCCGATGAATTCCATCACCGTGGACATGGTATTCGCCGTGTACTGGCCGCCACAGGCGCCGGCCCCAGGACAGGCATGGTCCTCGAGATCCTTGAGTTCCGCGTCGGTCATCTTCCCCGCCGCATGCGCGCCCACTGCCTCGTAAACATCTCCAATGGCCACGTCCCGGCCCTGAAATCGGCCCGGGGCAATCGACCCGCCGTATAGGACAATGCCCGGAACGTTCAGGCGGATCAAGGCCATGGCGCCTCCCGGGATCGTCTTGTCGCAACCGACCAGGGCCACCATGGCGTCAAACATGTGACCACGGCCCAGCAGCTCGATCGAATCCGCGATGATTTCACGGCTCACCAGCGATGCCTTCATGCCTTCCGTGCCCATGGTCACGCCGTCAGAAATGGCGATGGTGTTGAACTCCATGGGCGTTCCACCCGCCGCGCGCACGCCCTCTTTCACCTTTGCGGCCAGCTCGCGCAGATGGAAATTGCAAGGCATGGTCTCAATCCAGGTGTTTGCAATTCCAACTATCGGCTTGGCCAGGTCGGCATCTGTGAAACCAATGGCCTTGAGCATGGCGCGCGCGCCCGCGCGGTCTCGCCCGTCCGTGATGATATGACTACAGTGCTTTGGATCTAGTGGCATTTTCCCTCCAGGATAATCGCCCTGCGAACTGAATCTTGACGCAATGTTGAACTGCCAATGTTCGCAGATTCGCCGCGCGGGAGCAAGCAGTGTTTTCAGCAGCGGCTTGACTGGATCGCCTGTCGCCCAGGGCTTCCTCCTCTATCGTCGCCTCCAATCCGAAAGCCGGGAAGGGGTGCTCTCCGGCCGGCCTTGTGGCAAGCTTTAAGCAAGCAAGAGCGGACTGGAATGAGGGTTGCGATGAGCATCGAAGAATTGGTCATCGAGAAGCTCCGGGGCTTGCCTCCCGACCAGAAGAGGGAAGTTCTGGACTTCGTTGAATTCTTGCGGGAGAAAAAGGACACGAAGCAACCGCTGAAAAGCCTGCACGGGCTATGGGCGGACCTCGGTGTCGAAATTAGCGAAAAGGATATCGCCGACGCATGTCGTGAAATGTCATGCTAACGGACTTGTTCTCGAGCCTCCTCGAGCGCGTCGATTAAGGCTACGATGTCAGCTTCGCTGGTGCGATAGTTCGTGATGCAGGCGCGAAGCACGGGTATCGAGCCGGCGAGGCGGGTGGTGGAAATCCAGGCTTTTCCGGAGCCGACGACATGCATGGCAATCTCGTGCAGGTAGGCTTCGGAGCGGCCCTCGGCATGCCGCCGATCGACGAAGCAGCAGAGCGGTAGAGGGGTTTGGTTGACCGGTTGCCAGCCCGAAGCTTCGAGCCTCTCCAGCAGCAGCCTTCCCATGGCCACCATCTGGCGGATGGCCGTGGCGTAGCCCTCCCATCCCGCGACCGCCAGCGAGAGAAACACCTTCAAACCGATAGCTCGCCGTGACCACTGGATGGAGTGCATGTAAGGATCGACTACATCCAATCCCGCTGCCTCACGCGGCATATAAGTTTGGGCAATACGGAAGGTTCGATTGAGAATATCGGTGTGGCGCGTAAGGTAAATCCCAGCACCCATGGGCACGGAGAGCCACTTGTGCGCGTCGAAGGTGATAGAATCGGCGTGCTCGATGCCCTCCAACAGAGGACGCAGTTCGGGGACCAACGCTGCCGCCCCGCCCCAAGCCGCGTCCACGTGAAACCATAGCTTCTCACGGACGGCCAGTTCGGCAATGGCAGGCAAGGGATCGATAGCTCCCGCGCTGGTTGTTCCCGCAGTTGCCGCCACCAGGAAGGGCGCAAAGCCCTGACTCCGGTCGTGGGCGATTCGCGAGGCGAGGACTTCCGGCTGCATGCGAAGGCCCTCATCAACCGGAATTTCATGCACGGCATCGGTTCCCAGCCCGCACATTCGAGCCGCCTTCAGCAAGGAATGATGCGCCTCCGTGGAAATATAGAGAACGGGCTGGGCGGCAAGCGCCCGGAGGCCGCGCCTCGCGAATTCCGGAAAAGCCTGAGTCAAAGCGGTGAGGAGCGCCGTATGGTTGGCTTCCATGCCGCCGGAAGCGAATGTGCCATCGGTCCGGCCGGGGTCGTAGCCGAAGCGAGCACCGAAAGCGCGCACCAGGTGCTGTTCGATTTCGATGGCCAGCGGGCTATGACTCCAGGCGGCAAGCTGCGGGTTGAACGCGGCCACCAACGCGTCCCCAGCGATGCCCATGGTCGTCGGCGCAGGATTGAACAGGCCGTAATAGCGAGGGTGGGGCGTATGCGTTTGAAACTTCCAAAGGCCCTCGACAAGAAAATCGAGGGCCTCGAAAGCGTCCACCGGGGCGGAAAAATCGAAGCGGGAGAGCGAGGCGCGGAGGTTCACCGGATCGAGCGGAGGCGTCACCCGGCTGGTCTCCAGCGTGGCAGCGTAAGCTTCAACCGCGTCCACCAATTTACCCCAAAGTCGAGCGCGCGTCCTGGCATCAAGCATCAGGGGCGGGGCAGCCATGTTCTACTCCGATTCTGCGCATTGGCGAGCGGCTTCCCAGGCGAGGATGGCCTTCTTGCGCGCCGCGCCCCAATGATAATCGCCTGTAATCCCCATCTTGCGGATGGCACGGTGGCAAGGAATGAGGAAGGAGATCGGGTTCCGGCCCACGGCGCCGCCGACCGCCCGCGCGGCTGCCGGCTTGCCAACCCGCCGCGCCAGATCTTCGTAACACACTACCGAACCCGGCGGAATTCTCAGCAGGGCTTCCCAAACTTTGATCTGGAAGTTTGTACCCATTAACAGCAGCTTTAAAGCGCCATTCCTCTTCTTGTGATTGAAAACCCCGTCGATGTAGCTCTGAGTCTTTTTGGAGTTCTCCTGGAACTGCGCCGCCGCCCATCTTCCCTTGAAGTCCTCGAGTGTCTGCTTGCGGCCCCGTTCTCCTACGAAACCCAATCCGCAGATGCCGCGCTCAGTGACCGCCAGAAGACATTCGCCGAAAGGGCTGGGGTGAAACCCGTAACTGATCTCGAGGCCTGCTCCTTTCGCCTTGAATTCCCCAGGGGTCATGGCCTCCGTGGTTACAAAGAGGTCGTGCAGCCGACTGGGGCTGGACAAGCCGGCGTCATAGGCGGCGTCCAGCACGCTGCGCGAATCCTCCAGCGCTTGCTTGGCATGTTCCAAGGTCAGGAACTGCACCAAGCGCTTGGGGCTGATGCCCGCCCAGCGGCGGAAGAGCCGCTGGAAGTGAAATTCGCTGAGGTTGGCGCTCCGCGCTACCTCGTCCAAGCTTGGCTGGTTCTGATAGTTCTCCGCCAGAAACTCGATGGCTCTCTCAATGCGCCGGTAATCTTCTGCGTTGGTTTGCATTTTCCCTCCTGCTCCCATCATCGATGAGGAAGGAGCGCCAGGCAACCCGAATCTTGCGGTGGGGGGAGTCAAGAGTCAAAGATCAAGAGTCGAGAGTCGAAAGCCGAAAGCCAACTGCCGCACGCCCCTCCACGGAAGTCATTCCCGCGCAGGCGGGAATCCACTCCGCAGCCTTGCAGAGACGCTGGCCCGGGGGTGGATTCCCGCCTGCGCGGGAATGACAGCGTTTTCTAGTTTCCATTTTCTGCTTTCTAGTTTCTGATTTCTGCCTTCACCGGCCGGTGAGTGATGATGAGGGCCACACCGGCGATAATGGTGGCGCTGGCCAGCAATTCGCGGCCGGTCATGGCCTCGCTTCCCAAAGCCCAACCGAGGAAGACCGCCACTGCCGGGTTCACAAAAGCGTAGGTGGAGACCCGTGCCGTGGGCACGTTGCGCAACAGCCAGAGGTAGGCGGTGAAACCGAGAAACGAGCCCGCCACAATTAAATAGACAAGTCCCAGCAACGAGCGAAGCGCGACCTGGGAGAAATGCAGTTGCCTGCCTTCTCCAGTCGTCAGGCCCAGCAGCAGGAGCAAGGCGCCGCCCGCCAACATCTCCATGGCGGCCGCCAGGAGTGCGGAGTGGGGCAAGCTGACCTTGTGCGAAAGGACGGAGCCGAGCGCCCAGGAAAAGGAGGCGAGCATCAGCACGCCCGCGCCGGCAAGATCGACGCGCGAGCTGCCCCACAGGTGAGCCGGGCCCACCAGCAAGACGAGTCCTGCCACGCCCATCGCCATTCCGCCCACCACCCTCCCTCCCAGGTTTGTGCCGCCTTTCCTTTGGCTATCGAGAAAGACCATCCAGATCGGGATGGTGGCCAGCAGCAAAGCCGCGAGACCTGAAGGTACGCGTCGCTCAGCCCAGCACAATCCTCCATTCCCGGTCAGCAGGAGCAAGGCCCCTATGCCGGCCGCGCCCGCCCAATCACGACGTGATGGCCGAACGGCCCCGCGCGCGCGCGTCCACATGTATAAGGCTGCGCCCGCAACCACGAATCGGCAACCCGCCATGAAGAAGGGAGGAATGGTTTCAACCGCGTAACGAATGGCGAGGTAAGTGGACCCCCAGATGATGTAAACGGAGGCGAAGGCGAGCACAATGCTGGCTCGGGAGGGATGCGAAGTTGGCGCAGTCTCAGACAATGAGCCTCGTTCCCCAGTCCACAGTCAAGAGTCGAGAGTCGACAGTCAACAGGCTGCCAATCATACCAAATCGACTATGATGTGGGGAAAACACGGCGGAGTAAATAGGTTTCAGGTGTCGGCTACTGGCTGGGCAGGATCGATTGGTAGTAGGAGAGTGCGTTCACATCCGTAAAACGGGGCGTGCCCGGCGGCAGCTTGTTGATATTCTGAAAATCCGTGTCAAACGTGTAGTCGCGCGTCGCGGGCGGGTTGTACACCGTGTTGCAACACTTGTAGACTCCGGTGTCCTGGCGTGAAATGTAAAAGCTGGCCATGGAGCCGAGATAATGCAGAATCGCGTTGCTCCAGTCCTCGTCATAACGAAGGAAGTTGTGAACTCCGCCGTCAGTTCCGAAGTCCTGGTGTAAGCCCGTAAAGAGGGGCGTTGTCCCATTGGAATAGAAGGAGAAGGAGTTATTCTTTCCCCCCATAATGGCCATCCGGTAATAGGTGGTGGTCGCACAACGTGAATTGTTGCAGTTGGGGTTGGTCGGGTTGGCAAAGCTGTTGGCATCTCCGGAATAGGGAGAACTAGGATCTGGCTGAGCGCCCAGCGTCCAATTGTTCGAAAGCAGCGTCACGGAGTCACCCATCACGGACGCGGGCACGTGACACTGGCCCGACGCGTCCGTGAATCCGTTGGTCGAGCTGGCGTTGTAATCCCCCGCTACATAAATGGGGTTTTCCGAGGCCACGGTGAATCCGCCCGCCGTGCCGCCGGAACACGTCGTAGCCTGCGCGGCCGCCAGGGGGGGCACATTGCCCGCCGTGCCATTCACCAAGCGGAGGGCGCGCCGGAAGATGACGACGCTGTTAATCTGTGCCTGATTAGCCGTGATGCGCACCTCAATGGGATTTTCTGTCGCGCTATTGGCCAGCGCGCTTACGATCGCTGGCCATTTCGCGGTGCTGGCGACGCCGCCGACGGTGACGCCGCTGGGGCTGACGCTGGTGGGGGTGGTGATGGGATGCGCATAGGCGCCATAGGTGCGGAACACTCCGTCGCCGTCCACATCCTCCGGAGGGCAAGGATAGAGGGGGGATGAGGTTGGGCAGGTGTCCAACACACCGTTGGGAGCGCCACTCTGCACCGAGGGGTTGATGATGTCTTCATTCCCGAATTCACCGGTTTCGACGCACGAGGAGTCGCCTTCGAGCACGTATGTGCCGGACTGGTTTGTTCCGGATGGGTTGTTGTAGCAATTCATTCTCCGATCCGAAGTGTAGAGGAGGTAGCCGGAGTTGTTGAGGGCGTCCGGGCCGTTGAAGGCGTACTTTCCGCTGGTGGCAATGGTGCCGGCAAACCATTGCGAAAGATTACCCACGTCTATTTCCACGAGGTTCATGATGCCGTTCAAGCTCGGAGTCGCTTGGGTATCCGAGTCCCGCACCTCTCCCTCCCGCGCGTCGTACATGTTGATGGGCACAAAATTCTGAGCGTTTGACACGGTCGCCAGACCCGACCAGGACCAGGGGCATGATTCCGTCTCAGGCGCCGTGGACACACCCACGGGCGCCGGGCACAAGGTGACGCCGGAGGACAGGTCGGTCGCGGGCGCCTCTTCCTCCAGGTGGATGATGGAAGTGTTGGTGCAAGGGGTGGGAAGGGTTTGCGCAGTAGGCGCCGTGCCCGTATCCGTATAACTCGTGGTCGTGCCCCCGCTCACAGTGCAGGGTGTGGTTCCGCAAGTAGCGCCCCCAATGTACCCGGTCTCTCCCCCGGCACTCGTTCCGCGATACACGTTGTAGCCGGTCGCGCCTGTCACGGCTGTCCATGTGAGTTTGACGGTGTTGGTGTTGGTGCTGCCCGTCCCCGACGAGGTTGTGGTGCTCTGCTCCGTGCCCGCGCTTTCACCCCAGGCACCAAGGGCTGTGACCACGTAGTAGTAGGCTGTGCCTTTGGCTAGGGTCCCTCCCGAAGTAGAGGGGTTAAGCGACGGCTTTGGCATCTGGTCCATCGTACCCGCCGCCTCGTCGCGGGAGATTCCCTGCGCCAGAATTTCCTCGGTCACATCCTTCCACGTTCCTGGGGAAGATGCCAGGTTCATTTCGATCTTGATATAGCCACCGAGCGCCGTCGTTCCCGCCGCCAACATGGAGTCGTTGGTTGAATTCTCAGCGGGCGCCTCGGCAAGAGGCGGATGGCAGGCGTCCACGGGGGGAAGGTAGCAGTTGCTGTTCTGAGGGCAATAGGTGGAGGGGATGCTAGCGGTGCGCTGAATCGTGTAAGGCATGTTAGTCAGGGCCGTACTTCCATATTCGGCAAGCGGGTACGGATATTCCGTGGAATCGATGCCGGGTAGGTTCATAATGTCGGCTTGGGTGTCTGACAACAGAATGCGCAAGCTGGCCTGATTGTAAAAGCGCGCCATGCCGAGCGCGCTCGTGGGACTTTCGACAGTAGCTGCTGGAGGACTGGCGGGGGGGCGCTGAATCATGGCGATGGGCGTGGAATTGATTCCGGGCAGCGCTATAGCGATGTTGAGCACCTTCGCTCCCGTCGTCCCATCCTGAATATAGCCGTTATACGTGCTCAGCGAAAGCGTTTTCCAGTTGGGGTTCTCAGTGCTTCCCGCCCCGCCCTCGACGCTGCCTTGGTTGAGTCCCAAGGTTAGGCAATTTCCCGATTGAGAACCCTCCGTCCCCGACGGGCAGCCGTTCGACGTGGTCAGCACGTTGACGGTACTACAGTAGTTAGTCGAAGTACAACTCCCCGAAGGGTAAGTTGCCATCACGTACCCATTTGAGAGTTGGTCCCGGATGATTCCCTTAGCGGCGCTGATGTGATCGTTGAGGTTCAGCGTACTGCCGCCATCTTCCGCCAGAAACAAGTTGCCATTGGTGTGTACGCGGCCTCCAAAGTTGAAGTCGTTGCCGGCGAAAAACGAGAGGTCGCTGTCGGAGAAAATGCCAAACTCGAATATGGGGACGGCGACTTCCTGCACCGTCCGGGTCAACTTGACTTCCGTGTTGCTGGGACCATCGGCAACCACGGTGAGCTGGAAGGGAGCGATGAGGCCCTCCAGGCCGGCCAGGGGGCCGTTCCCTCCGATGGTTCCGGTGCAACTTCCCAGCGTGCTGCCCACAGTGGAACAGAGGACCATGACCGGTGGTGTACCGTTATTACACGGGCCTGGAGGGGGGGGCGACATGCAATAGAGCGTGTAGGTAGCTGTTACCAGGGGAAGGCCGGAGGTGGAGATGACCGAGGGATAGGTCTGGAAGTTGGAGGAGTTGGTTACCCAGTTGGAGAGCGTGGCTGGAGCGGGAGATGCGGTGTGGGCAAAGTAGTCTGCTATAAGATTACTCATCTGCTCGAGGCCGGCGACGGCCCAGTAATAAGTCACGCCGTTATCGCGATTGCTCCAAGCGACCTTTTGCTCGCCGCTGGTGACAAAGTAAAACCCGATCAGCATGATGGCGAACACCAACATCAGCAGCATGGCAACAATAAGAGCGGCTCCCGCTTCCTCGACTCCGTGTCTTTTCATACTTCCTCTTTCCCGCCCTCCTTCAGTTCTGCGTCATGCTGGCGCCCAAACTGTACTTGTTGTAATAGTCCAAGTTTTGAATCGTCACCGCGTTCTTGATCTCTTTGCTATACCATTGGCTGTTGGCAAAGTTCTTGTGGTTAGTTTCGCCCACCATGGTTAGAACTACTTTACGGATATCGTTGGGGGTATTGGTGGTATCGGTGCTGGTTGGCCAGGGGTTCTCCGTGGGATCCGAGGCTACGCCATTCAGCGTCGCCGGGGGCGAAAGACTGTAAAAAACTTGCAAGACGTCGATGCCCAAAGCCACCACATTCGTACAGGAGACCGACGCACACCCGCTCGTGCCCATGGAAGTCAGTTTGGTAAGATTTCTTTCGGGGGTGGTACTATCCAGATAGTAAGTCACCATCGAGATGGGATAGGCCGTCAAAGTCGTAGGCCAGCTATACGCCGTCGTCGTCACCCCATGCGACGTCGTCTGCGTCGCCGTTTGAAGGAAGCTGATTGTTCCGCTCGTCGGGCCCGAGGTAACTGCGAAGGCAACCGCTCCGGTCGACAGGATCGAGAATTGGTTGACGCCCAGGAGGTCGTTGGTAGAATCCCCGTGCGTAAAGGTGATGACGCCGGTCGTGGTGTTCACCGACGAGACCGCAAGCAAGCAACTGGCATTGGCATCCCTCAGCATGATCAATTGCCCGGGCGAAACGTAGCCGGCCGCCGTCGCGGAGACCGTGATGGTGGCTGCCGTCGAGGAAATGGTGGGCTGGTTTGGGGAGGTTGTATTCACGGCCGTCTGATTGAAGCTCGAGGTTTGGTTTACGCCGATCATGCTGACCACGTCCGTCGAGATCGCAGTGCTTCCGCTGCCTTGCGACGGCCCCAGGCCGTTGCCGGCAATGAGCACGGGCATGTAGAGCGAGTTCCCGGAGAGGGGAGTGGGAAACGATGACGTCGTGGGGTACGGCCGCTTGATGGCCGTAGCGCTGCCGCCGTAGGGGAGGGGAATGCCACCCAAGGGTATATTCTCCCCGGCGGTCGAGAGATCACGGGACATCATGTTCACGGCGGCGCGCAGGTTCTGGTTCACATCGCTCATGCTGGTTACCACGTCGGCGGTGTTATCGAGCTGCTGAACCAGAACGAACGTCAGGCCAAACATCAGGAGCGAAAGCGCCATGGCGGTCAGCAACTCGACAAGGCTGAACCCTGAGGCGGGGCGCGGCCGGGACGGATTGTGCGTGCGTTCAGACATAGGGCGACATCACTGTGATCATGGTGACGGTGCGCGACATCCAAGGTAGAGGGTTGTAAAGAATCGTGACGGTAACTTGCGCCAGCACGGTATGATTATCGCTGGAGCTGACCGAAGTCACCTGAATGGAGCGTTGAAAGCCACTGAGATTATAGGTAACGTCGTCCGCGGTGCCCAGGATGCCGTCCGGGCCGGGCGTAACATACGTCTCAAGGACATTCTGAGTTGCTGCTGCCGTGGTGTTCACCAGCCCGCTGCTATCGGCGGTATACATGGAGGTGTAGCCGTTCACAAAAAGACAGTTGTTGGGATTGTTTCCCGAGGTGGGTATGTTGCAAATCTGGGAGAAATTGATTGTGGAAGTATCGCGCGCCGTGAAGACGTCCTCCATCGCTTCCCGGGCCTTCTCGCGAGCGATGGTATCCATGGTGGACATCTGCACCACGGCCAGCCCCACTCCTATCCCATAGGCAAGTGAGATCAAGCCGGCGACCAGCACCGCCATGGCAATCAACACCTCGAGGAGGGTGAAGCCATGCTCTTGAGGCGGGGTCGAGGCTGCTGAATCCATAGAGTGCACCCTAATGCCACGCGGTTCCGTTATAGGACCAGCCTTTGATTCTTCCCGTGGGGCTGAGAATTGTCACCGCCCGCGCGGTCATAGGCTGGCCCGTGATGCCGATGAAAATCGAACCGTTGGTGGAACCGTTCGAGCCGTCCAGCACCGACCCGTCGCTCTGAAAGGTGATCGTGCAGGGAAGAGTATTGCTGGGGCAAGCATAGTTGACGGCGTACGAGTTTCCCCAGCCATCCGGCGTGTCCCCAACACCCGTAAGAAGCACGTACTTCAACCCTTCCGGGAGAAGGTAATCATACAACTGGGTATTGGCGCCGCCGTTGATACCCTGTACGACGGCTACAAGCTCCGCTGTCCCTTGAAATGTCACCGTGACGTTTCGCCGCTGATCTATGGACGCCTCGCGGGCCTGGCGCAACTGGGCCTGCAAGAGGTTCATGGCGGAGGTCGCCCGGAAGGCGGGGTAAGCGTTGGCATAGGCCTCGAAAACCGTCACCAAAACAACGACGATGATCGCAACCGAGAACGCGAGTTCCACCATCGTGAAGCCTGTTTCCGATGGCAAGCCAGCTTCCCGCGCCGCTCCCTGGGGCTTGACGGCGCCCCCTCCGTTCCACACCCTGCGCGGCAGTCCTCGAGGCATCAGTGCGAAACAAACAGCCTTCGGGCGTGTGGCGTTAGCAGTCAACACCGAGACTTCCTGAACCTCCTCTGATTGCCAACCTGGTAGCGCGGACCTCCGCTTTTGAGGTACGCGATTATCCACCCGCGCTGGCACTCGGGCATTTCTGGAACACTCCGCGGACCCGCGGGATGGTGATGGCAGCGATAACTACGATAACCGCCGCCACCACCATCAGTCCGACGCGTGAGAACCCGCGGGTTGAGGCCCGCCAGTCGGACATAAAGAACTGGCGGTTTTCCCCTCCAAAGCCTGACCACCACTAACCGAACTGCCATACGGTTTTGCGGCTGAACGCACACTGACACTGCTTCTACGGCACTCTTTCTCTTGCCCATGTGCCGGCGTCAGTGAGGAGCAAACAATCTTCGGGTATGTGGCGATAGCAGTCCGCACGTGGGCTCCCTAACCTCCGCTGATTGCCGACCTGGTAGCGCGGACCTCCACTTTTGAGGTCCGCGATTCTCCGCACGCGATAGCAGTCAAGCATTTGGCACGGATGTCGCCTCGCTGTTAGTGTTTATCCAATGGGCTGGGATGGCAACAGTACGGGGGTACTGGGGAAAGCAGGAAGGCAGTAGGCAGTTGGCAGTCAGCAGTAGGCAGTAAGGCAGTAGGCAGCGAGCGGTAGGCAGGCGGCAGGTGCCCACGACCCCGTCGATGGTTGACGAACAAGACGTGAGCCAGGGACGTGGTCTCGGGGGGAGCCGCGGCGCAGGGCCGAGCGCCGCCCCGCGACCGCAACCAAAACGGGATTCTCTGTGTCCTCCGTGCTTCTCAAGATTGAACACAGAGACCACAAAGAATCTCACTGCTCTCTGCGGTAAGTCTTTTCGGGCACCGAGGACACGGAGAAAAAACCTTCGCAACGCAGGAAGCAGTTGCAAACTAGCGCTACAAAGACCGTTAGATGAACATCCCCGACTTCGCCCGGCCCCAGCGCTGCTCGGCCCTACTTTAGAACCACATTGCCCAGGTACCCGCAGTTCTCGCCCTGATCGTCTCTCACGAAGACGCTCACGCGGAAAGTGCCAGCAGGCGCGGGGATGGACTTATCGAGTCGAGCGACCTCTCGAGGGTCAACAGATTGCAAGGGCTGCTGACCCAACTCCTCTCCCATCACGCTGTAGAAGTTGGCGACCAGAGTGCCGGGAGTGAAGACGCCGAACACACCCTTCAGACTAACCTGCCCATCTTTCAGGTTCCCGCTAAGCGGCTCGCTAATGGCGCCTGCCCACACGGCGTTCCGCACTGGGTTCGTGACGCTGGTGGGCGACCAGTAGACTGGGAATGAGTATTCCTCGCCAGGGCTGAGTGCCGCGTAAGGGCTGAGCACCTCAGTTTCAAGTATGTAGGGGTTTTGCTTGGGGTCGTCAGGAAGGGTCTGATCCCAAGGGCCGCGAGAGATTATTCCGGGTCCGTTGTTCCAGGTTTCCACGCCGGCGCCGTCGGGATATTCCCTTTCAGGGAAACAAGTGAAGTTCTCGACGAAGCCAATGTTCTTCTGTCCGTTGACCACCGCGTACCAGCCGCGGTCAGTGTCCGCGGCAGCCTTTCCCACGCGGTAGAGATAATGCACCTGCAACATGTGGCCACCGTGCATAAGTTCATAGCTGGGATGTCGCGCGTTTCCATACGGGTTGTAGTAGCCCTGGGGATACTTACTGTGGGAGTTGAGCGGGAGATACATGTAAAGGTCGGGGTTTGGTTTCGAGGGGTCGTGGACGTCCGCAGCGTCGTTCTGGATCAGGTGCCAGATCCCCCATCGAATCTGCCGGCGGCTGATGTTGCGCATCACCTGATCGACCTTGAGGCGTGTGGTCCCCGCATACACGTGATAGGTGCGCACAAACTGCACGCCAGAGCGCGTATCGGCGGGACTGGTGACGCGAACGGCGACCTCGTCCGGCGTCTCCGTCACCACCTCGGCCGCGAATTTGCTGCCGTCGAGTATGTAATAAGGAATGCTGGGCCACTGCTCCTCATTCATCCAACCTTCCGGCGCCGGCCAGACTTTGTCACCGCCATAGTTAGCCCAGCCGGCTTTGAGGTTGTTCTGTTCGGCGGGCAGGACCTTTCCCGCCAAGTCTTTGTTCACGAAAAATAGGCCCTTCCCGCCCAACTCGAGCTGAATGGCGCGACCCCCGATGTCAGGCGCGACGTACAGCGTGACGATGCCATTGGTCAGGCGGTAAGCATTCCAGCCGTTGAATTGAGTCTTTTCAAGTCTTGCAGCAAAGGAATTGTTCTGAGCTGCCATGGCCGACCTCGGTGAAAATAAAGTTAGGGGACTTGTTTCTAATTGATGGCGCGGCGCTCCGATGGGCGCTGCCAGGAATGCCAGCAGAGCGGCGAAGGAGCAACCGAGCAGCATCTTCCGAACTCGCGGAAAAACTGCCCTCTCCCTGGGGGAGAAAGTTGAATCAACAGCCCTCTCCCTTGGGGAGAGGGTGGCCTGCGGCGGCGCCTTTTCCAGCCGTCGCGGGCCGGGTGAGGGGTTCCTTGCATTGCCCGGAAACACCGCCCTCTCCCTGGGGGAGAAAGCTGAATCAACAGCCCTCTCCCTGGGGGAGAGGGTGGCCCGCGGCGGCGCTTTCTCCAGCCGCCGCGGATCGGGTGAGGGGTTCCTTGCATTGCCAAGCCAGCTTGTCCCACTAGAACTTCGCATCGGTATTAGCTCCCCCCTCGACAGTTCTCTGATGGATTAGACTTTGATGGCGGATAAAACCGCCTCTACGATGAGGAACTCGCGAAGTGACCCCTCACCCGTCCCGCTCCGGCTGATGAAAACGCCGGCAGCGGGACACCCTCTCCCCAAGGGAGAGGGCCGTTCATTCGTCCTTCCCTCTCCCCGGGGGAAAGGGCTGTTTATTCGCTTGCGTTCATTCGCTTGCTACTCAGAATCCCGTCGGGACAATCCAGAACGAAGCTTCAAACGTCTTTCCCGGCGCCAGGATGATCAAGTGCTTGAATTTCCCTTCGTGTTGCAGGTTGAACGCGTCCGTCGGCCCCGTCTGAGGTTCCGCGCAGATCAGGTCGTTATTGAGAGGGGCATAGACGATCGCGTAATCAAATTCTTTGCCGTACAGGACCTCGATCTTTTGAGTCTTGCCTTGGATGACGACGTGGCCGAGGCTGTTCGCAGCTCGGGAAAAGTCGGAGAAACCGTCATCAATGAAGGTCTTGTCGAGCGCCACTCCTTTGGTCACCCCAGGCAGGAACTTATCCGTAGGCTCGGTTTCGCCCGTGGGAATGAGTTGGTGCGTAACAATCCAGTGTTTCTGAGCTCCGATGGTCACTTTCCACTCTTCGCGTGGGCCATCGGGGTGAAAGTAGGGATGAAAGGCGAAGTGGACGGGAAGGTCAGAATTGCCGGCGTTCGTGACCCGCGTGGTGCACTCGAGTTTTCCGTCCTTCAAGCGGTAGGTCATTTCATAAACCTGCGCGAAGGGAAACTGAGCCATTAGATCGGGATACTTGTAGAAATCCAGACGAGAGACGACGAACGCGCCCTCAGTGTCGGACCCTCCGGTTTTCACTACCTGCCAGCGCGGTTCAAAGACAAGCAGACCGTGAAGCGGTTGCTTGAAATTGTCGCGGATGATATTTCCCAGTCCTTCGTTCAGCAAATACTTCTTACCCTCAAAGTAGTAATAGTCGTTATCAATGCGGTTGGCCCAAGGGGCCAGGAAAGGAATTCCCCAGCCGAAGGTGTGCTTCTCGAGGTAGTCCTTGAAGGACACTAGCGGTATCAGCACATCTTTGCCATTTACCTTGAACTGGTAAGCAAAGTTGCCGATCTCCGACACGATTCCGACGTCCATGTTCAGTTTAGAATCGAGCAGATGATAGGTAGCGTGACCTTGGACGACTTCTTTTCTTACCGAATAGTTCTCCACGGCGAAACCTCCCAGCGAGAGTGTTGGGAACATGCATATCAAAGCGACTAAAGCACGGTGGATTTTCATTGTAATGTCCTGTCGAGCAACAGGTCTTTTCCCTCTCCCTAAGGGCGAGGGAAAAGATCCCGTTTTTCTTCACAAGACAGCAGGTCGCCACCACCTCAAATTCGCGTGCGTGCAACAAGCCGACCGCCGTTCGGCCTTACTCGATATTTGCCAGCGTGTGCGCCAGATCGCGAACCGCCGGGTAAAGGTCGCGATACACCTGGTAATAGCGGTCGTAAGCCTTGACGTTTGCCGCCAGGGGCGTCATGCTCTCTTTCACCTGTATAGCTTCGCTGGCTGCCTCCGGAACGCTCGAATAGGTCTTTGCCGCGACGCCGGCGAGCAAAGCGGCACCGAAAGCAGAGCCCTCCGAGGTCCGAAGGATCACAAGTTCCGTGCCAAATATATCCGCTTGAATTTGGCGCCAGGTGAAGTTGCGCGAGCCGCCGCCCGAGGCGCGAATTTGCGCGAGCGGAATTTTCAGTTCGCGAAATATCTCGATCGAATCACGCAGGCTGAACGCTACCCCCTCGAGGATGGAGCGGATGAGGTGCGCTCGCGTATGCACAGCGGTGAGACCAAACCACATGCCTCGCGCCTGTGCGTCAAGATGAGGCGTTCGTTCGCCCATCAGGTAGGGCAGCCACAGCAGGCCGCCACTGCCAGGAGGAACCTGCCGGGCCTCATCGATGATGAGGTCGTAGGGATCAGCGTCCGTGTGGCGAGCGTACCATGACTCCGAGGCCGCGAAGTTATCGCGGAACCAGCGCAAGGACAGCCCGGCGCCCTGAGTGACCCCCATCACGTGCCATTTTCCGGGAACGGCGTGGCAGAAGGTGTGAATGCGGCCGCGGGGGTCGAGCTTGGGCGCTTCGGTGTAGGCAAAGATCACACCTGAGGTGCCTAGCGTGGCGGAGGTCAGTCCGGGCTCAACGATCCCGTTACCCACGGCACTGGCGGCTTGGTCGCCGGCGCCGCCCACTACCGGCGTCCCCGCGCTCAAACCAGTGAGCACAGCGGCCTCGGGAGTGATTTGTCCGGTGATTTCGACCGATTCGTAGGCGCGGGGCAGGAGCTTGGCGTCCAGATCCAGCGCGGTAAGCATCTCGCGCGACCAGCGGCGATTGGTCACATCAAAAAGCAAAGTGCCCGAGGCGTCGGAGACGTCGGTGGCGAACTCGCCCGTAAGGCGGAAACGCACAAAATCCTTGGGCAGAAGGAAGTGCGCGGCGCGCTCGAAAACTCGAGGCTCCTCATCGCGGATCCAAAGCAGCTTGGGCGCGCTGAAGCCGGTAAGGGCGGGGTTGGAAACCAGCTTGATCAATCGCTCCGCCCCAACCGTCGAGGTGATCCAGTCGCACTGTGCCTGGCTGCGTTGGTCGCACCAGATCAGAGCAGGCCGGAGAACCGCCGGGGTGCTGTCCATCAAAACCACGCCGTGCATTTGGCCGGAGAATCCCACCGCGTCAATGTCGCTGCCCTTGAGTTGAGCCTGCTCGAGCGCCCCACGGATGGCCACCAAGGTTGCACGCCACCAGTCCTCCGGCTCCTGCTCTGCCCAACCGGGTTTGGCCATTTTCATGGGCTGGTGATCGCCCGTGGCCGCTCCCACAATGTGCCCGTCCGGGCGGACGATGATTGCCCGCGTGCCGGTAGTGCCAACGTCAATTCCCATCATGTATG
>Ga0326728_10009465_pt1 | contig 23451 bp, 21 predicted proteins | sample MB3enrmetagenome_FD_207602 | JGI IMG/M metagenome (GOLD analysis project Ga0326728, IMG submission 207602) | Lab enriched peat soil microbial communities from McLean, Ithaca, NY, United States - MB31MN | ecosystem: Environmental > Terrestrial > Soil > Wetlands > Peat | place: USA: New York... | reverse complement strand
CGGCAGGCGCGTGCCGATAGAACTCCTGGTCCACCTGGTGAATGACTCCGATGGTAAGCCGCAGTATTACTACTCATATATCACCGACATAACCGAACGAGTGCGGGTGGAGGAAGAGCTTCGCAAGTCCAGGGATGAACTTGACCTGCGAGTGCAGGAGCGGACAGATGAATTGGCCAAGGCAACCGAGGAGCTGAGAGAAAAAGTCGAAATCATCGACTTTGCCCATGACGCCATTATCATTCGGGACCCGTACGGCAGAACGGTCTTCTGGAACAAGGGCGCCCGGGAAACCTACGGGTTCAGCAGTGACGAAGCTCTTGGACAGGTAACCCATGATCTTTTAAAGGCAATGTTTCCCATACCCCTTGAAGAAATTGTAAAAACCGTCCTTGGTAGAGGCGAGTGGAAGGGCGAGATTAAACATACAAAGGCAAATGGCGAACGGATAGTAGTCGATAGCAGATGGGCGATTCAGTTAGGCAGGAATGGAGAACCGGCAGGGTTTCTCGAAGTAAACCGCGACATCACTGCCAGGAAAATTGCCGAGGAAGAATTCAGGAAAGTCAACAGGGCGTTCAGGACCTTGAGTGAATGCAACCAGGCCATGGTCCGCCAGACTGACGAGTTCGAACTTCTCCAGCAAATCTGCCGGATTGTAGTCGATGTGGGAGGGTACCGCATGGCCTGGGTCGGGTTTGCGGAAAATGACGAAGACAAATCCGTCATTCCTGTTGCGTCCGCCGGATACAACGAAGGTTACCTGGATCAGGCAAAAATTACGTGGGCTGATGCCGATAGGGGCAGAGGACCGTGCGGGACCTCCATCCGCACCGGCAAAACGGCCATTTCACAAAACGCCGGCTCAAATCCTGCTTTTGTACCATGGCGCTTCGAAGCGGCCAGGAGGGGCTACGCATCTTCCATCTCGCTGCCTCTGATTGTAGAGAAAAATGTCATAGGGGCGCTTGGAATCTTTGCTTCCGAGCCCGATGCTTTCGATGAGGGGGAGGCGAGTTTACTGGGCAATCTGGCCGAAAACCTCTCTTTTGGCATCTGGTCTATAAGAGTTGCCGAACAGCGCAGAAGGTCCGAAGAAGAACTTAGAATCTATGCATCGCGGCTTGAAGTAATGAATAAGGAATTACAGGATTTCGCCTTTGTCGCAGCTCACGATTTACAGGAGCCTTTGCGTAAGATACAGACTTTCTGCGACATGGCCATGAAACGATGCTCAACCACCATAGATTCCGCCGCTCAGGAATACCTGGATAGAGTCGTCAATTCTGCAGGCCGCATGCGGGATCTTTTACGGGACCTGTTACACTTTTCGAGGATTGCAGCTAACCCCGAATCGTTTAGAAAAATAGACCTGGTTAAAATAGCCCGAGATGCTGCGGATGTTTTCGAAATATCGGTGAAAGAAACCGGGGGCCGAATAGAAATCCAAAATCTGCCCGCCGTTGAGGCAGATGAAAGTCAGATGCTGCAGCTCTTCCAGAATCTGATAGGAAACGCTCTGAAATTCCGCAGTGTTAGAACTCCTCACATCAGGGTGTATGGCAAATGCAACAAGAAGGGAATGTGCGAGATTTTTGTAGAAGACAATGGCATCGGGTTTGAGCAGGAGTTTGCTGAACGCATTTTCAAACCTTTCCAGAGACTGCACGGTCGCGGCGAATATGAGGGGACCGGGATGGGGCTTGCCATATGCCGCAAAATCGTCGAACGTCACGGCGGAGCCATAACGGTCGAGAGTGAGGAGGGAAAAGGTTCTACCTTCATAATTCGCATGCCCGCAATACAAGCAAGGCTGCAGAATATTGTCACCGGCTAATTGACAAAAAACCGTGCTGATGGCGACGATGGTCCGGAGACTGCACGGTGTCAACGGAGGCCTTCCGGGCAAGCGGAGCAAAGGCCGCATTTTACTCCCCTCGTTCTTCCGGTGTTACCCCTGTTTATCGGTGTAGCATGCTTCAAGTCGGCCTTTGGCCCCACTTGCATGTCAAATCCCGGAATCTTATGGTTTTGCTTGCTTTGTGGTTCTCCCGGAACGCTTCAAAGGCCCCAGGCCGATACGATGAGCGTAAGAATCAGGAGGCGGGTGAGGCTAAGCAATCGGCGTTGAATATATCCGCGCCGAATTATTGCCGTCCCCGCATGGGTCGATCTGAACTTTTCATCTGCGCCTCTTACGGGTGGAAAATTATGACGGATATCCTGCAAGATTTTCTGAATCAAGTCCTGACCCGGGCTGTGGCTACCCAACTCGCTGTCGGTGTAATCGCTTTTCTGTTGGCCCATAAGGCTGCCGGGGCTATTCGCAAGTGGTTTGAACGTTATATGGCCCTATCCGACCCGAGCGTTGAATCTTCCGACCTACGGAAAGCCAGAACGTTCCTCAAGGTCGTGCGCCCAATATTCTCCGTTCTGATTCTGGGAATCGCATTTCGGCTTGCACACCATTTCGACTTGCCTGCGGAGGCACTCGAAGTCTTTCTTATAGTGGCCTTCGGCCTGTTCCTCATCCGATTTCTCGCCGGCCCAATGACGAATCGTTATTGGGCAGGCATCTTAACGACCATAATCTGGTTTTGGGTAATATTTCGCATCTTCCATTTGGAGCATATCTGGCTGAATTTTTTCAAGAGCATCGATTTGAAAGTCGGCAAAGTGACCATTTCGATGCTGACTTTTGGCAGATCCCTTTTCTTCGCGTTGGTACTCTACTGGCTTTCAAGTAACCTGCTGAGTATTTTTCGCATATGGCTGCAGACCGGATCAAGCCTCCCTCTTGCAACCCGAGCCCTGCTCAATAAGCTCTGCGCGATTCTTCTCTACTCCGCATCCGCGCTCTTCATTCTGCATTACATGGAGATCGACCTGACGCTCTTTGCGGTTTTCGGTGGAGCTATGGGGGTGGGGATTGGTTTTGGGCTGCAGAAGGTGTTCGCCAATCTGGTCAGCGGTTTCTTGATCCTGGCGGACAAATCGATCAAGCCCGGTGATGTGATCCAATTGGGAAACACTTACGGTTGGATCAATTTCCTGGGCAGCCGCTATGTCTCCGTAGTTACCAGAGGCGGCATCGAGCATCTTATACCTAACGAGAGTTTGATCACCGGGGAGGTAATTAATTGGTCCTACAGCAGCAATCTGGTCAGGCTGCAAATCCCCGTGGGCATTTCTTACGACTCCACTCTGCAAGTCGCCATGAATTTGATGCTGGAATCAGCAGCCGAGTCCGTGAGGGTTTTGAAAGAACCGCAACCCTCCTGTCTGCTGATAGGCTTTGGAGACAATGCAGTTAATCTTGAGTTGAGGGTTTGGATCAACGATCCTCAAAACGGCATTGCGGCTGTCAGGAGCGAGGTTCTCCTGGGCGTATGGCGGCGATTCAAGGAAAACGGCATTGAGATGCCATATCCCCAAAGGGTGTTGCACCATAAATCGATACCTGAAATCCGGATCGGGAGTGAGGTTAAGACGAAAAACACCCCTTCTGAATGAGATCAGGATGCAGTGGAACTTCACACTGCCAAGAGCTTCTTTACCCCGGCCGTTGACCGCCCGCCTTCAGTGCCGAAACGCCCGCTGCCCTGTAAACACCATGGTCGCTCCGGCTTCATTGCACGCCCCGATCACTTCCCAATCCCTCATCGAGCCGCCCGGCTGCACGACGGCCCTTATGCCCTGGCGGATGCCTACGTCCACACCGTCTCTGAAAGGGAAGAAGGCGTCAGAGACCATTGCCGCACCTGTAAGCCCGCCCCTGGCCTGCCGGGTCAAAGCATCGATTTCCTCTTTACGATCTTTTGCGCCCTCCCCTTTCTCGACTGCCAGTTCGATGTCTTTATAAGGGACTTTGAACCTGTCGAAACAAAGCGCGTCGGCGTATTTCTGATAGGCTTTATAGACGGCAATCTCCGCGACTCCCACCCGGTCCTGTTCGCCTGTGCCGATTCCGACCGTGCATTCATCCTTTACATATAGAACGGAGTTGGAGGTTACGCCCTGCTCGATAAACCAACCGAAAAGAAGGTCCGCCATCTCATCCCGGGTCGGATTTCTGGCTATTTTATATGTCTTACCCCGGCAGGTGGCCTCCGCGGCCTGGAAATCGCCGGAGGTCCTGATCCTGTTGAGCGGCGACTGTTGGACGATGAGCCCGCCGTCGATCAGAGACTTGAAATCTACAAAACGCATATCGCGATAATCCTGGAGCCGGTCTATTCTCGATATCCGAATGATGCGCAGGTTGGGCCTCCCTTTGAGAACCGCAAGTGCCCCTTCTTCGTATTCCGGAGCTGCGACAACCTCCAAATAGTTTTCCGAGATAAGTTCGGCAGTAGCCTTATCGATGGCGCGATTTACCACCAGGCATCCGCCGAAAGCGGCAATGCGGTCTGCCCGGTTAGCCCGGTAATAGGCGTCGGAGAGGCTTTGGCCCAAAGCCGCACCGCAGGGATTGTTGTGCTTCAGGATCACCGCTGCGGGTTTTTCCGATAAGAATTTCAGTATATTGAGTCCGTTGTCCAGATCTGTCAGGTTTATCTTACCGGGATGCTTGCCTTCCTGGAGCATGTCCTTTTCGCTGATCGCGCTCACCAATCCGTTCATTGGATCGATGAAAGCGCATGCGCCGAGCGTCAGGTTGCCGCCGACCAGTTCATATAGTGCTGCTTCCTGGCCCGGATTTTCCCCGTATCGCAGCCCTTTTTCGATCAACTCCCTCGTTTTCTCGTCCGGAAATTTCCAGGAACGCTTCCTGTAGACGAGCGATTGATTTCCGAAACTCACGCTCAGCGAATCCGGAAAATGATCCTCCATAACCGTGCGATACATTTTTTTGAGATCTTCGACCATAGATGATTCCTCCCTGAGTGACGGAAACCGCCTCATTTGTAAAACAAAAAGAACCAAAAATAAATAAGACTTGATACCCTCAAGAGATGGGATTATTTCGGATTGGAAGAATACTAAAATAACCACGGTGGAAAGGATGCACACTTTGGATAACTTTCAGGGACACGGGTCCGCAACTCTTATTGGCAGCATGCCGCAAAGAGACCGGGAAAGAGCGATCTTGCTGGCGCTTCGGTCCGCGCCTGATATACCCGTTTGGCCCCAGTTGCCGGCATACCCCGCCGAGCAGATGATGTCACAGTATATCGAAGGTTTGCCCGGACTCGTGAACGAAGCGGGCAGGCAGTTCGTGAGATCGGACACGCCGGAATTCGATCAAGACGCCCTTACTTTTTATGAGAAATATCTTCTGCTCGATGATGGAGCGACCCTCATCGACGACTCGCATTTCAGGATGGGTGAAGAGACAAGCGCGACCTTCCGCCGTTTTTGCGAGGTCCTCTCCGGCATGGACTCACGCGCATTTCGCGCTCTTAAAGGACAGGTAGTGGGGCCGTTTACCCTTCTTAGCGGCCTCAAGGACCAGGACGGGCGCGCTCTTATTTATGACGAACGTTTCCTGGATATCATTCCGAAACTTCTCGGCCTTAAATCGAGATGGCAGATTGAAGCCATGCGGAAGTTCGGGGTCCCTGTTATAATTTTTCTGGACGAACCGGCACTGGCTGGATTCGGTTCTTCTGCCTTCATCACGATATCAGCCGAACTGGTCTTGAGGCTTCTCAGCGAAGTGGTCGACACCGTTCACGCGGCGGGAGGCATTGCCGGCATTCACGTCTGCGCCAATACCGATTGGCTTCTTGCCTTCCAATCGAACTTCGACATCATCAATTTCGATTCTTACGGATATTTCGATAAGTTTGCCCTCTACAGGAAAGAATGGCTTCAGTTCACGGCAGGAGGCGGAAACACGGCCTGGGGCACGGTTCCAACATCGGACCCTCAGGCGATTCGCGCCGAAACGCCGGAAAGTCTTGCGGGCAGGTGGCGCGGCCAGGTGGAGGAATTCGTTGCGGGGCAAATGGAAATCGAAGAAGTAATTGCTCAGTCGATTTTTACGCCGAGCTGCGGCTGCGGCAGCTTGACGGAGGAAGATACGCAGAAAGTGCTTGATCTGCTGGGAGGTTTTTGGCGAATAATCTGTGGATAAGCGCAAACAAGTGAATTGAATCACTTAATTGCATTATTGAGTCTTGACAAAAGCGTCATGTATCACTAGGTTTTTTTAGCACTCTTTTATGGTGAGTGCTAGCAACAAAGGAGCCCAACGTGATCGAGCTTACGCAACGCGACCAGATGGTCCTGGAAGCCGTCATTACCGATTACATCGAGACCGGCGAGCCGGTCGGCTCCCGCACCATTTCCAAAAGAAGCGTCATGAACGTGAGTCCGGCCACAATCCGCAACGTGATGGCCGACCTCGAGGAAATGGGGCTGCTTCACCAGCCGCACACTTCCGCTGGCCGTGTTCCAACGGTGAAAGGCCTGCGGCTCTATCTCGATTCGATAATGCACTCCAGGCAGCTCGAAGGGCCGGAAAAGGACCTCATTAGATACGCACTGCAAACTAAGCCGCAGGACCTGACAGAGCTGCTGCGGGGAACATCGAGACTGCTCTCGCAATATTGCAAGCAGGCTGGAGTGGTGCTTTGGCCCAAGCTTGCGATCACCTCCTTTAAGCATATCGAATTCCTTCGTCTCGGGCCTTTTGACATAATGGTGATTCTCATTTCGAAGGCAGGGCTTGTTCACCAGACACACATTGAATCTACCGAAGAAATCACTCAGCTCGAACTCGATAAGTACAGTCGATATATAAATGAGCTTCTCGAGGATGTGCCCCTCTCCCAGGTGAAGGAACGCCTCCTTGAAGAGATGGAAGGTGAGAAGGCGCTTTTCGACCACCTCTTTTCCCGCGCACTTAAAATGGCCCATCAGGCGATCCAGGATACCGGCGGGGAGAGCGAGATTTACATAGAGGGTAAGACCAATCTTTTGGATAATCCCGAGTTCGCCGACGTGGAACAGATGAGGCGGATACTTCAGGCGTTCGAAGATAAGTCCAGGATGATACGACTGCTCGATGAGACTTTGAAGGTTTCAACCGGGATCCAGATAATTTTGGGAACAGAGGGTGAACTGCGGGAATGGCAGGAAATGAGCTTGATTTCGGCTCCTTACTGGCGGGGGAACACTCCGTTGGGTTTGCTTGGCGTTATCGGTCCTTTAAGGATGGATTATTCCAGAATTATACCCATCGTCGAGTTTACGGCCCAGTTTCTAAGCCAAGTCCTGGAAATCACGGATGAGAATTGAGAATCGACTTTCGGCGGGTGCTTCAGTGCCGCAATTGCCCTAAAGTGAACTTATATTGTACCGATTAACGCAGTTGGAGCGCATACCATCGTTATCTGCAATGCGTCGCGTTCCAGCTTGACGAGGTTGAATGGAGGAAGCGGTTTGATGGTTGTTCGAACAAGACCTGCGAGCGAAGAACCCGATTCCGGCAAAGAGCTTGAGACCCCGTTGGACTCTGCGGAGGAGGTTGAAGAGGAATGCCGGCAGCTTCTCGAAAAACGCGAAGAAGAACTCAAAGATGCCCGGGAAAAAGTGTTGAGGCTTGCCGCAGAACTGGACAACACAAGGAAGCGGCTGGAAAGGGAAAAAGCCGACGGCATAGCCTACGCTAACGAGAGCATCCTGCGCCAGCTCACCGAGGTTATAGACAACCTCGATCGGGCTATCGAGCATGGAGAAATGGATGTGACTTGTGAAGGCCTCCTGGACGGCGTGCGCATGACCCACAAGAGTTTCCTCGATGTGCTTGCAAGGTTTGGCGCGGCGCCGTTCGAGTCAGTGGGCAGCGTTTTCGATCCTAACAGGCATGAAGCGGTTATGCAGGAGAAGAGCACGGACTATCCGGATATGACCGTTACGAAGGAATTTCAAAAAGGATATACTTTAAGGGATAGGCTTCTCAGGCCTGCAAAGGTCGGTGTGGCGAGAAATGCAAAAGACGATAGATGCTGAACTCCAAGGAAGCAATGAAGGAGGCAATAGATGAGTAAAGTTATTGGAATCGACCTCGGGACTACCAATTCAGTGGTAGCAATCATGGAGGGAAAGGAACCCAAGGTTTTGACCAACGCGGAGGGCAGCCGGATCACCCCTTCCATGGTGGCCATTACCGACAGCGGCGAACGGCTGGTTGGACAGGTTGCCAAGCGACAGGCCATAACCAATCCCGAGAATACCGTTTTCGCAGTAAAAAGACTTATAGGGCGGAAGTTCGATACTCAGGAAGTCCAGGACGATACAAAAGTTCTCCCTTACAAGATTGTGCGCGCCTCCAACAGCGACGCGCATATCTCGATTCGCGGCCGCGACTACAGTCCTACGGAGATTTCGGCTTTCATCCTGATGAAGATGAAACAAACGGCTGAGGACTACCTTGGAGAAAAGGTGACCGATGCCGTGGTGACTGTGCCGGCCTACTTCAATGACAGTCAGAGACAGGCCACCAAGGATGCGGGCAAGATCGCCGGGTTGAATGTCTTGCGCATTATCAACGAACCGACGGCAGCCTCGCTCGCCTATGGACTGGATAGGAAGAAGGACGAAAAGATAGCAGTGTTTGACCTTGGAGGCGGGACCTACGACATTTCCATTTTGGAAATCGGCGAAGGGGTATTCGAGGTCAAATCCACCAACGGCAACACTCACCTTGGAGGTGAAGACTTCGACCAGCGAATAATTGACTGGCTTGCCACCGAGTTCAAGAAGGACTACGGCATAGATCTCAGGACCGATAAGATGGCGCTCCAGAGATTGAAGGAGGCGGCGGAGCGGGCGAAAATCGAGCTTTCGACCACTATGGAGACGGAGATTAATCTTCCATTCATCACCGCTGATGCCTCAGGGCCGAAGCATATGAACATAAAGCTCAGCAGGGCCAAACTTGAATCAATGGTGGAAGAGCTGATCGACAGGCTGGTGCCGCCTATGCAACAGGCCCTCAAGGATGCCGCCCTTTCCCGCAGTGATATCGACGAGGTGATATTGGTGGGCGGGATGACCAGGATGCCCAGGGTTCAGCAAAAAGTGCAGGAATTTTTTGCCAAGGAACCTCATAAAGGCGTCAATCCGGATGAAGTTGTCGCTATCGGAGCCGCAATTCAGGGCGGAGTGTTAAAGGGCGATGTCAAAGACATCCTGTTGCTCGATGTGACCCCGTTGTCACTGGGGATCGAAACGCTTGGCGGAGTCATGACCAAGCTCATCGAAAGAAACACCACGATCCCGACCCGCAAGAGTCAGATATTTTCCACGGCAACCGACAACCAGACCGCCGTTTCTATTCACGTGCTTCAGGGTGAGCGCGAAATGGCCTCAGATAATAAGACCCTGGGAAGGTTCGAGCTGGTGGGAATTCCTGCCGCGCCCAGGGGGATTCCGCAGATCGAGGTTACATTTGACATAGACGCCAACGGAATAGTGCATGTTTCGGCCAAGGATCTGGCGACACAGAAGGAACAGTCCATCCAGATCACGGCCTCAAGCGGTCTGTCGGATCAGGAAATTAAGAACTTTGTGCGCGAGGCCGAACAACACGCAGAAGAAGACAAAAAGAAACGCGAGCTCGTCGAAGCCAGGAACCATGCGGATACTCTGATTTACAGCACTGAGAAGACCATGCGGGAGATGGGGGACAAGATCGACGGTAAGACAAAGGCCGACATAGAAGCGCAAATTTCAAAGCTGAAGACCACAATGGAAGGAGATAACAAGGATGACATTCAGCGCGACCTCGACGAGTTGATGCAGCTCTCCCACAAGGTTGCCGAAGAGGCGTATAAAAAGGCTGGCGCTCAGGCCCAACATGGGCCCGCCGAAGGGGCGGAGGAGCATGGGAAGCCCGATGAGGACGTGGTTGACGCTGACTTTGAGGAAGTGAAGAAGTAAGAATGAAAATGCAAAAGAAAGGAATCGGTGGTTTTTTCCCGGCTTTGCTCTTTGTTGTTCTCATGATTCTCACCGGTTGCTTGGGTGGAGAAAAGCCTCCTGCCGATCTTTCGCCAAGCTTCACCCCGGTCTCCCCCCGGGAGGCTGAAGACCTGTACACGCGGGCCGAAGGCGCTTACCACGCAGGAAAAGTTTCCGATGCGGTGGGCATGTGGGACCGGATCGTTCAGAAGTATCCAAGTACGGCCGTAGCCGCTCGATCGCTGAACAGAATCGGTGAAGTGTATCTATCGCAAGGCCAACCTGATCTTGCCGCCAAGTATTTCGATTATCTCGTTTACGCTTACCCTACCTGGGAGGGGATTGCCTCCGCCAAGCTGAATCAAATTAAGGTGCTGGCCCAGACTGGCAAGAAGAAGCAGGCGATGAAGGAGGCAGTGCCGCTTTGGCAGCAAGCCGCCAATTATCCTGAGGTGCGTTTCGGCCTTGCCGAGCTGATGGTTGAGATTTCAAGCTCGGAAAACGACATCGAAACCGCCTTTGACTGGAGCGCCTCCGGTTTTTCCGTATCGAATACCCCGGAGCAGACGCAAAGCCTGACCAAATTGACAAAAGATGCATTGGGCAATGCGGATGCGGGAATCATTAAGAGGCTTTATAAGAAGAACCCTTCGGGTTTCATGAAAGTTTTCCTGGACTTGCGCAACGCGCAAATCCAAATCGCAAAGGGAGAAGGGGAACAGGTGCGAGAGCAATTGAGGGTCGTTCTTGCTGAAAATCCCGGCCACCCTCTTGCCCCCGAGTTGCAGGCCGCCATCAGGGGCTCCAGAGCTCCTCAGGCCGGTATTCCCCTCAATCCGAATAAAATCGGAGTCCTTGTGCCTTTGAACGGTCCCAATGCAAAATATGGAGACATGGTGATCCGGGGGCTCAACCTTGCGGTTTCAGACTGGAGGGCTGCACATCCGGGTCAAAACGTCACGCTGGTGGTAAAAGACCCGGGCTCGGAGCGAGAGACTGCCGAGCAGGTCTTTAAGGAACTGGTAAGAAAGGACGGCGTTTTGGCAATAGTCGGGCCGCTTGGCACGCAAGCCAACAAAGCCGTTGTCCCTCTGGCAAACCGCGACGGAATACCTCTTCTCTCACTTACGCAAAGAGAAGACGATGCAACGGATAATTCCTTCGTGCTGCATGTATTCATTGACAGTCGCGAACTTGTGAAGGCGCTTGTCCGCTACTGCCGGGAGAAACTCAAATATGAACGGTTCGCGTGCCTGTTCCCCGACGACCGCTATGGGCAGAGGCTCTCTAAGATCTTTGCTGAAACGGTGCAGCAGCAGGGTGCAACGATGATGGCCAGCGCTTCATACGTGGAAAAGAGCACCGATTTCACCGAACCTCTTCAGAAGCTTTTGAATATCGCGAAAAAAAATGCCCCCTTGTCTGCGATGGAAGGCACGCCTTTCGATGCTCTATTCATACCCGACCAAGTGGGCGTGGTCTCGCTGATCGCCCCTCAGCTTCCGTATAACAACGTAGTCGGGGTAACCCTCCTGGGCACCAATCTGTGGAGCGAGGCTCCCCTGGTGCAGGCGGGCGGGGTATATGTGGACCAGGCGCTGTTTGCGACTTCCTTTTTTCCGGAAAGCCAGAGTAAGGAGGTAAAAGCGTTTACCGAGAAATTTTCAGCTACCTACAACTCGACGCCAACATACCTTGAAGCTCAGGCTTATGATGCGCTCGTAATGCTGCTTTCCGCCAGAAGCTCCACAGGAGGTACGGACGACCGTAATTCTTTATTTCAAAACCTGCTGCAGATGAAACATTTTCGGGGAGTCGCGGGAAATTATGCGGTGAATTCCCGGGGAGATCTCGAGCGGCAATACACCATCCTCCAGGTGGTGAACGGGTCTCTTAATCAGGTTTATCCGTAGATAGTTCGCTTTTTGGCTTGACTGGGGATGGCTTGGTTTTATAATTAAAGGGTTTAGGATTTAGTGCCATGGGAATTTGAAGTGCAGGAGGGGAAACATGCCGATCTATGAATATGAATGCTCGAAATGCGGGAAGACCAGCGAAGTGATGCAAAGGTTTTCCGACCCACCGCTGACGGAATGCGAACGTTGCAACGGCAAGCTCCGAAAACTGATCTCCATGAGTACTTTCCACCTTAAGGGATCAGGTTGGTATACAACCGATTACGCCGGCAAAAACCAGAGCACGGCCAAGGCCGCTGAAAGCAAGGCGGAGAAGGCTGAGACCAAGACGGAGAGCAGTTCTACAACGAATAATTCGTGATCGCCGGGGAAAGGCTGTTGAGTTCAGCAGTTTTGAAATTTTGAGAGCGGGCGAAAAGCTCGCTTTTTTTGTTTTCTCCGGCAACAGTCGATCAGCATTTCCCCGGGAGGCGCGACGGCGCGAAAGCTCGAAAGAAGAAGGCAAGGGATGGATTCCGAAAAGGGCCTTTTGATTGTTTTTACGGGACATGGGAAAGGAAAGACCACTGCAGCCCTTGGAATGGCGATGCGCGCGGCCGGACACGGCATGAGAGTGCTCGTTCTGCAGTTCATTAAGGGCATGTGGTCTTACGGTGAGCTTCTATCATTCGGAAAAATGGAAGAGGTGGAAATCAAGACCCTCGGAACCGGCTTTACCTGGAAAAAGGAGAGCCTGGAAGAAGACAGGCGTCTGGCCGAAGCGGGCTGGCAGGTAGCTGTTTCGGAGATTGAGAGCGGTAACTACGATATTATCATTCTCGATGAGCTGAACATAGTGCTCTCCCTCGGGCTTCTGCCATATGAGCGGGTGGTGGAGGCATTGAAACACAGAACGACCGCCTCTCACATAGTCGTAACGGGAAGAAACGCTCCAGATGAACTAATCGCAATTGCGGACCTGGTGACCGAGATGAAAGAGATAAAGCACCCGTTTCGCGACCGGGGATTGAAAGCTCAGAAAGGAATTGAGTTCTGAGGGGGGTTTAAGAAAACCTGTTTAAGAAGTCAGCCACCAGTTCATTGAATCTTTCCGGCTGGTCCAGCGGGGTGGCGTGGCGTGAGTTCGAAATGATCGCCATCTCTGCCCTCGGCATCTTATTGACGAAGGAGAGTTTGTAACTCACAGGGCTATAATCCCGGTCTGCGGATATGACCAGGGTTGGGCAGGCGATCCCGCCAAGATGCTCTGAAACGCTCCAGCCCGCAAGCGCCCGTAGCGTATCATTGTATGCCTTCTTGTCGTTTAGTCCCCATCGTTTTAGCATTTCTCTGCGAAGGGCTTTCTGCCTGTTTTCGGGAAAAAGGCGGCATGCCAGAATCTCAGCCATCTTGCGCATGCCCAGGAAACGGACGATCATCGTGCGCTTTAGAAATTCAAACTTTTGCGTCCATGTTCGGAGTATGAGTTCCGGCCCGCTGTTGACAATAACCATGCTTCTGAGCAGCTCCGGGTGACTGACCGCCATTTGAAAAGCGATCATGCCGCCCATCGAAAGGCCGACGACGTGCGCGGGCCAGGCGTCAATCGCCCTCAGCAACCGGGCGGCATCTTCGCAAAAAAGCGAAACACTGTATGGCCCTGGAGGTCTGTCTGAAAATCCCTGTCCACGAAAGTCAAATGTAACGACCCGATAGTCTTTTGAAAAATAGGCGGTCTGAAATTCCCAATCCCGCAGAGTCATGCCGAGGCCGTTTAGAAAAATGAGCGGCAGCCCCTGCCCTATCACCTCATAATGAAAAGAGATGTTGCCCAATTTAATATATTTTGCCTTGTGCATGACTTAATCCACGATCGCGCAAAACACGTCCATTACATTCGTGCGGGTAGGACCGGTGATCAAGAGGTCCCCTATGGCTTTGAAAAAATTATACGAATCGTTTCGGGCGAGGAATTCCATGGGATTCAGGTCCTTCCGTGCCGCGTTTCGGCAGGTATCCCCATCGGCGAAAGCACCCGCTGCGTCCGTTGGACCATCCGAGCCGTCAGTCCCGGCGCTCAAAATCGAAATCCCCGGGAGCCTGTCCAAACAGATGGCGGCAGCCAAAGCAAATTCCTGGTTTCTGCCCCCTTTGCCTCCGCCTCTGACGGTAACCGTTGTTTCGCCGCCGGCCAAAATGCAGGCCGGCGTAGGGACCGGATGAGCGGAAGAGATGATTTCCTTTCCGATTGCAGTGAAAACCTGCGCCACTTCGCGGGCTTCACCCTGAACATGGGACGAAAGAATCAGCGGTGGGTACCCGAGTTCGACAGCCCTTTGCGCAGAGGCGAGCAAAGCCGAGTAATTGCTTCCTACAACCAGGTTCTGGACCCTTTCAAACACAGGATCGCCGGGCTTGGGGGTCTCTTCGACCGTCCCCTTCAGGCCGGCCTGCAACAACTCTATAACCGAAGAGGGAAGTTTTTCCCGGAGGCCGTACCGATCTACAATCCTAATGCAGTCGGCAAAGGTGCTCGGATCGGCAACGGTTGGACCGGAGGCGATCACATCCAGAGAGTCCCCTACAACGTCTGACAAAAAGAGAGATACCACCATGGCGGGGTAGAAAATCTTCGCCAACTGTCCCCCTTTCACGAGGGACATGTGCTTGCGCAGCGAGTTGATTTCCGAAATCGTAGCTCCGCTCTCCAGCAGGAATCGCGTTGTCTCCTGCTTTTCTTCCAGAGTCAGAGGCGGGCGAGGCGCAGGGAAAAGCGCGCTCCCTCCACCCGAAAATACACACAAAACCAAGTCCTGTCCCGTGCACACGGCCAACCGTTTAAGAATGCTCAGTGAAGCTTCCAGTCCCGCACCGTCCGGCACCGGATGCCCGGCTTCCATCACGCGAACTTTTTGCAACGGAAGGCCATGACCGTATTTCACGGTAATCAGGCCTTCGGTCAGGCGTTCCCCGAGGATCTCCTCAAGCGCTTTGGCCATGGGAGCAGTCCCTTTCCCACAGCCCGTAACAAAGATCCTGTTGAAATGATCCAGATCGTACGAACGGTCGCCGACCCTCAGCCGGTTCCCGCTCAATTCGACATGACGTCTGACCGCTGATTCGGGATCGACGGCCAAAACTCCCGCCAGAAAGATCTCACGCAGCGTGTTTTTTTTCTTGTCATCCATGGGAACTCGGATATCTGCCGGAAAGTCAGGCATAGAGGCATAATTTCATATTCTGCTGCAAAGCCGTTCGTCCCGGAGGCTACATGGATTCCGGCCAAAACGCGTATCGGACCGACGAATTTAAAACCATACGCACCTTAAACCAGTAGGAATTTCCCGCAAGCCGACCAGTTGTGACACAGTAATTCATCTCCCTGTCGGGACGCCCCAGAAACCATGAAAAGTTCGTAATTTTTTGTAGGAGGGGCTTCCAGCCCCGACGAACTTTTCGACACAGCCTGTTGCGCCGGCATAACGCCCTATGGTGTCGCAACTTAGCACCGGCTTGAACGCAACTTCGTATAAGAACCTGCAAGCCCAATATCTAAAAAAGGGGCAAGCGAAAAATCTGCTTGCCCCTCAGAATGGTCACCGAATTAGATAAAACACCCTATGTGTCCTATCTTAAATAAATGTAATCCGGTCGCTTTCTACAGTCAAGTGTGCTCTTAGCGCAGCCGAAGATTTAGGCCGGACTGTGCCGCCACTTGCGGAACCACTCTGACAAGAGCTTGAAGAAGATCGCCGCGCCGATGCCCCAGGCGCCGTTTATGATAAATACAGTTATCAAAAGTCCCGGACTCCAGCCTCCTCCCATGGCGCGACCCTTTAGCGGCAGCACTACGAGAAGAGCTACCAGCGAAGGCAGGATTGCGCCAAATAGAAAAGCCGTCACCCAGTAACCGCCGCCGGCCGGGAATCTGCGCTCGACCAGAGCGAATAAAACTCCCCAGACGCCGCCCCAGAGCGCTAAAGAAATCACTGCAGGCAATTCAAACGGTTTTGTAGCCACCATTGAGAAAGGGGCAAAAGGCGCAATTCCCAGGCCCCAGAGCACCCATAGGCTTAGCTGATGAAAAATCAAAGTGGCGAGAAATCCCGCCGTGAAGCCAAACAAGATTCGCCCCTGATAGTCCGACGGCCCCATCCTGTAGGACCCGATCCTGAAAGCCATAACGGCCTCCTTAATAAAACACGTGATGTTTTCTTTCCGGTCAAAAAAACCCTGTCAATATAAGATAAAATAAGAAGCGAATGGCGGGTAGGAAAGCACTCTCGGAAGATATGATTATAAGCCTGGTCTTTGCTCAGTGCGCATCATGGAGGACTTCCTCACAGGCGGTTTGCAAACGACTTGACCGCCGACATGTATTCAGCCAGGCCCCTGGAGAAAATGTCGTTATGATTTGCGCCCGGGATCTTCAGCAACGTCTTATCCCGCGATGGAGACGCTTCGTAGAACAGCAAAGCGTCGGAGTAGGGAATTATGTGGTCGTACTCCGCGTGTATGATAAGCACAGGCTTGCGAAATTCCTTTATCTTGTCAAGGTTCCTGAAGCCTTTGGTTTCAACGAAGTTTAGACCGCTCACGTCGACCCCCAGCAGCCTCAGAAGCGGTTCCGCCAGCGCGAACCCGCTCTCTATAATAAGCCCGTCTATTTGCTGCTCATGCGTTGAGGCCAGCTCCAGCGCTGAAGCGCTGCCAAGCGATCTGCCCATTACTATGAACGTTCCCGTGCAGCCGTTATCGCTCATCCATTTCCGGGTAAAATCATAGATTTTATGGCAGTCGCCCATCATCGCGCTCACGGTGGGATCACCTCCGGAACGCCCATACCCGCGGTAGTCCGCGACTAGAAAATTCATACCCATCCGGTTGTAAAGAGGTCCAAGGTCGTCATAGTCGGCGGCGATTTCGCCGTTTCCGTGAAAGAAAAGTATATTGGGCGCGTTCTTGGCCGCAATGTGGAAACGCGCGCCTATGGCGATTCCTTCTTCCACAGGAATGGATATCTCACTGGCGTCGCTCTTTGCAGACAAATGCCATTCGGCTCTCGGATAAAAAATGCGGTGTGAGATTTCCGGCTTGTCCAGCGCAGAGTAATCAAAAGGAGGTAAATCAGCCATTTCTATCGACCTCAATGTTTAGAGAGTTTTTCAAAATTCTCCAACGCACCTGATACTTCTACTACATGGCCCGGCAGGCGCGCCAGCAGGAAATCGCCTTCGTCGGCTTCAACCCTCCCGTCTGCCGCCGCAATTTCCGTAAAACTCAACCTTTCATCGGGAGAAAGGTTCAGGAATAGTGAGAAAATCTCGCCGGCTGCCGGTAAAAAATTTGTGTTTTGGCGCTTGGTTTCCCATGCCTCCGCAAAGCCGCAAATAACGTCCGGCAGACACTGCGACCCTGCCCAGGCAAGGTCGCCGGTCCCGTCCAGCCTGTCAATCCTCATCCTTATAGTCAGATTAACAAAAAAATGGAGCGATCCCAATATCTTGTCTCTGCAATCGGATTTTTTCGCCAGCAACGGCCTGTACCCTCGGACGGTTATCAACCGCACACTCACCGGGTCTTGGCTGTCGTTCATTATAAAATCGCCCGCTCCATGGTGCCAGGGGTAGATCTGAGAAAACGACCGGCCATCGAGGTATGATGTAAGGATCTTGGAAGCTTGAGCATATAGTTGCGAGGTCTTCGACTCACTGAGAAATTGCGGCTCTGAACCCTGTTTCCAGAGTCTTGCGCAGGGGACACCCGAAGAATTCAATGACAAGTGAAACTCGTGATGGTTTTCGAACCACTCGACGATCAACACCCTGATACCGGCGGCGCCGGCGGAGATGAACGGAGCCGGCAAATATGGAAGGTCGAATCCGGCATGAAGGAAGGACAAGAGCTTTGCCTCTACCTGGAGGAATGCCTGCTGTTCTTCTGAAAAAGCGCAGTTCACGGCAAAGGAGCGCACATCATCGCCGAAGTGTATCAGCAGCCGTGCGACGCTGTAGAGAACCCCGTGTTTCTCGCTTATCAGCTCAATACGCGTAGCCGTCTCAAGCTTTTCGGCAGCGGTGTGTTGGTGTTCAAGAAGATCTTTTAGCAGCGCAAAAGAGTCTCCGGAAAACAGGCGCGCAAGCATGCCCAGGTATTGACCGTATGTCGCAGGCTCTGCGGCCGCAAACGCGCCGGGGAGTCTTTCGCCGCGCATAATGGACCCGCCGGGTCCGGCGTCCAGCGAAACTAAATTCCGGCCGGTGTTTATGAAACATCTTATGGGCGGGATAGCCCTGTCGGGTTGCCTATCTCTTGACATGTTCTTTGCCGACGAGAAATTTGTCAGATTCCTGTGCCACGTTGCGTAAACCGAATAATAGCAAAGCTTTGCTTGTCTTGGAAGATATCCGGGTATATAAAGTTGGGGCAAAGTTAAAAGTGCTTTCTAAGGAGTGTATTGTCTTGGATTCTACAAGCCGAGTGCTTCTTGACCGGGTGCAACGCTCGTTTCCGATAGTCCCCGAACCGTATCGGGTCCTGTCCGAAGGGCTTGAAATCCCCGAGAAAGAAGTGCGGGAACGCGTCGGGTTCCTTAAACAAAGCAGGGTTATCCGCCAGATCAGCGCAATCTTCAATACGGGAGCGCTGGGGTACAGGAGCAGCCTTGTGGCGATGGCTGTCCCTCAGGAGATCCTCCACAGCACGGCGCAAATCATCAACGCGCATCCGGGAGTAAGCCACAATTACCTGCGCCCCGGCCACTTCAACATGTGGTTTACAATCGCAGTGCCTCCCGGTGAAAAGCTGGACGAGGCTGTCCGCGCGCTTTCCGCCTGCGCGGGCGGCTTGCCCACCCTGATACTGCCCGCAGAAAAAAAATACAAGCTGGCCGTGGTGCTCGACGTTCTGGAAGAAGGGGATTGGGACCAAACGGAAGAAAAGCCTGATTTCGCTCCCACCGAATCCGATATGGTCTTCAAGCCTACCCCTGAGAATATAGCAATCGTGAAGTGTATCCAGGAGGATTTACCTCTTGAGGCAAGACCGTTCGGAGTATGGGCCGAATCATTGCGGATGCCTGAAGCCGAACTGCTTGCAATCGTTTCCGCCTGGATGCGCAGGGGCATTATACGTCGATTTGCCGCCATACTTAATCATCGCGAGGTCGGATTTCGCGCCAACGGAATGGTGGTATGGAACTGCTCCCAAAACACTATCGATGCAACGGGGGCCGTTGTTGCGTCATGTCCCGAGGTCAGCCACTGTTACAACAGACCCGCCTGCCCTGATTGGCCGTACAATCTCTATGCAATGGTCCACGGGCGTACCCGCGAGGAATGCGAGTCCACTGCGCAAAAACTAGCTGAGGCCACCGGTCTTCACGATTTTCGGATCCTCTTCAGCACGGAGGAGTACAAGAAGATCAGGCTAAAGTTGTTCTGGGGTGAGTGAATGGACGACACAGAAGAGCGCGAGTTACGAAAGAAAGCAATTTTCGACGGCATGTCCCAGCGCGGCAGGGAGCGTATCCTTAAGATCGGATATGAAAACTGGGACCCTTTCGAGCTGCCTAAGGACCCCAGGGAGCGGATTTTCGGTTCGGCAAGTCTCAAGGCAGGCGTCCTTGTCCAGGAATATTTCGGAGCCGCCGGAGAAAAAGAGCGTTCCGTCTCGGTGGCCAGAGAGCTTTTCGAGCTGTGCCGGAGTTTTCTGGAAAATGAGAGCCGTGCGAAAGCGATCGTGGATTTTTGCGTATGGCTGCGAAAAAGGACCGGGGGGGATTAAGCAGCTTGCCTTGGGTTTAAAAATTTAGCGGGCTATTTTTTTTCTTGCTATATATCGTACTGCTATATATTATGTCGATACTAAGGGGGCTCTATGGACATTAAATCGGTTCTGCTCGGCTTTCTCATGAAATCGCCCATGACAGGCTACAATCTCAAAAAGGCCTTCTCAATGTCATTTTCCTTCTTCTCAGAACTCAGCTATGGCTCCATCTACCCCAGCCTCAAAAAGATGGAGGCAAAGGGGTGGATCTCCAAACATGTCGAAATCCAGGACGGAGCGCCAAACCGCAAAGTCTACACCATAACCCGGGCAGGCAAGAAAGCGTTCATCGAGGCCCTGCGGTCCCCGTTTATCCCCGAACAACCTAAAAACGCTTTTTGCATGAAGCTTTTCTTCTTTGCGCATCTTACCGCCGAAGAGCGCGAGCAGATTGCCTCAACCCAGCTTGAGGCGGTCAAGCGATTGCACGACGAGCTTGAGTTGTTTCATCCCGAGATCAAAGAACTTGCCGACCGGTTTCAGTACCTTTGCTTTCAGTTTGGCGTCCGTTACTATGAACACCTCGCCGACGACATCAAAATGGTGATCGAGGCAATGAAAGACCAGAGCAAACGACGGTGAACAGTTGCTAAGAAAGGAACAATATGGAACGCGATACTTATAAGAAGCTGGCCGTCCATCTGGACAATCTTCCGGGAGGCTTCCCCTCCACTGAGAGCGGAGTGGAACTGCGCATCCTGAAGAGGCTTTTTTCGCCCGAAGAAGCAGAACTCGCCGTTCATCTGATCTTGATGCCCGAGGAAGCTCACGTCGTAGCGCGCAGGGCCGGGTTGCCTCCGGATGAAACCGCCCTGCGCCTGGAAGAGATGGCGAGAAAAGGGCTTATTTTGAGGGATGAACGCAAGGGCTCACTTTTCAGGTATATGGCGGCGCATTATCTGGTGGGAATCTGGGAGTACCACGTCGACGACCTGGACGAGGAATTCGTCAGGGACATGGATGAATATTTCCCCACCCTGGAAAAAGAGGTCTGGAAGCTCCCTCAAATGCGCACGATTCCGGTTGGGCGCAGCGTGACCTCGCAACTCAAGACAATGCCCTATGAAATGGCAGAGGAACTGATCCGCGCTCAGAAGAAATTTTCGGTAGGTCCCTGCATTTGCCGCCGCGAGCGCGCCATTATGGGAGAGGGATGTGACAGGCGGGAGGATAGATGTTTGGGATTCGGCATGGCCGTGGATTATCGGAATCGAAACGGCGTCGGACGGGAGATCGATCTTGCTGAAGCACTCGATATTCTCAAGTATGCCGACAAGGCCGGCCTGGTGGTGCAGCCCGCAAACGCAAGGGACGCCATGTGGATGTGCCTGTGCTGCGGCTGTTGCTGCGGGGTTTTGAGAATGTACAAACGTCAGGCCAAGCCGGCGGCAATGGCTGCCAGTCCTTTTTTTGCTGCCCATAAGCCGGAGAATTGCAAAAGTTGCGGGATCTGCATAGACCGTTGCCAGATGGAAGCTCTGAGGTTCGAAGAAGATGTGGTGCGGCTGGATCCGGATCGCTGCATCGGATGCGGACTCTGCGTTTCAACCTGCCCTGCCGACGCGCTCAGTTTAACTAGAAAGCCTGAATCCGAACAACCGGAGGTGCCAAGGAACATTGTCGATACGTCAATAAGGCTTGGAAAGGCCAGGGGAAAAATCACCACTGCAGGTTTGATAAAGATGGTGGTCAAATCCAAAGCAGGCGGAATTCTTGCTTCAAAGTAGCCAAAACCCGGGAGAATGCGACAGGGAGAGTCGTATGAATACTTGAACATTGTGAGCGGGTTCGGGACGCACAGGTCGGTGGTGCGAATCCGGTTGGCGCGATCAAGAAATACATTTCCTTGTCTTTTGCGACATTCCGCCTTGAATAATTTGATCACCAGACACCGACTGCCTCTGCTACCATTAAGATGGTTTCTTGCTGAGTTGCCTGCTATATTACTCTTAAGATCGCCAGGTTACCCGAATTTCCCTGAGGGGACGAAGCCCATGGCAAGGAAAAGGCCCCAAGAAGTCGATAGCATTCTGGCCGAAGCAAAAACATTGCTGAGCGCCCAATACGGTCATCGCCTGAAGGGGATGGTTCTTTTCGGCTCATATGCCCGTGGGGACTTTGCAGAAGGATCGGATATCGACTTGCTGGTGTTGCTGAGCGATCTTGCCGATCCCATCGGCGAAAGCGAGCCCGTCTTCCAGGCCATTTGTGACCTCTCGCTTAAGCATGATACAGTTTTGTCTGTCATTCTGATGGATTTTGACGCGTTCCGTACCAGGAAGACCCCTCTAATTATGAATGCGAGAAAAGAGGGGGTCCGGATATGACGGATCCGCATAGCTGCACACTCTACCAACTATCCCGTTTTTCACTAAAGTTTTCCATCGTTGGCTCGAAACGCTGGCGCCGACATTAAAAAGTGCAACTAGACACATTGCGAGGCGAATTGTGTGGCGGCTTTGCGCCACACTAATTCTTAAAGCATTGTGTCCCATCTTGACAATCGTGGTATAGGCTGGATGCGGGTTTAGCCCATTTCCTTACCCAAACATGATACAAAACCATGAAGGCCTTTAATTAACTTGCAAATACACCATAAAGGTGTATAGTCTTAACATGACAGAAAAACGCAAGCCGACTTATGACCTCGACGCTTTCAAGGCCGCGTTTAGCAGCCCGGAAAGGCTTGCCGTCACAAGCACGGCAGTGCGAACCGCCGCAGCAATAGGATTCGGACGTGCCGAGATCGTGGCTACGATCCAGGCCATGCAGCGGGAGCATTTTTATAAGTCAATGACGACTCAGGCCAATCACCGGCTTTGGCAGGACGTTTATCACGTCCCCTCACCGGTGGGCGTGCTTTATGTGAAGTTTACCGATGATTCCGTCACCGAGTTTTTGTTGCTGTCGTTCAAGGAGAAAGGCCATGACTAATCCTGTCTGTCCGGAAACTGGGGCGCCGATGCACCGGGGTGTGCGCCCGATGACTCTAACCTACAAGGGGGAGAGCATCACGTTTGATATGCCCGGCTGGTACTGCGATCAGTCGGAGGAAGGCATTCACACCGGCGCGGATATGAAGATATCCGACCGTATGTTAAACCGGCTCAAGGCCCGTAGTGAGGGACTGCTTGAGCCGGATGAAATACGGCGTATTCGTAAAAAACTGCGGCTGACACAGGAAGCGGCTGGGTTGGTCATTGGTGGCGGCCCTCGTGCGTTTCAAAAATATGAAAGCGGCGATCTATTGCCAAGCCGCGCCATCAGCAGCGCCCTTATTTTGCTCGATCATGACCCAAAGGCTTTGCCGGTGCTGAAGAGAAGACAGGGCAAGACAACAACAGCCCTGCATAGCGAACTCCACCCATAAAGGAGCAGGATGAACGACAAGTATCAGCCGTCAAGCCTCCTCCGGATCCTCCTGCCCATGTTCGCACGGGCGCAAAAACTCCAGTTCTTCGGCAAGCGCCGGCCTCACGAGGATCACGTTCACACTGTAATGGAGGTCTTTTCCGGCCATAGGGTGGTTGTAGTCGACCGTAATGGTTGAGTCCGTTTTTGCGGTTACAAAATAGCTGTATTGAACCCCGGTGGCTTCGTTTCTAGCCGTCGCCCATCTGCCCGGCTCAAGATTGCGGCCGTGGGGAAATCCGGAAAGATCGATGGTTCGCACAAGGCTTTGGTCATATTCGCCAAAACCCTCACAGGCGCGAATCGTTATCTCTTTGAACGCCCCCTGCTCAAGGCCGGTCAATTCTCTTTCCAGGGCCGGAAGAACCTGCCCGTAGCCGGCGATGAAATTCATTGAAGCCGGGGC
>Ga0326728_10009464_pt1 | contig 23453 bp, 26 predicted proteins | sample MB3enrmetagenome_FD_207602 | JGI IMG/M metagenome (GOLD analysis project Ga0326728, IMG submission 207602) | Lab enriched peat soil microbial communities from McLean, Ithaca, NY, United States - MB31MN | ecosystem: Environmental > Terrestrial > Soil > Wetlands > Peat | place: USA: New York... | reverse complement strand
AGCTGGTCGACCAGATCCTCTTCAAATCGCGTGTTGCGGGTAAGCAGGTGCGCGATGAACAATTCCGCGATTCCGTGCTGCTCGTGGAGCAGACGCACCATCAGCGATTTCTCGATCCGGTAGAGAGTGCAATCCGTCACCGCCATAGCCGTGGAGATGCGCAACGGCTGGCCGGGCAAGCATCCCTCGCCAAAGAACTCGTTGCCGCCCAGAATGGTGACGATCGCTTCCTTGCCTTGTTGGGAGGTCACTGAGAGCTTTACCTTGCCTTGCTGGATATACCACACGGAATCCGCAGGGTCTCCCTGCACGAAGATCGTGCGGTTCGCCCCGTATTCTAGAACGGTTTTCCCGTGCGAGATTCCTGCGAGGAACGCTGCCCAATTGATGGGCGGGGTCTTCCCGTTTGCTGTAGCAAGTGGTGGCTTGTCTTTGCCGTTGGCCCTGACAACCTTAGGCTTGCCCTTTTGTGGCGTCATAACACGCTCCGTCTGCTTGCTGAAGATACCCTGGTTCGCGCCGTATTCCGGAACAGTATTCCCGCCGGCGATCCCCGAGAGGGCCGCCTCCCAATCGGCAGGCTGGCTTTTCTTCGCCATAACACCCCCCTCTGCTTGCTAAGGGCGCGCCCGTGACATCTGAAGGAATGGGATTTTGGCGACGACCCGCTATCACCTCACGGGTCGGAATCACTCCAAGGCAGTTTCACAGCGCGAATGGGCTGCTCGCTCGTTTTCCCTTAAATGCTTCGTCCTCGATGACGACCTTCCCTTAGCACCCTACTCGCGCAGCATACCATTGTATTCGTGATAGCAGGGACTAGCACAATCGCTCAGATTGAGTATTCGACAGTACGTTGAGCGCCCGAACCTCTAGGTGTCTCTACAGAATCCACAGTAGAGACAAATGGCGGTGGATTGGTACGTACTGAAGCTTGATTATCGCTAAAAAATGCGCCAAGCTAGGCACTGCTGCGCGGTATCTGAGAATCCTGCACACTCGGTTTCTCACAGAGTCCGAGTGTACTCTCTTGCATGAATGGTGAGGCTCAGGCATCATCCATTCTGGTGGTCAGGAGAGGAGACTCGTCAAAGATGATTGATGATGGCGCTCAACGCGGGGGGGAGCATGGAGTGACGCTTTCAGGGGGGCCCCAAATCCTTGCCCAGACCATCCTGGATACGTTACGCGAACCCATCCTGATTCTCGATGTCGGCCTGCGGGTGAAAATGGCCAATCGGTCTTTCTACCGGACCTTCCGGGTTAAGCCCGAGGAGACTGAGGACAAACTCTTCTATGAACTGGGGGATGGCCACTGGAACATTCCCAAGCTTCGCGTTCTCCTGGCGGAGGTTTGTTCCGGCGGCAGGCAGGCGGAAGACTTCGAGGTAGAGTCCGAGTTCCCCGGCATCGGTCGGAGGTTCATGATCCTCAATGCCCGTCGAATCGAGCGCGAGACGGGCCAGCCGAGGATCCTCCTCGCCATAGAAGACATCAGCGAGCGCAAGGCAGTTGAAAGAGCGCTCGAACTCCATGCGAAGGAATTGGAGCGATCCAATGCGGACTTGGAACAGTTTGCGTATGTGGCCTCCCACGACCTCCAGGAACCCTTGCGCATGATTACGAGTTTCACCCAGCTTTTGGCAAGACGCTATAAAGGGAAACTCGATTCCGATGCCGATGAGTTCATCGCCTATATCGTTGATGGCGCCACGCGAATGCACCGCTTGATTAACGACTTGCTGGCATATGCACGATTGGGTTCGCGGGCGGCGGAATTTGTACCTACCGACTGCGAGGCGATCTTTGCGGATGCTGTCGCGAATCTGGGAAGCGCGATGGAGGAAAACGGAGCCACCGTGACCCACGATCCCTTGCCGACCGTGATGGCCGACAGGGACCAACTGAGCCGCCTGTTCCAAAACCTGCTCAGCAATGCGATCAAGTTTCGCGGTGAGGACCCGCCGGTCGTGCATGTTTCAGCTCGACGAACTGAAAGCGAATGGCTCTTCTCGGTGCGGGACAACGGCATTGGCATTGACCCTGAGCACTTCCAGCGCATCTTCTTGATCTTTCAGCGCCTGCACGGCAAGGGCGAGTATTCCGGCACAGGGGTGGGCTTAGCCATTTGTAGGAAGATTGTCGAGCGCCACGGCGGGAAGATCTGGGTCGAATCGCAAACCAAGAAGGGGTCAACATTTTACTTTACGATGCCGGCTTGAGCAATCCGCTACAATGTGTACATGGACAAAAAATGGAGATCATTGGAAGGCCGATTGAAATTTTGCTCGTCGAGGATAATCCTGCCGATGTGCGCCTGACGGTGGAAATCCTAAAGGAAACCAAGGTCCGCAATACCCTAACCGTCGCCAGCGATGGGAATGAAGCACTGGATCTGCTTCACCGGACCGGCAAGTACACCCATGCCAAGCGGCCGGACCTCATTTTGCTCGACCTGAATTTGCCCAAGAAGGATGGCAGACAAGTCCTGGCGGAAATCAAAGCCGACCCTGACTTAAGGCTCATCCCAGTGGTGATACTGACCTCATCGAAGGCCGAAGAAGACATCGCCAAGAGTTACAGCCTGTATGCCAATTGTTACGTGACGAAGCCGGTCGATCTGGAGCAGTTTGTCAAGGTTGTGAAGTCGATTGAAGATTTTTGGTTGACGATCGTGAAGCTTCCACAAGGAAAAACGCCATGACATCCGAGCCGATTAAAGTCTTGCTGGTGGAGGACAATCCGGGAGATGTCCGCCTGATCCGGGAAATGTTGAAGGAAACGAAGACCTCCTTGGCTGCCCTGGAGGATGCCCCCAGCTTGCTGACGGCGGTCGAGCGCCTGGCGAAGGGGGCAATCGACGCGGTGTTATTGGATCTCGGGCTCCCCGACAGCCAGGGCATCAGCACTTTCGAGGAGTTACACAATCAATTCCCCCGCACTCCCATTGTGGTGCTAACGGGTCTTAAAGATGAAGAGATGGGCCTTCAAGCAGTCCGGGAAGGGGCGCAAGATTACCTGGTCAAAGGGCAGGTGGATGGCCAGATGCTCTGCCGCGCCATCCTCTATGCCGTTGAGCGGATGCAAGGGAAGGAAGCTCTGGAGAGAAGCGAGGAGCAGTATCGCCTGCTCTTTGAAAAAAACCTTGCGGGGGTATACCGCACTGCCCTGGACCGCCGCATCATGGACTGTAATGAAGCTTTCGTCAAGGTCTTTGGATTTGGCTCTCGGGAAGAGGTCTTAGCTCATCCCGTGCAGGAATTTTACTTTGATCCCCGCGAGCCGGAGGCCATCACCGCCCGCATACGGGCGGAAAAGACCCTGACGAATTTAGAATTGCGCCTTAAGCGAAAAGATGGCAGCCCGGTTTGGGTTCTGGTTAACGAGAATCTAATCGAAAAAGAGGCAGGCAGCCAACCGTTCATCTTAGGGACCATCATCGATATTACCCGGCGCAAGGAGACTGAGGAGGCGCTCCGGCAAAGTGAAAGTCACTTGCGTGCCATCGTTGAAACCGAGCCGGAATGTGTCGCGAAGGTCGCGTCCAACGGCGACCTCCTTCAAATGAACCCGGCCGGCCTGGCCATGATCGAGGCTGATAGCTTTGCCGAAGTTAAGGGAAAGTCCGTCCTTCCCTTGATTGTTCCCGAGCACAAGGCGGCGTTCAAAGCTTTCTTGGGGGCAGTGTGCAGCGGCACCCGAACCAATTTAGAATTCGAGATTGTCGGGCTCAAAGGTACGCGGCGGTGGGTGGAGTCTTATGCGGCCCCCATTGCTGATGAGCCAGGATCAGGTTGCATGTTGGCCGTCATGAGGGACCTCACCGAACGCAAGCAAGGTGAAAAGGCCCTCCGGGGGCTTTCTACACGTCTGCTACAGTTGCAGGATGAGGAGCGGCGGCGCATTGCCCGGGAACTCCACGACGCCATTGGCCAGAACCTCGCCGCTTTGGTGACGAACCTCACCGTGGCGCACAAGTCGGTTGATAGGCTTGATCCGAAAGCACGCCAAGCTCTGTCGGGAAGTCTTGAGGTGGCAGAGCGGTCCTTGAACGAGATGCGTACCCTCGCCTACTTGTTACACCCGCCGCTGCTTGATGAAGATGGCTTGACTTCAGCCTTGGCTTGGTACGTTAAGGGGTTCGCCGAGCGAAGCGGAATCAAAGTCGACCTCAAAGTGTCCCCGCGTTTTGGCCGACTGCCCCAGGAGGCAGAGACAACCCTTTTTCGCGTAGTGCAAGAAGGCCTCACAAACGTCCACCGTCACTCCAAAAGTCCGACAGCCAGCATACGGCTTTCACGGCGCGCGACTGGGGTGAAGCTAGAAATAACGGACAAAGGCCAGGGGATGCCCGCGAAGGCCCTCCACTCGGGCAATCAGAAAAGCGGACAGCTTGGAGTGGGCATTATGGGCATGAGCGAGCGCGCCAAACAACTTGGGGGTCGGCTGGAAATCGATTCAAGCCCCCGAGGCACGACCGTCCGAGTGGTGATCCCGAATCCCGAGGTCGTTCCGTGAAGACGCTTCGCATCCTGGTGGCGGATGACCACGAGGTTGTGCGGCAGGGATTGCGCGCACTTCTGGAAGCCTGTCCCGAATGGGAGGTTTGCGCCGAGGCGGCCAATGGCCGGGAAGCTATTGAACTGGCAAGGCAGACAAAGCCCGACGTCGTGGTGATGGACATCAGCATGCCGGAATTGAATGGCTTGGAGGCAACGCGACAAATCCTGAAGGCCCTCCCCAGAACTGAGGTCCTTGTCTTGACGCTTCACGAGTCCGAACAGTTGATACGTCGAGTGGTCGAATCAGGGGCTCGTGCCTACGTCTTGAAGTCCGACGCAGGACGAAACTTGGTGGAGGGCGTAGCGGCGCTTAGCCGGCACAAAGGTTTTTTCTCATCCAACGTAGCCACGGCTATAGTGGAGAGCCACCTGAAAAATGGTAAGACAACCGGGAGAACGAAGCGCAATCGGGACCTCCTGACCCCACGCGAGCGAGAAATTGTCCAGCTACTGGCCGAGGAGAAAAGTAACAAGGAGATCGCTGCTACCTTAAGGCTCAGTGTTCACACGGTAGAAACCCACCGAAGCAACATTATGGGCAAACTCGGAACCCATTCCTTGGCCGGCCTGATTCGCTACGCCGTTCGCAATAAGATTGTGCGGTTTTAGAACGTTCCGGAATGCAACGCTGGCACTTACCAAATCTGAAGCTGCTTCGAGTCAGCAGGCCGAGTTTCATCCCCAGCGCTTACAATGGGTGCGTGGCCCAAAACTACCCCTTTCTCACCTGTCCAAAGATTGCACTCGTGCCCGTATCCATGCCGCACCCTTCGTGATTTCCATTGACCCCGTCCTGTAGCTCCCCCTCCAAGACTTGGGGTGAGCAATTGTGACCAGCCAGGTGAGCAGTACGGGACTGACACGCGAATTACCTCAAGTTATAACAAGTGTGCCTCGAGCTCCCATCTGGGATCTGCCTGGAGACGGGTGTTAGGGGGGAGGATCAACATGTTTTGGACAATTTTCGTGGTTCTTCTGCTCATGTGGCTGCTGGGGTTTAGCTTTCACGTGGGCGGAGGCCTTATCCACTTATTGCTCGTGTGTGCAGTAATTGTGTTGTTGTGGAACCTGATTACCGGTCGCAGATCTTTTTCTTGAGGCGGCCAAACAGGCCAAATTGTGAAGGCCGGCACGATTTAACCCTGGTGTTCCCATTACTTAGGTAGTGCCGGCCGTCGCCATAGTTTTGGTTGGGGTTATGCGAGGCCGGAGTCCCTGAGAATGATCGCGGGGGGTGCGCCTTTGCCAAAAAACTCGTGGTTGAAAATCCGTGAAGCGGGACGAAGCTCTTTCTGCGTCGAGGCGCGGCGACAAACCTGGTGGTTGCTTCTTCTCTATCTATTCACAGGGATGGCATCCGCACCGGCTCAGACCAGCAGGTCGGTCCCAACCGCGGAGACCATCATCGCCCGCATGGCGCAGGCGCGGGCGGAGAACCGTGCCCGCCTTCGGCCTTACATTGTCACGCGGAATTACAAGCTGTTTGGCAAGGATGAAAGCAAGGCCAAGTCCGAGGTGATTGCCGACGTCGCCTTCGTTCCTCCGGACTCCAAAAAGTACACGATTGAGGAGACCAACGGGAGCGGACTGGGACAAATCCTGGTTCGCCGCATACTGGCCAATGAAGCAGAGGTTTCAAAAGATCACGTCTCAACTGACATCTCGGCGGACAATTATGCTTTCCGCTTCATCCGCGAGGCAGACCTAAGGGGCCAGCGCTGCTACGTGATGGAGTTGCTTCCCAGGCGGAAGGAAAATCATTTGCTCCGTGGCGACATATGGGTTGATGCCAACACCTACCTGCTTCGCCGCTTCGAGGGCGAGCTTGCCAAGCCCCCGTCCTGGTGGGTGCGGGACGTGCGCGTCACGTTTGTCTACGGCGACGTGGGCGGAATGTGGCTGCAAACAGCTACGGAGGCCGCGGCCGACGTCCGGATACTCGGGCGTACCACCATGGTTTCGCGCGACGTGAATTATAAGATCACCGAACTGGTTGCTACCGCGTCTTCGGTCGAAACAAACTTCTTGGACTTGATTCCACGCTGGCCTTTTCGCCCCGGGGTGATTCCAAGGCCAGCGAAGTGATTCGTTCGGAAGGGAGAATCAACATGGAATTGGACAAGGCACTGGGGTTTGCAGTGATTCTAGGCTGGGATGACTTGAAGAAAGTCAGCGACCCATGTTCAGCTCGGGTGGAATACCGAAGTGCGCCTGGAACAGCGGTGGATTACCTGAGCATCTTGTCGGTTAATGCTAAGGGTGAACAGCATAGGGTGTGTGAGTACTGGACGTGGACTTCTTCGGCTCACCCCAGCGGAATATGTTTCAACGATAAGTTCCAATCTCCTCAGTTGGGTCTGGCCCTTGACTTCATCCTCATGAACCAGGATCAGTTCACGCGTCCAGCCGATGCCTGCCCTGAGGGGCTGGCATTGATCTACCCGCCCACCGGAGATGAACTTACAGAAGCCACCACTTGGATGAGCGGGGTCCATGGCGCCGCGACTAACGTCAGTCGCGCTGGGAATGAAAAGGTTGCAGCACTCTAGAAGGAGCAGAATCTTGCTGGGTCTTGATCGCAACGCCGCTCGTTACACGTGGACAGCGGTTTTTATTCTCCTTCTGGTGGGACTGCTATATCTCATTCGCGAGACTTTGTTTATCTTCATCGTGGCATTGCTGTTCGCCTACCTGCTCTGGCCACTGGTGAAGCTTCTCGATCGGCGGCTACCGGGGCGGTCAAGGCTACCGGCGCTCACCCTCGTCTACCTCGCGCTGGTCGGGCTTCTTATTGTCATTGGATTTGCGGTCGGCTCTCGTGTAGTCCAGCAAGCCAACGCACTGGCAGCCAGGCTCCCAGAGCTCCTTGCGAAATTCCAGCCCCCGGTCGCCCCCCCCGGTTCACCCTCCCCTCCGACGCTGAAGGGCACTATCATTTCGACGGTGCAACAGCAACTGGCTCGACATTCGCAAGATCTCCTGGCAATGCTGCCGAATGCCGCCTTGCGGGTCATTTCGCGCGCCGGAAGCCTCATCTTTCTCGTCCTGGTTCCGATTCTCAGTTTCTTCTTCCTGAAAGACGGGCGGGAGATGCTCAGTTCCATGTTGGGCTTTCTTGCCAAAGGGGCCCGCCGCGACACCGTCGAGAGAATTGCTGCTGACTTGCACGTGCTGCTTGCACAATACATGCGGGCGTTGGTGTTGTTGGGAGTCGTGGCATCTTTGGCTTATGGACTCTTCTTCTCGATGATCAGCGTTCCATATGCGATTCTGTTGGCGGCTATCGCTTTTCCCCTTGAATTTATTCCCATGGTGGGTCCTCTGGCAGGAGCTGTCATCATCTTGCTCGTTGCGGGCTTGAGCGGCTCCCACCACCTGCTCGCGATCTTTGCCTTCCTTGTCGCGTTCCGCTTTTTCCAGGATTATGTAGTTTCACCGCATCTGCTCAGCGCCGGCATGAAGCTCCATCCTTTGCTCGTCATCTTCGGAGTCCTGGCGGGGGCCTCGATCGCCGGTATAGGCGGCAGCTTTCTTTCCGTTCCGGTGCTCGCCACTTTGCGAATCGTTTACCGGCAGTTGTTACCCCAGGCCCCACCGACGGTGGTAGCGCCTGACGGGGCTGCCACTCAATGAGGAACCTGCATCTGCGAACCGTGTTGGTGGGAGTAGACGTGTGTGAGTTCCGCGCCCAAAAGGACAATCTGTGCCGAGTAGTAAACCCAAGTGAGAATAATGACGAGGGACGACGCTGCTCCGTACGCTGACGCGACGGTGGACCTGGCGAGATACAAGCCAATCAGCGCCTTGCCCGTCGTCAAGAGTACTGACGCAACGGCCGCACCGATCCACACATCACTCCAGGCAATTTCCGCGTCGGGTAGATACTTGAAGATCATCGCGAGGAGCAGCGCAATCACACCCAGCGAGAGGAGAAAATTGACCAATTCCAACATGAATACGGGCCAGGGAACCAGAGGGGCTATGAAATTTCCCACGGCCCCCAGCGCGGCGCTCACCACGAGTGACACGATTAACAGGAAGCCCAAACCCAGGACCAGGCCGAACGATAAAAAGCGCTCTCGAATCACCCGCAACCAGACACTTCCTGATCCCCGTTGAACTTTCCAGATCTTATTGAGCGCGTCTTGGAGTTCGACAAACGCGCCTGATGCGCCGACCAGTAAGGTCCCGAGGCCAATGACGCTCGCAATGATGCCCAGCCCGGGCCGATTCGCGTTCTGGAGGATCGCTTGAATGGCCCTTGCCCCCGTCTCACCCACCAAGCCTTGGAGTTGCCGCGAGAATTCGCCTTCCGCAGCTTTTTGCCCGAACGCCAGACCCGCCACCGATATCGCGATGATCAGGACCGGAGCGAGCGAAAAGACGGTGTAAAACGCCAGCGCGGCGCCCATGCTCGGGGCATTGTCTTCTACCCATGCCGAGCCTGCCTTCTTGAACAGCACGTAAGCAGCTTGCAGATTCACGAATACCCGGGCTGGTCGCATCAGGTCCAGATTCATCCCGCGAATTTCCTCCGGGCGGCTCTTACGAGGCGCCCGAGGACCTTGCCTCATATCATAGTGCAGCAAATTCTGCGTCAGGAGTCTGCTCAAAATTGCACAACCCTACGTTCACGCGGTGGCCCCGAATTACCTCTTTCCCGGCTACCGAAAGATTGCACTTGGTCCCACCAAGGGGGAAGGCTGAGTTGGAACGTGCCAAGAATAGAGTTACCGGTGTGTTCCTTTTGGAGCAGACAGCTCAAGTCTCGACCTGTCAGACTTTTTAACGACCTGGGATTTTTCCATGGAAATCCTGGATCAGTCCTGGAAGCGGGGGAAAAGCGATTTTTGCTTTCACTGCGTTCTCCTGCACCGGGCCTATATTTTCACGCGGGGCAGCATCGGTTTGTTAAATTGCATCAAAGATGATGCTCGAGTATGAAAGTCCTTTCTCATTGCCGGTTGGCCATTGTTTTCGCTGCATTCTTGTGGGCTGCGACCACGGCCTGGGCGGGTTCAGACCAGGCTCAAACCTCCACCCAGCCGGACGCTGCCACGCCCCCGCAGACGGAAGTCCAGGCAGCGAAAAAGACGCCGAAGGAGAAACCCGTCAAATCGAGTGAGTGGCATCACTTCGGAGAGGGCAATAGCGCCTCGATGGCAGGGCAAAGTGATCAGGGTGCCTGGCGCCAATTCGGCCCGAACCCCGGCACGCCCATGGTTGTTCCCCCTGAAGCAACACCCCGGCAAACATTCACCACGAACCGCCCGGGGGGGTTGGAAAGGTTGATGTGGGCGCTCGTCAATCGCGAACGCCTGGACCCCGCGAATTCCGCCGAGACGGGCGGCCGGGCGCAACCCCTTAAGTGGAACGAGAAACTGGCCGCGGTGGCGCGCGCCCATTCCCTCGACATGCTCGAGCAAGGATACTTTGCCCATGTTGACCCGCAAGGCAGAACCCTCAAGGCGCGAATCAATGCCGCCGGAATACCCTGGCGGGCTTTGGGAGAGAATATGCTCTTAACGGAACCGTCCCGAGCGCGGAAGCCGCATTTATGAACGAGCCTCGTTTCCAGAACAATCATCGGTCCAACATCCTGTCTATCTTGCCCATCCATGTGAATAACGGACCACACTCCAAAGCTTCGTATCAACATCCGCCCCGAACAAAGACCGCCCTCACCCTACGCGATTGACGTGAAAATTGGTGATGTAATGCATGAGTCCAAAGACATTCAGGAGCCACACAACCACGGCAATGATCACGACAGCATTCAAAAGCGATTTAATGGAGCTCGCCATCGGAATAAAGCTGTTGACGAGCCAGAGAAGAACGCCCACCACGATCAGGGCAAGTACGACTTGCACTAAAGGCATTTGCATTATAGTCATAAATCCACATCCTCCTTGTTTTCGGGGGCAGGCGCTAATATGTCCGCTCCCCGTTACCCATTGTTGAATATCGCCTCCGGCTTCGTTGTCGTGGCGGAAACGATGCACTCCCCTAGAACGAGGGGAAAACCCAGGCGCTCGGCCTGATTAGCCATGATCTGGCCGAAGATGACATCGGCCTGGAGCCAAATCCACAGATCGGCATCAGAAGCTGGCAGTTTCGACAGGTCATAGTCAGGAGCCATTTTCTCCCCGCACATCTGCCCGATGCTTGTTTTCATGGGCGGCCATGAAGCCACACTTCAAGTGAGCCTGCGACTGCTTCCCGGAATCAGCTTATTATTGCTGTTCATTGTCCGGGACTGACCGCTTTCTTGACGTCCTTGCCCACGTCCTTGCCTCCCTTGCCCGCATCCTTGCCGACGTCCTTGCCTCCTTTGCCTACATCCTTGCCGACGTCCTTGCCCCCTTTGCCGACACCCTTGCCAACGTCCTTCCCTCCTTGGCCTACACCCTCGCCAAGATCTTTACCTGCTGCGACCGGTTTACCTTCCTTCATCTCATGACCAAATCCCTGGCCGCCCGCTCCAACATCGCGGCCGGAGGCCTTAAAATCGCCGCCTACCGACTCCGGTCCAACTCCGAGTTTGCCCGCCGTCTCACCATCCAGACGTCCGGTAACGGGTAGATTTTCAGACTGCTGATACTGGCGAAGAGCGGCCCGGGTTTGGGGACCCATGACGCCATCGACCGGCGCCGTGTAGTAGCCTTTGTCGCGCAGAGTCTCCTGCACCTTCTTAACATCGCCACGATCCTGTGCGGAAGCGCGCGGCATCAGACTTAGTCCTAATATCCCAGTCATCAGAAACGTGAAGACAACCCTGACCCATACTGCTTTGCTGTTTGAATTCATATGTCTCTCCATTTCTAAGGTTGCTTGCTGCGGGGCACTCATAACCCCGCAGGGTAAAGCAGACACGTTGTTTCCTGCCAGGTGCGCGACCCACGTAGAATTACGCCTGATGGCTCTTGGCGCGCCCGGCAAGCATCAGAGTCCCGCCTGTCACCGCCAGAAGCGCTCCCGCTACCGGCGAATAGGGAATGCGATGCTGCTGGGGATACCCGATGGCGATAGGCCCTATATGGGTTTTTTCCTGAGTCGTATAGGAAATCCCACCCACCAGGAGTAGACCCGCACCGAAAATCAACAGGACAAGCCCCAAGTAGAATCTGCTCATCAGTGTCCTCCCTATCCCTTACAGTCAAACGAAAATCTCGGCGCCGAAGAAAAAGGCAACACGATCCGGCCAGTCGCCGCCTCGAAATCCATTGCACTCTCATGATCCATTTTCCTTTTCCCTGCGACCTTGCAGGCAGTGATTCCAATCAGCCGGAGCCCTCGAAACACATTCCTTATATCCTGGAGTGAATCGTGTTTCAGTCCCCTACTGCTCACCCTTTTGGTCAAAATTGCTCACCCACGATTTTGCCACGGGTATACATCTGCTGGGGCTGAGGGCAGGGGTTTGATGTGTCTTCCCAGGGACTTGAGAATCTTTTTCAAGGTTGTATCCCGCAGTTCGGCACTCTGCCCCTGATCCCCCTGTTGGCCGAACGGCGTGAGCTGCTGCGGAGACTGTTGGGGGAGACGGTCTCGCGCCACCTGTTGCTGTTGGGCGACCTGTTGCTGCGATTGTTGCTGGCCGTTGGCCGGCATGCTCATTCCTACAAACAACACCGAACTGATTAAAGCCGACGCCACCCTCCGGTTCAAAGTATTGACATTCACGGAACACCTCCTTACTGCACAGTCTTTAACGAAGCGCCTGCAAGTTGAGGATTGTCCCCAAAACGCCGCCGAGCATTGTGTAATTACCACTGGAATAGACGCCATATTGATGCCGGTTGTAGTAGCCATCTTCATAACCGCGACGGAAACCCTCGCGGAAGTAGTAGTTATAGTCGTCCTGGGCTACATCATACCCGTCATAGCCGTAGTTCGCGTCCTGGTAGGCGTACGAGTCTTGGTAGTCGGAACGCCAGCCATCCTGCCGGTCTGCCTGTCCGGCGAGGAAGCCTTGCTCATAACCGTTGTTCACCGCCGCCCGAAGAATATTGGCGCCGTATTCATTTGTCTCGTAGTAGCGGCCGCCCCGGTTGTAACGATAGTTCGCAGCCGTGTAGAAGTATGGATCACTGTTGTAATCGTGGCGACCGTTCTGGAGACTCAATTCCTGCTGACGTTCGTGGTCTGAATACTGCTGCTGATAACGGTACCCCGCCTTGCGTCCTTGTTTCTGAAGCGCTGCTGCACGCTGCGGTTCCACCCGCTGCCCCTGATCTAAATGTTGGCGGTACTGCGTGACCTGCTGCTGTTGCTGCGTAATAAGCTGCTGCTGACGCTGTTGCGGGACACGGCCTTGCGCCACTTTCTCCTGTTGGGCGCGCTGTTGCTCCGGTTTCTGGCCTTGCGCCACTTTCTCCTGTTGGGCGCGCTGTTGCTCCGGTTTCTGGCCTTGCGCCACTTTCTCCTCTTGGGCACGCTGCTGCGTTTGTTGCTGGGCGCGCTGCTGCGTTTGTTGCTGAGCCCGCTGCTGCGTTTGTTCCTGGGCACGCTGCTGCGTTTGCTGCTGCTGGGCGCGCTGCTGCGTTTGTTGCTGCTGGGCACGCTGTTGTGGCGCTTGCTGCTGGGCACGCTGTTGCGGTGCTTGCTGCTGGGCACGCTGTTGCGGCGCTTGCTGTTGGGCACGCTGTTGCGGCGCTTGCTGTTGGGCACGCTGTTGCGGCGCTTGCTGCTGGGCACGCTGTTGCGGCGCTTGCTGTTGGGCACGCTGTTGCGGCGCTTGCTGCTGGGCACGCTGTTGCGGCGGCTGGGCCTGCGGTTGCTGCTTTTTTTGCTCTTTCTGGTCTTGCTGCGGTTGTGGCTGGCCGTTGGTCGGTATGCTCAATCCCACAAACAACACCGAGCTGACTATAGCCGCCGCCACCCTCCGATTCAAAGTATTGATATTCACGGCACACCTCCTTGGGAATCCGGTCGCACCACAGGCTGTAGCTTACAATGAGAGGCCCCGCTGAGTGTACCAAACAGGTTATGAGACATAACCACTTTCTTACCTTGCCATCCGCCTCTCACCAGATCCTGGTTGGCAACTCGGAATACACTTCTTATACCTCAAGGTCATTAAGCGCGTCTGTTCAGAATGGCTCACCTATATGGTCTGAATTGCTCATCCCGCCTAATGAAGGGAACCTGTAGTGAGCAATTTTGAACAGACAAGTCGCCGAGAGTTCGTACACATTTAGTTGCCTGGGATTTCAGAGTGGGTTGTCAGCCACTCAGGAACCCAGAATGGAAATGCCGACTAAGGTTGAGCAAGCACGGAGAACGTCATTGATCAGGAGGAAGTCATGTCGCATAAGGTAAATCGTTGGAAGAAGATTCTATTCGTTCCCGTATTAGGAGTACTGTTGCTGGCGGGCGGCGTGGCGCGCACGCAGGCGGGCGATAACGACCGCCAATGCGATCAACGCATCCACAAGGCCGAGGAAAATCTCCGAAAGGCAGTCGATCGCCACGGTGAGCACAGCAGCCAGGCGGAGAAACGTCGCCACGAGCTTGAGGAGGCAAAGAGGAGTTGCGGCGGTGACCGCGATAGGCACTAGGAGTGCCATTCTCATCTCTCCGATGCCAACCATCAGGGTCTGCGGTTCGTCACCGATTGACAACAAAAAGCCGCGGACCTTCAAAACAGGTCCCCGCCCACTTTTGGATTGCAGGAGAAGTTTTGGGCATAGGGGCCAGCCGCAAATCTCTATTGTGCGTCTAGCCGTTCTCGGTCACTGAACAGACTAGCCCCGCTCTGTATCAACCTCTACCTGGCCGGTCAGCTTCCGGCGCACGATGGCCCAACTCATCCCGATGGCCAGGAGCAGACTGAGCGCCGCAAGTCCCAGGTAGGAAAAGGCCGTCGCGCCGTGCGGTTGGAAGATGCCCCCCTTGGCGATGAGCAGCCAGACGAGAGCGCCGAATATGGCCGCGATCAGTATCCCGCCCCCGAGTCCGAGCGACCGCCACGTCGCCTGGAGCACCACAACCCAGCCCGCGAGCAGGAGCAGAGCCACCACCACCTTTACCGGCCCGATCGCCGGCGTGCTCGTGAAAAGGGGCGCGATAGCCCAGTGATAGAACGACTGGCCCGACGGGTTCCAGGTCGCGAAGACCAGAACGAAGGGGAGCACCACTCGACCGATGAAGCCGAGGGGGCTGAAGTTTTCATGTTCCATAGGGCACCCGTGAATTCTCCCTTCCTGCAACTACGGCGACCTCGGGATTTCCAATCATTATGAAGTCCCGAGTCTTTGCAGAAGCTAACAGGTCGAGCCTGAGCTGTCTGTTCAAAAAGAACCACAGGAGTCGCAGCCTCGATTGGTACATTTCGCGTGGACTTTCGTTCCTGTGGACCCCGCGGGTGGCGAGCGACGAAGGACTCGGAATCAATTGCTCGCGCCACAAACCGTCCCTGCTCGGGGGCACGGAACGATGGCATCGCGGAAGTCCTGGTCTCCTGGCTTGGACCTGTCCTGAAAAACCTCACAAATCGCATGAGGCTTGCGCCCGCCCGGCCGTCTGCCCGCGGCTTCTAAAACGCAACGGCCGACAGCGAGTGCTGTCGGCCGCGAGAGCTTCGAGTTGATGATGGAATCTACCGGCGCCCACCACCATGACCACCTCTGCCTCCGCCGCCATGTCCACCGCCGCTGAAGGCATGTCCGCCGCCTCTGGAGGCATGTCCGCCTCCGCTGAAGGCACGTCCACCCCCACCGAAGGAGCGTCCGCCGCCACTGAAGGAACGACCGCCGCTGAAAGCCCGTCCGGAGTAACCATTACCGACCCCAGCGCGGAATCCCCCGCGCCCGGAAAAGGCCTGCCCGCCTCCATAGTACCCGCGTCCGCCAAAGCCAGGTCCGCCGGAGAAGCCGCGCCAACCATGGCCAAAGCCCCACGGCCCGGCGCCAATAAAGATCCCGCCTGAGAACCAGCTTGGTCCATAGTAGCCGTAGGGTGCGCAGGCATATGGGTAAGCGGGGTAATAGCCATAAGGGCACGCCGGAGGTGGCCCCACGTAGGCCGGCTGTCCATAGCCCGGACCCGCATTGCCCTGATCAGGATAGGCCTGATTTCCATAGCCCTGATTCGGATTGCCCTGATCTGGATAGGCCTGGTTTCCATAGCCCTGATTGGGATTGCCCTGATCTGGATAGGCCTGGTTTCCATAGCCCTGATTCGGATTGCCCTGATCAGGATAGCCCTGATTTCCATAACCCGGGTTCCCGTAGCCCGGACCCTGCGGTGGTCCTTGGGCAAAGCCATACGGTGCAAGCAATAAGCCCACTCCCAGTAGTGTTAAAAGTTTTGTGTATCGCATTTGATTCCTCCCTCGAGCCCTTGTCCTCGCCTAACTGCAACCTTAGTTAAGGCAATTGCCCTGCCAAACCACGTGGCCTCGCAAAGGTCGTGATTTCATGAGGTTCGGGATGCAGAGGGCAAAAGCCGGGATGCCGCGGAGTCGCAAGTGGTGGTGGTTTCCGTCTAGGGTGGTGGTTTTGGGCTACTCCCTACACCAAATCGGGTGCCGTGTTCTTGCAAGGTTCGGTGGGCTGGCACAGAGCGAAACTCTGTGAGCTGCAAACCGGTGAGCGGGTCGCCAGTCAGTGCAGTTCTGACAGTGGGTCCTTCTGGCGGTGATCGAGTTACAACAGTTGCTTTGGGGAGCTTGTCCCGCGACTGAGGACGTCGCGGAGAAGCTCATGAGGAGCCACGCCAGAGCCAGTCTTTTCATTTTAAGCTCCTTTTGCCCGCGAAGGCGGGAGGGCGTCACCCGCTCCCTCAACGGATCCCGGCTGGCGGCTCGACGCACACTGGTTATACCCTGGAGCAATTCGCGTGTCAGGCCACTACCGCTCACACGTTTGGTCGGAATTGCTCATCCCAGCAAATGGGGAAGAACTACAGGATGGGACCCGTCGAAATTAGGGTTGGTTCGACATCCAGACTGAGTCGTGCAGGACTACGCTTAAGAGGCCACTAAGGACCGTCAACCCGCTGGTGGTACAACCCCCCCGGTCATGTCAGAGTAATGAGATCATTTCCATACTTCCGTAATTGCCTCGGCACTGCCATCGCCGGTATTGAGTGGGGGTAATCCGAAGTTGTCCTCAATAGTCTTCAGAACGCTGTAATGAGTATAGGTTTTGGTAATCGCGCCGGGCTTCACCATGTCTCCCAGGAAAACGGTATAGATTCGCTGAGTCTTCTCGAAATACTCTGACTCGTCGAATGTAATAATGACGAGAGTCCCCTTCATTTTCTGGTCCAGAGGAATCGAGTCCTTCAAGAATTTGTTCAGCCAAGTCGAAGCTTTCCTCAGTCCCGGTCCGGGGAACAACACCGGGTCGTGTCCGTCATCGTCCACGTTTGGGCTGTAGAACATGTAGCGAGGGAGAGGATGCTTCTTCGGGTCGCTTCGGAACTCTTCAACGTCAGCGACAAATCTATTGTGCGGATTCTTGGTGGAGACAGATACCACGTTGGCGAAGCTCTGTTGCTGAATCTTCGCGAAACTCAAGAATGGGACGTGCTTGCGAGAGTATTTTCCACGGTCCCCAAGAAAAGGTTGGGGCTCTGATGGGTAATCCTCAGCGTAGTTCTTCCAATCCAGAAAGTCAGCGATGGTCTGATGGCTCTTGTCGTCGGGGAGAGTAATTTGGTCGTTACTGCGTACGCCAAACATGCTGCCGCCGACCATGGCCAGATAATTGGGATAGGACGGGTGAATCAGAGCATGGAAGTTGGTGAAGCTGGCTCCCTGCTCTGCTAACTGCGCCAAAAAGGGGTCTTTCATTGCCGAACCGTAATTCTGGTTCTCCAGCACGATAATCAGCACACGATCAAAATGCTTCCCACCACTCACAACGGGGGCAGGGGCTAAGTCTAACGGTAGGGCGCTTGCAGGGCTACTCGCGCTAGTCGGAACCGGAGTCAGTGCCTTCAACTGATCGAGCGACGCCAGGACGTTCTGCCAGCGAACGTTGTCCTTTTTCGTTTCGAAAGGAGCAGAGAGATCCGAATAGAAGTCCAGGATGTTCGCGCGCAACTCCGGCGACGTCCGATCGAACTTGCGCTCCGAAAGTTTGGCCAGCAGTTTTGCATAGGAGTCGTCGGTCAGCGTGTACTCCGAGGCCTTGGTCTCTTTGCCGGTATCTAAATCAACGTTGGAGAGTCGCAGGGAGTCCGTTCGCAATTCTTCAAGAAAGGCTCGGTATTCATCCACAGAGGTATTAATGCTCTTAAAATACATCTCCTCTGTCTTCGAGGTAGGGTTCTTGAACGCCATGGCTTTGAATGGCCCTTTTTTCGGCATGTAATACATGAGCTCAGACAACGCGCGCGCGCCGAATCCCGGCTTTGTGTATTCCTTTCCCCAGTTTTTTTCATAATCGGAGCGTGAAAGACGGTAAAGGAACTTTTGCTTTGAGAAGGTGGGTTCTTCACGCATCATGTCCTTCTTATGGGTCCGTAGCGCGACCCGTGTCATCTCCGGAATCAGTTGGCTCACGGAGTAACGGTAGGAGCTGATCGTAAGATTCTCGCGGGGAAGGACGTCTTTCAATTCCACTCCGTAAACCACCGGAAAAACGCGCTCCAGCAGGGGTAGGGATACCTGAAAGCCGATGAAATCGTGGTATTGCTGCGAGGCATAACGGCTCTTCGCCACCTGCACCATGTCGAACCCGATTTCCGTTCGGATATGTGCCGTATTGTTCTCCGCGTAGTTGACAGAGTTGCCGAACTTCGCCCGGAGCTTCGGATATTCGATCGCCACGGCCTGATTGACCGCCGGATGGCCACCAATGTCTGACGCATAGTGCGCCAAGGCACCCATGGCGAACGCATACTCGTTAGCGTCCTGACTGTCAAGCAGCATCTCGCGAACAAAATCCCCGCTGCGAACGTAATGCGTCAGATCGCTGAATTGCTTGCTTCCGAAAGGGTAGTAGCCGAGATCCTGGATGACGGCGCCGCCGTAGGCATAGGCGTGCGCCTCCGTAATCTGTTCTTCCGTCAGCGCCGGAAATCGCTTGAGCAGGAGAGGCCGGATCTCGTCTTTCCAGAGCAGGTCGACAATCTCCTCATGCGTCAGGACGGAATATGCAAACGAGCCGCCGGTGCACATCAGCAAGACACAGAGGACGAGTGCAATAGTTGGTATGTTTCTCACGTTTCGTTATACCTGAACGAGGGTGAACTTGGAATTCGCGCGCCAGACGCTTGTGGCGTCTGGCGCGGTGGTTACTTTCGTTCCATGACTTGCCGTTCTCCCCACGGATCGCTTATAAACTGGCAAACGTTCTTCCACCCGAGGGAGAGTATTTCGTCAGCGCGCCGTCCAGGCCTTGGGCCGCACGCGTAGGGCTCACGGTGCCGTCGATCAGGATTTCCTTCGCGGTCACCCGGCGTCCGTATACTTTTTGGTTATCGTCTTCATCTTGCTTGTACACGGCCCCATCGAGCGACGCCCCGCCAAATAAGCCGCGGGAGCGCGAGTAGCTCAGAATCTCCGCATGGAGTTGAGCGTCGGTCGCGCCTTCCGCGGAACGACCCACCGGGCCGCCCGCTACGGATAATTCCGCGCCGAGCTTGACGCTGTCCTGAACCAGTTTCTTCATGCCTCCCGGGTTCATCACGAGGAAGACGACGTCGGTGGCCTTACCGCCGATCTGGAATCCCACGCTCGCGCCACCCATGGTGAACATGGAGGGGGCATCCCACCGACCATCCCCGCCCCTGCGGCATACCAGCACACCGCGTCCATAAGTGCCACCAAACCCAAAGGCGAACTTCACCTCGGAAGGAACGATGCCCACGCACACGGCCTTGTCCAGCAGATCGTGCGGAATGCCCTTGTCGGGAGTACTCATGATCTCGTTCAAAACGTTGGTTGCCTTTTGCAGTTGGCTCTCACCTGCGAAAGCCGTCGCACAGAACGTCAGCAACAGAAGAATCAAAGTAAGTCTTTTCATTTAAAGCTCCTTTTCTTGCCAATACGCCCACTGACCGGAGTGTCCGATGTTCCCATTCAGAACTGTCGGACTACTGGCCGGCAATGCTATTGTTCGAGGGCTTTCTCCACCTGGCCGAGAATCCCTTGAACCTTCCCGGCTGCCGTTTCAACGATGCCCTCGGCTTCCAAACCGCGATTAGTCGTCAATTGCCCTGCTTTCTCCTTGAACTTGCCCTTCACTTCGTGGAACTTGCCTTCGGCCTTATCTTTAATGCTTGGCTTCATCATTGTCGCTCCTTGGGCAGGATTCAGGGCCGCAGCCCCGGTGCGCTCCACCAGAGAAAGTGCCTACGCCTCTTTGCTTGAGCGGATGATGCGACACCTGCCGCCTCTCTCCTGCCGCCGACGCCTTCTCTCGGCATTTCTCAGCTAGGGACTCTCGCGAGTCCCCCGGCTGTTACATTTATAGCCCGGGGTGATTCGCGTGTCTGTACAGCATGGCTCACGTGTTTGGTCAGAATTGCTCACCGCAGTCTATGGGGGGTAACTCCCGTCTGGGGCGGGTGGGAATGACGGAGGGTTTGAACTGAAGGCTGGTCTTGTAGGACCGCGCTGAGGAGACCGCTATGGACCGTCAACGCGCCGCTAACATTGTAATCGATAAAGCCCAGCTTCCTAAACTTGTTCATGAAATGACTGACCCGCGACCGGGTGGTGCCGACCATTTGGGCCAATTGTTCCTGATTGATTCTGGGAAATGCAGTTCCGTCTCCACTTTCCTTGCCTAGATTCGTAAGCAGCAGGAGAATCCGGGCCAAACGCTTCTCGCTGAAATTAAAGAGTCGATCCACGAAATCTTGTTCGACGCGAACCACGCGAGAAAGCAAGTAGGAGATAAAAAGCTTGGCAAAGGCAGGCTCTTCATGGATGAGGCGAACCAGGGGTCCCTTTTTCACGCAGGCGATCGTGGATGGCTGAATCGCCGTTGCGGTCGAAACCCGCCGGGCACGATTGACCAGACAACCCTCTCCAAACACGTCGCCTGGCCCCAAAATGGCGATGACAGCTTGTTTGCCGCGCGGCGATGCAACCACCAGCTTCACGCTGCCATTCTGGATTTGAAACATCTCATCCGCCGTATTCCCTTGCGAGTATATGACCTGTCGGTCTTGGTACTCCCGAGTCGTCTTTTGAGTGCCGACCCTTTTGAGGAAGTTCCGTGAATTGAAACTGAGCGTATGTCTGCTCATGCTACATGCCTCCAGAGGCCCGATCTCGCAACTGGGCCACGTCACCCTCGTCAGCGCGTCGCATAAAACGATCGCCTCGATAGACTCTGGGGAACCATTCTGGCCCCCAGCATTTTATAGGTCGTGAGTGACTCGCGTGTCTGTACCGGAAGGCACACGGGTATGGTCAAAATTGCTCACCTCAGCACACGCGGGGAAATAGCGTCCGGGGTCGGTGCGAATTAACGAGGATGCTCCATGAAGGCTCGTTGGCCGCGAGCTGTTTACACCCGCCGCATCGGTTACGAGGAAGTCAACGACGCCGAGTGGCTTGCGCGAGACCCGCCATTCCGGCTAATTGGTTCCGAATCGGCTTCTCAGGACTTACCGAATCGCGGGAACGAGACAAGGAAAAATGACGCACTAGAACGCCTCAGGGGGAGGCAACCGGGTGTATATTCTTGATTGCTAGAATGCCCGAGTGGATTTTGGGGCTTATTCCACGTATTTGGCGTGACACGGTGTTCATTTCCGACATCCACGTGCTTTCGGCCGCATTTTTCATGGGGTTGGCAGCAGCCGCGCCCATGGGCCCGGTCAACATGCTGGCCATTCGCCGCGGCTTGATCGGCGGTTGGCGCCATACGCTCGCCTGTGGAGCCGGCTCCGTCACCGGCGAGCTCATCCTCTTCTCCCTGGTCCTCCTCAGCGGTCACTATCTCTTTTCCGACCTGTCCAACCCGACTCTCCAGACCGTCTTGGAGGCCACCGGCGTCATCGTTCTGCTTCCGCTGGGGATCTACTTCCTTGTCCGCGCCGTCAAGGAGCCGCTGCGGGCTTACGCCAGCGCTCGCAAAAACTGGGATGAAGGTACCGTCCCCGCGCATCTGGCCACCGATGTCGCCTCCTGTGCCGGCCTAACCATGTTCAATCCCTTGACCATGATTTACTGGGTCGGCGTCACCGCCAACTGGCTCCCCCTTGCCCACTCCATCTTGGGCTCCGAAGCCCCCAGGTTGGGAATCCTGATGGTGGCTGCCGGCCTGATGACCTGGTTCACCACGCTGATCGTCATCGTGCGCTTCCTCCCCCACCGCATCGGCCCGACCTTCTTCCGCCTCGTCAACGCCATCCTCGGCCTGATCCTCCTCGGCTTCGCCACGTTCTGCACAATAATCCTGTCCCGCCATTTCCTCGGCTGAGACTCTTATTCCACGACCCAGGTCGTGAATCCTTTTCCCAGGCGGACGAGTTCGTCGGCGGGATTCGATTGCAGAAGCGTACGAAGCCAGGAGAGGGAGCGCCGCCCGACGACAATTGTTTGACATCCACGCTCTCGCGCCAACCTAAGGATTTCTTTGGGTGCGTTTCTTCTGTCGCTCGGATAGCAGAAATGAACTTCGATCTCTCCACGCGCAAATCCCGCCCGGCGCAGATCCGCGTAGGCAAGTTCCAAAGACCCTGACGCCTTTCTTTTCGCTGTCGACTCCCAGAGATGCGGGCTGGCGCGTAGACGAGCTTCCAGCCATTTATCCTTCTGGAGACCGTCAGCGCCGCCGAACTCGACCATTCGCGCCGGCGGCGAAGGGAGGGTATGTGCCAGACAGACCCGAAAACCCCGGCGCCCGCCTAAGATTTGGGCCACGTACGCTACCGCTCGTATCGAGGCGCGCGAATTGTCGACAACTACAAGAAGTTTAGTGATAGCCAATTCGATTCTCTTCGAGTTGCGTTTCGTTCGGGGACAAGGTATCCATCAGATGGATGCCATAATACTTACATCAATCAACCTTTGCTCGCCGCACGGCTATCTTGCTCAGATTCTGGCGCCCAATAAGGCGACCGGGCGTAATAATCGTAAAGCCGATGCTCGTACTCCCGAGTAACAGGAATAGAATCGACCCACTCCGGGCCGTTCTGGATGGTTTCCCGTTTGAGATCTACGTAGACTTTGGAGTCCGGCCAACTCACCTCGTTGATCCACTGAGGCGACACCAGCACCTTTTTGCCCGGCCACCAGTTCCGCGTTTCCACTTCGAGGTATCGAACGGCCCAGGTTTCATCATCAACGAGGAAATCCCTCACGTGGCCGATCTCACCATCCGCCGCCTCGATGTGATAACCCGTCACCTCATCGGTGCTGCGCAGGTGTGAATCGGCAGACTCTTTCCCCGCCTCGGCTTGTGCCGCTTCCGCCTCCGTGACCGCTTCCCTTTGAACCATCAAGCCTGCCGGGTAAGAAGCAAGACCCCATAGATTGGGCCCACCCCAATAATAGGGGTAACCGTAATACCCCAAATACAAGGCCTCGTGCTGGCGTGAGACGGGCTTGTGCGTATCGGTGGGGGGGCCGTCCTCGACCTGCTTCTTCGTCAGTACCACATCGAGTCGCCTTGATTCCCACGCTGCCTGGCGGATGGCAAGGGGCGAGACCAGCACCAGCCGACCGTTCAGCCAAATCCCGGTATTGACGATGAGGTAGCGGATAGCCCAGGTCTCGTCATCGAAATAGAATTCCTCCACTGTTCCAACCTCCCCATCCCTGGCTTGGATCGCAAAACCCTTTAGACGGGTAACATTTCTTAACATTGTTCTATCCTCCTGTGCGCCGGTCAAACCGGCGAGGTGTAGTGAATGAAAGAGTCATACGGTGAAGGATTAGCGACCCACACCGGCCCCGAGTCCTGCGGAGCCGCTCGCGAG
>Ga0326728_10009463_pt1 | contig 23454 bp, 13 predicted proteins | sample MB3enrmetagenome_FD_207602 | JGI IMG/M metagenome (GOLD analysis project Ga0326728, IMG submission 207602) | Lab enriched peat soil microbial communities from McLean, Ithaca, NY, United States - MB31MN | ecosystem: Environmental > Terrestrial > Soil > Wetlands > Peat | place: USA: New York... | reverse complement strand
CCCACAGATGCGTTTCACTCCCGCGCCGTCGGTAGCGTTGCCGGCATGGCGGGAACCGGGGCCGGCATCGGCACCATGATCTCTACTTACGTGATCGGCCGCGTCACCGATGTAACTTCTTTCGCCCCGGTGATTGCGGGCGCAGCGATCATGCCCTGCCTGGCGACACTCGTGTTCGTCAGCCTCGTGCGCTCATCCAAACGGCCCGATCCGCGAGGGCTGCTCCAGGATTTCTGAGCTGCAAACTTAGAACAGCACTTTGAGTGAGAACTGGAGAATCCGCGCATCGTTCGCAGTGGCCGTGAGCTGTCCGAAACTGCCCGTTCCGACCAGGTTGCCTGGATTGTTCAGATTCGGATCACCCGGATTGTCCAGATTCGGGCGGTTGAACAGATTGAAGAACTCGCTGCGGAATAGCAGCTTGCCGCCTTCTCCCCGGAAGCGAAGTGGGAAGGCGCGTGACACCGAGAAATCCACGTTCGCAAAGCCAGGGCCAACCAGAGAGTTGCGTCCTAAGGTTCCGTAGGTGCCAGGAGCGGCCTGCGTGACGGCGCTGGTGTTGAAATATTCGGCGATCTGCGCTCCCCGGCTCCGCGAGCTGGAGAGTGCCACCTGGCCGATGACATCCGCATTGGCGGTCCCGGCGCCGGCCACTGCGTCGTCGGTGCTGTATATGCTGAACGGGCTTCCGGATTGCAGCGTGATGATTCCACCCGCCTGCCAATCGCGCAGGATCGCGCTGGCTACCTGCGATTGCATCTTTTGTCCCGCGTCGGGAATCCGCCACACGAACGAATCCACGAAGCGCTGGCGGTGATCGAAATCCGATGGGCCGCGGAACTCGAAGGGATTGAACGGGTCCGGAATGGTGTTCGAAGTGGCTTCGAAATTGGACGACATGTAGTCGAGGTTCTTGGACCACGTATAGCTGAGCTGATTGCTGAGGCCGTGCAGAAGTCTCTGATTCAACGAGACCTGGAGTGAGTTGTAGGACTGGTTCAGGCCCGCGAACAGCAAATCGATACTCTCATATTGTTGCCGCGGGCGGCGTGGGTCATAGCTCTGCTGGTTAGCGCTCAAGGACTCCGAGACATTGTAAATAGGGGCGTTGGTGTCGTAGTCGGCCCAAAGATGCGTGCCCTTGGTGCCGACGTAACTCAACCGCAAAATCCAGTCCTGGCGGAATTGATGCTCGACGGTTAGATTCCAGTTTTGCGAATAAGCTCTGGGCATGGTGGGTTGCACCGCCACGGCATCATCGGGAAGAGCAAATGGCGAATTTTTGCTGAAGTCTCCCGCAAAAGGGAAAATGTTGTATTGCGTTCGTCCGGCGTAGGGGTTGTCGAAGGAGCCGTTGAGGAACTCGACTGTAAAACTGAACGGCGACTGGTCATTCATGTTATTTAGCTGAAACATTTCGGGCGTGTCGTAATACATTCCATAGCCGCCGCGCACGCTGGTCTTGCCATCGCCCAAAACGTCGTAGGCGAATCCGATGCGCGGCGTCACACCCTTTAATTGACTCTTATAACCACTCCGCGGTATCGTTTCGCCCCCAAATGTATCCCCGGGGAAAAGCAATCCAGGCGGCGCATTGACATAGCGTTGGGAAACAAAATTGGCCGCGTACGCCTGTTGCTCCCACACCGCGATGCGATCGTTGATATCGGTCATGGGAAAGTATGGTTCGTACCGTAACCCATAGTTGAGGGTCAACCGCGGGGTGACGCGGAAGGTATCGCCGGCGTAGAAGCCGAAATAGTGATAGCGTTTGAACTCGATCTCGCCATTGCCCTGCTGGAAATCCGACATGTCGCCGATCATGTAATCGGCCTGGTCGAATCCCGTCCAGCGCCCGTTGAATTGGAACTGTCCCGAGCCGAGGAAGGTGTTGTACTCGTTGTACCGGGTATCTTCAATCTCGGCGCCAAACATCAGGCTGTGCCGGCCCTTCACCCACTGCCAGGAGTGCGTCAGCTCGAAGTTGGCGCGGGCGAAAACGGCGGGACGCGCGCTGGTTAGGTTGATGTTACTGGTTCCGTCGATCGCCACGGCGATCTCGCTTGACGAAGGGTTGATGTTCACGCCGAGAGTCTGAATACTGCCGGGGAAGTCGTTCGTCCGGTTGCCGCCGTAACGGTTGGCGGTGAAGTGGGTGTCAATCACCAGGTTGGGCGATGCGGTGAAGGTCTCGGCCACGGTCCCTGTGTCGCTGGTGCCGGTGACGCCGCGCTGGTTGGAAAAAATGTTGCCGGCATCCATTTCGGCGGGCGCTTGGTTCACGTTGCGGTACAGCCTGACGTAGAAGTTGTTCCGGTCGTTGATCCGGTAGTCGCCGCGCGCGATCCATTCGTTGACATTTTGTTGTGACGGCGTGGCGAAGTAGACGAACCCGTCCGGACCGGGCACGGGCGCGTACTTCAGCAGGTTCTGCGCGGCGGGCGACAACTGCGAAACGGGGATTTGATTGTTAGGGTATGGCTGCCCTGTGGTGGGATCGGTGATCACGACCGGGCTCGACCCGGTTAGCAGACTAGAAAAATCTCCGGTGCGAAACGCCGCCGGAACACTCAGCGCCGTGCCACTGCCGCTTTGCTGCCGCACCCAGGTCTGCTGAAATCCGCCGAAGAAAAAGAGCCTGTTCTTGATGGCGGGGCCGCCGACGGTCCCGCCAGTCTGGTTCCGCTTGAGCTGGTCGGGGGAGTGCGAAAAGAAGTTAGTGGCGTCGAAAGCCGTGTTCCGCACGAACCAGAAGGCGTCGCCGTGGAAGGCATTAGTACCGCTCTTGGTCACGATGTTGACCGAGCCGCCAGAGGCCCGCCCGAATTCCGCGCTCGCGTTCGCGGTCTCGACGCTGAACTCCTCAACCGCGTCGGGGAAGGGAAACGGCAGGCCGGTATTCTGGAGAGTGTCTTCGTTATCGCCACCGTCGAGCGTATATTTCAACACATTTTGGCGGGAGCCGTTCACCGAAAAATACCGCGTGGTGACAGGCGCCTTGGCCCCATCGCCGTTTCCGCCGGCCGCGCCCGAGGCCGATTGCACGCCAGGCACCAGGAATGCCAAGTCCGCCAGATTTCTACCGTTGAGCGGCAGATCGGCCACGCGCTGCGTGTCCACGGTGTCCTTCAGGGTCGCGCTGCTCGTGTCCACTATGGCACCCTGCGCTTCGACGTTTACAGTAGTGCTCACCTCGCCAACCGCCAAAGCGACGTCCACGCGGCGATTATCATTCACCTGCAATACGATTCCCTTTTGATCCACCGTTGTGAAACCCTGCTTGCGCACCGTCAGGTTGTACTCACCCACCGGGATCGTCGCAAACTCGAACTCACCACTGTCGTTGGACTGAGCCGTGCGCGCGATCCCGGTCTCCACCTGAAGCAGCGTGACCGTGGCGCCCGGAACTCCAGCCGCCTGCTGGTCCGTCACGCGCCCGTACAATCCCGCCGTGTTCCGTTGCTGGCCCCAGACCAAGCCACCAAAAGCCATCAGGGAAACAGTGATAGAAAGCAGCCGTATCCAGCGAAGCACGTTAGTGTCTCCTTCCGCCGGCACAAACTCTGGCGTGTTCTTGAATCGAAGACAGACAGGGTCCCCTTGCCCAAAGCGCCGTCAAAGCTCCGGCGGTGCATTCTTTATACGGCCAGTAAGTGGGAATTGCAATACGGCATTCAGGCGTTCGTTTCAGCATGAAAAGAAATGTTTTGGACCGTTGGCTCCGCAAAAACTTCGTCCGAGGCGAAACGCGCACTTCTTAGACTGCGCTAACACGGGCCACCGGCCCGAAACCGATGGCCGGCTAAGAACCCAGGCCTAATCCGAAGTGGGGAACCGCCGGTATTCCAGCGGCGAATTGAACCGCGGCTGTGCCACAGTAGAACTAATAGTATGAGCATCTTGGCTGAGTTCGGCTTACCGCTTGTGCTGCTGGTACTGCCAGCGATGGCGCAGGATGGAGCGTTTCAGGGGTTCCGGCCCCCGGCCGTTCCACTCATCGCTTGTGATCCTTACTTCAGCGTATGGTCGACCGCAGACCGCCTGACTGATCGCGTAACCACACACTGGACCGGCAAGCCGCAGCCGATCAACAGCCTGATTCGCATCGATGGAAAGAGCTACCGGCTGATGGGTAAGGAGCCGGAGCACGTACCCGCGCTCAAACAGACGAGCGTGTCAGTCCTGCCGACCCGCACACTGTTTGAATTTGCCGGAGATGGCGTGAAGGTCCGGCTCACGTTCATGACCCCCATGCTGCCGGACGATCTCGACGTTCTGGCGCGGCCAGTTACTTACATCACCTGGGACGTGAATTCCGTCGACGGAAAGGACCACCGTGTCGCGCTGTTCTTTGACGCCGCGGTCTCTCTGGCGGTGAATGATCGTGCACAGGAAGTGACGTTGGGGCGCTATCGGGAGAATGGCGCTGAGGTGCTGCGCGCCGGCTCGAAAGACCAGAGGGTACTCGAACGGTGGGGCGACGATGTCCGCATTGACTGGGGTTTCCTGTACCCTGCCGCTCCAGAAAATGAGAATGGCCGGGCAGTATTGAGCAGTGCGGATGCGGCGGAGTCCACGTTTGTCTCGACGGGTACGTTGCCAGCAAACGATGATTTGGATTTCCCGCGGCCCTCGTTCCAGGACACGCCGGTGTTGGCCTGGTCGTTCGATCTCGGTTCGGTGGGCACGCAGTCTGCGAGCCGCTACCTCTTGATTGCCTACGACGATTTATATTCGATCGAGTACCTTTTTCGCCGATTACGGCCCTGGTGGCGGCGGAATGGTGCTGGAGCGGCTGACCTGATCCGGGACTCAATCGCCGGGTACGCGTCTCTGAAGAGCAAGTGCGAGAGTTTCGATACCAAACTGATCGCCGACGCAAGACGCGTTGGAGGCGACAAATACGCCGTGCTGTTGGCATTGACCTATCGGCAGTCGTTGGCGGCGCAGAAGCTAGTGGCCGACATCGACGGCACACCTTACCTGTTTCCGAAAGAGAACTTCAGCAATGGATGCATTGGCACGGTGGACGTGATTTACCCACAGTCGCCACTGTTGATGCTGTTCTCGGCTACTCTGCTCAAGGCCTCGCTAACGCCGGTTCTCGAATATGCACGGTCGGGCCGCTGGAAGTTCCCATTTGCTCCGCACGACCTTGGTACATACCCGCTGGCCAATGGTCAAGTGTACGGCGGTGGAGAACGCACGGAGGAAGACCAGATGCCAGTGGAGGAAAGTGCGAATCTTCTGCTCCTGGTCGCAGCCGTGGCGAAGATCGAGGGTAGCGCAGCCTACGCGGAGAAGTACTGGCCGCTGCTGGAGAAATGGGCACAATATCTCAATGAGAAAGGTTTCGATCCCGAGAACCAGCTTTGTACAGATGACTTCGCAGGGCATCTGGCTCACAACGCGAACCTCTCGATCAAGGCCATCGAAGGACTGGCGGCCTATAGTGGGCTGTGTGCGCGCACGCGACGCAACGCCGATGCTGCGGCCTATCGAAAGCAGGCGGAGGAGTTCGCCAACCGCTGGATGAAGATGGCGATCGAGGGCGGGCACTCTCGGCTGGCGTTCAACCGGCCGGGTACATGGAGCCAGAAGTACAACCTCGTGTGGGATCGGCTTCTGGACCTGCACCTGTTTCCCGCATCTTTGGCTAACGACGAAATTGCTTCGTATGAGGGCCGGCAGAATCAGTATGGTTTGCCTCTGGATAATCGCCAGAGTTACACCAAGGTTGACTGGGTTTTGTGGACCGCGACGCTGGCAGACTCACCAACAGACTTCGAAAATCTGGTGGCGCCGATTTACAAATGGGCCAACGAGACACCTAGCCGTGTTCCCTTGACCGACTGGTTCGACACGCTGAGTGGCAAGCAGGAAGGTTTTCAGGCCCGTTCAGTAGTTGGTGGACTGTTCATAAGAATGGTGGCCGACAAGGACGCCATGGCGCACTGGGATAGCGGAAAGCACTGATTCGTCGACGTTCGTAGCCTACGCCAGCGCCAGATTCAAGTTATCGATCGCCTCGTCGACTTCTGCCGCATTCTTGTAGCCAAGCGTCACGCAATCGACGCCCGCATTGTTGAACGCGAACCGCATCGCTGCCCGCCGGTCCTCACGGGTCGTGAACGTGCCTTCTCCCACCAGCTTCATGCTGATCACGCCCATCCCTTCCTTGCGGACCTGCTTCACATGCGTGACCACCTCGCTGACGTTCCCCAGTTCGTTCGTTTCGTATTCCTCCGCGTCCATCCTGGTGCCGTTGTGGTTCATCCGGATCATGGCGATATCGAGCCACTTGTTTCCCGGAAACCGGCGTAGCGCGGGCAGACCGTGCACCGATGCGCCGTGCCCCATCACGACCTTCTTCGACTGTGCTTCCAGAATACCGTCCTGCCACCGCACGGTGTCCGTCGGCCACGTTGGCGTGTGCTGCCAGTGCAGCAGCATCACGTCGAAGTAATCGGTATTCGCCAACTTGCGCAGTTCGTCGATCTTTGCCTGCGGATTTACCCCTTCGCGGGTCGTTACCTTGGACATCAGCCGGTACGAATCGCGCGGGATGCCCTTCAGAGCCACACCCAGCATCTTGTGCATCCCGCTATAACCCTCAGCGGTTTCGAAAAACCGAATACCCCGGTCGTACGCGTGCCGCACCAGCCTCGTAAACTGATCCTGCCCCAGTTCGCGCTGTGTCTGGCCGCTGAAGGTGCCAGTGCCGAACGCGAGCCGCGTTACCTTGACACCGGACTTCCCGAGCGTCACCCAGTCCGTCGCGGAACCGCGCGCCGCCTGCAACGGCAGCCTTCCGGTTCCTGCGAGCACACCTGCGGCGAGTCCGGTCTTCAAGAAATTGCGTCGGGAGCAGTGAGCCATCTGTCGGCCTCCAATTCGGCATATCGTACCATGAGTCACTAACCAGAACGCTGACGTTTTTCGGAGTCGCGGACAGATTCTGTAAAGAGTCTCACAATGGCCTAGGGCCGTCATCGAATACTTGTTGAGAGGAAGTTGCACGTTGCTTTATCGCGGCATAAGCGCTTCAAATACGCCCCTTGCGCTGCGTGAGGTTACACTGGGTCTGTTGATTATGGGGCTAAGTTACACGCGGGGGGCTGCCGTGCCCCTGCTCGAGAAGACGATTTCGCAGGCGTTGCGCGATACGGCTACGAAGTTCCCCGACCACGAAGCTCTGATCGTCCGTCACCAAAACACCCGGTTGACGTGGGGTGAGCTCGACGGTGAGGTCACACGCACTGCCCGCGGGTTGGCAGGGCTCGGTTTGCGACCGGGCGAGCGCGCCGGCATCTGGGCCAGCAACTGCGTGGAATGGGTACTGTTGCAGTACGCCGCGGCGCGCGCGGGCGTGGTGCTGGTGAACGTCAACCCAGCTTATCGTTCCCACGAACTGCGCTATGTGCTGAAGAAATCGAAGATTCGCGCCCTGTTCCTACACGAAAAGGATGCCCGCGCCAGTTACCGCGACATTCTCAGCGAATCGCGCAACGGCGACGCGCTGCCGCTGGAGCACGTCATCTGGCTGGGGACACAGTCTTGGGAGGCGATGATCGCGGGCGGGGCGGACATCGCTGACGAGGCTGCCGGGCCGCACGACGCGGCTAATATTCAGTACACCTCGGGCACGATGGGCTCGCCCAAGGGCGTGATGCTAACGCATCACAACCTGCTCAACAACGGGATGGGGATGGCGCTGGGCCTCAAGGCTACGGAGCACGACCGCATCTGCGCGCCAGTGCCACTGTATCACTGTTTCGGATCGGTCATTGGGTCGATGGTGTCGGTGACGAGCGGTGCGGCGCTGATACTTCCCTCGGCACAATTCGATGCGCACGCCACTCTGGAAGCAGTTCACGCTGAGCGTGCCACCGCGCTCTATGGGGTGCCGACCATGTTCATCGCCCAGCTAACGCACCCCGAGTTCGAGAGCTTCGACCTTACGAGTCTCCGTACCGGTGTGATGGCGGGCGCACCCTGCCCTATCGAGACCATGCGCAATGTGGTGGATCGTATGCACATCCCGGAGCTGACCATCGTCTATGGGCAAACTGAGACGTCGCCGGGGCTGACCATGTCGGCGGCGGACGACCCGCTAGAGATCCGTGTGACGACCGTGGGAAAGGCGCTGCCAAACACGGAGATTCAGATTGTCCACCCAGAGACCGGAGCGCGTCTGCCGGTGGGCGAAATGGGCGAGCTGTGCGCGCGCGGCTACATGGTGATGAAAGGCTACGACGAGGACCCGGCCGCGACGGCCGAGACGATCGACGCCGAGGGGTGGGTGCACACGGGCGACCTCGCAGTCATGCGGCCCGATGGTTACTTCAGCTTCAAGGGACGGGCCAAAGACACCATCATTCGTGGGGGCGAGAACATCTATCCGCGCGAGGTGGAGGACTTTCTGCACACGCACCCGAAGATCGCTGACGTGTACGTGGTCGGGCTGCCCGATGCCAAGCTGGGCGAGACCGTGCTGGCATGGATCCAGCTCAAACCGGGCGTCGAAGCAGGCGAAGAGGAGATCCGCGAGTTTTGCCGGCGCAACATTGCGTATTTCAAGGTTCCGCAATACGTCCGTTTTGTTGATTCGTTCCCGATGACGGTGACCAAGAAGGTGCAGAAGTTCCTCATTCGTGAGCAGGAGATCCGGGAGCGCGGGCTTGAGTTAGTAGCACACGCGGCCACGGCCTGACGGACAGTACTCCCGCGCCGAAGCCGTTCTCGCACCGCGGCCCGGCGGGTTGCAGGATACAATGCCGCCAACCATATGCGGATAGGGCCCCCGAGGAACCTGCTGCGCTCCATGGCGGCGTGGAAGGAATCATGCCGACCGATCTCAATGAACTTTACACTCAGAGGCTGAACCGCTACGTTACGGCCATGCGGAACGGGCAACCCGACCGCGTGCCCATCCGGCCACTGGCGGCCGAGATCACCGCGAAGTACGCCGGCTTCACGTGCCAGGAAATCACGCACGACTACCGGAAGGCTTTCGAGGCTGTGATCCGGTGTTGCAGAGATTTCGAGTGGGACGCCGCGGTACCAAACATGGTGTACGTGTGGACGGGACTCACGCAGGCCGCGGGCCTTCGCTATTACGGTGTTCCCGGCATCGACGTCGGTCCGGACGTGGCGTTTCAGTACCGGGAGCCTGATGAGCAGGGCGCGTTCATGAAGCGCGAGGAGTACGACGAGCTGATTGCCGACCCAACGCGTTTTCTTTACGAGACCTGGCTGCCGCGCGTTTCAGGCGACGTCAGCGCGAAGGGCGAGGCGACGTCGTACCGCAACAACCTCTCGTTCGTGAAGGGCGCCATGGCGACACTCGAGTACTTCCAGGCATTCGGACCGCAAGTGCAGCGGATGCGCACCGAGTGCGGCACGGTTTCCGCCATTTGCGGCATGCTGAAGGCGCCGCTCGATGTGCTGGCCGATAAACTCCGAGGGTACGTCGGCCTGGTGTATGACCTGATGGAAATCCCGGACAAAGTGCTGGCAGCGTGCGAAGCGATGATGCCGCACCTCGGCTATCTCGCGCTGACGGGCGCGGATCCCGAAAAGAACGTTCCCATACCAATCTGGATGCATCGCGGCTGCACTCCGTTCATCTCCAAGGAGCATTTCAAGACGATCTACTGGCCGACGCTTAGGCCCATCGTCGAGGCACTGTGGGCGCAGGGCAACCAGACTCTGTTCTACGCGGAAGGCAAGTGGGATTCGCACCTGGAGACGTTCGCGGAACTCCCCGCGGCGAGCATCGTGTATCACATTGACCGCAGCGATCCTGCGCTGGTGCACCGCATCTTGGGAAAGAAATTCTGCTTGAGCGGCGGAGTGCCGAACTCGCTGATGGCGTTCGCGTCTCCAGAGGAGGTGAAGGCGCACTGCCGCGCGCTAATCGAAACCATCGGCGCCGATGGCGGCTACATTATGGACGCAAGCGCGATCATGCAGAACGATGCGACGGTGGAGAACCTACGGGCAATGACCGACGCGGCCTTGGAATATGGTGTGTACCGGTCGCCGTCGTCGCCGTCTGGAAAGCAGGCGCTCGAGCCGGCCGTTACGGCAGCGGGCCTTCCCCAATGGGTCACGGCTCCCAAGCCGCAGCCCGGCGTGTGCATCCCGTGGGAGGAGAAACTGAGGGAATTACCACCCATCTGCGGCGATCCCGATATTCCGCACCGCGTGTGGAATGACATCGAAGGGCTTGCGTATCTGTACATCTGGCACTTGCTGCTCAGCTTCTGAAGGGATGTGGAGAGCAGAGACTGTTTGGATTCCTGATCAGCGCTTCGCGTCAGGGTTTCATCCGGATGAGGCGGCCGTTAACGAACTCGAAGAGGTAGTCCATGCGGGCGAGCTCGCAGGCGGGCAGATGCTGCTGATTCTGAAGAGAGACCTGGAGAGTGCGGTCATTCCACCAGAGTTTGGCGATAAAGAGTGTGTCCCAGCCTTCTGGAAAGGGATCGTTGATGAAGGCGATGCTGCTGCCGTGGGGTGGGCGGAAGGGCAGAGCACGGAACTGCTCGATTACGTTCCAAGTCTTCTCTCCGTTGTGGAGACAAGCGCGGACGTGTGCGTCGTGGCGAAGTGAGGTGACGCCGGTGTAGTACCAGAGCGCGGCAGCGAGGAGGCAGACGACGGTTGCACGCCCGGGGAGCCAGGCAAACAGCGGCTCGCGCGCGATGCGGCCCGCGATGGCTCGGGAGGCCGTGGCCACGATCATGCTCCAGCCGGCCAACGGGATGTAGATGCAGCCGGGACCGTGGGGCGGAATGAAGTTCAACGGGAGTGGTGTGGCTACCACCCAGACGAGAAGCAAGAGCAGACCGCGGTTGCGCCTGCGGAGCCCGGCGTACAGCAGCAGCGCCCACACGGCGAGGACGGACCACGTTCGGAACAGAGTGGTGCAGAAGATGGCGTTCAGGAACCGTTGGCTGGACTCCGCAAAGCGGGTCCAGGTAAACACGGGTCGGTACACTTCGATTGCAGCCAGCCCGCCGGGCCCATAGGTTTTGAGAGCGATGAAAGCGTAGGTGACGACCATGGCTGCGGCCAGCGGCCAGATATGTACGAGGAACCGCTTGGCGATCGTGGTGATGCGACGTGTTGCACGCGATGCCTCGAGCACTTCGTACGCGCAGACTATGACTGGGAGCGAGACGGCCATCTCTTTGGAATCGAGCCCGCAAATGTAGAGCAAAAGAAATGCGGAGGCTTGGCGGAGAGTAAGCGAGCGGCTGCAATCACGGCAGCGCAGGTAGTAAAGCAGCGCGCCGCAGTAGAAGCCGGCGCAGAGGACATCATAAATGAATGATCCGTTATGTGTGAGGCTCACGAGTTCCGGATGGTAAGCGACTACCATGACGGCGAGCGTGGCGGCGGAGAGCGATCCGGTGAGGCGCTTGGCCAGCCGATGAAGCAAGAGCGAAACCAGGAGCAACAGAACCAGCCGGACAACCGTGTATGGCCAGGGATTTAGACCGAACAGGTGAAACAGCGGCAGATAGTAGGCGCCTCCCATGGGCCGGATGATCCTGTGCCAGAACAGGATGTTGGCCCATGTTACTTTCCAGGCGCCGGGCTCCCAGTACCAATAGACATTCATCATCTCGTCGGGAGAAAAATGAACGGCGACGGCACGCCAGCTGGAGCTGATGAAGAAGACGGCGACGGCCAGACCCGCGGCGACGGTGGGCCCCTTGGAACCGGACGCGAGTGGGCGCTGGCCGATGGAATCGAGTAGAGAAACCCGCACTGGAGCTGTAGCCATGAGTAATGAGCTAGACAATGTCTGTTTCCTCTGCGCCGGCCTTGAGGTACGGAGCGGAGGTACGTGCTTGCGGGAGGAGCGTGGCCGGGAACTGGTGTGTTCTCAGCGGTGCTCTATTACTAAAGACCCAGCCGGAGGGTTTTCCACTACACTCGATTGTTCGGCAGCGTTGGAAACCCAAGGTTCCAGCGGGCGGCTTCTGATGCGAAACCAGAGTGCCAGGTATTCATCCGAAGCTGTGCGGCGCTCCATGATGCGCCGGCGCTCGGCAACGGCGCGGGGCAAACAGCGCGCCGCCCGCCAGAATGCCCGCAGCGAACTGATTTCATGGAACACGCAGCCTCCGATTACCAAAAGATCCCGCGCAGTAGCCGGCAACCAATAGCGCCGGTAAAGGTCCGCCGTCATGTTCTTCACGCGCATGAGGTAGCGGTTCTTGACTGAGTGCATTCTTAGAACCGCCGGCGCACTGGACCGTCCGCCGTTGACCATGCGGCGGACGTGATAGGCGACCGCTCGTGGAGTGTAAATGCAGCGCCATCCGAGTAGCTGGGAGCGCCACGCGACATCGGCGTCTTCGCGATAGGTAAAAAAATCAGGGTCGAAGAAGCCGTCGTCAGAAGAAACATCGGCGATCATCTCGCGCCGGTACAGCGCGGCGGCGGCACATGCCCCAAAGACGTACTCGATGTGCCGGAAGCGCCCGTCGTCCGGCTCGTCCCAACCGCGATCGAAGTGCCGCATGCTAGGGGTGAAATAGATGCCTGTGGAATCGATTCGTGGCGCGCTGGGAATGGTGAGGTCGCGCCCGATGCGCAGCAGTTTGCCGCACACGGCTCCCACGCTGGCATCCAAGTTTCCGGCCTCGACCAGATGCGTGAGAAAGCCGGGTTGCAGGAGTACATCGGGATTCAATGTGAGGACCCACTGGCCACGGCTGAGGGCGATCGCCTGGTTTTGGCCGGCCGCGAATCCCGTGTTGCGGTCATTTTCAATCAGACGGATACGGTCCTTGTAACCGGCCAGCAAGTTCCTGGAGTCGTCTTGCGACGCATTATCGACTACAATAACTTCCAGAGATTCGAATTCCTGCCGAAACACCGCGTCCAGGCAGCGGCCGATGAACCGGGCGCTGTTGTGTGTAACGACGGTGACGCTAACCAGGACTGATTTCATGGGGTCCTGTCAACAAGACCCTACGAGCCACGATTCGACTACAGGTGCAGCCGAAGAATTTTTTTCGGGCGTGGTGTAGTGAAAAGTAGCAGGCTCCGGTCATTAAAGAGAGAACGTGTTCTCCGATTCGTTGCTGGAAAAGTTGACGGGCATTCTCCCTGCTGAGCAGGCCCGTGCCAACTTGCAGGATGAGGTAGCGCAGTTATTCGAAGAAATGCGCGAGGGGGTGTTTCGATACGTGTTGAGCCTGGGACTTCATCCACCACAGGCGCAGGAGGCCACCCAGGAGGTCTTTCTCCGCCTTTATACTGCACTCAAGCGCTCCGAGCCCATACAGAACCGCCGCGCATGGGTCGTGCGTGTGGCCCATAACCTCGCCCTCAGACTACGTGCGCAGCAAAGTTCAAATGTGCCGTTCGATCCGCAGGTGGAGGCGAAACTGGCGGATCCCGAGCTGAATCCGGAGCAGAACTTGCTGGAGCGCGAACGAATGGTGCGCTTCCATCGCGCGATGGAGAATCTCTCGGAGCAGCAGAGGCGCTGCTTGCACTTGCGGCTGGAAGGACTACGTTATCCCGAGATTGCGGCTGTGCTCGGAATCAGCGCGTCTGCTGTTGGCGAGTTCCTCCGCCGCGCCATTGTAAGGCTGAGAAAGGCGTCCCATGAGTAGTCTGGGAACGCGGCACCCGAACGACGAGCAGTTGCTGCATTTTGCCGATGGCGAAATGACAGCTTCCGAGACCGAGGAAATCCGCGGCCACCTGAAGTCCTGCTGGCAGTGCCGCGGTGAACTCGAGGGGATCGAGCAAACGATTGGCGAGTGCGTACGCTACCGCAAGATCGTGCTCGATGCCTGTCTGCCGTCGCCGCCCGAGCCCTGGTTTGATATTTACCCGCGTCTGGCGCGAATTGATGAGGCTGAGAAGCGCCGCCGGTGGATGAGCCGCGTCTCGGAGCCGCTCGTAGCAGCGTTGCGCACGCCGAGTCGATGGGTTCCCGCGGCGGCGACTCTGTTATTGGTTACGTTCGCGGTGCAGCAGTTTCGCCACGCGCCGTCCGTTCAGGCTGCCGAACTGCTTCGCAAGGCGGTTGCGGCAGCCGAGTCAAAGCCTCGAGCTCCACGCCGCATTCAGATTCGAACGCGCACCGGGCGTTTGACGCGTGTCGTGGGAAGCTCCGCAACTGTTGGGAAGAAAGATGCCGGAGCCGATTCCATGGCCGGACTCGAAGCGCAATTCCGGGCGGCGCACTACAGTTGGGAAGATCCTCTGAGCGCGAAGGCTTATTCTGATTGGCGCGACCAGCTCACCGACAAGAGGGATGAGGTAACCTTGGAACCGGACCGCTGCCGGTTACGGACGACCACGGATTCCGGAGAGCTCGTCGAGGCGACCTTGAAGCTGAGCTTGCCGGACCTACGCACCGTTGAGAGCACTTTACAGTTTCGCAATCGTGAGTGGGTGACGATCAGTGAATTGCCCGATGCTCCCGGGCCGGATGCATCGAATGAAGCGGCAGGCACTGCTGCCGCCTTGCCGCCGCATTCGTCGAAACCGGACCGCCCGATGGAACTTCCGGCTACTGCTACACCGGGCGAGGAGCTCGCTGTGTGGGCGGCCCTTCACCGGCTGGGTGCCGACCTGGGCGATCCCATTCAAGTGACGCGCTCACGCGGAGAGATCCTGGTGACGGGAACGGGAATCGCTCCCGGTCGCCAGCAGGCGATTCGCGAACAACTGCGCACGTTGCCACGTGTCACGGTGGAGCTCGCCTCAGAGCCCTCGGGCGAAGATGCCGGACTTGGGGGAGGGAACTCGAGCCGCATTTCCGTTGTCCCGGGGACCGGACACCTTCAGACAGAGATGGAAAAGCAGCTTGGCGGCCGAGCGGCGTTTGAGCAGTTTGCGGATCGAATTCTCGACCTGACTGACGCGGTCATGTCACGCGCGCACGCTTTGCGCCGGCTCGCCGACCGCTTTCCTCCGGACGTAGAAGGGCAGATGACCCTCCGGCAACGGCAGGTGCTGGACGGGCTCTGCCGCGAGCACGCGGAAGCACTGCTGCGAAGCGTAACTGAAATCGAGGGCGGCATCCGTCCGGTGCTTGGCACAAGCTCGGGCGCCGCGCAACGAGTGGAGACATCCGGTGTGTGGCAGGATGAGGCCGAGCAGTTGTTCGGCGCAGCGCGTCACGCCGAAACGATGTTGGTTGCCTTGCTGGGCCCCTCCGTTGACGAGGCCCAGTCCCCGGAACTGCCAGCCCAGGTGGCGGCGAGCCTGGCACGGTTGCGAAACCGCGCCGAGAGCTATGATCGCCTCACGATAGGGCCTTGAGGGAACACGCATGGTACGGCGACTCATGCTAGCCATCATTCTCGGCGGTTTGCTGAGCGGCGGGCCATTGCCAGCTCAATCTCACACCTATCTTTCCGGATTGATTCGTGATCCTTCCGATGCCGGCGTACCCGATGCAGCCGTAACAGTGGTCAACCAAGAAACGGGCTTCCGCCGGGTTACCACCTCGCACTCTGACGGCAGTTATGTGGTGGTTTATCTGGAACCGGGTCTCTACAAGATTACGGTCCGGCACCCGGGGTTCCGCACTCTGATCCGTCTCGGGGTGCCGCTCGATGCGGCCCAGCCGGCACGCGTCGACTTCATTCTGCCCCTCGGCAGTATGCAGGAGTCGATCACGGTTGAAGGGCTGCCGGCACCGCGGCCCACCGAAGACGCGGCGGTTGGCACGTTGATTACGCGTGACGAGATCGAGCACCTCCCCTCCAGCGGAAGCAATCTTACCAGCTTGCTGGAGTTCACGCCCGGCACCATCATCACGCCGGCCACGCGCGGAGAGCCGGGTCAATTCACGGCGGGCGGACAGCGGCCGAATGCCAACTATTTCAGCGTCGATGGAGTCAGTGCGAACACCGGTGTGAGCGCTGGCGGCCTGCCCGCGCAGAGCACAGGTGGGTCATTGCCTGCCATGACGGCTCTGGGCAGTCTGCAAGGCCTGCTTTCTTTGGAGGCGGTCGATGAGTTTCTCGTCGAGACTTCCACGACGGCGCCAGAGTCCGGCCGTTTGCCGGGCGCGCAAGTTGTCTTGAGCAGCCGCGCGGGCACGAACGAGTTTCATGCGTCGGTGTTCGATTTTTTGCGCAATCAGGCCCTCGATGCCAATGACTGGTTCGCGAACAGCCGCGGGGATGGGCGAGCGCCAGCGCGGATGAACGACTTCGGCGGATCGCTTGGTGGACCGGTGAAACGCGATCGAACGTTCTTCTTCGTTTCCTATGAGGGAATGAGACTGCAGGCTCCTTTCACTTGGCTCGCCGCCGTTCCCGATGCTCCGTCGAGGCTGAGCGCTCTGGATTGGATGCGCCCGTTGTTAGATCTGTTTCCCGTTCCAAATGGCCCAGAACTTGGCTCCGGTCTGGCGGAGTGGACGGGGCAAACCAATAGGCCTTCGCGGTTCGGTACCGCCAACATTCGCATAGACCACGCACTCACGTCGCGCATCACATTGTTCGGCCGTTACAGCCAGACTCCGTCCTGGAGCGAATTCGGTGAAGCGCAAGTCAACCGGATTGCAATGGGTTCCCGAGGCTTCACGTTTGGTGTAGACATGCGTCTCCGATCCAATGTGGCCGTGGACGTGCGCCTGAACGCCTCGCAAGCGAGCCTGCACTCATCATGGGGTCCGGTGGATTCCTGCGATTTGCTCCCGGTGGTTGCTGCCCTGGCGCGGATACAGGACACGTGCGGTTATCTGCTAAGGTTTTCCATAGCCGGTGTGGGGCAAATGGTTTCGGGGGAGGAGGCCGCGCACAAACAGGCGCAATGGCACGCCGCGCCGGCCGTAGCGGTAAGTCATGGATCTCACGAAATCCGGCTGGGAGCAGACTTTCTCCAACTCACGCCCACCATTCGCGACGCCAACAACAGTCTTGGCGTCATCGCCGATAGTCTGGAGAATACCGTGGACGCGACAGATCTGTGGTTGGCGGTCTCCGGCCCACAGGCCACGCACAGCGTTCTCAAAGAGGAATCCGTGTTTGCAACGGATGCCTGGCGGATTCTGCCGCAACTCACGGCTTCGTTTGGTCTGCGCTGGGAGTTCGCTCCTCCACCGGAATTGAATGCGAACGACGTTCCGCTTGCCGATTTGTCCAGCCCCTCCTACGTCTTTTCGAACCAGAAGAGCATCTGGCAACGGACCTACACGAACTTTGCGCCACGTTTCGGTCTGGCATACCGCCCGTCTGCCCAAAGCCGCACCGTGCTGCGGGCGGGCTGGGGCATTTACTACGACTCCAGTCTCAGTATCGCTACGGATCTTGTGAACGGTGGACCGTTCAGTCTTTCTCAGTATAGGGGTGACCAGTACGCTCCTTTTCCATCGTCGTTGAGCTACGGATTCACGCCTGGCTTGCGCCTGCCCACGGTAAGCCAGTGGAGCGGCACGATCGAACATACCTTTGGCGGTCACCAGATAGTCTCGGCCGTTTACGAGGGGTCAGCCGGCCATCGGCTCCTGCGGCGCGAGGTCGGCTTCAGGGATACCGAGACCGTGGAACTGGCCCTGGCGACCAATCACGGGTACTCCAGCTACAATGCCTTGCAGCTTCAATACCGCTTACGGGCCTCGCACGGTTTTAGCGGATTGGCTTCGTATTCCTGGTCCCACTCGATCGATGACGGCTCCAGCGATTCGCTTCTGTATTGGGTTGGGCCGGGATTGACGGCCGCGAACGATCGCGGTTCTTCCGATTTCGACATTCGGCACGCTTTCCAAGCCGCCATGAGCTATGAGACGCCGGGCAAAGCAGCGGGCCCTATTCGTTCGTCGCTATTACGCGGTTGGGCGCTGGACGGGATTCTCCACGCACGCACGGGATTTCCCATCAACGTTCTCGATGCAGATTATTCCATGGGGCTGAGTTTTGCGAACGTGTTCAGACCAGACCTTGTACCGGGCCAGTCGATCTGGGTGACGGATCCTTCGGCTCCTGGCGGTCGGCGGCTAAACAGCGAAGTGTTTCAGCCGGCTGCGAGTCTTGTTCAGGGTAACTTGGGACGCAATAGCATCGCAGGCCTCGGGATGTACGACATCGATCTGGCTCTGCGCAAGGATTTCCCGTTCGGCGAACGGCGTACCCTCCAATTCCGCATTGAAGCGTTCAACGCCCTAAACCATCCTGACTATGCCGATCCCGTGAGTTCCCTGTCGAGCCCGTTCTTTGGCCAGTCTGTGTCCATGCTGAACATGATGCTCGGCACGGGGAGTCCGGCGAGCGGCCTGACGCCGGTATTCCAGAACGGTGGCGCGAGATCTGTGCAAGTGACGTTGCGGTTTCGATTCTGAACCTTTGGATTCGGTGAAACCTGGACGCCACCCACGCGTTTCAGACACTCCAGTTCGCAGTCCAGGATGAGGCCGCTGGATCTATCAGGAGTGAATCGCCCGCCCGCGTGAAGCCTGCCCCGCGAATCTCGATCTGCGAGAAACGCGAACCCGCTCGCGCCGGCACCACGATCCGTTTCGGCGCTGGTCCCTGGCCCCGCTGGAATTCGAGGTGCCAGCCGCGGCCCCTGCCGACGGGCGTCATATCAAACCCGATCCGCCCGAACCGTGTTGGCGAGTTCACCAGCGTGTAGGGCTGCTCAGAGCCTGCTGCCTGGTCGCCAAAGGCTGCCAGCAGCCGCAGGTCTTCGCCATCTTCGAGCGCCAGCAGATGGCGTAGGAACAGAACACATTCCGCACTCGCCCAGTTATGAGGCATATCGCCTACATACGAGCACACCAGAGAATGGCGAAGCGGCTGTTCCTCGCGCCAGCAGTAGAGCGGCGTGGCGTGGTTCAGGAAGCCGTGGAACGCCATGCTTGCCCACTCTGGCTGATTGGCCCACAGATAGACGTGCGCGGCAAAAGGCGCATTGTAAGTCCACAATCCCTGGTGAGGCAGCCATCCGGTCTCGGCCGGAACGTCTTCCTCGGTGACCACCTGCATCAATCGCATGTGACCCTGCACGATGGGGTCGTTCTGGTCAAAAACCAGTCCCGGATAGATCGCGTGCGACAGTGCCCATTGCGCCGACTGGAGGCGCGGGCGGTTCCACTCGTCGGGATCCTCCCAACCCTTATCCTCTTTCATCAGCATGGGCAGGAAATCGAACCCGTCGGCGTGATGCCGCATTTCGGCCGCGGCGGCGCGGTTGAAGCCTTGCCGCAGCTCAGTGTAGAGGGTGCGCACTGGCTCGTAACCGGTTAGGTGCAGCCGGTCGGCCGCCTCGATGGTGGCTTTCAGACCGGCCAGCGCCCAGAGTGTGTTGGTGAACTCCGAACGTACCCCGTCCAGGCCACCGTCAGCAAAGCCGGGCGCGAGCAAACCGTAGCGGCCGTTGCTGCTGCCATCCCTTTTCGCACGCTCCATCAGGCTCGAAAGGAATGCAACGCCCTTGAGCACATTCGGGCGCATCGCTTTGAAATATGACCAGTCCTGGCTCAGCTCGGCCTGGCGCACCAGGCTGAACATCGCGATGGCGGTGTCTTTCCAGTGGCTGTCGCCCGCGCTGGCGAAGACGCCGCCTTCGAACTGCTGGTAGCTCCACGTAGTCTCGAGGCCCTTCTGCGCTTCGGCATCGTAACCCAGGTAGCGCGCTGCTTCGAGCAGGAAATGGCCGTCCACCACGAACAGCGAGCGGTACACCGTCGGCCCCACCTGGAACGTGAGTTGCCCGTTTTTGACTTCGCGCGCCTGGAGGATGTTGCGCGTGCACGCCACCAGAAACTCGTTGTAAGGCGTTGGGAGCTGCCAGGAGACGCCTTTTCCGAATGGCTGCCAGTTGCGCCAGTACTGGCGCGAAGATGCGAGCAACGCACCCGCGGCACCGAGCGAGGTTTTCACCTTGCTTTCGTTCTGCCTCTGCTGAGGGAACCGAGCCACGTACCGCAACGGACGATCCCCTGAAGCGCGGCGTACCGGCAGCACGATCCTGTACCCGAATCCTATGTCGTCGACATCGGCTGCGGCATCGAGGATCAAGAAAGGCGTGTCGGGGTTGTCCGCCGGGTGCACCACCGTCCGTCCCTCGCGCGATGTCGCGACAAACTTCTCTTTGGTTCGCAGCGTGATCACCAGCCCGGCCTCGACAGATGTTGCGCGGCGCGGCGTCAACTCCAGGATCACGTTGTCCACGCGCCCTTCGTTCTCCTCGTTGGTAGCGAACGCGATCACGTGCAGCTCCGCCTCCGGCCGCGCCAGGTAGGTGTGGACGATCGGCACGGAGGGTGATTCGAGCTCCTGGCGAACCACTTGGTCCGCTTCCATGCCGAGTAAGGAGAACTCCACCACCGTCGTGAAGTATTCGGCTGCCTTGCCAGCGCCGGGGTTTCCGTAGCGCAGATCGCTGTGCTCGCCGATCAAGCTCTTAAAGGGATCGTCCGGAAAGCAGTACGCCGTCTGAAAGGACACCGGCGAGTAACGAAAATCCACGCTTTCGCTCAGGCTGACGGCCTGCACGGGTGCCGGCCCATCGCTGCCTTGAGCTCCGGCGGCCACTGCGGCTCCAAGCCCAGTAGTATTCAGAAATTCACGTCGATTCATCAGGGCCTCTCAATTCGCGCAACCTGCCTGGATTGCAGGCGGCCACTCCCCTCTCAGCAGACGTTGGAGGAGCAGAGTCTGGCCGAGGTTACGGGTTTGAACACCTGGTTCAGTCTGCATTCAAGACGTGGCAACTCCCGAACTTCATTTGGAGTAAACTCCAGGCGGCGCGCTGCTGGAACTCGGCTACAGTTTGAAGAATATTTTTCGCTGATAGCACCAGTAGCAGAGGTACCACATGACCAGCAGAACCGTGCAGGTTTGGGCAACCGGCGCGAAATCCCCGAGCCAGGTATAATTCAGCGTGAATACGCCGACAGCCTGATTGAGCCATCCAAACAGGACCATGTGCACCGAATAGATGAAAATCGAATTCGCGCCGATCACGACCAACGGAAAGGTCCACTTCCGGTAGCCCTTCACTTCAATAAGCCAATAGAAAGCGGCCAGCATTAAAAGGATCCAGCCGGCGCTATAGAGCGTGAATGACGTTGTGCAGATCCGCTTGATGATGGGGTTCCAAGGATGAATGATCAACCCGAGACCGAGACATACAAAGGCTGAGATCGCAATGATCCGCAACTTCTCGCTATGTGACCGCGTGCCTTGCAGCAGTTGGCCCGTCCAGACACCGAATAGGGTGGTCACCGTGCTTGTGAGGAAGTTGATCGTGGTCCAGTTGTCCGAATTCGCGTGTCCGAACACATAGGTATCGATGACTGCCCCGATGTTTGTTGTCTTCGATAGGAAAGGCCCTTCGGTTCCTGGGAACGCCACAAAGAGCGCCCAATAGCCGGCCAGTATTAAAACCGCGATCACGGCCTGCCAGCGGAACCTGAGCTGCATGATCAGGTAGCAAAGAAAATAAGTGATGCCGATCTGTGCCAGCACGTTAATGAGCTGGAAGCTCAGCCTCCCGTCCCCGATCGAAATCAGGATCTGGCTCATCAGGATCAGCCGGAAACTCCGCGCCGCCACGTGCCAGAAGAGTTGGCGCCGCGTGGCGCCCTGCTCCATGCGGCGAGCCAGCGCGAAAGGCATGGCGACCCCCACCATGAACATGAACGCAGGCTGGATCAGGTCCCAGAATGCGATCCACTCCCAAGGCATGTGGTCGAACTGTTTGGCGATGCCCGCGAATGCCGGACGGTGCTGGGCCAACTCAACCAGGCCGAAGCCTCCTGACACGAGGACAAGCATGATGAACCCGCGATACGCATCCAGCGCCAGGTAACGCTGTTGAGTAGAGGGTTTGGGCGGCCCTTCAGCCGGAGTCGGAGTGGCGTGCATTGTGGGCGCTGTTTGCATTTGGGGAGATTGTACCACCAGGATGGGTGATACGCGGCCCAATGACAGCCACGCGCAACATGTGACGGCGCAGCGGAAACCTGTGCGGCAGATCCGCCTACACCGCGTGCCGTACCAGGTTCCCGCCGGTTTTGCGCCTGGGCCCGAACGACCTGAAATGCCGATGTGGCTGGGTCGGGGTGGATGGAATGACGATGACCGTCGCCGCTTGCTTCTGTTCACGGGAAACGTCGGGCGATACCTGGCGCCGTTCCAACCGCGTGTCTAAGGTTCGCTCGATGTGCGCTATGTCCGCGCGCTCGGAGCGCGTGGCGAAAGTCGAAGCTGTTCCGCGGGCGCCTGCGCGCCCCGTGCGGCCAACCCGGTGAATGAAGTCCTCCGGGACTTGCGGAAGATCATAATTCACGACGTGAGAGATCCCTTCCACGTGAATCCCGCGCGCTGCGACGTCGGTCGCCACCAGGACCCGGTAGTAGCCTTCCTGGAATCCGCGCAGCGCCTGGTTGCGCTGGTTCTGGCTGCGGTCGCCGTGGATTGCCGCGGTCTTTACGCCGCCGCGCGAGAGCTTTTTCGACAGCCGGTCGACGCCGTGCTTGGTGCGGGCGAACACCAGGAAGGAACCCTCCTCCAGGCGCAACATGCTTTCGAGCAGACCCAGCTTCCGGTCCTGTTCGACTTCGTAAACATGCAGGTCCACCTTCTCGATGGGCTTGGTAATGGAACCCACGGCAATGCGCGCCGCGTTTCGGACATGCGTCTCTACCAGGTGCTGGACCGATTTCTCGATCGTGGCCGAGAAGAACAGCGTCTGGCGATCGGAGGGCACGGCGGCCATGATCTTCTTGATCGTAGGCAGGAAGCCCATGTCCAGCATCCGGTCGGCCTCATCCAAAACAAGCATGCGGACACCGCCGAGATCGACGAGTTGCCGGCCGAGAAAGTCAAAGAGCCTCCCCGGAGTAGCGATTAGCACGTGTGCGCCTTTACGGATGGTCTGCAACTGCGATCGCTCGTTGAGACCGCCGACTACGACGGCGGCACGAATACCGGTGCCTACCGCCATCTTGGCGAAGGTCTCGTTGATTTGGATGGCGAGTTCGCGCGTCGGGCTCAGGATGACGGCGCGAATGCCGGTATGTGACTGCTGTTTCGCGATCAGGTGGATGACCGGCAGGACAAACGCGAGCGTTTTGCCGGTGCCTGTTTGCGCCGTGGCGACCACGTCGCGTCCCGCCAGTGCCGGTTCGATAGCCAAAGCTTGAACGGGTGTGGGTTCGGTAAAACCGTGCTTTACCAGATTGCTCTTTAGAGGAGCAGAGAGTGAGAGTTCAGAGAAACTTTTCATTTAGGTTTTTTGTTTTGAGGATGAAAACCGGCGAGCCGACTACCAACGAAGGGAGAGGGGGTTGCGGATCAACTTCCAGTAGCTTTCATTATAGCGTACCAAGCTTACTTTCGCTCACCGGAGTCTTGTATAACGCAGGATGAGCCTGAAGCAGGGATGTGTTTCTAACGCAGAATGAGCCTGAAGAGGATGGGAGGCCGCATGCTGGGGATTGATCGTCAGCAT
>Ga0326728_10009462_pt1 | contig 23456 bp, 26 predicted proteins | sample MB3enrmetagenome_FD_207602 | JGI IMG/M metagenome (GOLD analysis project Ga0326728, IMG submission 207602) | Lab enriched peat soil microbial communities from McLean, Ithaca, NY, United States - MB31MN | ecosystem: Environmental > Terrestrial > Soil > Wetlands > Peat | place: USA: New York... | reverse complement strand
CTCATTGTAGAGCGGCTGCCATCCCGTCTTCAGGTCGATGATGCTGAGCCGGCGCATCGCCAGCATGACGCGTGGTTCGGCGTAATGGCCTTCGCCGTCCGGTCCACGATGAGCGAGTCGCTCATTGACGAGCCTGACTTTGTCGGTCTGTGCCGGCGACAACTTGGACCGGGAAATGAGGCCGGTAATGCCGCACATTATGTATCGAATGCTCCAAAGATGCGCTGAAATGGTCAAATCATGTAACTGGCCAGCCGCCTATAATAGCTTCGAAATATTTCCGTTGTCGGTCAGCGACCGGCGGGTAAGGTCTCCCGAGACGCTATCGACGGGCGATATCGACTTCTTGAAAAGGCACAAGTCACCGCGTTGCAATACCTTGACCGTATACAAGCGGGCGGCGCCGGAATCTTATCGCGTTGAGGAAACAGCACTTGCCTCGTTCCTATCCTTTGAAAAACTTGCAAATAACGTCGAGGAACCGGCTCGCGCGTTTGTCGTGGGGCCTAGTCCGCATGACGCTATACCGGTGTAGCCCGACGGTTTTTCACGGCTGGCGCCGCTTCTTGCTGCGTTGCTTCGGCGCCAAGGTCGATCAACGCGCTTGCCCTTACCCGAGGGCGCGCATTTGGGCACCCTGGAACCTAACGATGGGAAGGAACAGTTGTTTGGCCGATGACGTTGACTGTTATTGTGTGGCGCCGATCAGCATTGGTCCTTACGCAACCGTAAGCCAGTACTCATACTTGTGTTCGGCGAGCCACGACTACCGCACTCCCGCGATGCCGCTGGTCATCGCACCGATCGTGATCGAAGCGGAGGCCTGGGTCGCGGCCGACGTTTTCGTGGGTCCCGGCGTCAATATCGGCGAGGGCAGCATCGTCGGCGCGCGTTCGACGGTTATCAACGATGTTGAACCGTGGAGTGTCGTTGCTGGTTCACCGGCGTCGCGGCGCGGATCGCGCGACCGATTCACGCGGGCCCGCCCCACCGAATGAAGATCGTCCGCATGCCTGACCGGCATGTCGAAACAGTCCCTAACACCGCTTGCGCATCGTAAGGGATCTCGTATCCACGATGACGTCTGTATGACATCGGCGGTAGTGATTATTCCAATGTAGTGCAAAGTCTGTAACTGCGCTGAAACAATCTGTTGCCATCGTGCACGCCATGTCAGTCGAGTCCCTTTCATCATTCCGTAACGACACCATCGTTTGGAGATTTCCCTGGTCGTCGATCGCCGCGGGATTGGTTGCGGCGGCGGTTTGCATGTGGCTTTTCTGGGACGGGCTCATCCAAATGTACGGGTGGTGGCTCGGCTCCCCTGAATACAGTCACTGCTTGTTGATACCGCCCCTTGCCGCCTTCCTGATTTGGCAGCAGAAGGATCGCTTGGAACAGTTGGCTTTCCGCGGCAGTTGGTGGGGGGCGGCGGTAGTATTGCTTGGTGGATTTTTCCTTTTGCTCGGCCAACTTGCGACCATCTACACACTGATTCAGTACGCTTATGTAGTCACACTGGCCGGTCTGGTACTGGCGTTCACCGGGACAAAACCTTTTCGGTTGCTTTTCGTGCCGCTGCTGATCTTGATCTTCATGGTCCCATTGCCGCAATTTATGCTCGCCAATTTATCCACGAAACTGCAGTTGCTGTCATCGCAACTGGGCGTTGATTTTATGAGGCTGTTCGACGTCAGCGTATTTGTCGAGGGAAACGTGATTGACCTCGGTGGCTATAAGCTGCAGGTTGCGGAGGCGTGCGACGGCCTGCGCTATTTGTTTCCGCTGATGACATTAGGTTTTCTGATGGCCTATTTCTACAAAGGCGCCTGGTGGAAGCGCATCGTGTTGTTCCTTTCCAGCATACCGATTACGGTGCTCATGAACAGTTTCCGGGTCGGTACTATCGGCGTGATGGTCGAGCATTGGGGCATCGCCATGGCTGAGGGATTCTTGCACGAATTTCAGGGCTGGGCCGTGTTTATGGTGAGCGCCGCATTGATGGTGGGTGAAATCGCGCTACTCAATCGCGTCGGACATGAGTCGGGCACCTGGCGCCAGCTGTTCGGCGTGGAATTTCCGGCGTCATCACCCCGCGACGCGCGCGTCGAAAGCCGTCGACTGCCGCCCGCATTTCTCGCGTCGTGCGCCGTGCTCCTGGTGTTCTTGGGGGTTTCTCTTTTCATTCCGCGTCCGGTGGAAATCTTCCCAGCGCGCGCGACATTCAACGAATTTCCGATGCAATTGGGCGCGTGGAGCGGCCGTCCCGCTTCACTCGATGGGTTCTACATCGATCATTTGAAGCTCGACGATTACTTGCTCGCCGATTTCAATGACGGCATAGGGTCCCCCGTCAATCTTTATATGTCGTATTACAAATCGCAGCGCAAAGGCGAAGCGGTGCATTCGCCGCGCTCCTGCCTGCCCGGCGGCGGCTGGCAGCTGCGCGACTTCAGCCAGCGCACATTGAACAACGTGCAGATCGACGGTCGGCCGCTGCGCGTCAATAGAACGCTGATCGAACTCGGTAACGAGAGAGAGCTGGTCTACTATTGGTTTCAACAGCGCGGGCGCGTGATTACCAATGAATTCGCGGTCAAATGGTACCTGTTCTGGGATGCGCTCACTCGCCATCGCACGGATGGTGCTTTGGTTCGACTCATTGTCCCATTGCCTCCCGCATCCAGTGTGGCCGAAAGTGACCGGCGGCTGACGGATCTAGCGAGCCGGATCGCCCCCACGCTGACCCAATACGTGCCCGATTAGGGACCGTATGCTGTACGTCATGCCGTTTCTGCTGGCGATGGTCGTGACTATGGCGTGGCTGCCCGTTTTCGGCCGCATCGCCACGAAATGGGGGATCGTCGACAAACCGGGCATTCGCAAAGTCCATGCGATGCCGATTCCGCGCATCGGCGGCATTGCCATGGTCATCGGTGTTTTGGTGGCGGCGGTCATCGTCATTCCGCTCGAGCGGAGCGATGCCTGCTTTTTGATCTCGGCGGTGGTGCTGGCGGCATTCGGCGCCGCGGACGATCGCTTCGACTTGGACTATCGCATCAAGCTGGTGGGTCAGTTGATTGCGGTATTGATCGTCGTCGTCGCCGGCGATACGCAAATTCATTCGATTACGCTCGACGAACGGTTGCTGTTGCCGCAGTGGATTTCGATTCCACTGACCGTACTTTTTTTGGTGGGCATCACCAATGCGATCAACTTGGCTGACGGCCTCGATGGCTTGGCGGGAGGTACGACCTTCCTCTGTTTGGGCGCGCTGGCGCTGCTTGCGCATAGCAGCGGGCAGATCGCCGGCGCGGCGCTGGCGTTGGCGTTCGCCGGCGCCATCTTGGGGTTTCTGCGATTCAATACCTTTCCCGCCAGCATCTTCATGGGGGATGCCGGCAGCCAGCTCCTCGGTTTCGCCGTGGGCGTGTTGAGTTTGCGCGCGACGCAAAGCGGGACGAGCGCCCTCAGTGCGGCGACGCCGATTCTGCTATTGGCACTACCGATCTTGGATACCCTGAGCGTGATGGTGCAGCGAGTCAGCGAAGGTCGATCGCCGTTCAGCCCCGACAAAAACCACATCCATCACAAGCTGCTGGCGCTCGGCTTCGATCATCACGAGGCGGTGATGGTCATCTACGCGATTCAGGCGGACCTATTCTTGTTGGCCTATTGGTTGCGCTATGAGTCCGACCTCACCATTTTAGCGGTCGTGACAGTCTTTTTCGTGGTGACCCTCACGATTTTTCAGACCGCAGCGCGGCGCGGCTGGCGCTTCCGTGGCGCGCAGGATGCGAAGCAGGATTCGCCGCTCACGCGCTTCATCGCGAAAATGCGCGAGCCACAATATCTGCCGCGGTGGTCCTATGTGGCGGTGGCGATCGCCGTCGGCGTCTACGCGTTGCTGATCGTTGCCGAGACGGCCAGCGTCAGCAGCGATGTGCAACTGCTGCTCATTGCATTGCTCGCCGTGATCATCATTTTGCTGGCCATCCTGCGCGTTAAGCCCCTGAGCATGATCGAGAAAGGGGCTCTTTACATCACCACCGCGATTTTGGTCTATCTGGATATTGTGCTCTTGCCGGAACAGCGCAAGTTTTCCGGTCTGCTGTGGGCCGCAGTCGGTGTTGCGGCCGCCGGCACGATGTTGCGTTTGCGGCTCTCGCCGGACCGGCGCTTCGTTCTGACGCCCTTGGATCTCATCATATTGTTCGTGGCCTTGGTGGTCCCGAGCCTGCCCGGTTTTACGATGCCCGACGGCAGCGCTGGCGGCATTGCCAAACTCGTCATTTTGTTCTACGCGATTGAAGTTTTGGTCACGCGCGTGGAATTGGGCGTGATGTGGCTGCGCATTGCGACCGCGGCGCTGTTGACCGGATTGGTGCTGCGTCCGTTGCTGTCTCTGTAATCGCCGCGCAGGCGGCAACCCGTCGTCACAGGACCGTCATCTGTCCTGCCTACACTCTGCTCCCCTTGCCTCCTCGCGGACTTGCGTCATGCTGTTTCGTATCCATTACCGTACCGTTGCCGTCGTCGCGTTAGGTTTTTCCGTATTGGCTCTGTCTGCCTGCGGCGGTGCACAAGCCAGAAAAGCCAAGCACCTGGAGAAAGGCCAGAGCTACCTGGCTGCCGGTAATTATGAGAAAGCGCGCGTTGAATTCCAAAACGCCTTGCAGATCGCTCCGTTGGATCCCGAGGCGCGCTACGAGAATGGCGTGGTCGATGAGAAGTTGGGCAAGGTCCGCGAAGCGGCCAAATTTTATCAGGCCGCCATCGATGTCAGTCCAGATCATTTGGGCGCTCGAACGAACCTCGCGCGGCTGTATCTATTGTCCGGCGGCGCCGACCAGACTTTGGCACTGATTCAGACCGCTATCGAAAAACATCCCGACGATGCTGAACTGCTGACGTTGCGTGCCGCGGCGCGCGTTCAAAAGAAGGATCTCGGTGGCGCGCTCGGCGACGCGCAACGCGCAGTGCAGCTGGACCCAAAAAATGAAGATGCATATGGCACGCTCGCGGGGATTTTCGTTACTGACAAGGAATTGGACAAGGCGGAGACTCTCCTGGAAGCCGGCATTAAGAAAATTCCCTCGACAGTGGACCTTCGATTGGCTCTCGCACAAGTGTATGAAACTGAAACCCGCCCGGCCGACACCGAACGGGTGCTCGTCGACATTGTGATAATGCGCCCCACCGAGAAAGCGCAGCGCATCCGCCTGGCTCAGTTTTATGCGCGCCAGAATCAAAACGACGCGGCCGAGCGCGTGCTACGTGAGGGGATCAAGGCCAACCCGGAGGATCGGGAGCTCAAACTGTCCCTCATCGGTTTCCTTGACAGTCGCCGAGGTCCGGAGACCGCGGAGAAAGAGCTGCAAGGCATGATTGCCGCAGCTCCGAATGACGTTGAAATGAAGTTCGCGCTGGCCAAATTCTACGAGGGTAACCATCAAGCCAAGCGCGCCGAGCCGATTTACCAGGCAGTGATCGATGCCGAAAAGCTGGATGCGGCCGGTCTCGTTGCGCGCGATCGGCTCGCCGTCCTGCGGGCTCAAGGCAATGACCTCAAGGGCGCCGAAGAACTGATCGGGCAGGTCCTGGCAAAGAGTCCCCGCGATACCGACGCACTGATTCTGCGCGGTGATATTGAACTGTCGAGAAAGGACCCGAAGTCGGCGATCGCCGACCTGCGCACGGTACTGCGCGATCAACCCAATGCGATCGGTGTCATGCGCACGTTGGCACGCGCGCATCTCGCCAACGGCGAGCCCGCGATTGCGGAGGAAACCATGCGACGCGCGGTGGAGGCCAGTCCGAAGGATGCCAGCTTGCGCCTTGATCTTGCGCAGCTGCTCGCACAAATGGGCAAACCCGATCAGGCAAAGCCAATCCTCGCGGACTTGGTGAAAGACCAGCCCGATAACGTTCCGGCCTTGGACGCGCTGTTCCGCGTGAGCGCCGGCCTGAAGGATTACGACACCGCGAGATCTGCGGCGCAGGCTCTTGTCGCAACGCAACCGAAGGCGGGTCTGGGCTATTTGTACGAAGGAATGCTGGCCGAAGAGGCAAAGCGCAACGAGGAAGCCCTACGCTTGTACGGTCAAGCAGCGGATCTGCAGCCTAACAGCGTTGAGCCGCTGCAGTCGCAAGTCCGGCTGTTGGTGTCCTTGAATCGCGTGCCGGAGGCCGCGAAGCGTCTCGATGAGGTGAGCGCACGCGCACCCAACATGGCATTGGCGCCGTACCTCAAGGGTGAATTGCTCCTGTCCCAGAAAAGCCTTCAGGGGGCTGAGGATTCATACAAGACCGCGATCGAGCGTGATCCTACCTGGTGGATGCCGTATCGCGGCCTCGCCGCCGCGCAGCTCGCCGCTGAGGATCCCGATGCCGCGCTTGCGACGCTGCGGAACGGCGAAGCCAAGGCTGCTCAGCCGGAGCAGCTGGGTCTCGAAATTGCGGGTTATTATGAAAGAAGGGGAAAACCTCAAGAGGCAATGCGCGAGTATGAGGAGGTTGTTCGCCGTAATCCGCAATCAGAACTTGCGGCGAACAATTTGGCCATGTTGCTCGTGACCTATCAAAAGGATGCAACGAGCCTCGACCGCGCGAAATCCTTGAGCGCCCGATTCGCGGACTCATCGAATCCGTCATATCTCGATACCTACGGCTGGGTGCTGTTCAAGCGCGGCGAAGCGGCCGCTTCGGTGCCTATCCTGGAGCGTGTGGTGTCCAAGGCGCCGAACGCGCCGGTGGCGTTGTACCATTTGGGAATGGCGCAATCACAATCCGGCAACGCCGCGCAGGCGATCGGCAATCTCACACGCGCCGTTAATTCCGGCACTAAATTTTTCGGCCTCGATGAAGCCAAGGCCACCCTTGACAAACTGGCGAAGCTGTCGGGTGACGCAGCTCCCAAGACTTAAGCCGAACGAAGTCACGGAATCGTCATAGCCTCTCTTTAGGCTTAACGGACGTTCGCCCGTCCAAAATGCTTGCAAGACTTGGGAGATCTCGATGACTCAGCTGCCCGCGAAGGGAATCGGCGTGCTCGGAATTTTGCTCTGTGCGCTGTTCAGCATCGCTCATGCGGCCGATCCATTGCCCGCAGCCACGCAACTGGTCGCTGCGAGCGGCGCCGCACCTCCCACTCAACTGTCTTTCAGCATCGCCAGCACCGAAGATCTCGTGGTCACTCTGACGGATTTGCAGATTCCGGCGCCCTTGGTCTCTGCAGGCATCGTGGTGACCCAGGCGGGTGCGATCGCGGCGAGTACGCAGTTGGCCGCGCCGGCGGCCAGCGCGACGGCGTCGCTGCCGGCGGCCAATGGAAACTACACGCTGTATGTTTTCGGCGTGCCGAATACAGGTTTCAGCGTCGGTACCTTTACCGCCTGCGTCGCGCCCAAGGCGGCGCCGTCGAACTGCATTCAGAGCGCATCCCTGTCCGGCAATATCACCGTGCAGTCAACGGCCAGTGATCCGACGGTGTCGACGTTGAGCACGAATCTGAGTGTGACTACGGCCGGCTCCTACACGTTCACCTTCGCCGATTTGCAGTTTCCGGTGGCGCTACATACGCCGCCCAGCCTAGCCTTGTTCCAAGGCAGCGTAGCCATCTCTCTGGGCATCACCACCGGCTCCGCGATCACCCTGAATCAGGGAACCTACCAACTACTGGCGATTGCGCAGGCGGATCAGACCGTCAGATCGGGACTGTATAGCATTACCATCGCCGGTCCGGCGGGTAGTACACCGTTGCTCGACACGGCTGTGCCAGTCGGCCTCACCAATGCCGCCATGCCTTTCAATAATCCGTCTGCCCAGAACGTCACCCTGACGGTGACCGACTATGGTTTCCCGGGGCCGCTCGCAAGCGCGAGTGCGCTGCTGACGGCCGGCGGTACGGTCGTCGGGACCGCAAGCGCTGCAGGCGGTGCGGCGACGGTTGCCGCTCCCGCGGGAACTCTCAACCTTTGGACGTATGGAAGCGCAGGCACCACCGCGGGCACGTACAGCGCAGACGTCGCCGGTTCCACGGATTTGTATACTACCGCGCAAGGAGTCGGGCCCTCCGGTTCCGCGTATGCCTATGCATTCGTCACACCCACACCGCTCGCAGCGGGTGCGTATCAAGCCACGGTCGCCGATCTGCAATTCCCATCGCCACTTACCGGGCTGTCGTTCGCTGTCGCCCAGAACGGCCGAATCTTGCAGCAGACAACGAGTGCAGCGACCATCAACTTCAATGCCGTAGCGGGGAATGCCATATTGTTGGTCGGCGCGCAAGCGCCGGCCAGCGGCAGCGTATCGGGCAATGGACTGTTTGACGTGAATCTCCAAGCCACCGGCGCCTCGCAGCTGATTTATGATAAAACGCAAAGTGTCAGCAGCTCCGGTGCGCTATTCGATGCGCAAACGCTGACTTTGGGCGTGAGTGCCAATTTTAACGCCACCCTGACGGATCTGAAATTTCCGACAGCGTTCGACAATTTGGCTCTTGTGATTTCGCATGGATCCCAAATTCTTGGGCATATTTACGGTGGCGGCACGTTCAGTTTTTCCGGATCGCCGGGATCTTACCAAATGACCTTCATTGCGACGCCGTCCGCGGCGCAGTTGTTTGGTCTCTATGCGACCTCCGTCGTATTCGCCGCACCGACTGTAACCCTTTCTTCCAATGTTTCGACCGCGAGTACCGGATCGGCCATTCAATTGAGTTGGAGTTCGACCAGCGCCACCAGCTGCACGGCCAGCGGCGGTGCATGGACGGGGAGCAAAGCGACCAATGCGACCAGCGAATCGGTGGTCCTGAGCGCCACCACGACGTACACCTTGACCTGTACGGGTACCGGTGGGGTGGCCTCACAATCGGTGACCGTGACGGCGACGCCGAAAACTTCGAGTGGCGGCGGCGGGTCTATCGATGCGGCGTGGTTGCTCGTCGGGTCCGGCTTGTTGCTGACGCGGATGCGGCGCGCGAAGAAGGGGTCAGGTTGAGGCCAAGGCGTCAGCTGGTGGTTTCAGGACTCTGAATAAAAACCCCGTAAACGAAAACCCCGGCCATGCCGGGGTTTTCTCAAGGCCAGCGGCATGACGCTGGTAATTAACCCACCGTCAGGCGACGATTGCTTTTCGTCGACGCGACATGATGCCGAGTCCGCCAATTCCCGACAGCATCAACCAGGCCGTCGCCGGGACGGGAACCGGTGTCAGATTGAGGGAGCCCGTGTAATTCCCGCCTGAACTACCGCTGGCGGTGCCCTTGACCTCGATCACGTACGTGCCGGCGTGCAGTGTAACGGGCTGCAGCACACTTACCGTGCTCGTTCCGCCGGGAAAGGCCACCGTCGACGACCAGGGATCGTAGCCGGTTCCGGGGAGCGGTGTGGTCTCCAGGGGAGTGACGCTGCCGTTCGCGGCGTAATCATAGAGTTCGACCTTCATGCCGGAGATGCCGAGGAAATTCCCCAAACTGATCGATGAGGTCAGCAAGTCGACTTGGCCGGGGCTGATCGTGAAAACGAAGTCGTCAAAGAAGCCCGAGGACGTTCCGGTCACGGGCGTCGTTTGCGCTGCCGTCCACGAGTCAGAATAAGTGAAATTGCCGGGGTTCGTCGGCGCGCTGATCGTGCCGAACGCGCTGCTGCCCGCGCTGGTGGTGGTTTCCGTTAAGAAGAGACTTCCGCCGTTGGCGACCGCTACGGTTGTTGCTAACACGGGAGTCGCTGCCGCGAGTGCTAGAATGCCCGCTACCGTACAGGCCAGTGACTTTTTGCCGAGGTTTTCCAAATCCATTTCGTTGCATCCTTCTACTTAATCGACACGGATAAGTGGGGATGTGTCCCCTGAGGATGAAGGTATAGGGATAACGCGGCGCCCGTTTGACAATAGGATGTCATTACGGTAACAGCACTTCGAGTGCGCCGACGGCGCTCAAGTGGCGTACGAACGTTCACGGCAGAGCTTAGGTGCCGCGGCGTCTCTCATCCGATGAGGGACCGCTTGATGATGCCGAGAATTCCGCCGCCCGGATGCCGCGGCAACACGCGGAGCCGAATGGCGTGATCGGCAATCCCCATGAGGATAATCAGACCGAATGTGGCGAAATTGACGAACAGCGACCAAACGCGCTGCGAAGCGACGAAGAATAAGGCCAGAATTGCGATCGTCAGCAGGGCATAAAACACCATCCACACGACGGTGGCACGATGCGTGTAAGAGATTTCGAGGGGCGAGAGTTCACCGTGCATGGTGCTCGCCAACTGCGTGCACAGCGGAACGCGGCCTCCGAACAGCGATCGCGCGAAGCTCGCTGCGACCAGTCCGTAGGCGCCGCATTGCTGTGCAAGATCTCCCCATTCGTAGTTCTCCTCGATGACCGCCCAATAGCGGTACACGAACGCGCCGAGAACCGCCGCGATCAGTAGTGCCGTCCTTGGATTGGTCCAGCGCCATGCCAAGATCACGCCGATCACCAGCACGGGACCTAACGATAAAGCGGCCCCTAACCCTTTGGCGTTGGGCGACGATGCGCTGTAATGCGACAGCACGGCATAGCCGATGACAAGCAGGGCAATCAACGACCACCCAAGGCGATGCGCCCACTGCGAGCCTGCCGAATTCTCCGTGTCGGTCGCCAGGACGTTCATTGGATGTGACGCCGGGCCTTCGTGAGGTGGCATCTGCTGGGGGGGCGGCGACAATTAAAATTCCGATTTTTGTTCTGGGGCCGATCGCCGGGCCAATCCTCCCAGCGCACGCCAGTCTAATGGAACGACGGCATCATTCCAATGGGGCGCGGTCGAGGTCGACAACCAACCGGGGCCGGCCACTATTCAGCCGGCACCCGAGAGCCTCAGGCGGCCATCAATCCTTTTAACTTATTGATGGCATTGCTCTCGACCTGACGCACGCGCTCTGCGGAGATGCCGTACTCGTCGGCTAACTCATGCAGCGTGGCCTTGTCATCGGTCATCCAGCGCCGCTGCAAAATACTGCGGCTGCGTTCATCGAGTTTTTCCATCGCCACTGTCAAGCGATCGCTGGAGTCTTCTTCCCACTCTTCGCGCTCCACCTCGACCGCGGGATCCGCATTGCTCGCCGGCAAATACATGGCGGGCGAATAAGTCTCGTCCTCGTCGCTCTCGGGCGTGGGATCGAACGACATGTCGCGCGCGGACAGTCGCTGTTCCATCTCGCGTACGTCGCTCACGTCGACACCCAAGTCGCGTGCGACGGCCCGCGTCTCCTCTTCGGTCAACCACGCCAGATTTTTTTTCATCTTGCGCAGATTGAAGAACAGCTTGCGCTGCGACTTCGTCGTCGCCACCTTCACCAGGCGCCAGTTGCGCAGCACATACTCGTGAATCTCGGCACGGATCCAATGAACCGCGAACGACACCAGCCGCACGCCGACATTGGGGTCGAAGCGCTTGACCGCCTTCATGAGCCCGACGTTGCCCTCTTGTACGAGGTCACCCATGGGCAAGCCATAGCCCAGGTAGCCGCGGGCGATGTGCACGACGAATCGCAGGTGCGACAGCACCAGCTGGCGGGCCGCATCAAGGTCCGCTTGGGAGCGAAAGCGCGTCGCGAGCGCAACTTCATCATCCTTCGTCAGGACCGGAATTTGCGAAACGCGATCAATGTACGAGTCCAAGCTCCCCACGGGGCCCGCGAAAACCAAACCAGTCTGTTTAGCGACTAAGGCAGCAGCCATTGGCGAAAACCTCCAATAAAATCCCAGGGGCAATAATAGCACTCTCAGGGTCTGAGTGCTAACGCATCCAAGAGTTCCTTGCTCCGCAAAGACTTGTTAAATCAGGTACTTACGCTAACACCTACGTGGGTTCGATACCTCTGATGTGGCGGGTCGCCGCAAGCCAGGAGCCGAGCCAGCCAAGGCCGACCGAACAACTTAAGACCGCGGCGCCCAAACCAAAACTGAGACCCCTCAAATGGAACTGACTGCCGTAAAGCCCGGCGAGGCGGCCCACCGGTCCGGATAGCAAGCCGACCGCGACGGCTACCGCCATCAGGGCCAACAGTCCTCCGCCGAGCCCGTACCAGACACCCGCGTACAGAAACGGCCGGCGGGCAAACGCATCGGTAGCGCCGACTAGCTTCATGACCTCGATTTCCGCCCTCCGGTTCAATATATCCAACCGGATCGTATTGCCGACCACCAGCACCACCCCCAGTCCCAGCAAGCTCGCCGCCAACCAGATGATGCGATGCAATATCTCCAACAGCGCATCCAACCGGCTGACCCACTCTGTATCAATTTGTACCGTCTGAACATCCGGACTATCCGCAATGGCCTGCTTGAGTGCCGCAGTCCCGGCGGGGGTACTCGAGGCTACCGCCGGAGTGACGACCAAGGTGTCAGGTAGCGGGTTGTCGGGGAGCGCATCCAATGCATTGCCGAAGCCGGAAGCGATGCGAAACTGAGCGAGTGCTTGATCGGCCGTGATGACCCGGACCGCCGCCACGTCCGGCCGCTGCCGCAGTTGCTGAGCCAGCGCTTGCGCTCGTGTGCCGGCGGCTTGTTTGTCGAGGTAGACGGAGATGTCGAATGCTTGATTCCAATTCGAGGTCGCGGTACGCGTGTTTTGGAGAAACACATTGAGAAACAACGGCAGGGCGAGCGCTACCCCAATGACCGCCATGATCAACAGTGCGCCGATCGGGTACTGCGCGATGCGTCCCAGCGATCCGATGAGCGTTTGGGCATGGCGCGCGAACCAGGCGCGAGGCTTCACGGCAAGCGTCTCAAGCGGCGGCGCCGGCGGGCGCGGCCATTCGGCCGTCGCGAATGCCGAGGCAACGGGCGCTGAATCGATCGATGAGGTGCGCGTCATGCGTCGCGATCACGACCGTCACGCCGACATCGTTGAACCGTTTGAATAACTGCATGATCTCCAGTGCCAATTCCGGATCTAGATTACCCGTGGGTTCATCGGCGATGAGCAGCTGGGGTTTGCCGACCACGGCGCGCGCGATGCCGACGCGTTGCTGTTCGCCGGTGGAGAGTTCCAACGGCCGACTCTTCTCCTTGCCGAGCAATCCGACCTGATCGAGCGCCGCGCGAACGCGTTTGTCGATCTCCCGCTTCGGTCCACCGGCGATGATGAGCGGCAGTGCGACGTTGTCGGCGACGGAACGGTCAGGCAGCAACTTGTGATCCTGGAAAACCACGCCGAGCCGGCGGCGAAACTGCGGAATGCCGCGGGGCTTGATGCCGGCGGTGTTTTGATTGCCGATGAAAACCTGCCCTCGCGTGGGACGCTCGATGAGCGCGATCAACTTCAAGATGCTGCTTTTGCCGGCACCCGAAGGCCCGGTCAAGAACGCCATCTCGCCGTCGTCGATGCTGAACGAGACACCCGCCAGGGCCTCGCGACCGTTGGCATAGCGCTTGTGGACTTGGTCGAAGCGAATCATTCGGGGCGGCCGTCCGCATCCGACTTCAAGAGTGCGGTGACGAACTCCGCCGCATTGAACACCCCGAAATCTTCGCTTTGTTCTCCCACGCCCACGAAACGAATCGGAATCTTCAGCTTCTGCGCAATGGCGAGCACCACACCGCCCTTGGCGGTGCCGTCCAATTTGGTGATGACCAAGCCGGTAACGCCCAGCCCTTTGTTGAACTCTTCGGCCTGCGCAACGGCGTTTTGACCGATGGTGCCGTCCAGTATCAACAGCACTTCATGGGGCGCCTGCGGGTCCAACCGCGCGAGCACCCGTTTGACCTTCTTGAGTTCGTCCATCAAATGCGTCTGGGTATGGAGCCGGCCGGCCGTGTCGGCGATCAGTACATCGATATTGCGGGCTTTTGCCGCTTGCAGGCCGTCGTAAATCACGGCGGCGGGTTCTGCGCCGGCCTGCTGCGCGATGATGGGCACTTCATTGCGCTCGGCCCACACCTCGAGCTGCTCACGCGCTGCCGCGCGAAACGTGTCGCCGGCGGCGAGCAGCACCGTACGTCCTTCGGAGAGCAGCCGCCGCGCCAGCTTGCCGATGGTGGTGGTTTTACCGGCGCCGTTGATGCCGACCACCAGGATCACATAGGGCTTGATTCGAGCGTCGATGACGAGCGGTTGCTCGACGGGCCGTAGAATATCGAGCATCGCCGCGTGCAGCGCTTTGAGCAGCGCAGTCACATCGTTGAGCTCCTTGCGCGCGACTCGCTGACGCAGCTCATCGAGGATATGCGTGGTCGCCTCGACTCCCACGTCGGCGGTGATGAGCCGCATCTCGAGGTCGTCCAAGATCTCGGCATCGATCTTGCGGCCCGGCAGCAGTTCCTTGATATCGGTGGTGAGCCACGCGGGGCCGGTGTTCAGCTTGGCGCGCAGGCGTTTGAAAAAGCCGCGGACTCCCGGCTTATCGGCTTCGTTCGTCATGGGTGCAAGATGTTAACAGAGCGTCCGGTACGGCGACCGGCCGTGCGACATGCGCCGGCGAGCGTGCGCCGCCGCAGGGTATGATGCCGCCCGTGTCACCCCTAAAACCTGTCAAGCCGGGCGCGGAGGGCCGCAACTCCGTCCGGATCATCGCGGGCGGATGGCGCGGCCGGCGCGTGCATTTTCCGGATCTGCCGGGTCTGCGGCCGACGCCGGATCGGGTTCGCGAGACCCTGTTCAACTGGCTGCAGCATTCCATCGTCGGCGCGCGCTGTTTGGACCTTTTCGCGGGTTCAGGGGCGTTGGGGCTGGAAGCCCTATCACGGGGCGCGAAATCCTTGGTATTCGTCGAGCAGGCGCAGGCCGCTGCGCGGTCGCTGGTGAAGGAACTGGAGCGCCTGGGCGGCACCACGAAGGCCCAGGTGGTGGAAATGGGCGCATCGCGTTTTCTGCGCTCCGCGGGAGAGGCCTACGGCAAACCCTTTGATGTCGCCTTTCTGGACCCACCCTTCGGCCAGGACGCGTTGGCTGAATTCATTCCCCTGATCGATCAGGGCAACTGGGTCAAACCGGGTGGTTTGGTGTATTTGGAAAACGAGAAAGCTGGCGGTGCTCCCGCTCTGCCGTCACATTGGGAACTCCTCAAATCGAAGTCCGCGGGCGAGGTGGGGTATCATCTGGCACGCGTCAATGCGCGCGCTGGCCAATAAATAATCTTAGGTCATGAATAAAAGAACAGCCGTTTACCCGGGAACCTTCGACCCTATCACCAACGGTCATCATGATCTGGTCCGGCGGGCCGCCAGCATTTTCGATCGTTTGGTGGTGGCGATAGCCGCGAATCCCAACAAGGCCCCCATGTTCACCCTCGAACAGCGCGTCGACATGGCGCGCCGCGTGCTCGCCGACGTGCACAATGTCGAAGTGAAGGGCTACGTGGGCTTGACGGTGGACTTCGCGCGGCAGAATGGCCTGGCGGTGATAGTTCGCGGTCTGCGTGCCGTCTCGGACTTCGAATTCGAGTTTCAATTGGCTAATATGAGCCGGCACCTGACTCCTGAGATCGAGTCGGTCTTCATGACACCCCAGGAACAGTACACATTCATTTCCTCCACGTTGGTACGCGAAATCGCGGTCTTGGGCGGCAACGTCTCCGAGTTCGTGCATCCGATCGTCGAGGTCGAGTTGAAGCGGCACCGCAAGCTTTGAGCCCGCGCGGCGAGGCGCCGACCACTACGCGAGCGCCGTCCATCCACCTGTTTTTCGTCATGGCGTGGCTCGCTCTCGTGGGCGTCGCGGCGGTGCCGCGGGCGTTCGGCGAGGCCGCTCCTGCGGCAGCGCCGTCGGGCAGGCTGCACGGACAGCTGCGGTTGCCCGCGGTTGCCCATAAAGCCGCCATCGCCAGTGCCTATCCGCTGGCCAGTGAAGCCGGTCAAGAAGTGCTCGCCAAGGGCGGCAACGCGTTCGACGCGGCAGTCGCCGTATCGGCGGCGCTGGCCGTGGTCGAACCGACCAGTTCCGGACTCGGCGGGGGCGGCTTCTACTTGCTGCATCGCCAGCGGGACGGCTTGGAGACCATGGTGGACGCCCGCGAAACAGCACCGGCCGCCGCCACGCGCGATATGTACCTCGACAAGTCCGGCAATCCCATGGCCGACGCCTCCACCGAAGGATCGCTGGCGGCGGGAATTCCGGGCGAACCGGCAGCCTTCGAATACCTCGCGCGCAAGTACGGGAAACTGCCGTTGAAGGTGAGTTTGGCGCCCGCGATTCGATTGGCGCGGGAAGGATTTCCGTTGTACGCGCGCGTGCAGGGGGCGATTCGCTACAAGCGCGAACAGCTGCTGCGTTCGCCCGACGCGGCCAAAGTCTTCCTGACTGCCGATGGCGCGGTGCCCGAGCTCGGCACGCTCATCAAGCAGCCCGATTTGGCCCACACTCTGGAGGCCATTGCCGCTCGGGGTGCCAAAGGCTTCTATAGCGGTCGCGTCGCGCAGGATCTGGTGAGCGGCGTACGTGCGACCGGCGGAATCTGGACGCTGGCCGATCTCGAGGGGTACAGGGTCGTCGAACGAAAACCGCTGGTGGGCGAATACCATGGCGCTCGCGTCGTGTCGGCCGCGCCGCCCTCATCGGGCGGCGTCGCCGTGATCGATGCACTCAATATTTTGTCGGGATTCGACCTGCATGCCGTGGATGCGGGGACCCGCAAACACTTGGTCATCGAAGCCATGCGCCGCGCCTACCGCGATCGGGCGATTTATCTGGGCGACCCGGATTTCGTGCAGATGCCGCTGCCGCAGCTCATCAGTCCGGATTACGCCGCCGGGCAGCGCTCGAGCATACGCACCGATAAGGCCATGCCCAGCGACCTGCTGCCGGGGATCGAGCCGGAACCGATGGGAATGCACACCACGCACATCTCCATTCTCGATGCCGAGGGTAATCGAGTGGCGGGTACGTTCTCGATCAATTTGTTCTTCGGCTCGGGGCACATGCCGCCGAAGACCGGCGTGTTGCTGAACGACACCATGGATGATTTCTCGATCAAGTCAGGTACGCCGAACGCGTTCGCGCTGGTGGGCAACGCGGCCAATGCCATCGCCCCCAACAAGCGCAGCCTGTCCAGCATGGCGCCCACGTTCGTCGAAACGCCGAAGGGCCTGATGATCATCGGCACCCCGGGCGGCAGCTACATCATCAGCATGGTGCTGCTCGGGACACTCGATTACTTGGACGGGATGAGCGCGGCCGACATCGTCAAGGACCGTCGCTATCATCACCAGTATCTGCCCGACGTGGTCGACTATGAGAAAGGCGCCCTGTCGGAGACGGAGATTGCACAACTGGAGGCCATGGGCCACAAGCTCAAAGAAGGAAACCGGCTTTGGGGCAACATGGAGGTGATCACCTGGGACTATGCCTCCGGCAAGGTGGAAGCCGCGTCTGACCCTCGGGGCGAGGGCGCAGGGTTGATTTACTGAATCTGCGGCCGGATCAGCCGGCAAACTCCAACCCCTACGCAGCTTTGCGCTTGCGGACCAGCGTCCCCAATCCGCCGAGTCCGGACACCAATAACCAAGCCGCCGCGGGCAACGGCACGGGTGTGACCGTCAGTGTGCCGGTATTCCCTTGATACAGGGTATTTCCGACCAAGTAGCTGTAGTAGATCGCACCATTTTGGTAACCCAAGTTGAAACCGTTATTGTTGGGTCCCCCGACCATGAATACCAGCCCATTGGTGCTGACGTACGGTGCAGTCGCGTTGAACACCGTGTCTCCAATCAGATCCGTGCCGCCACCGAAGCGGTAAGAAAGGTTGCCCCCGCCCAGGTCATGCACTCCCGTCGTGGCGAGCGTCACGAGCGTCAGGCTCTCGGGGCTGGGTGTTAAAGTGGTCGCGGAGATCGAGCCTGTGCCGCTGACGGCTTGGCCGGCATTGACGTCGAGCGTGCCGATTGCTGAAAGGCCGGTAGCCTCAAAATCGAAATTATAAATCGTATCAGCGCTTGCGATGCTGCTCCCCGCCATCAGCGCGACTGATAGGACACCCAACCGCTTTGCTTTCATGTGCGCTTGTCTCCCTACGGCTTGCACAATGTCAATTCGTGCCCGTACGTTCGGCCTCTTATGCGGCGCGGCTATGACGACCATGTGAATTTTTGGCGGCATCGACCCAGGAGGCGCTACAAACGCTTGCGCGTTCCCTTATCCGGACACACCAAATAACAATCTGGATACCCTGCCCGGATGGAGCAGCCGTTCGACGAATCGACCCACCCCGATTCCACATAGCATTGATTGGGCGCAGAGGGATCCGATGATGCCTTCAGAGCAGAACATCCACCCGAGGCGCCGATCGCAAGCATGCAAACAAGTATGCGCAACATAGGCGGCACTCCCCGTTACTGTTCTTATTCGACCGCCCATCGGGGCCGGAAGTTGCGGGAGCGGTGCCGATCTCCACGTAGGAAAATACCGACAATCGAGGCAGTCTCAGCGCTGGCACACGGCACACCAGTACGTCGACCTCTGGCCTTGCACGAATTGCTTCACCGGGGTCTTGCACACACGGCAGGCTTGACCGCTGCGTTCGTACACGAAGAGCTGCTGTCGAAAATATCCGGGGATGCCTTCCGCATTCACATAGTCGCGCAATGTGGTGCCGCCGATCTCGATGGCTTCGGCGAGCACGTCTTTGATGGCCCGGACGAGAGCCGAGGCCTGCGCCCGGGTGAGGCGGCGTGCGGCGCGGCGCGGCGCAATGCCGGCGCGAAACAGCGCCTCGCTCGCGTAGATATTGCCCACGCCGACGACAATGCGCGAATTCATGATGAATGGTTTGATCGCGACGGTGCGCTTGCGGGTGGTACGGAACAGATACGCGGCGTCGAATTCGTCGCTCAAGGGTTCGGGGGCGAGCTTCGCGAGGAGCTTGTGCTCGAGCGGGTTCTCTTCGGTCCAGTGAGCGCTGCCGAAGCGCCGCGGGTCGTGAAAGCGCAACGCCTTGCCGGAGTCCACATGGATATCCCAATGATCGTGTGCCTTGGGCGGTACGTCGGCGCCCACGATGCGCAGGCTGCCGGACATGCCGAGATGCAGAATGAGAGTCCCGGTGTCGAAAACGACCAAGAGGTATTTCGCCCGGCGCTCGATGCGGCGCACGGTTTGATGCAGGATCGCGGCCTCGAGGTGGCCGGGGATGGGCCAGCGCAGGCGGCGATCGCGCACGATCACGTCGGTGACGCGCCGGCCAATGAGCGCGGGCGCAATGCCGCGGCGGGTGGTCTCTACTTCAGGCAGCTCGGGCATGGATAAACCGCCCGAGAAAACTCTCGAGAGTTACTTGATCTTGGATTCTTTGTATGGGACGTGCTTGCGAGCCACCGGATCGAATTTCTTGGTTTCCATCTTGTCGGGATGGAGACGCTTGTTCTTCGTGGTGGTATAGAAGTGGCCGGTTCCAGCCGACGAGACCAACTTGATTTTATCGCGCATGCGGGACGCTCCTTAAACCTTGACGCCTTGGGCGCGCAGATCGGCAACGACCACGTCCACGCCGCGCTTTTCGATGGTGCGCAAGCCGCGGGTCGTCACGCGCAGGCTGACGAATCGCCTTTCGGTTTCGAGCCAAAATCGGTGGGTGTGCAAATTGGGCAAGAATCGCCGACGCTTGCGATTATTCGCGTGGGAAACCGTATTACCCGTTTTCGGGCCTTTACCCGTGACCTGGCAGACTCGCGACATGGCGTAAACCTTTGGACTTGAACTCAAGGACAGCCGCGCTTTATACCAGGGTGCTCGAGGCTAGGCAATGAAAGTTAATGAAGCGCCGAGCAATACGCCGATATCCATGACCGGTTTGTTCGATTAAGTCATATTTTTCAATGAGTTGTGCGTAAACATGTCAGAGCAGGCCGCGTTCGGCCAAAGATGGAGAGTTCCCCATTTTTTGCCGAACGTGGACTTATCTAATATGTGGAGTACGGGTGGTGGCGCGCCATTATCCGCCCCTCCAACTCCACATAAGTTTTCGTCTCCGGCGTAACTTTTTGCCCTCCTACCACAGTTGCGGAGGGCATCATGAACATTGTTTTACGACCCAGCACACGCCGGATGGTCGAGCAGTCCCCGGCGGCGACCGAGGCCTTGAGTTTCATAGAGTGGCTGCGTGCCGAGCGATACACGGACTACACGATCGACTGCCATATTCGGCGGCTCCTCTTCGTAATGCCGCGACTTGCGCCTGGCTCTTCGCCGCCGATCCTCAGGGACCGCGCGCTCGTGGCTGCCTTCGGCCGCGAGCGTCGCCCCTATTCAAGGTTCACCAACTTCGCGGCAACACGCCGTGCCTACACCCGGTACCTGAGCGCGCAGGGGCGCCTGGTACAAGAGCCAGACGCTCCGAACGAGGACGTCGTCCGTCGATATGACCAGTACCTTATCGACGTTCGGGGCCTGTCTGACTCGGCGCGCTGTCATCACGAGCTTACGGTGCGTGCGCTTTTCGGGAGCATTCAGAGCCGACGCCGGTCCTTGCAGGGCCTCTCGCGTGATGATGTCGAGCAGCTTATTTCCGAGCGCAGCCAACGCGTCTCGCGCCACACCTTACAGCATGAGGTTGCGCAGCTGCGTGCGTTTCTCCTATGCACACGATGCCGGTCTGGTGCGTGACCGCCTCGACGGCTTCGATACGCCGCGCACGTATCGCGACGACTTACCGCCACGGGCGCTGCCATGGCCAACCGTGCTGCAGCTCCTGCGGTCGATCGAGTGCACGAACCGCGCGGGCTGGCGGGATCTTTGCATTCTCCATCTGATCGCCTACTACGGCCTGCGCCCCGGCGAGGTCGTCGCCCTGCGTCTTGATTCGATCGACTGGGAGCGAGAGCTCCTGCACGTCTATCGCCTTCGTCACACGTTCGCGATGCGTCTGCTCGCCCGCGGTGTTGGCATGAAGGCGATCGGAGACGTCCTCGGCCACCACAGCTTCTACGGCACGAGTGCCTACCTGCGACTCGACGTCACCATGCTGCGTAGCGTGGCTCTCGCGGTTCCGGGCCGGGCAGGAGGGCGCCATGCGTAAGACACCGCCGTTGCAACGATTCGATGCTGCCGTGACGGCCTTCATTTCCAGCCGACGGGCCCTCGGGCGCGCCATCCGACTCGATGAGTACGTACTGCGCCGCTTGCGTTCCTATCTCGCCCGCGCCGGATTTCCCGACCTGGACGCAGCGAGTTTCGCCCGCTGGCGCCGCAGCCTCAGGCACTGTGCTCACAACACTCAGCTCGACTGGGCGATGATGGTCTATCGGTTCTGCCGGTACCGCCGGCGCCGCGAGAGTCGATGCTTCCTACCTCAGCGCTGGACGCTTGGTCGGCACCGGCCGTATTCGTTACCCACGCCGATCAACACCGACCAGGTCAAGCGGCTGCTGGACTTCGTTGCGGGCTGTCCGCCGATCGCGAGTCGCCCTCTTGTACATGCTGCCCACCGTCTTGCGATCGTGCTGTTGTACACGGCGGGTCTGCGGCGTGGAGAGGCGGCCCGACTGCGGATGGAGGACATCGATGCCGAGACGGGCGTCGTGCACGAAGTTCCACAAGTCCCGGTGGGTGCCCCTCTCTTCGAGCGCCACCCGTGAGCTGCGCGTACTTGTGCGAGAGGGCCGCGGTCATTCCTCGGGCTGCGCACAACCCGATGCTCCTTTGCAGCCGCGCCTCACGCGGCTATAGCGTTGAGGGCTTGAGTAGCGCCGTGCACGGCGCTATGTGCCGGTCCGGCATCTGGGCAAAGGCTCCGCGTGTCCCGCGCGTGCACGACTTCCGCCACGCCTTTGCCGTGGCGGCGCTACGTCGGTGGTATGAGGAGGAACGCGACGTGCAGTCGGAACTGCCCAAGCTCGCCATGTACATGGGCCACGTGTCGATCGCTTCGACGACTTACTACCTGCGCTTCATGCCGGCGGTGGTGACGCTCGCGAGCGAGCGCTTCGCCAGCGACTGCGGAGATTTGATCGATGACGGAGGTGCCGCATGAGCCGCGCATCCCCGACAGCCTTGGGTCGCGATCTGGTCACCTTTTTCGAGGACTTCCTCCCCGCACAGCGGGGCTTAAGCCCCCATACGATCCGCGCCTATCGCGATGCGCTGCTGCTGCTTCTGCGCTTCACCGCGCGGGAGCTGCGTCGTACAGTGGACCGTCTCGACGTACCAGATCTCACCGTTGACCGCGTCACTCGGTTCCTTGCTTCCCTTGAAGCCGAACGGCGCAACGGCATTGCCACCCGTAATGCGCGACTCGGCGCGATTCACGGCTTTGCGCGCTACCTCGCCGGGCAGCGCCCGGAGCACCTCGGGGTCCTGCAGCGGATCATCGGCATGCCCTTTAAGCGCGGCGCCGTCGAGGTGCCGATCGAGTATTTCGATCGTATCGAGCTGGACGCCTTGCTCAAGAGTATCGATCGATCCACAGATCTCGGCCGCCGCGACTACGCGCTGTTCGCGTTCATGTTCAACACCGGCGCCCGGGTCCAGGAGGTTCTGGATGTGCGCGTCGCCGATGTGCGCCTCGAGGCGCCTGCGCAGGTGCGCCTTCTCGGCAAGGGCAGAAGGCCTCGCGGGTGGCGCCTTCCCTCAAGACCAAAAAGCTCCACCCGCACTCGATCCGACACAGCACGGCGGTAGCGCTGCTCAAATCCGGCGTCGATTTCGCCACCATCAGCCAGTGGCTTGGTCACGCTGGCCTTAACACCACCATGCGTTACGCTCGTGCCGATCTCGATCTGAAGGGCCGGGCACTCGCACAGGTGTTTCCCGACGCGGTGACACCACCCCCGGGCTGGCGACTCCTGCTCGATGGTACGGATCTCGTTGGCTGGCTGCGGAGGCTCTAGAGGCGGCGTACCGCCGCGGCCAGGCGCTCGACCGTCGCCGGACCGCGGCGCCGGTGCCTATCGACGTGCCTCGTCATCGACGTCGTCGGTCGCTTCGAGGCGGCGGCGGAGGGTCGAGATGACCTCGTGGGTCGTTTCGATGTCTGCGACGCGAAGTCCATTGGACAGGAGGTTGATCCAGGGCGTCTGTAGGTTCATGGCGGCGTCAAACGCCTCTTTACCCTTGTCGGTCAGCACGACCAGTTGCGCGCGCCGGTGATGGGGATTCGGTTGGAAGGCCACGAGCCCGTCGGCAGACAGATCGTTGACGATACGCTGCACGTTTTGGCGATTACCACCCATATCACGCGCGAGCCACGCCACCGGTTGAGCGCGCTCCGCCGCCAGGATGGTGCCGAGCACCTGCCAGCGAGCGCTCGTCAGGCCGAGCTCCGCGACAAGCCGGTCCCCCGCGGTTAGCAGTCGGTTGTTGACCAGGAAGATCTCCAGGACGAGGCCGGTGAGGGCGCGTCCGGCAGGGGTTTGCTTGGGTTTGGTCACGCATCCATACTGCCGTCTTGACATCACGATGTCAAATAGGTACCGTATTCACTCATGACACCAAGTTGTCACCATGCAACCAACCTCCTTGGAGATCTTATGTTGTCGTTAC
>Ga0326728_10009461_pt1 | contig 23457 bp, 24 predicted proteins | sample MB3enrmetagenome_FD_207602 | JGI IMG/M metagenome (GOLD analysis project Ga0326728, IMG submission 207602) | Lab enriched peat soil microbial communities from McLean, Ithaca, NY, United States - MB31MN | ecosystem: Environmental > Terrestrial > Soil > Wetlands > Peat | place: USA: New York... | reverse complement strand
GCACCATCTCGAGGGTATCGACGGGCAGGCGAGCCGCGATCAGGCCTTCTAACAGACGCTGGAACTCACGCGGGTCTTCGCCCAGCTCGATGGCGGCGTCCCAGAAGAACTGGGCGTGCGAGTAGAGCCCGTGCTTGCGGGCGTTCCGGCTGGAGCGCCGCTTGCCGGCGCGGGTGCGCGGGCCGGTGGACCTCCTTTTCATTGGTGATTTGTGATTGCTGATTGGCGATTGCGGGGCCGCTGGGTTTACGGTTTGGCTTGGCATATGCATTCTCCTTAAGTCTTCTGGGCTATCGGGCCTTGATTGGTGATCGGCGATTGGCGATTGCGGGGCCGCTGGGTTCTCGTTTTCGCTTGAGATAGGCATTCTCCTTGAGTCTTCTGCGCTATCGAGCCTTGATTGGTGATCGGCGATTGGCGATTGCGGAACCGCCGAATTTTCGTTTTCACTTGCCATATGTATTCTCCTTAACTCTTCCAGACTATCCAGTGTGGCGTTCCACACGACTTCTCCTTAAATCTTCCACCCTATCAGATTCGAATGGGACGGTGGGTAAAGGTGGGACGTCCGTGAATGATTATTTCAGCGCAATGGAATCAAGGGATTGCGAGGGGCAAGGTGGGCATTATAACGTCACTGCGGCCAAAAGTGTGGCATTCTGGCACACACGTGCATGGAGCTGCATGTGGACGCCTTGGCGTGCGCCAGCGAAGCTTGCGGAGCTGTCGCCGCTGCCCAGAGCTATTCTGAAACCCTCAACCAACAATCGTCAATTGCTAACCCCCTTCTAAAACTCCCAGTAACCATTCTTGAATCTGAAATCGCCGATTCCCTGCTCCCGAGTTCAGTGTCCCGTATCCCGTGTCCCGTATCGTCCCTGTCTTTCGGCCTCCACAAAGTCGAGCCCAAAGAGCTCGCCCAAATCCCCGCCCGCGTGGTGCTGGAGAGCATCGACACCCACCTGCGCATCGAACGGCAGGAAAAGCTGTTTGCGTGAAGGATTCAATCGGACACCGAGAATCTACAAACTTCAGACCTTTTAGACTGTTCATTCTCCAATCCGTACTTTTTCCCCGAAAAGCCTGTGCGTGCCGCATTGTTGCAAGAGCAATTAAGGTGTATGTTACTGTTTGACCGGTTCACCAATTCGAAGTCCCGGCGAACGTCGTCCATGGCAATTAACGCTGACAAACCACACCTATGGAAGGCCGACACACGCGCCTCGGTTGACCAGTTCAATCGATGGTTCATGAAGTTCGCACCCAAGGCTTACCGGGACACCCGCAAGAAGACCATCAAGAGCGTCGAACATGGCCTGAAGCAGACCAATGACCTGACGATCATCACCCCCCGCATAATCGAGGCCAACCCGGCCATTCTGCCGACGCTTCGCATGTCCACCTGCCCGCCCCTTGCGCGCGACCGGTTAGTTGGCCTTGCTGACTCCAATAAGAATGTGGTGGAAACGCTGGAAGAAGGCAGGGTTCCGCCCCGGCTGTCCCCGGAGCTTTTCCGGGAGCACCTGCGCAGGATTTCCAGCACGCTTTCGCAGATGCTGGATGTTGACGTGTTTCCGTGGCTGGAAGAAAAGCGCCGCCCGAGCAAGGAAGAACGGTACCGCTCCTGCACTATCGTAGCGGACAGGCTATGTGGAGCGGTCGCGGAACCAATTGTGAGAAACGCGCAGGAGAAACGCCAACTTGCCCTTATCCAGCAATATCTCACGGCGCTTGGCTACAAGCTGCAAGGGCATTCCGCCGGCACGCCGATCACGGAGATGGAGCCGGGTACGTTCACTTTCCGCCTGAACGTCAACGTGAAAAGCCCCAAGGCCGATGCGAAGGACATCAAGATACCTGTCGATGCGGTGATCCAGCCCAAAAGCGCCGACCTTCCGCACCTGCCCTTGCTCATCGAAGCGAAATCCGCGGGCGACTTCACGAACGTCAACAAACGCCGGAAGGAAGAGGCCATAAAAATCACCCAACTAAGAGCCACTTATGGCGAAGAAGTGGTTTTTGTCCTTTTCCTCTGTGGCTATTTTGACGCGGCTTATTTGGGCTACGAAGCCGCGGAAGGTATAGACTGGATCTGGGAACACCGAATCGAGGACATCGACCAACTCGGGATTTGAACTGCCCATGAATGCAGCCGCCACACAAGAGATCGAAGAGCGCCGCCAGCAGGAGCAAGCGCGCCTTGACAGCCTGAAAACGGCGCAGGAACGCAACAAATGGGGGCAGTTCGCCACTCCTCCCGAACTCGCATTGAGCATTGCGCGTTATGCTCACTCCCTGCTGGAAGGAAGACCGGTGCGTTTCCTCGACCCCGCCATCGGCACCGGATCGTTTTACTCGGCGCTTCTTCAAGCCTTTCCGGCGGAGAAAATCGAGGCGGCCACAGGGGTCGAGCTTGACCCAATCTTTTCGGAAGCCGCCGCCGCTCTTTGGGGAAATACGGGTCTGCGAATCGTGCGCGGAGATTTCACCGAGCAACGCCCTCCCTCTCAGCGGTTCAATCTTGTTCTCACCAACCCGCCTTATGTCCGGCATCATCACCTGACCGCCTCACAAAAGGACCGCCTCCGGCAGCAACTGGCCCAGTCGCTCACCTTCGATGTGAGCGGCCTGGCAGGGCTCTATTGCTATTTCCTGCTCCTTTGCCACGACTGGATGGAAGATGGAGGGCTGGCGGTCTGGCTGATCCCCTCCGAATTCATGGACGTGAATTACGGAAAAACCTTGCGGCGCTACCTGACGGAGCGAGTAACGCTGCTGCACGTTCACCGCTTCTGCCCGACCGATGTGCAATTCACCGATGCGCTCGTTTCCTCTGCCGTGGTGGTTTTTCGCAAGCTTGCCCCGCCGCAGGGCCACGCCGCTCGGTTCTCGTTCGGCGGCCCCATCGAGCATCCGCAGAAGGACGCCATGGTGCTTATTGAGACCTTGCGCTGGTCGCACAAATGGACGCAGTTTCCCGGCGGCGGAGCAACGAGTGCTCACGGCGAGCTGATCCTTGGCGATCTGTTCTCAATCAAGCGAGGATTGGCCACGGGAGCCAACAGCTTCTTTATATTGACTGAGGCGGACGCCCACCAGTTGGATTTGCCGCAAAACTTCCTAAAACCGATTTTGCCGGGTCCCCGCCATTTGACGGCGGACGTTATTGAAGCCCTTCCCAGCGGCGCCCCGGACGTTTCGCCACGCCTCTGGCTGCTCGATTGCAGCGAAGCGGAAGAACGCGTCCGCACCGCGTGGCCGCGCCTCTATGAGTACCTTCAGCAGGGTCGCGAACGGAACATCCATGCAACTTACCTTACTAGCCGCCGCACGCCATGGTATTCACAGGAGCAGCGTCCCCCGGCCCCGTTCCTCTGCACCTACATGGGCCGCGCCAACAACGGGAAACACCCCTTCCGGTTTCTCTGGAACCGCTCGCAAGCGACCGCTCACAACGTGTATCTCATGCTGTATCCCCAAGGCCGTTTGCGCGACGCGCTGATTGCGCAGCCGGAGATTGAAGCACGTGTCTTCGATGCACTAAAACGGATTAAGCCCAGCGAGCTGGTTTCGGAAGGCCGCGTCTACGGCGGAGGCCTCCACAAAGTCGAGCCCAAAGAGCTCGCCCAAATCCCCGCCCGCGTGGTGCTGGAGAGCATTGATGCGCATGTCTGCATTGACCGGCAGGTAAAGCTATTTGCTTAGGGAGAATAGATATGGGCCTGTACGTCCATTCCCTCGGGGAGATACCGACCGGCACTGAGCGCGCATATTACATATACTTGCTGGACTACGGGTGGGAGGAAGCACTGGGCAATGCGGTTCGGGCGAACCTGCCAAGAATGGCCGATATGGCGTCACGCTCCAACGCTGTTGTGATCCACGGCCCCCGAGGGGTGCATTTCGAGGACGAAGTTTTATCGTGGCATCGTGTGAACGGGCAAGACGCAAAGGACATCCTTCCGGCAGTCCTCATTACTACGCGGCATCCTGGGACGTTCCGTGAATCGTTCGCGCCCAAGAAATCGAAAAAGGAGAGCGGGGATGCGCTCCTCTTGCTTCCGCTACGGAAAGTCTGTAAGTCTTCGGAGGATGTCGTCGAGCTGATTCATCGAGTATTCGAGGATATCAAGAGCAAGAGACGGCTATCCGAGTTCCAGGCAGCAAAGCGGATGCGCCGCGGCGTGGCAGGAGCATTGGTCGATGCAGTCATATTGCAACCGAAGGTCGGCGGGATTGGCTTTGATCTGAAGAAGTTTTTCGGGCGTGGGTAAAACGTGAAACCCGATCTGTTCACATTCGTGGCTCAGATTGCCGTCGAAAGCGGCGATCCGATTCCCATCACATGCAACTGCGGCAGCGTGATTACCATCATGCCGCCACTTCAGGAAGAGCTTGTAGTTTGCCCAAGCTGCGAGTCAAGGATTAAGCTCCTGGTGTTGACCGGTGACCCTGGAGATGTCATCGGGCGTGCCCCGAATGGCGAGCCGATGCTCATTCCAGTCCAGGGCAGCTCCCCGGAAAAGCTGGCAATATCTGATGGAGAACGGCACAGACTACTTGAGAAAATCAGAAAAGATTGGGAAAACACGAATCACTGAGCAACATGAGCGACAAGCCAATACTCATCAATTCAAAACATGACCGGGTGGACGTAGATGCACTCATTGAGAGTTGCCGCTCCGATCCTAATAGGATACTGGCGGATGATGAAGTCGGCCTTGTCGTGTATGTCGGTGACCTGGACATTTATAGTATCAGCGCGCTAGGACACCCGGAGACGGGCAATCCGCCCCAAGATCCAAGCGGGCACTGGGCGCAGAAAGTGAATGAGATCTCCATTATTCGGTTCGGCCGGAGCGTTCGCAGGCAGATCGGCTCAGTCGTGAAGACGCTGTCCGCCGACAGCATCTTGGTAATTCGGGATGGAGACGGGCTCCGAAAAGTACGGGCGGCGGACCTAGAAGCCGGAATGATCCTGCGCAATGGTGAGAAGGTTTACTGGTGACGTTCAAGAATGAACTCGAAAGGCGCACGTTTGAAATCGCGCAACGAGTCTGCGGCGAAGTTGCCCTAATCGAGCACAATAAAACGCTTAGAATCGAAACTGCCAGTTCACCCGAAGTGGCATCATTCGTCGGCCCGCCAAAGAAAGAAATCGATGTAATCACGGCGGGATTCGACCAGAATCCTGACGTCAAGATTCTTATTAGTTGCAAGGAGTATCGGCAATCAAAGGCCGAGCCTGCTGATGTGCAGGAGTGGGCGGCAGCGGTCAGAACGATGAATTATTATGCCACTGCGACCAAATATCTCGGTTTGGTAATTTCACCGAGCGGTTTCACGAGCGGGTGTGAGCCTTGGGCTACGTCGTACAACCTCGGTGTAATTCCACCCTTGAAGGGCAAACCACTCAAATTTCCGGCAGACACCTGCGATCAAATGTTCGAGCGAGTCTTGACCGCGTTTAAGAAACGGCTGCACTTCCCGCACGCCGCTCTTTTCGAGGCTCCGCAATTCTACGAGTTTGTTTACCACCTCACGGAAGCATTCGAAGGAAGGGATCAGTCGGCAAGGGACTTCGGAGAGAGATACAGAGTGCTTGGGAAAGGATGGCTGTCCTCATTTCAGGAAGTGGTTAGAACATTCACGAATCATGCCATTCAGGACATCGAAACGACCTCGGCTGGCATGTACCTGAGCTTCTCTGGAGATTTGACATTCCGCATGATTGGGAAGCAGATTCTATTCGGCTCAAACGATGGAGCGATCGAAGGCCACAGCGTTGCCGTGACATGCGAAAAGAATTTCTATGGCACCCCTTGTTCCCTGGATTTCATCAAGAAATTAGTGGTTGGCCAAAAAGTGACGAGTGCTGGCGACTGGGGTGTCCGCTTCGAGTTTGGCCTGAGCGATGATCTCATGTTGGCAATCGAGCCAGACAGGATTCAGGTCTATAGGACAAGAAATCCTATCGACCAGAATTTGCTGTAGCCGCCACCCACCGGCAGGCAGCGCGGAGTGACCCCGGTCCCGGCGGGATTACTCCTCGGCTTTTCGCCCTGCATGTCGATTAGGTTGTGGACTCCTACGATGTTTACAACCGCATAGTAGGCTAAACTGCGCCTAACGCTGAAGCGTTACCCGCTGAAAACTCCCTTGGCCCATTGCAGCCGGGTGGGGCCAAGCCTACGCTGGCAGCCTGGTCGGAGTCGACAATGGAAATAGCCGGTTAGAGGTACCACAACAGGAGGGGAATGAATGGACGCGACCACCCCGCAATCCGACTTCAAGGAAAACACCCCAGCGCAGCCGCAGGCCACAACATTTGCGCTTTTCGATGTTCTGGGTTTTGGGAGACGCTTCAATGATTTGAAGTTGGAAGGTATGAGGGTTGCCTACGATCGCCTCATTGCAGTTGCCCGCGGTATGGAAGTTAGCTTGTTCCTGCGATCCTTTCCAAATGGGGAGGGCGGCTCTCCCACGGCCCTTGGTGTCTTCCCCACCCAGTCTGCATATTTCAGCGACACCATCATTCTCTGGCAAGCGTACGACGAATTTCCCTTTCCCTCATTCTGCCAGATGTGTTGTGAGCTCATGTGCGAGAGCTTGCCAATCGGTCTGCCACTGCGCGGAGCGCTGGCGGTTGGCCCTGCCATCTTGGACAAGCCCAGCGGAGTTTTTCTTGGTTCACCGCTTATTGAGGCCGCCCGCATGCACTCGGCCCAACGTTGGCTGGGCGTCTCTTTCTGCGAGTCGTTTTTAGAGCCGAGGAAGTACAAGTTCGATCCGCAGTTAGTTCTTCCATACTCTGAGCACTTCAAAGATGAGGCGGCCCGCCGCACACCCGGTCTCGTTTTGGATTGGCCTCGTCACTGGCGCGAGAAGGGGTATGGCGAGCTCGCCGCAGCCGTGTCAGCACTCGACGTGGAGCCGGCATTCCACGAGTACTACGCCAATACTCTAGCATTTATCGAACACTCAGAGCAGCAGCATGACTGGTTCAAGCACAAGAGAATTACCTCGTAGATGTCCGCAGCACGTGCCGGCGAGTTATCCCGCCCCGGGGGGAGGACCTGGCGACATGTCGCGGGAATAGGTTGCCGCCTCCTTCGGGCAGCGCGCCAGCCAGGCATTGCATTGCTCGATGGAAAGCGTGTCGAGCAAAGCTGATGCCCTGCCTCGAGGATTTCTTCTCCCGAATATTGACTAACTTGTGAACCCTGGTGGTGTTTAGAGCCGCGGAATGGTGCGTTATGCGCACGGCTCCTCGCTACCTGCTGGCGGGCAGCGGAAGTAACCCCTCAGCCTTCCCGATCAGATCCGGACACCCTCCCCGATTTCTGGGGTCCGGTGGACCCCATCGGGGTCCGAGAATCGGACTCCCCTCGGAGAGGGCCAGCGGAGTAGCGCAGGGCCCGCACTCCGGCCCTGCGGCTTCTCCAGCGGCGCGGGCGTTTGCCGCGCCGCAAACACGGCAACGTTCGTTCTCTTGACCACGCGTTAGACGAAATCCTCGTACCGTGAGCCGACGCCGCCCAAATCGCTTCGCGGTGGAAGAGCCGCAGGGCCGGAGTGCGGGCCCTGCGCTACGTTTTCTTTGAAGCGCCCGTTATAGGTGGCGTTGGAGCTGAAGGGCGGGGCAAGACAAATCAGGCGGGCTGGCGCAGGCGGTGGTTCTCACCGTCTGCCATCTCCCGACTATCGGATGGCGCGGAGGGCGGCTTCGGGTTCGCGGCTGATGATGGTTAACAAGATGCGGGCTGCGCCGGTGGGTTCGCGTTCACCGTTTTCCCATTTACGCAGCGTGGCCGGACCCAAGCCAAGGGCCGGCACGCGCAAAGCAATCCAAGCCATTATTCCTAGCGGTCTTTGCACCTTGGCGTGAGCATGACTCAGAGTTGGTCATGGGCGGGAAGTTGGGACCGCAATTCCAGGCGGCGGGCGTCATTCATGGCGAGCACCTTCACGGTGGCGCGACCGGCGGGCGTAATCCCCTGGATACGAACGCCGAGAAACAAAAAATGCTCAGCCCAGCGGTCGCGCCTGGGGTGGAAGAGGGGCACAAGCTCACCACTGATGGGATCCACGCCCGTGAGGTTGGGGCCCTTGCGAAGGTTGCAGCGGTGGCAGGCCAGCGCGAGATTTTCAACGTCATCGCCCCCGCCGTGCTGTTTGGCGATGATATGCTCAATGTGGTGCGTCAACTCGCTGTGCTCCTGGCGCAGCAAGCAATACTCGCAACGGTTATCCGCCCGGCGCCGGACAAGGTCTCGCGTGGTGGTGTCCATCGCTAGCTTTGATTCAAATCCAGGTGTCGCCGGACCTTGAGCTTTAAGATGGAGATGAAGTCCCCCGCATTGATGAAGGCCTCATATTCCGCTCGTTCCTCCTCACTGAGCACGCCATTATTGGCGCGTTCGGCGAGGGTGTCGATCCGCGATTGCACCGCAGGATCAATTCGGAATTCAGTCATTCGCCGGGCTGACTCGGCGTCGATGCAGCGGCTCAATGGGTCCAGGAGACCGTCCAGCGCTGTGTCCATGGCAGGGTTTCCCATATCAATGAGGTTACCATAGGGTGGCGTTGGGGGGCTAGAGCAAAGAAGCGGGCAGCCAGCGCTACTTGCTTAAAGGTATCGGATGGCGCGGAGGGCGGCTTCGGGTTCGTGGCTGATGATGGTTAACAAGATGCGAGCTGCGCCGGTGGGCTCGCGCTCACCGTTTTCCCATCTTCGCAGCGTCGCCGGACTCAGGCCAAAGGTGCGGGCAAAGGCCTCGCGGCTCAGTCCGACTCTCTTGCGGGCGGTTTTGATGTCCGCCGGTTTCACGGCAACCCGGACGGCCCGCGCGGCGGCAGACTTATCACCCCGAGCGTGGGCGAGGGCTTCCTCCAAGCCCTGCAGGATTCCCTCAAAAGCTCGCTTGCTCATTCAATTCCGCTGGTTTTCCGACGAAAATCTCCCGGCACGCGCAGCGAAGTGGCGTGTCTCGACGACTGTCTGCATCCTTAAATTGTGCCCCATTGGGGCTAATTCGTCAACAGCGGACCCCCCCAAGAAAGGGGGTGCGCCAGCCCCGCGGGCCGAAGCTCCGCGGCCCGGAAAAGCACCACGCGCTGATTGCGCAGCCGGAGATTCAAGCGCGCGTGTTCGAGGCACTAAAACGGATTAAGCCCAGCGAGCTGGTTTCGGAAGGCCGCGTCTACGGTGGGGGCCTCCACAAAGTCGAGCCCAAAGAGCTCGCCCAAATCCCCGCCCGCGTCGTGCTGGAAAGCGTCGACGCTCGCCTGCGCATCGAACGGCAAGAAAGGCTGCTTGCGTGAAGGGTAACTGTTGAGAACCGCGGAGTAGTGCACTGCGCACCCAGCTCCGCGTGGCTCGTTCGGTCTGGAAGGACTTTATCAATTGCCCAGGAATAAACCTCGAACCTGCTGTCCGCGCTACCTCGAAGGCAGGTTTTTGTGGTAGATTTTGGAGGAGACGACGAAGTGAAGGAGGAAGGAACATGGGTGGAGTAAGAGAAGAAGCCCAAAAGTTGATCGACGCCCTGCCCGAGGAGACCTCCTGGGATGACCTGATCTATCAGATGTATGTGCGGAAGAAAATTGCCAAGGGGATCGAGGCGGCCGAGCAGGGCCGCGTCGTCGCTCACGACGAAGTGAAGAAGCAGTTCCTTTCCGAATGAAGGTCATCTGGACGGATCCCTCCATTTACCGAATAGCGGGAGAACGAATCGAAATCCTTGCCATCGTCCACGGCAGCAGGGATCTGACCGTACGCCGAACGGCACCGTGAAGAATCGGTTGGCAAACCCGCCCAACTGGTTTCGGAAGGCCGCGTCTACGGCGGAGGCCTCCATAAAGTCGAGCCTAAAGAGCTTGCTCAAGTCCCCGCCCGCGTGGTGCTGGAAAGCTTCGACACCCACCTGCGCATCGAACAGCAGGAAAGGCTGTTTGCGTGAAGAGAGAAGCCGCCCCCCTGCCAGGCGGTGCAGGGCTCGCCACCGGCGGTTTCCCCTAAGCGCGACCAGGACCGGCTATGCCCAGGTCAACCTAAACAGGAGTTAGCAAGACTTTAGCCATGACATCGGCTCGCAGACTACTGAAAGCTCGCATGGGCGCGTTGCCTCCCAGGTATTCATTTGTGCTCAATCCCCACGTGGATTATCGCGTCACGAGTTGTGCTGGCTGCAAAGCCAAAACCAGGGTACGTAAGATCCCTTTAGTCATTCACGTGGACGGAGTGGGGCTTTTGATTCTGCGGAAGACGTGCCGTCTCTGCCTCAATTGCGAGACAGTGATCGTACACCAGGCGGAAATTGAGTCGGCGATAAAAGCCTCTGCGGGGCAAGCAGCGGCCGCCACGCCTGACTACTTGGTGCTCGGAACGGTCAGCCCACGAGTGTGGCGTCAAGGCTTGTCCGGTGAGGTGAGCATGGACGAATTGGTTTGCAATATGGCGGACTTCAAGGCTCATCTGCAAATCAAGTACACCCCTGGGGGCTGGTATCCCGCGACTCGATACGCTGGCTAACCGCGACTGCAATCGACAGCGCCGAGCAAGTAGACGCGCACCCGCTCGCCCCGCTACCCGCGGGCTGGCGTAGAGCGAAGCTCTGCGATGTGCGAAAGCACAGCGCGGAATCAGGGGAACTGGTTGGGGCTCAAGACGAATGCGCCATGGCTCGCAGTTGTCCGGGATGAAAACGCCCCCCAAGCGGGCGTGATGCGTACCGCAGAGCTTCGCTCTGATTCCAGCCGGCCGGAAGTAACCCCTCATCCGTCCGTCGGCTGACGGGCACCGTCTCCCCACGAGGAAGGGCCAGTGGAGTAGCAGTCAGCGCGCGAGGCCCTCAACTGCGTGTGCTCACACCCGTGTTTGTACGTACGTGTCCCGCATGTTGAGCCCTCGTGATAATTAGGGTAGGATGGGGAATGAACGCGGAGCGCTGTTACCGCGCGTTAGCGTGAAGGTGGCACATGGCACAGACGAGCGTCGAAAGGATTGTCGCCGAGATTCAGGATCTCTCGCCCCAGGAACGACTGCGGCTCATCCGGACCGTCGTTGACACCCTCATTACGCCGCCGGGGCGCCCAGCCGAATCGCGGCGCCTCATGTATGGAGAATTCCGAGGCGGAAGAATGTCGACGGAGGACGATTTCAGGATTGCGGAGTGGCGCCCCCAGGACCGAGAGATGAATGGCCCATAAATTATGTCTTTCAGGAGAGTCTGAACGCCACAGTGCTTCCTGAGATGCACGACCGGCTGATCGTAGGCTCTTCGCTCTACCTCCAATCTCTGGGCGACACCATCTCCTTATTGACCGAGGACGCCAGCATTATCGCGGCCCGCCTTGTAACCACCCTCTGGTGATAGCGACGTAGCAGGGCGCGCGGAGTGGTGTGTGCAGCGTACTACTCCGCGGCTTTTCGTATTGCATGTTGATTCACTTGTGGGCGCTGGTGAAGTTTAGAACCGCGGAGTGGTGCGTGGCGCGCACGGCTCCTCGCTACCTGTTGGCAGCCGGCGAAAGTTCCCCGTCTTCCGTCCGTCGACGGACGGGCGCCGTCTGCCCCTGCAAGGGCCCAATCAGCTCGTGCCGAGCCGCAGACCCAGGGGCGGCTGGCCTTACTCTGTAGTTTTTTACGTATACTAATGCCACAGGACGAAGGCGGCAAAATTCCTGGAGGGCGAAACTCTGTGCTCCCCGCCAATGGGGGTTATGCGGCGGAGCTTGACGCCGGTCGAGCGCCGTGGTATTACATTTATGACGATGTAATGGGGGAACATGGAATCTGCAATTACGGTCAAGGGCCAAGCCACGATCCCGAAGGCTATCCGGGAGCATCTCCGCTTGAAGCCGGGGGACCGCGTGAAGTTTTTTGTCCATCCTGACGGCACCGTGGTTCTCCTGCCCAAACTCCCCGTCTCGGCGTTGAGGGGCATGCTTAAGCGCCCCCGCCGGCCGGTGACCCTCGAGCGAATGCGTGAAGCCATCGCGGAGGGCGCCGCCGGGCTCGCTCCACACGCCCGACGCCGATGATAGGGCTCGACACCAATATCCTCGTTCGCTACCTCGCGCAGGATGACCCGATTCAATCGCCGGTGGCCACGGACATTATCGAGTTCCGCTTGACCGAGGGAAACCCCGGCTTTATCAGCACCGTGGCGATGGTCGAGACGGTGTGGGTCCTGGATCGCGCTTACGGCCTTGCCGACCATGAGATCGCTGCGGTTCTCGAGCGCATACTCCAGGCTGACACATTGGTTGTCGAAAACGAGCAAGAAGTGTTTACGGCGACGATGGCGCTTAAAGAGGGGGGCGGCTCGTTTGCCGACGCCCTCATCGGGGCGCTGGGGGCTCGGGCCGGCTGCGCCCGCACCTTGACCTTCGACAAGACGGCATTGAGACTCCCCGGCTTCGAGCTTCCCTGACCAAAACCCAAAAGGGTGAGCAGACTTACCTCTGGCCCTCGGGGAGCGATCTCAACGAGCGAGCAAGCACGGAGTTGTCCGACTGCAAGGGGGATTACTCCGCGGCTTTTCGTCCTGCATGTTGATTAACTTGTGGGCGCTAGTGACGTTTAGAAAGGCGGAGTGGGGCGTGGTGTGGACGGCCCTCCGGGGCTCGCGCGGACCTCTGGTTTTGCGGGTCTGCGTTCTTCGCCCCTGCTGGACTTTCCTCCGGCAACGCAACATTGCAAATGTTCTCATCGCTCGGAGAGCGCCGCTACAGCAGGAAGAAAATCGCCTAGCGGAAACCTCGATGACGGCACCGGCGAGGCGTAGCCTCGCCGGAAAAGCAGAGGTGGGTGGGGCCGCCTCAGAAAGGCGGAGCCTTTCCGCAAAGCAGGCGGCAGAGCCGCGGGAGAGTGGCGCATGGGAAAGGCCGGGCGTTTCCGCGGAGCGTGCGGCGGAGCGGGGTGAAATGAGCGCCTTCGAAATCGATTTCTCCGATGCGCCGGAATTGACACCGGAGGTGTTTGCTCGCGCCATCGTGCGGCTGGCGGCGATTTGAGATTGCAGATTCCAGATTCGAAAGGCCGCGTTGCGCGAGTTAGCCGGCCGCGCCGCCTCTTTGCTCGCGGCGGCCGGTTAGTTTCTTGGTGACCAACATTATCAAGGAGCCGACCGCCCAGAGTATGAGCGGCAGGACTATCATCGCTACGACATGGGCGACTGCGTGACCCCAGGTTTTGCCATCTACTCTGCCGGGTGAAAACTCGGGGGCGCTGAAGATGTTATCCTTGGCGGTCAGAATCGCAATCACGATCCCGGCAATGATAATGCAGTTGCCGAGAATCACCGGCAACGCCAACACGGGGAGCAGTTGTTTGTAGCTTCCAAAGCCGCTCGTGTAGACCCTGACCGAGTAGTAGACCATTCCCAAGAGAAAGAGAACGGTCAGGCTGAGAAACTTCACCGTGGAGTTGGGCACGCCGAGAAGAGAAAGGACTAGCCTCGCCAGGCCCACAACCAGGACCAGGATCAGGAATTCTCTTTCGAATCTCACGTAATCGGATAAGCTCTTCCCGAAAATCTTCATCCTTGCCTCCCTTTTCGCAGGTTCTCCATACTGCCGCCAGACGATCCAACCATCGGTGACGATACCGCCCCCATCCGCGTTGAGTCAAGCAATACGCACCGGCCCAAGGAAATAAGGGGCGAAGCCTCAGGTCTCCCAAGTGACCCCTCACCCGGCCCGCTCCGGCTGGTGAAGTGGCACAGGCACTCTTGCCTGTGTTTGACGGAGCAGTGTATCAGCCTTGAGCACAGGCAAGAGTGCCTGTGCCACTTCACCAGCCGGAGCGAGACAGCCTCTCCCCAAGGGAGAAGGCTGGCGCAGAAACACGCGAAGGCGTCTTGTCTTTTCCTGCTCGAATGGCAATTCAATCCGGCGCAAAATGGGATTGGAGACAAGAGACCATGACGATCGAGCCGGCTACGGTAAACGACACGCAAGCCATCGTGTCTGTTTTCATTGCCAACCAAGACGATCCAGGTTTGTTTCAGGAACACGAGGTGGAAGTGAGAAGAAATTTCCGGGACTTCTTGGTGGCACGGGAGTCAAACGGGAAAGTCGTCGCCTGCGCGGCCCTGCATCGAGATTCGGCGGAGTTGGCCGAAATCTACGGAGTCGCAGTTCTCCCGGAGCTGCAGGGACAGGGAATCGGCACCATGCTCATGCGGAAGTGCGAAGAGCGAGCAGCCGCGGGCCAGGTGACCCATCTCTGGCTAGCGACCATCAAGCCCGAGTATTTTCGCCGCTATTCGTTTCGTCCCATATCCCGCTGGAGTCTCCCAACGCCGGTTCTGTTGCGCAAGTTACGACAAGTCTTTCAGCAGCCGGTTCGCCGCTGGGCGCCCGTTCTACTTGGCCGACACACCTTCATGCAGCGCAGCCTGGTGGACAGGCGGCCCTCCTGATGCGAAGGAAGAATCTACGAGCTTTAGCGGCCGAACCTATAGGTGAAGTTCACGCTCGCGTAGGAAGGAATACGCACGCCAACCACTTCCGCAATGGGGTTGTCAGGAAGCGGCAAAGGGCCCACGTAGCCGGGCCGGTAGTCCGTAGCGAAGTTTTCCGTGGTCTGCCCTGTATAGCCGCGGGCAAGCATCATGTTGAGGCCGAGGTTGATCCTTCCCTCGAGAAATGGCCGCACCAAAGCCAGCCGGAACTCTTTGTTCGGCACACCGATGCAGTAGGTGGTGAGGTCGTTAGGGTTGCTCTCGTCGCATCCATTCCCAACCACCTTCCGTCCCACGTACTCGAATTCGCCTTTTGCCTGCAAATGGTAGGGCAGTTTTTGATACGTCAAGGAGAGGTCGCCGATCAACCTCGGAGCTTCCGGCGTTATTTGACCTGTGTCGAGATCGCGCGCATCCGCCTGCTCGAAGGTAGCCTGAAGCGCTCCATGGTTAAAGCGCCGGCGCAGCGTAAGCGCCAAGTAGCGAATGCGGCCTGGCCCCAGATCGAATTGCAATCCCGTGTCCGGATCGATTTTGCCGTACTCGGCGGTTTGCGTCTCGCGTCCCAGGGTCAGCTTCAGATCCGTCTTGTAGAGAGTCTTGCTGGCCACCAACTGGTAGGAGCGTGCCGTCTCCACTGGGTCCACGGCTGCCGGGGCTCCGGTCGACGTGTTCTGTCCGGTGGCGGAGCCCGTTCGGGGATCTTCCGTGAAGAACGATTTGCCGTAGCTAAGCGCGACCTGAGGCACGTACCAGGAATCCTGCGGGAAGAACGTTATCGTCGCTTTGGGCGAATTCAGTCCCACCAGCCTGCTCCAAGAATTCGCGGGAGTCACCAAGTCCTGGTTGTCGATGCTGATCTCGTCGCGCCGCCAACCAAGGTAGTAGCGAAAGTGCCGGCTTAATTCACCCTCGCCTGCCACGTAGGGCGTCAGGGGAGCGATGGTCACATTGTTTCCGTCCACCTTGATGAAAGGTCCGTAGCAGGCGGGAGTGGCGGGGTTGAAGAAATTGTAATGGTCCAGATCGTCGCGCCGGGGCGCCTCGCGCTCGTAGTCCGTCCCGACCAGCAGCGTCAGCTTCTTCGAGAGTGTCCTCTTATACGCCGCACTGCCCCCGGCTACGGTGCGAAACTCGCTTTGCCGGATCAGGCCGTCGCCAAAATCGGAGAATAGAGAAAGGTTGTAGGTGCGGAAGAAGCCCGAGAGCTGAAGTTCCTGGTTTTGGCCCAGCCTCCACACATCGTTCAGCGCCACGAGCGCGGTGTGCGTCTGGTCCTTCTGCCTTGGATCAACCGTGTCCGGATACTCCGTCCAGCTGTTAGCCGCATCGACGGAATTGAATCCGAAGATCGGCCTCAGTCCCGCCACGTAGGAAAAGCCGTAGTACCCGATTCCGTCGAGCGTCAGAATATGAGCTCCTGCGTAAAACACCCGGCCGCCATTGAGCTTGAACTGCTTGCGATGCTCGAGCCGGTCCAGGAATCCACTGCCGAACGAACCCTCAGCGGCAATCCACGAATATTGGGAAGGACTCAGGCCCGCCGCGCCCGTGATGTCCCGGTCGTCTCCCGTCAGGGTGAAGAACGGATCGAGACGCGAGCGGAGGGAGTAGGTGGTAGCCAGGTTTAACGCGTGATTGCCCTCGCGCACGTTGAACGCGCCGCCATCCACTTGAACGCTTTCGATCACATTCGCAATATAGATGTTGGGATCGGTGTAGCCGTTGCCGTGCGCATTCGCTGAGAGGTTGTTGGGCAGGAGGTAGGATCCCACTTGAATGAACTGGGCAATCGGCTCGCCGTGATCGCCTGCCACCCCTGGCCCAAAATACTGCGGCGCTTTGATGCCGCTCGAGGCCGTCTCGATCGGGTAGCCGGGAATCGAAACTGGCGCGCCAGGACGCCCCGGATTAGCATCCAGCAAGTCCTCGCTCGAGAAGACCTTCACGGCGGGATCTGGGGACAGGACATCGACATTCTTCACGTCAGCCGTCACAATAACGGTGTCCACCCGCGCTGCAAGGCGAGCAAACTGAAGGCTCACGGCCAGCGACTGGCGATCACCCACGTGCAGCGTCTTCTTTACTTCGTCGAATCCCGGAGCGGACGCGCTGATTTCGTAATCTCCCTGCGATACAGAAGGAAAAACAAACCGGCCGTCGAGATCGCTGGCCGCCTCGGCCATTTCCGCGCCGGAAGCGGCCCTCAGCCGGAGCTTGGCCCCGGCCATCGCTGCGCCCTGCGGATCGGTCAGCCGGCCGGAGATGCGCCCATCGGCTGCCCAGGCCGACGCCAGGACGGCAAAACAGAACGAGATGAGCGCCAAGGGTTTGAAAATCACGAGACTCCCAGCAAAGAGTGTTACCATTGCGGAAAACGTGTTACCGAGAGAATGGTAACACCAATTTGAAAAGTGTGTCACGGCATAATTTCTGGATTAGCGCCGACGGGTGCGCGACATAGAAGTTGGGTTTTGGGATGCTTCTACCCGTAGGTTTCGCCTACGGCTTCTCACGGGGTGGCCCCTCGCGGGGCCAGCTTCACCTGACCTTCCGCGTTCCTGACTTTTATGTCGTGCCCGGGAAGTGCGTCTTTCACTTGACAACGGCGGGCACAACGAGTAGAAGTGTGGCCAGACTAACAATGCGCAAAGAAGTGTTAGTTCATGACTAAGACATGTTGTCGCCGCCAACGCTCTCGCACCTCTGCGTTTTCGCGCTTACCTGATTCGCCTTGCGCCATTCCCACGCCAGCACAAGCTAAACTCGCCGACCGCAAGCGCGATGTCCGCTGTACTCCGGATTGTGTGCCTCACCAGGCCCCGTCACCCCTCAATGCACTAGACCCGCAGTGAGTCTCAAAGTGGGGCCGCGAGGAAGTCAGGCTATTTGATCAGGAGGGCATCCCATGCAAGGCCGACGACGCAACTTCGCCAATACATTCTTCTTTAGGTCGGGTCTTTCGCTACTCGGAGTCATTCTGCTTAGTTCAATGGCCAGCGCGCAGGCTCCCCAGGGCAATTACCTGGTTGTGCCACCGAGTTATCCCGCCGGCACCGACATCTTTTCTGTGGTGCTCGCGGATTTCAATGGCGACGGCAAGCTGGATGCCGCCGTCACGAATGTCGCGCAAGCTGGCCCCTCACAGGCTGGCTCGGTCAGCATTCTCATTGGAAACGGTGACGGCACCTTCAAGCCACCGGTCAGCTACGCGACAGACTTGGGATCTCAAGCCATAGCGGTCGGCGACTTCAATGGCGACGGCAAATTGGACTTGGTTGTGGCGAACAATGGCGCTGGGGACGTTAGCATTCTGTTCGGCAATGGCGACGGGACGTTTCAGCCCGCAGTCAACTATGCCGCGGGTTCCTATCCGCGAAGCGTGGCGGTGGGAGACTTTAACGGCGATGGCAAGCTCGACATTGTTGTGGCTAACTTCGGCGCGAATTACTTTACGCTTCTCTTGAACAACGGGGACGGCACCTTCCGGGTGAGTAACATTTCACTGATGTATGGCGGTACCGCGGTGGCCGTTGGCGATCTGAACGGCGACGGGAAGTTGGATCTGGTGGTGGGCAACAACGGCGGCCCGAACGGCGTCAGCGTGCTGCTGGGCAACGGCAACGGAACGTTTCAAGCCGCGCAAAGCTTCGGGCCGGCCGATGTTGTGGCGCTCGCCCTGGCGGACCTCAATGGCGACGGCAAGCTTGACATCGTAGCCGCAACCCAGAACTCGAACACCGTGAACATTCTGCTTGGGAATGGTGACGGGACGTTCCAGACGGGAGCGGTCTATACAGTTCCAGGCGCGTCGTTTGTCTCGGTGGGCGACTTGAATGGTGACGGCAAGCCCGATCTGGTCGTGCCCGGCCTCTCCATCTTCACCGCCGTTTTGATCGGGAGCGGTGACGGCACCTTCCAGGCGCCGGTGGCTTACGCCAGTGGTGGGGTGACATCGGCAATCGGCGACCTCAATGGCGACCATAAGCTGGATTTTGTCAGCCCCGGAGGCGCGGGCTTGGAGGTCTTCCTGGGCAGGGGAGATGGCACGTTCCCCGCTCCTATCACCTACGAGCCGGAACAAGAGCCCGACTCGATAGCCGTGGGCGATCTCAATGGCGACGGCAAGCTGGATTTTGTCACCGCAAACTACACCTCGAACACCGTGAGCGTGTTCCTGGGCAACGGTGACGGCACCTTTCCGGCGCCGGTCATGTACCCGACCGGGCAGTCACCGGATTCCGTAAAGGCCGGCGATTTGAATGGCGACGGCATTTTGGATCTGGTGGTAGCAAACGAAGCTGATAGCACCGTGAGCGTCTTCATGGGAAATGGCGACGGCACATTTCAGCCGGCTGTCACTTACGCTACCGACACCTCGCCCACATCTGTTGTGATCGGTGACTTCAACGGCGACGGCGTCCCTGACTTGGCGGTGGCAAATTACGGCGGCGGCGGATTGAGCATCCTCCTCGGGAACGGCGATGGCACGTTTCAGTCTGCTACGAACTTGAGCCTAGGCGGGTACATGACCGCCGCGGTGGCGGGCGACTTCAACGGAGATGGGAAGCTGGATCTGGCTCTCGGCGGCGAGAATGTCGAGGTTCTTCTCGGCAACGGCGACGGGACGTTTCAGGCGCCGGCCACGTACGGGGTCGGCAACAGCCCGTCGTCGTTGGCCGCTGCGGATCTCAACGGTGACGGCAAGCTCGACTTGTTAGCCACGAACAGTGGCGGCGTGTCGATCCTCTTGAACAATGGAGATGGCACATTCCAAACCGCCGTGACTTACGCGGCAGGTTACTGGCCATCCAGTGTGGTCGTGAGTGACTTCAATGGCGACGGCGTGCCGGACATCGCGGTGCTCAGCAGCGCTGAGGATATTTTGTATTTCTTGCTGGGCAGCGGCGACGGCACTTTTACGTCACCCCAGAGCGAATACCCGGCACTGGGAGGCCGGCTCGCCTCGGGTGACTTCACGGATAGTGGGGTTACGGATTTGATCGTGGAAGGCAATGGCGCAAGCGTATATTTGAATGCCTACTCGCCGGTAACCAGCTTATCCACCCGAAGCTTGACTTTCGGAGCTCAGATCGTGGGGACCAGCAGCGCGCCGAAAACCGTGACCCTGACCAACACGGGGGGTTACCCGTTCACATCGACCGGCATCTCAACCACTCCCGATTTCACGGTCTCGGGCGCCTGCACCAACGTGACCGTGGGTGGAACGTGTACTCTCAGCGTGGAGTTTCGTCCCATCGCGCCCTTGACCCGGCAGGGAAGCCTGACGATTGCTGAAAGCAGTCTTGCCGGCTCTCAATTAGTGACGCTCAGCGGCGTAGCCATTGGCCCCATCGGAGTGCTTGGAACAAAGAGCCTGAGCTTTCCGACTGAAGTCGTTGGGACCGAGAGCCCCGCGCTGCAAGTGACACTGACCAATGCCGGCAACGCGGCATTGGATATTGGAAGCATTAACACTAGCGGCGATTTCGCGCAGACGAACACGTGCGCGAGTCCGTTGGCGGCGGGAGCGAATTGCACCATCAGCGTTACGTTTGCTCCGACCGTGGCGGGGACCCGGAGCGGGACGCTGACCATCCCCGACGACAACGATGGCGTCCCGGGAAGCACACAGAGCGTCAGCCTCACGGGCACGGCTACGGCCGCCGCAGCCACTGTCTCTCCAACAAGCTTGAGCTTCAACAACGTAGTTTTCGGCACGACCAGCGCTCCCCAGACCGTCACGCTGACCAACACCGGGAGTTCGCCGTTAAACGTCACGAGCGTGACTGTCACCGCCGGCTTTGCGCAGACGAATACTTGCAGCGCTCCGATCGCCGGGAATGGAACTTGCACGATCAGCGTGACCTTTACACCTTCGGGAGCCGCTTCCACCACCGGCACACTGACAATCCAAAGCAATGCCTCCAACAGCCCCAACGTAGTCACTCTGGCGGGGAGCGAAGCTGCTGCGGATCTTGGCGTCAATACCCTGGCGCTTTACTTTGGCAATGAACTCGTCGGAATCCCGAGCGCCCCTGAGCAGGTCAGCGTCACGAACGTCGGCAATTTACCTCTAACGATCTCGAGTATTAATACGACCAGCGAGTTCAGCGAAACGAATAATTGCGCGGCGGCGCTGGCGCCGTTGGCAAGCTGCACGGTCAATGTCACTTTCACGCCCACTGCGGCCGCCCAGGTCACGGGCACCCTTACCTTCGTGGACAATGCGCCAGGGAGTTCCCCGGTGGTTAATCTCTCGGGCACGGGCACCACCAGCTACTCGGCGCCTGATGTCTATCAACTCACCCCTCCCGAGGCGATGGCCGGAAGCGGGGCGTTCACGCTGACCGTGACCGGAGCGGATTTCGGTCCTGAGTCGGTCGTGAACTGGAACGGCAGCGCCAGAGCCACGACCTTCGTTAATGGAACGCAATTAACCGCATCAATCCTGGCCTCGGACCTCGCCACGCCTGGAACGCCCCTGGTTACGGTCGTCAATCCTGCTCCCGGCGGCGTTACTCAGTATCCCGTCGGGTTCGACGTGATCACTACCAAGCGCAGCCTCTCGTTTAAACAAACGGATTTCCCTGTCGGACACTTCCCGATGAGCGTCGCGATGGCTGATTTCAACGGGGACGGCAAGGAAGATTTGGCCGTGGCCAATTACTCCGATGGCACGGTATCGGTTCTCTTGGGGAAAGGAGACGGCACCTTCCAACCGCAGGTGACGTATCCCACCGGACTGACTCCGGACGCTGTGGCAGTAGGCGATTTCAACGGTGATGGCAAGCTGGACCTTGCCGTGGTCAACACCGGATGTCCGCCCTCGGGTGGTACGTGCTCGGGCGGAAGCATTTCCGTGTTGTTAGGCAACGGTGACGGAACCTTCCAGCAGCCGATTACAACTAACGCAGATACTGTTCTGACTTCCCTTGCTGTCGGTGACTTTAACGGCGACGGCCGGTTGGACCTTGCGGTGGGGATATTTGGAGAGGCTGAAGGCGAGGTGGCGATCTACCTGGGTAACGGCGACGGAACGTTCAAAGCTGGGGCGACCTATAAGGTGGGTGTCGAGGAATCGCAAGCGCCGGGCTCAATTGTCGTCGCTGATTTCAATGGCGATGGCAAGCTGGACTTGGCCACCGCCAATGGATATGGGTCGAACTCGGCTTCCATCCTGCTCGGGAATGGCGATGGCACGTTTCAAGCTCAGGTGCAATACCCGACCGGGTTGTCGCCAAACTCGATCGCTACGGCTGATTTCAACGGGGATGGCAAGCTGGACCTGGTGGTCGCCAACTCCGACCCCTCGGCCAACACAGTTTCCGTCCTGCTCGGCAACGGCGACGGAACGTTCAAGGCGCATGTAGACTACCCCACCGGAGTTGGAGCGTACTCGGTGACGATCGGAGATTTCAACGGCGACAAGAAATTGGACCTGGCCGTGGCGGAGACCTTCAGCAACACGGTCTCAATCCTGCTCGGCAACGGCGACGGAACCTTCCAGACCAACATGGACTTTGTGGTGGGAGGATCTGCGGAATCGGTCGTGGCGCACGACTTTAACGGAGACGGCAGGCTTGACCTGGCCGTGGCGAACGGCGGCACGAACACGGTTTCAGTGCTCCTTCAGGTGGGACCCGAGGCGGCACTGACGCCAACCACCTTGACCTTCACGGGCCAGCTTGTTGGCTCGAGCTCGAGCGCGCAGACGGTGAAACTCGAGAACTCCGGCGGCACCGCAATGACCATCACGAGTATTGCTGCAAGCGGCGACTTTGCCCAGAGCAATACCTGTGGCACGAGCGTGGCGGCGGCTGGGAATTGCACGATCAGCGTCACGTTCAATCCCACGGCATCAGGAGCTCGCACCGGGACACTGACGATTACGGACAACGCTCCCGGCAGTCCGCACACGGTGAGCTTGGCGGGCACCGGCCAAGACTTTAGCGTCGGGATGGCGTCGGGATCGTCATCCTCCGCTACGGTCACGCCAGGGCAGACGGCCACCTACACACTCGCCCTCACCGGGCTGGGCGGATTAAGCCAGACCGTCAGCTTCGCATGCACGGGCGCGCCCTCGGAATCCACCTGCACGGTCAATCCCTCTTCGGCCACGCCCAACGCCTCGGGGCCGGTCTCGATTACGGTGACGGTGGCCACTACGGCGCCCTCCCTCGCGGCGCCCAGGAACCGGCGTGGTCCGCCCTCGCCCTTTGGGGAGCCTCGCGGGTTCCGCGTAGAGGGAAGGCCGCTCCTGGTCGTCCTCCTCGTATTGCTGGCATGGCTGTATGTTCAGGCGGCGCGGACAGGCCGAAAGCCGCGCCGAAACGAGTTCCGGTTAAGTTTGATAATTGCCACGCTCGCGCTGTTGACGCTGGTATTCGCTGCCTGCGGAGGGGGCAGCGGGAGTAGTACGAATCCAGGAACTCCGGCGGGGAGCTACACCATCAGCATCACGGGGTCGATCTCCGGGTCAACAACCCTGCAACATACCACCACGCTCACGCTAAACGTAAGCTAGGCGGGAGGTAGTCAGGGCAGGCAGTTTCAGTGGCGTAGGAGGGCACGCTAGAAACCTAGAAGTGCGAAACTTGGTGCAAATGAGTCAAGTTTTCGCAGCGTGAAATGCTGTCCGCGCTTGGCTCTCCTCCCCGAAGGGGGGGGACCTTGAGTAGCCGTGGGTGGAACCCACGGATGGGAAAGCATCAAGGGAGATCCGGCCCTGGAGGGGCCGAACCGCCCTGGACAACCCCTTGCGGCAGAGATTTAGAGGCGGGCTTTAATTGGACACGGCCCACGGGATTCCACCGAAAATCGTGAAATTTGTCCCCTCATGTGTCTAAGTATATGTGGCGGTATATAGCCGCGCAACGCCCCAGCGTTGCCATTCTTATTTGGTATTTTCCGCCGTCGTCCAGCCGCATCCACCGTGGCACCGCCATATTTAAGTAGACATTCCCCGCCCTCCGTGCTATCCTGG